>Ga0075522_10001121_pt1 | contig 20306 bp, 18 predicted proteins | sample NGEPerA_FD_74796 | JGI IMG/M metagenome (GOLD analysis project Ga0075522, IMG submission 74796) | Arctic peat soil microbial communities from the Barrow Environmental Observatory site, Barrow, Alaska, USA - NGEE PermafrostL2-A | ecosystem: Environmental > Terrestrial > Soil > Wetlands > Peat ...
GTAGATCAGCTGTCCGCCGAGGTAAGCGACTCCCACGATCGCGACGCTGACGAGGATCGTGCGCAGCGGGATGCCTCGGGCTTCGACGGCGGTCCAAAAGGCTATTCAGCCTGCTGTCCGGCGGGATCGGTGCGCTGACATCGGGCAAGCATCGCGCGGGGCGCGTTCCACGTGCGGCATCGAAGCCGGCGAAGCGACGAATGCTCCGACCGGCGGCCTCACCGCTCGTGCAGATCACGAGGAGATCGTTCTGGCGAAAGGGAATCGGCGCTTACGCCAGATCAACGTTGGCCGCCGGTGTCCATGGCTACGTGACGTAACGGATGGCTCGGCAGGGTGATCGGAACGGCGGAGATTGTGACATCGATGGCAGTAGGCGACGGGCGCTTTCGCCCTTAGAAGAGGAGCTGACGACGAAACAGCCGTCGTTTGAAGCGGTACTAGAAAAGACCCAATCGAAGTTGAGGCAACTCGACAACGCTTGGACGACATCAGTTCTCCAAGCTGAGGGTCCGGCGCGGTTACGCCGATTAGAGGGAGAGCTACATGGGCACGATCACCACTTCGGACGGCACGGAGATCTTCTACAAGGACTGGGGAAACCGTCAGCCATCGTGTTCAGCCGCGGGTGGCCGTTGTCGTCTGATGATTGGGACGCTCAGATGCTGTTCTTCCTCCAGCAGGGCTATCGCGTCGATCGCGCATGACCGTCGGGGCCATGGGCGATCGACGCATACGGCCGGCGGCCATGACATGGACCACTATGCCGACGACCTCGCTGCCGTGACAGCACATCTCGATCTTCACGACGCAGTCCATGTCGGTCATTCGACCGGCGGTGGCGAGGTTGTGCACTACATCGCGCGGCACGGCGAAAGCCGAGTGGCGAAGGCAGTTCTGATCAGCTCGGTGCCGCCGCTCATGCTCAAGACCGAAGCCAATCCAGGTGGCCTTCCCAAGGAGGTGTTCGACGGGCTTCAGGTACAGGTCGCGACGAATCGCGCGCAGTTCTATCGTGACCTTCCGGAGGGTCCGTTTTATGGTTTCAACCGCCCCGGCGTGAAGGCATCCGAAGGGGTGATTCAAAACTGGTGGCGGCAGGGCATGATGGGCGGTGCGAATGAGCACTACGACGGCATCGTCGCGTTCTCACAGACCGACTTCACCGAGGATCTGAAGAAAATCACCGTACCGGCGCTCGTGATGCACGGCGATGACGATCAGATCGTTCCCTACGCCGACTCGGGACCGTTGTCAGCAGCGCTTCTCCAGAACGGAACGTTGATCACCTACAGCGGGTTCCCACACGGCATGCCCACAACGCAAGCAGAGACCATAAACGCGGATCTCTTAGCCTTCGTGAAAGAGGTGTAAGCGGGGTATGAAGCGAGCTGCCGCCCTCGAATGTGGCGGTCGTCACCTTGGGCGAGCTCATCGGGCACGATGTTCCCCATGACGCCCAGCGAGAGCTCGACAGACTCGACCGGGACGAGTCGACTCGAGGCCTTCAGCGACTCGGTGATGGCAGTAATCATTACGATCATGGCCTTTGAGCTGCGGGCACCTGTTGGGAGCAGCTTCTCGAGCCTCGCTCATCGTCTGCCTGCACTGCTCGTTTACGTGCTGAGCTTCACCTTCGTTGGCATCTATTGGAACAACCACCACCACCTGCTGCGGGCAGCGACGAGAATCAGTGGGGGCGTCATGTGGGCGAATCTGCTGCTGCTTTTTTGCCTCTCGCTTATCCCGGTGGCAACCGAATGGGTCGCGAGCGAGTACGGGCATGAGTGGCCAGCCGCGACGTATGGACTCGTCGCACTTGCAGCGGCGCTCAGTTTCACCCTGCTCGTCCGCATGATCATCCGAGCTGACCGCGACAACTCTGTTGTTGCGGCGGCGCTCGGATCGGACGTCAAGGGACTCTCATCCCTAGTCCTTTACGCCGGCGGGATCGGTCTCGCGTTTGTCGACTGGGCCTTTGCGTATGCGATGTACGCGATCGTCTCAGCCATCTGGTTCATCCCAGACCGGCGGTTTTCGAGACGAGCGGGCCACTGATCTCGGCATCTTCGTGCTCGCACGAGCATGCAACTGCTGAATCCGGGACCGTCGATTGCGTCGTGTCACTCCTGCGCGTCGTTGCAACCTGTGAAGAGAAACGGCGTGGAGTTACCCCCAGTTGCTGACGTGTAAATCGGTCGGTAACGGGGTCGGTTCGCTGCCTTCAAGACCAGCTTTCAAGCCAAGGAGGAAGTAGCCTCACTTGGTCGAACATTGGGACATGAACTCGCTCGCTTCGCGCCAACCGGCGTGGCTGAACAAGATCACCATCTCCTCGGCAGTGGAGGAGAGGTCGAAATTCAACTCCGTGTCGACCCACTCCTCGGGACCCTCGACGCATCGGCAGGCGACGCGGTCGATCGTGACATCGATCACCTCCATCGCCGCGCTCGTGTTGGGCTGACCAAAGAAGAGCGAGAGCCTGCCGCCCTTTGTCGGGTCCCCCTCGGCGTCACGTGTCCAGCAACTTGCCAAGCCTTGGATCGTCGTCAACGCCTCGCGCGCCGCCTCCGGGAGGTCGCGATACCTACGCGATGGTGGATTGCGGCCACGGCCGGCTCCTCTAGAGGTTCATCATCGGTTGTCGCTTCGGCCGAGACTCAACTCGGCTGCTTCTAAATGAAGGCCTGCCATAGATCGTATTTCTGAGCTTTCGGACTTGACGGTAACGCATCAGTAAGCTAATACTTACCGTAAGCTATGACGAACATACGCGCACTCGATGCACTGGGAGACCCGACGAGGCGCGCGATCTTTGAACTTCTCGCCGAGCGACCGTCCGCGGTTGGCGAACTCGCGGAGCAGCTTCCTGTAAGCCGACCAGCGGTCTCGCAACACCTGAAGGTGCTGAAAGAAGCGGGTCTTGTCGTCGATGTGCGCGACGGAACCCGGCGTATCTACGAGCTCGACCCGCGAGGGATCGACGAGCTGCGGGCGTATCTCGACCGATTCTGGGGAACTGCTCTCAGCCGGCTGAAGGCCAAGACCGAACAGAAAACCGAAGAGAAAGAGGTGCCTCGATGAAGGAGTTACAGAGTTCACCAGTTCGATCGTCGATCGTGGTCGAGGCTTCGAAGGAGCGAACGTTCTCGGTCTTCACCGAGGACATCGCCTCGTGGTGGCCTCCCGATCACCACCTGCTCGAGGGTCCGCTAGCAGAGATGGTCTTCGAGCCGCGCGTCGGTGGTCACGTCTATGACCGCGGGGTCGACGGCAGCGAATGTCGGTGGGCGCGCGTGCTCGCGTACGAACCGCCGGACCGGGTTATCTTCTCGTGGAGCATCGATCTGCACTGGCAGCTCGAGACCGATCCGAATAGAACGAGCGAGGTGGAAGTGCGCTTTGTCGAGGAGGCGCCGGAGCGAACACGTGTCGAACTCGAGCACCGCAACCTCGAGCGACACGGTGCTGGATGGGAGCAGATGCACGACGCGGTCGAAGGACCCAACGGTTGGGTCGTGGGCCTCCAGAGCTTCGCTTCGCGGATCGCCAGCCTCGCGGCTGATCTCGGGTAGTGCGGGGTTTTCTCTACCGACTGACCCCGCCGCAGGTGGACTTCGGTTTGACGATGAGCGAGGACGAACAGGCAACGATGACTGCTCACGTTGCTTACTGGTCGGGGCTGACTGCAGGCGGAGCGGTCTTAGCCTTTGGGCCGATTGCCGATCCGAGTGGACCACATGGTGTCGCGGTCTTGTTAGCAGATGACCTGTCGGCCGCCGAGGCGCTGCGAGACGAGGATCCCGCCGTGTTGTCAGCTCACGGATTTCGAACCGAGGTCATCCCGTTTCTTGGACTGGTGACGCCAGACGGACGTTGCGACGCGACCTGAGGTTCGACCAGATCCGTGGTGTCCCGGTCCGCCGAAGTTCCAATCGCGCCAGGACGCCTTGGTCGAAGCTCGTCAACAGCGCAGCGGGTTCTCCGGGAAACGGACGACCCGACAGTGAACAGCAAAGAAGCCCCCGTCGAGCGTGCTCGACGGGGGCTTCTTTGAGTATTGATCAGTATGCCGGCTGAACGTTATTTGCTGCGGCGCGCTCGGGCTGATCGCGCCGCCAGACCTCAACAGGGTCCATGTCCCGCGGTGCGTTCGAGCCGATCGACCGAACACAGTAGGCCTCCGGATGGTGCGGCTGGGTGGGCTCGATTCCCTGCTCAAGGCGCTCGGCCATTTGTAGGAGCATCCGGCGCGCTCCGACGATCGCTCGATCGGTGGTACCGAGGTGCTCCTCGTGGCGGAAGCAGATCGGTCCATCCTGGTCTTCTTGGACCGCGACGTCTTGTAGGCGGATACCAGTGATGCCCGTGAAGTTCCCCTCTTTTTGGAGGTTCAGGTCGCGGAGGTAGTCGTTCGAGTGGTTCGCGAGCGGCAAGAACGTGATCGGGTCGACGTCCATGTCCATCGCCTCTTCGATCGGCTCGTTGAGGTCCCAGCGAATCGAGAAGCCCCACATGTGGGTGTCGTCCATCGGGACGGCAGCAGTAAGCACGGTCGTGCCGCCAGGAATGTTCGTGAAGCTCGGCAGCTGGAAGGGCGTCATCCGCCAGTAGTACTCGTTGTTCGGCTCGTCGCTTCGCGCCATCGCGATCATGCCGAAGTCGGTCTCCGCTATGTAGAAGTGCTTTCTCGCGAGGTTCTCTGGCGGCATCACCGACTCGCCGTCCGCGAAGCTGCGGTGGAGGAAGTTGAGGTGCGCGGTGTCGAGCTCACCTTCGAGATTCTGGAGGTAGTTGCACTCCTGCAGGCGCTTGTGAGCAGCAGTCTGGTTGGCCGGGAGCGAGGCCCATTCGAACTCGGGAAACGGTGGCTTCACGTTCTTCGGGCCCATGTAGACCCACACGGCTCCACCCGCTTCGTGGACGTCGTAGGAGATCGCACGAATCGCTTCCTTCATCCGCGACTCCTTCGGCTCGGCAGGCGTGTCGAGGCACTGACCCTCTGTGTCGAACTTCCATCCGTGATACGCGCAACGGAGTCCGCCCTCCTCGTTGCGACCCCAGTAGAGGCTCGCGTGACGATGCGGGCAGCGCTCCTCGAGGACGCCGAGCTTCCCAGCGGAGTCCCGAAATGCGATCAGGCGCTCGCCGAGGATCATCGTGCGAACTGGAGTGCAGTTACTTTCTGCGAGCTCGTTCGAGAGAAACGCTGGAATCCAGAATCGGCGAAAAAGGTTCCCCATTGGAGTGCCGGGTCCGGTTCTCGTAATCCGCTCGTTCTCTTCGATGCTCAGCACGACGCCCCCTTAATCAATCCGGCCGGGAGCCAGATCTCGGAATAGACTTGTTGTCAATCTATACGTTTTGACAGTTCACATGCCACATCAGCACAGTCGGATGCGCCGCAGCCCGCGCCACATGAGTTGGCGAATGACGAGGTTCCAAGCTGGCCGACGACCAGAATGTGAACGCAACCAGGTTCGAGGGCAATGCCAGGGCGTCGCCCTCGCCAAGGGCAGGTGACGTGTGCGAAGCGACCGATGGCGACGAGAACCGCAGGTGGCGAGACCAAATGCGCTGCGCCGGCAGCGTGCAAGCCGCCGACTGACGAGGCAGCTTTGTGTTCGAGCGGGATCTCGTTCTCCCGCTGGCGCCAGTTTGCGCAACCGGGCCGTTGTCCCTTTGGTCCTGGTCCTCCTGGTGATGATCGGAATCGTGCCGTCAGCGCTAGCGAGCGCTGCGGTTGCGCCGGCCAGGATCTACGTCGCAAACGCCGGCGATCCGAGCACGGTCACGGTACTCAACGGCCTTACGAACTTCGTCGAGAAGTCAATACCTATTCGAAACGACATCGCCGTTGGCGTTGTGGTGGCACCTGATGGGAAGGAGGCCTACGCGATAGCGGTCGGCAGCGATGAGATGGGATCGCCCGGCCGACTCGTGCCGATCAACACCTCGACCAACGTCGCCGGGGCAGTGATCAATGTCGGTACCGATCCTCAGTCGATCGCTTTCAATCCAAACGGCAGGTTCGCCTACGTGGTCGATGGCTACGATGCGGCGACGACCGCCGCAAACGCGCCCGGAACGATTACTCCGGTCAACCTTGCCGAAGGGGTAGCCGGGCGGCCGATCAAGGTGGGAACAAACCCAGGGAGCATCGCGATCACTCCGGACGGTCGCACCGCGTACGTGGCGGACTCGAACTCGATCACTGGGAACCCGACGACGATCACGCCCATCAACCTCTTCACGAACACTCCTGAGAAGACCCTTCACGTCGCCGCGCGGGCTATCGCCGTCACTTTGAACGGCCAGACCGCGCTCGCGCTGACTTCGAACGGCGTGGTACCGATCGCTACGGCAACGAACATTCCCGGCCGACTTATCAGGCTTGGCGGCGTCCCTCAGGCCATCGCACTCGCTTCAGACGGCCAGATGGCCTGGGTGCTGACTGCGTCGGATCAGGGTCTCGCGTCCGACTTGGAGCGTGTCCAGCTCACCGCGATCAATGCCGCCACCTACGCGATCGGCAAAGTGGTCACGCTGCCAGGCATGCCCAAGAGCGGCGAGTGCTTCGTTGCAATCACGCCGAATGGCGCTCGGATCTATGCGCTCGGACAGGGCTCCGGCAAGACGGCGAGCATCCTCGTCGCCGTTGCTGCTTCGAACGACGTCGCGAGCAAGCCGATCAAGGTTGGCGTCGACGCGACGGCGCTCGCGGTGAGTTCCAACAGCAAGTTCGTATACGTGCTCACTGCCGGCAGTGACTATCAAGGACCGCCCATCGCGTCGCAGCCGAAAAAGGCGCCGGGGAGCGTCATTCCGATCTCAACGGCGAGTGGGCGAGTTGGGACGCCGATCAAGGTGGGATTCCTTGCAAGTGCGATGGCCGTTGCACCATAAGGGGTGGTCGGTGGCAAGAGTCGTCGTCGCGTCGGAGTTCGTGGTTCTGCGTCACGTGACTGGCGTGAACCGTGGGCTAGACAGCTCAGTTCGCACTGCATTCACACGCGCCCCGATATGTGGAGAGTCGGGGGCCGATGCGAAGCGCGAGAGCGGCGCGGAGGTGACGCCGCGATGACTGACGTTGACCTCGATGAAGGTGTTCTCGGACTGATTGCGTTGTTCGACCCGAATCGGATCGCCGACCCCTACCCGACGTTCGCACGTCTTCGCGCCACTCGACCGATCTGGCGCGTAACGGAACGGCTCATCGTCCTAAGTCGCCACGAGGACTGTGCCAGGGTGCTGCGTGACCTCCGATTCGGTCACGCGGAGGCGGACCAGGTCGCGACACGGCGACCGGTCGTACCGGGCATGGACGACGCGCTTACCGAGGCTCCACCTGTCCGTTCCTTCCTCGGCCTCGACCCGCCCGACCACACGCGCCTACGACGACTCGTTTCGCGGGCCTTCACGCCGTCAAGGGTCACCGAGCTCGCACCTCGAATCGAGGAGCTCGTCGCTGACTTGGTCGTCGATGTCACCACCTCCAGCGGCGAGGTCGATTTGATAGCGGCGTTGGCCTCGCCGTTGCCAGTAACCGTGATCAGCGAGCTTCTCGGGATCCCGTTTAGCGACAGCGAACAACTTGTCGGCTGGTCCGACGCATTGGCCCGTGGGCTCGACCCGGCATTTCTTCTGCCCGCCTCCGTCCGCGCCGGCCAGCAACGCGCACGTGAGGAGTTCACCGACTACCTCGCCGAGCTGATCACCGAACGACGGCACTCGCCAGGTGATGATCTCTTGTCTGCACTTGTCGGCGTTCAAGATGGCAGTGACCTACTCAGCGATGAGGAGCTCATTGCAACCTGCGTTCTCTTACTGATCGCAGGTCATGAGACGACGACGAGCCTGATCGGCACCGGCGTGCTCTCGTTGCTTCGTCATCCCGAACAACTTGCTCGACTTCGCGACCAGCCCTCGCTCATTCACGTCGCTGTCGAAGGAGATGCTTCGCTATGACTCACCGGTTCAGCTCACCGCTCGTTACGCCTTAGCTGACGCCGAGGTCGGCGGGGTGATCATCCCTGAGGGATCGTTCGTGCTGCTACTTATCGGCGTGGCGAACCGGGACCCAGATTTGTGTGTCGACCCCGACTCGCTCGACGTCGGCCGGCCGCCGAGCCACGATCTCGCCTTCGGCCAAGGGATCCATTTTTGTCTCGGGGCGCCGCTTGCGCGCTTGGAGGCTCAGATCGCCCTCAGTGCCGTGGTCCAAAGTGGCTCCGAGCTGCGTCTAGCGAGTGAGCCCGAGTGGAAGGAGAACTCGGTGCTTCGTGGACTACGCCGTCTTGTTGTCACCGTCTCTTGATAGCTGTGGCGAGAACGCCTGGTCGAACGAGTAGCGCGGGTTCGTGGTCGTCTCGAGAGGTCGACGGATCGGCTGCCACGGATGGATCCGATCGCCTACCGTCCTCCTCGGTGCGGGGATCCCGCACGCGTCAGCGAGCGCCCCGGTGCTAGAGATTTGAAGCGTGAAGTGTCTGGCTTACCTCGCTCGGTGAATATCACTAGGCGGGGAGCTACTCGATTGAGACGGTGCCTCGATGTAGGCGTGCTGATCGGAGCTGGGGCGATCGTGCTTTCGGCGTGCGGATCATCGACATCGGCCGCTCCACTGAGCCACTCCGCGATTCTGAAAGCCGATGCGGCAACCAAGGTCGTACATCTCGAGCTCGTGGCCAACGAGACGTCGAGCTTTAGTGGCTTCAACTTCGATGGATATGGCGGCGGCGCAATGCGGGTCAACGTCCCCGTCGGCTGGACGGTCGATGTCACCTGCACAAACGAGTCAACGACGATGGCGCACTCATGCGCGATCGTCGACGATGCCCCGATAGCGCTCTCCGGTGGGAGGATCGCCTTTGCCGGCGCGACTATTCCAGATCCCGCCAACGGCCTCGGACTGGGCGAGTCGGAGAGCTTCCAATTCATCGCGGCCAAGGTCGGCACCTACCGAATCGATTGCCTCGTTATCGGCCATGAGGCCGATGGCATGTGGGACTGGTTCAACGTCACGGATGGCGGAAGCCCCTCGGTGCAGACCTGACAAAGCTCCCTTTGGAGGTCGCCTCGACGGGTGCAACTCCCATGCTCGGCTCGCGCTTCGGCCCAGTGCGGGACTCGCGAGGTGCCACCTCGCTTTCGATTGCGTTCTACGTTGAGACGCGTAGGGGTGGTGAGCCACAACGGCCGCAAAAACCTGTCGAGCGCAAGGGAAACTCGTGAACGCACAGTCACTGCCGGGTCTCGAGGACGTCAGCTGGCAGCGGCCATCTGATCGCCTATGGCGCTTGCGAGTTACCGAGGTCGCTAGCGTCGCTGTGCCGATCGGCCTCCTTGGTGGCGTTGCTGCGCTTGTCGCCGGCGGCCTGGTAGTCGCTGGAGCGGTTTTCGGAGGCGTCGTAGTAGCTGCGGCCTTTGTCCTGCTTATGCTCCGAAATCGCTACAAGGCGTGGAGCTACTGCGAACGGGATGACGATCTCGTCGTCTCGCGCGGGGTGATGTTTCGCCGCCTGTCTGTCGTTCCCTATGGCCGAATGCAATTCGTCGATGTGACGGCGGGCCCATTTGAGCGGACTTTTCACCTGGTGACGCTGCGGATGCACACGGCCGCCGCTGCAAGTGACGCCAGGATCCCTGGGCTTGAGGTCGAGGTAGCTACGCAGCTGCGCGATCGCCTCGCGACCCTCGGCGAAGCTATGGCTGCGGGTCTTTGAGCCAAGCCGACGGCTGGCAACGACTCCATCCGCTGACTCCGGTAGTTCGGGCCGGGCGGGTCGTCCCTGCGTTCATTCTCCTCCTCATCGTTGGTCACTCCAGCGGCGACGACCACGCGACCTCGGAGTTCTTTTATCTCGGCGTCATCGCGCTATCACTCGTGCTCGGCGTGGTGTCGTGGCTCGTGACTCGTTGGCGTCTAGACGCCGCGACGTTGGTCATCGAGTCGGGGCTCTTGCGCAGAAGCTCTCGTCGTTTGCCGCTCGCACGGCTTCAAGCGGTCGATGTGGTCGAACCCCTGCTCGCAAGGGTGTTCGGGCTCGCTGAGCTACGAATTCGTCTCGCCGGTTCGAGTCGTGTCGACGGACGGCTCGCCTACCTCGACGAACCCACCGCCGTTCGCCTTCGTGAGCGCTTGCTCGTGGGCCAACAACATGCCGAGCCCGAAGTCGAGCCACCGGAGAACGCGCTGCTCGCGACGGTGCAGCTCAGTCGGCTGGTCGGTGCGGTCTTCTTGAGCGGCACCTGGGCGTTTCCTGTCGCAGTCGTCCTCGGGTTGACCATCTTTTATCCAGGGCACACCGAAGCCATCATCGGAAGCTCGACGGCTTTCCTTTTCTATATCGCCCTCGGACTTTGGCGCCGAGTGAGCACCGACTACGGCTTCAGCGTGGCGCACACTGATGATGGTCTTCGGATCCGCAGCGGCTTACTTCAGACAGTTACGGAGACTATTCCGCGCGCCCGGATCCAATCCATACGCCGCATCGAGCCGCTGCTGTGGCGTCCCCTCGGTTGGTGCCGTCTCGAGATCTCTGTCGCGAGCGGCCAGAAATCAAGCGGCGGCCGCGACCAATCCAGGCGACTTACGAAAGCACTGCTGCCAGTTGGGAGCCGAACAGAGTCCGACGAACTCCTTCGAGCGGTCCTCGGCACTGACCTCCCGGTCCTCGAGCGCCCGCCGCGTCGGGCATTTGTTCGATCGCCCCTCCGTTGTCTTTTCCTCGAGTGCGGCGTAAACGACGACTACGCCCTTGCGGTGACGGGGCGAATCTGCAGGCGTACCTGCTACGTCCCACTCTCCAAGGCACAAAGCGTCCGGCGCGTTCAGGGCCCGATCGAGCGCCTGCTCGGTCTTTCTTCCGTGATGGTCGACGTCGCGGGGAGACACGGCGGGGCCAGCATGTTGTTTCGGGGCATTGACGACGCGGGCGAGCTTTTCGGCACCCTCGTTCGTCGGAGCCGAGCCGCTCGGCTACGGGTTGGCGAGGCCCCAGGCGCGCTTGGACGAAGCGGGGATGAAACGCCGGGAGGTCCGACGGCCTGAGCGGCTGCCGGCCGGTTTTATCCTTCGGCCTTGCTCGCCGATCCTTACGATGTGTCCGCTCGCCGGGCGACGAGCCGGCTCGCTCTTCGCATCGTGCCGCAGGCGCCGGTAGATTTCTCTATTGGAGCAGCGCGTGAAGGAATGGCACAGCACCACGGAGCGAGCCTGGGGGAGTTCTATGTTGAGCACAGAGGAGAACGAGTACCTGACCAAGATCGGGCCGGGGACACCGACCGGATCTTTCATGCGGGAGTACTGGCTCCCGGCGATGATCTCCACGGAGCTTCCAACTCCGGATTGCGATCCAGTGCGAGTGATGATGCTCGGCGAACAGCTAATCGGCTTTCGTGACAGCCAGGGACGTCCGGGACTCATCGCGAACCTCTGTACGCACCGCGGAGCGAGCCTCTTTTTCGGACGAAACGAAGAGAGCGGGATCCGGTGCGTCTACCACGGCTGGAAGTTCGACGTTGACGGCAACTGTGTGGACATGCCGAACGAACCCGCCGAGTCGAACTTCAAGAGCCGCATCAAGGCGCAGGCCTATCGGGTTACGGAGTACGGCGGGCTGATCTGGGTCTATATGGGAAGCCGCGAGGTGCCACCACCGCTGCCGGGTATCGAAGCTGCCGCATACCCGGAAGGGGAGTACCGAGTAAGCGCGACGCTCCGGGATTGCAACTGGCTCCAGGCACTCGAAGGAGATATCGACACCGTCCACGCAGCGTTCCTGCACGGGGGCCAGTACAAGCCCGAGCACTTCCCGGAGGGAACGTTCAACTACTACGAGTCCAGCCAGCGCTTTGCGCGCTTTATCGCGTTCGATACCGAGTACGGCTGCCTCTACGGTGCCGGAAGGCCAGCTGGGCCCGGGCGGGTCTACTGGCGAGTAGGTCAGTTCATGTTCCCGATCTGGACCCAGCCCGCACCTGGGCTCCTCGGCTACAAGATCCTCACCACCTGTTGGGTGCCCTTGGACGACGATCACACGCTCAGCTACACGATCTCAGTCCCTTCCAAGGACTCCTACAACCCGAAGAACCCAGGACCTCCTCCCAACCAGGGCGGCATCTTGCCGAACACAACTGACTGGTTCGGTCGCTTTCGAACGGTCGCGAACCTCGAGAACGACTTCCTTATGGACCGAGACGCGCAGCGCAAGATGTTTAAGTACGTCGGCGTCCAGAACGTCATGGCGGAGGACCACGCGGTACAGGCGTCGATGGGTCCGGTCCTCGACCGCACGATCGAGCACCTCGGGACATCGGACCTGATGATCCTCCAGGTACGCCGACGCCTGATCGAAGCCGTCCAGGAGTGGTCCGACCACAAGACCCCGCCTCCTGCGCTCGATAGTCCGGACCTCTACGGTCTCCGCTGCGGTGGCGTCTTCCTCCCCGAAGGCCAAGACCTGATGGATGGAGTCAAGGATCTGATCAAGCCCTTCGTCGACCACCCGGAGATCGATCCCGCGATCGTTGGTGGCGTGAAGTACCTCGATCTTTCTAAGCGCTAACGCCTCCAGTCGCCTCCATGTCCAGCGCCTATCGGTCGTGACGCGCTGGCTCGACTCTTCGAGTGGCTCAGTCTGGCGTGACGACCGTCCACTCGGCATGCATGTCGTCGGGTGTGCGAGAGTAGGCGCGCCCTTCGCTCCCGAGTTTTCGCAGGTGGGCCCAGACCGTCCGGGTTGCGACGCCATCTAGTCCTCGAACGAGATCAGGGTAGATCAACTCGACGAGACCCCCTGCGCTTGCAGGACCACTCGCCAGTGCTTCGAGCACACTTGATTCCCGCGCTCGACGCCGTAGGAGATAGTCATTGATCGCCGCGGCTGGATCCTCGATCAGGTCCCCGTGCCCGGGTGCGATCACATCGGCCGACGGGCTGAGGTGGAGCAAGCGTTCAAGGCTGGACATGTACGCGACCATGTCGCCGTCTGGTGGGGAGACCACGACCGTCGAGCCGCCGATGACGGTGTCGCCGCTAAAGAGCACCCGGTCGGTACCTGTTCTGGCGTCGAAGTTTGCCATGAAGGAGAGGTGGTCCGAGGTGTGCCCAGGGGTGTGGAGCGCGGTGAGCGACAGCCCCGCTACAGCTATGACGTCGCCGTCAGCTAGTGCTTGGTCGGGGACGACGGTCGCGAACGGTGACGACGGGACACGCCCGAAGGAGAGGATGGGCGCCCCGGTCATCGCAGCGAGTCTCGTTGCGCCCGGCGCGTGATCTGGATGGTGGTGGGTAATAAGGATGTAGCGCAGGCGGCCGGCCGCGAGCTCGGCGAGCTTTCCGACGTGCTCCTCGTCATCAGGCCCCGGATCGATCACGACCAGATCGGCTGAACCGACGAGGTAGGAGTTCGTGCCGGCGCCGGTCATCAGTGAAGCGTTTGGCACGAGAACCCGTACGACGTCAGGGCGGATCTCAGCTGGATCGAACGGATTGGTCATAAGGCACCGGTGCCGGTTTGTACCTCTCGTTGTGATGGCGTGTCGTTGTGATGGCGTGTCGTTGTGATGGCGTGTCGTTGTGATGGCGTGTCGTTGTGATGGCGTGTCGTTGTGATGCCGTATCGTATCGACAGCGATTTCGCGGCGAACCGTACTACTGACAGCGTCTCGCTCAGGCGCGAAAGCGTGGGAGCTTGTACTCGCCGGCTTCGTCGAATACGAGGCTTACCCGTTGACCGATCGACAGCTCGGCTGGCGTGGATTCGACGATGTTCGTGAGCATCCGGGGACCCTCGTCCAGCTGGACGTAGGCGACGACGTAAGGAACGACCGCCTCCCAAGGTCCCTGGCCGCGCTCGACGATCGTGAAGCTGTAGATAGTGCCGCCACCGCTCGCCGGCTCCCAACTGAGCTCAGTGCTGTGACAAAAGGGGCAGAACGTCCTTGGATACCAGAACGCCTCGCCGCAAGCGGTGCAGCGCGGCACGAGCAAAACGTCGTTCTTTGTCGCCTCCCAGTAGTCGGCGAGCTCCGGTGGCGGGCTTGGCGGAAGGCCGGGAAGCGCGCTCATGCATCCTCCTGTCCGAGTATCACAGTTGCTGCGGTCATCCGCGACCCGAGCAGGCCGCCTGATCCGTGCGCGAGGGCGATCTGACACTCAGCGACTTGGGTCCCCGGGTTCGCTTCGCCGCGGAGCTGGCGGACTGCCTCGATCAGCTTGATCATGCCGCCACGTCCAGTCGGATGGTTGTTGCACAATCCGCCACCGTCGGTGTTGAAGGGAAGCTTGCCGACGCCTGCGACGAGGTTCCCGTCGAGCACGAAGCGCCCGCCTTCGCCCTTTTCGCAGAAGCCCAAATCCTCGAGCGTCATAAGCACGGTGATCGTAAAGGAGTCGTAGATCGAGACGTAGTCGATGTCGGACCGGTCGACTCCTGCCTCGCTAAAGGCAATGGGAGCAGACCAGACGCCCCCGGTGTAGGTGAGATCGGTTCGACCTGAATCGATGTTCTTCGGCGCTTCGCCCTGACCGAGGATCTTCACCTTGTGCCGATCGAGGCTGGCGGCGATCTCTGGGCTCACGATCACGACTGCGCCACCACCGTCGGTGTTCGCGCAGCAGTCGAGACGATGAAGGGGCGCCGCGATCATCGGTGAGTTGACGACGTCCTCAACGCTCACGATCTTCGGCATGTTCGCGTGCGGGTTGTGCGACGCGTGGATCGAAGCTGCGACCTTTATCTCGGCGAGTTGTTCCGACGTCGTGCCGAACTCGTACATGTGGCGTTGCGCACAAAGTGCGTAGGAGACGGCGGGCATCATCGAGCCGTACATCGTCTCGCCGAAGTCCGCCTCATAGCCACGGCGAGCCGAGCCGGTACCGGTACCGCGGCCGTCGGCCGAGGAGCCGCCCATTGTCACGAGCGCGACGTTGCACTTGCCTTCCTTGATCGCCGCAGCGGCGTGACCGGCGTGCACGATGTAGGCCGAGCCCCCGGTTTCGGTCGAGTCCACGTAGCGCGGCCGAATGCCGAGGTACTCGATCATCGAGGCAGGCCCGTAGGAGCCGGGGCCTGCAAAGCCCCCCGGGGCGTCGCCGGCACAGAAGTAGCCGTCGACGTCGTCAAAGCTCAGGCCCGCGTCCGCAAGTGCGCCTGCGGCGACCTCGTAGTGCACCTGGGACGAGGAGCGGTCGATGATCTTGCGTTCGGGATGCTCGTATGCACCCATTATGAAGGCGGCGCCACGGAGGCTCACGTGGTATTCCTCTCTACTGGTTCCATCGATGTGTCGGGTTCCCGGCGCTTCGCGCCGCGGGCAGATGGACGATAGCGCGAACTCTCACGATATGGAGTCTGTCGCCAGTTTCTTGGCCGCGGGCCGATCTGCTTTGCCGGTAGGACTGCGTGGAACCTCGTCGACGAAGACCACCTGACGCGGGCGTTTGTAGTCGGCGAGCTGACCGCCTACGTGATCGATCACCTCGCGCTCGGTGAGAGTGGCTCCTTGACGCAGCGACACGACCGCGGTGACCCTGGTGCCCCAACGCTCGTCGGGTAGACCGATCACAAGTGCGTCGGATGTGGCGGGATGGCTGAGGATGGCTTGCTCCACCTCTTCGACGAAGACCTTCTCGCCCCCGGTGTTGATCACCTCGCTGCCGCGCCCCAAGAGTACGACCGTGCCGTCCTCCTCGACGGTCGCCATGTCGCCCGGCATCACGTAGCGCTTCCCGTCGATGATCGGCCAGGTGCGCGCCGTTTTCTCGGGATCATTCAGATAGCCCTTCGGGAGGATGCCGCCGGCGACCAGGAAGCCAACCTGGCCCGAGCCGGGGATGACGTCCTGTAAGTTCTCGTCGACAACTCGTGCGAACTGTCCGAGCTTGAAGCGTGCGGTCTCGATCGCCTCACCGTCTCCCGCCTCAGCCATCGCGAATCCCGCCCCCTCCGTTGAGTTGATCGAGTCGCGTACCTGGAAGTTGCCGTGCTTGAGGAAGGCCTTTTTCACCGAGGCGCTCCACATGACGCCGGTGTTGTTCACGAACTGCACGCTCGAGAGGTCGTAGGGGTGGCCGGCCGCTGCCGCTGAGTCGAGCTCGTCGAGGATCGGTTTCGCGACCGCATCCCCAACTACCGAGAATGAGGCGATCTGATACTGCTCGATGAGGCGGAGGATCTCAGGCGGATTGAGCGAGCGGGACTCGCAAAAGACGACGCATCCCCCGTCGGTGAGTGTGAGCGTCGCGCCGAAGAAGCCTGTGCCGTGCATGAGCGGTGGGAAGACGAGGGCGCGCGGCTGGACCGCCGCGACCACGGCAGCGACGTGATCGGCTAGCGGAGGCGTCCGTTCCGAGAGGCTGTTCTGGTTCATGCATGCAAAATGCGGCCAGACCACTCCCTTTGGGTAGCCAGTGGTCCCGCCGGTGTAGATGACGACTTCGTCGTCGCCGTCGCGCTCGATGCGCGGCATCGGTTGATGCGCATCGATCAACTCCTCCATGCTCAACACACCTGGCGCAATAGCGCGCGGGCCGATCGAGATCTGGCGCATCGGCAGGCCGACGTAGTCCTTCGCCGCGGTGATGCGATCGCTCAGTATCGGATCGAAGACGATCGCATCCGGCTTCGCGTCCTTGAAGATGTACGACAGCTCCGTCTCGCGGTAGCGGAAGTTGACGTTGAACGGGACCGCTCGAAGCTTGAAGGCGGCAAACATGGTTTCGAGGTTCTCGACACAGTTCCACATGTCGATCGCGACGAAACTCCCTCGTCCGACCCCGAGGGCCGAAAGCGCGCCCGCTAGCCGCGAAGCGCGCTCGTCGAACTCTCGCCAGCTGCGCTCGATCGGTCCGTGCACCACGGCTATTCGCTCGCCGACCGCGTCGGCGAGCGCTTCCCAGACGGTCGCGAAGTTTTCGTTCATCGGACACACCCACTCGGGCGGGGACCAGTTCTGGCGAGGACCGGTTGGTGAGACCTCGTCGCACCCAACGCGAGCATTTCGCTAGTCATCGTCTCCCCCCAGGCAGAAGAATCGGGCATCCCCGATGCCCGGGTCACCCTATCCCCGACGAAATATGGAAGTCGATTACCAAAATGGCGGTTCCTCCAGGACCTTTATTTGTAAGAACGATTGTGGGACGTTCTAAGTGCAGGTTGTAGTGCCGGGCGTTGGTGCGTGCCGCGCGATGTCTCGACGCTACGATCCGAGCGCTTCGCGGCAATTGCTCCACCGGCGAAGTAGCGGCAACGCACTCCTACCCTCGTGCCCGCAATCGCGAGACGGGGATCGATACGACGGAACTACTTGCTTTGCAGAGCTAACCATTTTCGATTTGTTACCTAGATAGCCGAGCCTTTAGTCATATTTGCTCACTTTCAGGCCATACTTGCGAGCCTTGTTGTCACCTGCTACACAATTGACATCAGATAGGAAGATGGTGACGAGTCGCAAGCCCAACTGCGACGCGTCAGCGGCATGTCGTAGCAAGCTGGCGACGCGACTACGACTTCCGCGAGCTTGGGGGGGCTCTGAATCGTGCTAGAGACGATCCTGTTGTTCGCCGTTCTCGGTGCTGGTACTGGAGCGCTCTACGCGATGGCGTCGGTTGGGCTAGTCCTCACCTATCGGGGCTCTGGAGTCATCAACTTCGCGAGCGGCGCCATGGGGATGACCGGCGCGTTCGCGTTCTACGAGCTCTACGGCGTCTTCCATTGGCCGGTGCTCGCCGCGATGTTCGTTGGCGTCAGCCTCTCTGCGGGTCTCGGGCTGCTCTGCCACGTCTTGATGTCGCATCTCCAAAAGGCGAGCAACCTGACGCGCATTGTCGTTACGTTGGCCATGCTCGTCGCCCTCCAGGGTCTTCTTGGCCTTAAGTACCCGGCGACGAGCGTCTACAACATCGTGCCATTTCTGCCGAACTCGACCTTCCATTTCGCCGGTAGCAATTTGAGCGTCAGCCGGCTGATCCTGCTCGGGATCTCGATTGGAATCGCCCTCGTCCTGGCGGTTGTCTACCGACGGACGCGCTTTGGTATAGCTACGACGGCCGTATCGGAGAACCGCGTCGCGCTCTCCACGCTCGGCTGGTCGGCGAACTCGGTCGCCGCCTGGAACTGGGTGATCGGCACCGCGCTATCCGGATTCGCTGCAATCATGCTCGGACCGATCATCGGCGTCTCGCTCGGGCTGACGACCGCGCTCTTGCTACCGTCCCTCGCCGCTGGCGTTATCGGCAACTTTCACTCGTTCTCCTTGACGCTCGCCGGCGCGATCGGGATCGGTATCGTGCAGGCCGAGCTCACGAGATATGTCTCGTCGGTCAATGGCATCGGCGATGCGGTGCCGTTCGCGGTGATCTTGGTCGTCATCGTCTGGCGCGGTCGGCGCGTTCCGCTGCGGGGGAGCATCATCGAACGCCTACCGTCGGTCACCTCGGGCATCGTGCCCTGGAAGAAGGTGCTCGTCGGGGTCGTCTTGGTCATCGTCGCGATCAACGTCTTGCCGCTGCAGTGGGTGGGGGCGCTAACTACCACGCTGCTCGGGGCGATCATCCTCTTGAGCATCGTCGTCGTCACCGGATTCGCCGGCCAGATATCGCTCGCCCAGTGGACGATCGGCATCGGGGCGGCCTTCGTCACCGGATGGCTCCGCGTATGGGGCCTTCCGTTCTGGCTCGCGATCATCCTCGGCGTCCTCTCGGCAGTGCCGGTCGGTATTTTGATCGGCAGCGCGGCGCTTAGAGCACGGGGCATCAACCTTGCGATAGCGACGCTGGCACTCGCTGTTTGCATCGTGAGCCTGGTGCTGTCGAACCCCGCGCTCACCGGCAAGGGGCTCGGGCTGAATATAGGGACGTTCTCGCTGTTTGGGATCAACCTCTCCGGAGTGACCTACCCCAAACGGTTCGCGATATTCGCTGTGATCGTGTTGGTACTCGTCGGACTCGTGGTGTCGAACACGAGACGCGGCCGAAGTGGGCGCCAGATGCTCGCGGTGCGGACGAATGAACGAGCCGCCTCGGCGCTCGGCATCAACGTCGTCGGCGTGAAGCTGGCAGCGTTTTGTTACGGCGCGATGATCGCCGCTCTCGGCGGGATTCTGACGGTGATCGAATTCCCGACGGCCATCTTCACGACCGGTACCTCCGGTGGTGACATCTTTCAGAACATCCAGCTGATCGACTTCGGCGTGCTCGGCGGCGTCGGCTACGTGAGTGGCCCGCTGCTCGGCGCGCAAGGCCAGCCCGGCGGTATCGCTACCGAGGTCTTCAGCTACCTGTCTTCGAACGCGCTCACCTACGTCACACTCGTCTTCGGGTTCTTGTCGCTCCTCGTCTTCGTGCAGGCGCCGAACGGCCTCGCGAAGATGCAACAAGACATCAACTACAAGAAGATGACGAAGCGCCGGGCAAAAAAAGGCCTCACGCCAGTTGCGCGCACCAAGCCCATCGAGCTTCCTTCCGAGCTCCCTGTCCCATCGGCCGTCGCCGACGCGGTTCTCGAGGTCGAGGGGTTGACGGTGAACTACGGCGCCGTACGCGCCGTCGACAATGTCAGCTTCACGCTCCGCTCAGGTGAGATTCTCGGGGTGATCGGCCCGAACGGGGCCGGAAAGACGACGTTGATCGATGCCTTGACCGGCTTCGCGCCGATCGGCGGGGGGACGATCCGTCTCGACGGGCGCGAGATCGGGGGGCTCGGAGTCCGTCAGCGCGCCGACCTCGGGATCGGCAGGACCTTCCAGTCCCTCGAGCTGTTCGAGGACCTGTCGGTCTATGAGAACATTCTCGCAGCTTGCGAGGAGCGCAATTTCGGCGTCTGGCTACGCGACATCGTCCACCCAGGCAAGCCACGCCTCACCGATGCGGCATTGACCGCGGTGAAGGAACTCGCGCTTGATTCCGTCCTCCCACGGATGCCGTCTGAGATCAGCTACGGAATGCGCCACTTAGTGGCTATCGCCCGCGCGATCGCCGCGAAGCCACGGGTGCTGTTCTTGGACGAGCCCGCGGCGGGCCTTGATGAGCGCGAGCGCGCCGAGGTGATCGACATCATCCGCAGGCTCGCGCGGGACTGGAACATCGCGATCCTGCTCATCGAGCACGACGTTGCGCTCGTCCTGTCGGCCTCCGACCGGATGCTCGCGCTCGACGTCGGTGCTGAAGTCGCCTCTGGGCTCCCCGAGGACGTGCGGTCGCATCCGGGCGTGATCGCGTCCTATCTGGGTGTGGATGAAGACCAGGTGCAAGATCCCGGCGCGACCACCTCGGAGGCCGCGGTAACTGGTCTCGGCGGGGA
>Ga0075522_10001123_pt1 | contig 20296 bp, 16 predicted proteins | sample NGEPerA_FD_74796 | JGI IMG/M metagenome (GOLD analysis project Ga0075522, IMG submission 74796) | Arctic peat soil microbial communities from the Barrow Environmental Observatory site, Barrow, Alaska, USA - NGEE PermafrostL2-A | ecosystem: Environmental > Terrestrial > Soil > Wetlands > Peat ...
CTGGAGCAATCCTTTCAATCTCCCCCATCATCTTTTCAAACTGCGCGGGATAGATCGATTGCGGCCCATCGGACAGTGCGTTCTCAGGCTGGTGATGCACTTCCACGATGATGCCGTCTGCGCCGCATGCAACCGCGGCCCTGGCCATCGGTAGTACGCTGTCGCGTCGGCCGGTTCCGTGGCTTGGGTCTACAAGAATGGGCAAATGGCTCACGCGCTTGTTCGCCGGCACAACACTCAGGTCCAGTGTGTTGCGCGCATGATCGCTGAAAGTTCGCACCCCCCGCTCGCACAGAATCACCTGGTAGTTGCCCTCGCTCATCACGTATTCGGCGGCCATCAGGAATTCTTCGAGCGTTGCGCTCAAGCCGCGCTTGATGAGCACCGGCTTGCGCAACCGGCCTGCCTGCTTCAATAGCGAAAAATTCTGCATGTTGCGCGCGCCAATCTGCACCACGTCGGCCCATTCGGCAACAAGCTCCAGTGTGTCGTTATCGAGCGCTTCCGTCACAATGCGTAATCCAAACCTGTCGCGGATCTCGGCCATGATCTTCAACGCATCAAGTCCAAGGCCCTGGAATGCGTATGGAGATGTGCGCGGCTTGTAAGCGCCGCCGCGGAAAAACTGCGCCCCGCCTGCAGCCACTTGTTCGGCGATGACGAAGGCTTGTTCCCGGCTCTCGATGGAGCACGGTCCAGCGATAATGGCCAGTTCGTGGCCGCCGATCGCTGCATCAGTGCCCTGAAAGCGCACGATGGTGTCTTCCTGTTTAACGTCGCGACTAGCCAGCTTGTAGGGTTTTGAAACGCGGATGACTTCGGCCACGCCGGGCAGCTCTTCAAGATTGCCGCGCTCTACCTCGCCCTGGTTTCCGGTAATGCCGATGGCCGTGCGCTGGGCGCCCGGCAAAGGATGCGCGCGGAATCCAAGATGCTCAATGTAATCGCACACAACCTGGATCTCCTCAGGCGTGGCCTGCGCTTTCATAACCACCAACATGGTTGGCCCCCGATCACCCAGTTTACGGCAATCGGACTACGGCATGTTCAAGTTTATGGCTTAACGGGATCTTGGACGGGTCGAAAACGCAGCTGCCTTTTGATGGCATGGCAGCAGCTTGTTTCCGTTTGATCGACGGGGAAAGAATTTAACAACGCAAATCTGGAGAACGGAGAGGGACCCTAGCATTGCAAAAGTCCAACAACGCAAATCCAGGGATGGTGAGAAGTTGAGAAGCATGTTTTTTTACTTTGTCTCGTCTGTAGCTTCGATGTCCGTTTTAGCAGCCACTATCGCCGGTGCAAGCACCATTCCGATAAAGGCCAGAGCAATCAATAAGTCGTGCATTATTTTTTTATTTCCTCCGAGGCCTTCCACCGCACTCGGCCTACCCTTTGATGATCGACAATATTAGAGAAAATTTGAATAACACTAAGAACTTGCAGGATGAGAAGTTCGTGCTATTTGCTACTCACCCAAATGGGGCAGGAAGGCCCAAATTATTTAAATAAGACGAGGATTTTGACTAATCTGAACCGTTGTACGCGCGATTTAGGATGGTCAATGTGATCTGGCTCACGCGATTTTTGGGCGTACGAAAACGGGTGGGTTTGCGATCTCACGAACTCTGACGGGAGTGGGGGAAGCGTACGCAATTGAAAAGCCCCGGGTTGAATGCCCGGGGCTCGAAAGTGTCAGGACGGTTCCGGCGTGGTTGTTTATCGCTGCACTTTCGCGCGATCGATTCCGAGGCGTTCCGCTTCGCGCTTTTGGGCGCGCCACTTCATGGCCAGCCAGAGGACGTAGCCAATCTGAATGGCCCAGGTTACAACGTAGGCGGCAACGCGGAACTGATGATCGAGAACTGCTGCTTGGTCTGGAGCTTGAAACATCTTTTATCCTCGTTTCCCTTTAAGTAATTCGCCGTCAGGCTTCCAGCGCAGCCTTTGCTTCAGCCGCCGCAATTTTCTGGTGGTGCCGCTCCACGTAAAAGCGAATGCCGAGGATCAGAAAACCCCAGGCAAACCACGCCAGCATGTTCCACATTAGTGCGCCGACCATCGAGGGGTCCATGCCAGAGTTGGAATCTCCGCCGAAGACCGGGGCAGGGTGCTGCGTGCGCCACCAGCGGTTCGCCATGTAAACGATGGGCACGTCGAGAGCGCCAAAGATGCCCAGCACTGCGGCCAGCGTTTGCATCTGCGGTCCGGCAGAGAACCTGCGCAACAGCAGATAGCTAACGTAGATCAGCCAGAGCACTAGCGTTGTGGTCAATCGCGCATCCCATGTCCACCAAATACCCCATGCGCGTCGTGCCCAAAGGGGGCCGGTGGTGAGACCAACCGTACAGAACACTACGCCCACTTCCGCGCCGGCCACCGCCCACCCATCTGCGATTTGCGCCCATGCTGGACGGCTACGGCGATAGGACAGGAAAGCGATTGAGCCGAGAAAGCTGATCGAGTAAAAGGTGAATGCCGTCGCGAATGACGGGACGTGGTAGTAAATGATGCGAAAAATCTCGCCCTGCATGGCGTCGTTCGGCGCCACGTAAATAGCCTGGTAATAGCCCCAAGCCAATAGAACGGCCGTGACGGTGACGTAGAGGCCTATTGCAAATCTCTTCATTGGGGAATCCTGTTGGATCTGTTCCAGTTTACGACGCCCAACCCCGCGCCCGGCACTTGAGTTGCCAACTACTTACAAGACAATGATCCGGTAAAAACCGCCCGAGGGAATGTGAATTAAATCACTCAGCGTGGAAAACCACGTCGAACAGCAGCAGGCTGACGGTGGTGAAAATAATGTCGTAGCCGAAAAGCATCTTGATCCAGAGGGTCGGATCGCTGTCTCCGGTAAAGATGGATGTCGTAGCCTGCACCATGGCCAGCAGCGCTGGAATAAAAATTGGAAACAGGATCAGCGAGAGCAGCAGTTCGCGGTTGCGGCTGCTCATGGAGAGAGCCGCAAAGAACACGCCGTTGCTGACCAGAGCCCAGGTCCCCAGTGGAAGCACCAGCAGCAGCAGCCACGCCTGTCCAACGATGCGCAGGTTATAAAAGACCACAAAGAAGGGCGCAAGTGCGATCTGCACGATGGTGACGAAAAAGAAATTTACGATTACTTTCGCTAGCAGCAGTTCAGATCCGGGCGAAGGAACCATACGCTGCGCGTCCATTACCTGGTGGCGAATCTCGCGGGCCCATGCCTGGTTCAAGGCGCTCACTGAAGCAAACATGGTGGCAACGCACAGAACCCCGCCGGCAATCTGCTGCGAAAATGCGCCTCGCGGGTCAAACGCAATCGAAAACAGCACCACCACCAGCCCTGAAAAAAACAGCATGGAGATGATGGCATCGAGTGATCGCCACTCAATGCGCAGGTCTTTGACGAGATGGGTCCACAGTGCGCGCGTCATGCGGTGTGTCCTTCCGCAGTGTGCGCGGCATTCTTCACCAGGTCCGCCGTCTGCACTCCGCCTTCAAGTGATTGCGCGGCGCGCAAGTAGTCATCAGGACTCAGAATCAGCTGCGTTCCGCGCGCACCTGCTGACACGCTGATCTTGTCGAAGAGGATTGCCGTTTCGTCCACGAAAACCGGGTAAGCTTTTTTTGCGCCAAAGATCGTAACGCCGCCGCGAATGTAGCCGGTCAGCGGTTGAACGTCTTTGAGCGAAACCATTTCCGCTTTGCGCAATCCAGCAACGCGTGCCAGTTTTTTGAAATCCAATTCCTCATTGCCGGGGACCACTGCGAAAGCGTAGGCGCCCGGTCCGCCCGTTGTGAGCAATGTTTTAAAAACCTGCTCCGCGGGCACGCCGATTTTTTTTGCGACGGTGGTTGCCGACAGATCTTCGGGATCAACTTCGTATTCCCGCAGTTCGAACGGGATGTTTAGCGATTCAAGGAAGCGCGCACCGTTGGTCTTCATAGCCTGGGGCTCCCTGGTTCAAATGAGGCCACGCGGCCGGCGCGCAATGCGAGCACATAATCGGCAATGGGAGCGGCCAGTTCGCGCTGGTGAGTTGTGAGCACAATGGTGCGGTTGCCGTGTCGAAAACCGCTCAGCAACTCGACCATCTGGCGCGCACTCTCCACGTCCATGTTGGAGAAAGGCTCGTCCAGCAGAAGTAGCTCAGGCACCGGAAGCAGCACGCGTGCGAGAGAGGTACGTTGCCGCATGCCCTGTGAATATTGCCCAAGCGTACGGTTCAGATTCGGGTCAAGGCCGACCTGACGAAGCGCGTCGGCTGGATCAAGGCAGGGCCGGCCGGGATAAAGGCTGGCGAAGTAGCGGAGATTTTCAACTCCGGTCAGCTCGTCGTAGAGCATGGGCGCGTGGCTCATGTAGCCGATGCGCGCGCGCGCTTCTAGCGGCTCATATTGGCCGAACACCGTTACTTTGCCGTGGGTTGGCCGCAGCAGTCCGGCCAGGATGCGCAACAGAGTTGATTTGCCGGCGCCGTTCTCGCCAATGAGCACGTAACAGCGTCCCGGTTCAAGGTCAACTGAAACCTGGCGCAACGCCGCAAAACTGCCAAAGAGCTTCGACACCTGATCGACCCGGGCACAAGGGGAACTGCCGACGGGCTCAGACGAATCTTCGATCATGCTTTCAGTTTGAGGCGGTCTGGTTGGCGGCGGCCTGGTTCATTGCCGGTGGAGCAGCTCCCTGCGCCGCGGCTGGTTTCACAGGCGTACCGTTCGCCGGTGCTGCACCCGGTTGCGCGGGCGCGTACTTGCTGGCGCACTTGGCCTGAAGCACGTTCGCGTGGAACTCGCCATCGCGACCATATGTGCCTTCAGCCAGTGCCTGCGAATCGTCTTTGAATGTGTCTGGCGGCGGCTCGCTGCCCTTGTAAATCACCTTGAGGGTGCGCCCGGTGGCGGCCTTGGGAGAGTGGCTCTCAAACTCATTCAGCAAAAACGTCACGTGGGGGCCGTCGTGCTCAATGGAGCCCGGCTGCACAAATCCCTCAACGCGCAACTGGCTGTGATAGGCCTTGTCGCCCATTCCGCCCAGTTCCGCAATAGTGACGTAATAGCTCTTGTTCGAGCTATAGCCGGTCAAGGCAAGCCATCCAATCGTGCCAAGAATGATGGCCGCCGCGATTCCGATCCGCAAGGTGTTACCGGGAATTTTCATAAGCTACCTTTCTAACGATACGAGCCTATCGGTTCCGGGTCAACCAATCAGGTGGTCGGGTAGCTGCCTGAATTCATTACGGTTTTCCAGTGAGCAGCGGTTGAGAGGGAGCTAAGTGCTTGCGCTGCAAGCGGAGCCGGGTTGTCCAATTACGAATGGCCCGACTTCAGGCGAAGAGCAGCGCGAAAACAAGAGTGATTAGCATCACACCAGCGGCCAGTATTTCGGGGCGTTTCCACTTGGATTTCGCCTTTTTTGTGGCGACCGGGGGGTATGTCAGGTTCTTTAGCTCCGCGTTTGGACGCGCGCCGCCAGACATGCTGACAACCCAGGCCACGGCGAAGTTGGCAACAAAGCTGAACACAACCGTAAAGCCGATCTGCGCCGGAATGCCCGGATAGCTGTAGAGAACGGCAAGCCATCCGCCGCTAAGCCCGGCGTGTGCGCCTGCAGGCAGAGTGAGGCCGTAGTGAAGCAACGCAATGACCACGCCCGCCACGAGCCCGGCAAATGCCCCATGGCCGTTGATGCGCCGGGAGAACGCGCCCAGCACGCAAGTGGCGAATTGCGGAGCCTGCAGGAGCGCAAAGACCAGCACGAGCGCAACCAGCCACGCCGATATAGTGTTCACGGAGCTTTTGCCGCTGAAAGCCGCGATTGCAAAGGCTACTCCGACAGATAGCAGCACGCCAATAGCAACCGTCCATCGTGCGATGCGCAACAGATCGGTGTCACTTGCGTCCTTGCGCAGCATTGGCTCATACAGATCGCACGCAAACACCGAACTCACCGCGACAATGCAGGAGGCAACGCTGCTCATCAGGCTGGCAAGTAGGCCTGCGATCGCCAGGCCCAGCAGGCCGGTTGTTGCAAAATGCGCGAGCAGGTTTGGCGTGCCCATGGCGTAGTCGAGCAGCGCGTGGCCAGCAGCATCGAGGCGCGGGTTATTGGTGGCCGGATCGATGAGCGCCGGAACAAGCCCGCGGCCTTCTGAAATCGCTCTCGGGACGATTGTAATTTCGTGGTAAATCGCACCGTTTTCATTGCGGACGATGGTCTTCGATTGCTGCATGGGCAGCGAGATGGCGATAGCGCCTGCAAGTACGAAAAGGAAGGGAACCGCGAGCCGGACCGCCGCTGCTGCGACGGGTATTCTCCGCGCCGAATCCGCGCACTTCGCAGCCATGGCCATCTGCAGCACGCTAAAATCGGTGGTCCAGCGGGCAGCGCCCAGAACAAATCCAAGCGTGAGCGCAATACCTGCGATGCCGGCTGGCCCGAGTCCCAATGTTGGAGCCGAATCGAGCGCGGTGAATGAAGAGCTCAATCTGCTCCAGCCGCCAATGTTCTTGAGGCCGATCCAGACAATGGGAAGAAAACCGGCGACCAGCAGCACAAACTGCACAAACTGTCCCATGATGGTTGCGCGCAGTCCGGCAATGAGCACGTAAATGAGCACCGGAACAGCGGCCAGCAGAATGCAAACAAGAAAAATGCCCTCACGCGGCCAGCCGTAGCCGAAGAACAGCCGGTCAAAGATGCGCAGCGCCTCAAAAATGCGCGCCACCAAGTACAGCGCAATACCAACGCTCGCCAGTGCCATCGCAATAAACAATCCTGCAGAGAGCACGCGCGTTTTGGTATCGAACCGTAGGCCGAGGTATCCGGGCAACGTAACTGCGCCGGAATTGTAATAGAGCGGAATCATGAACAGCGCAACGAACAGCATGGCCGGAATGCCGCCGAGCAAAAAGTACAGCGCCGTGCGAAAGCCGAAGCCCGCTCCGGCAGCGCCCATGCCGATAACTTCTGGCGCGCCGAGGCTTGCCCCGATGAACGCGAGTGCGCAGACCCAGGTGGGCAGTGAGCGTCCCGCCTGATAGTAGTCCCGGCTGCTCTTGATGCTCGACCGCATCGACACGCCGAGGCCAATCATGCCAAGCACGTACAGCAGAAGAATCAGCCAGTCAGTTGAAGCAAGATCGGGCAATTGCAGCTCCCGCACTCTGCGTGCGATGGATTGAAGCGCTCAGACACGCTCCACAAGCAATTCTAAAGGCTGGATTTAGAGGTGCAGCCAAGTAGCGCCGCCGTAGCGGGCAACATCCTCTCGAATATTCACGAAGCCCCGCGGCTGGATGTATGCTTCTGACAGCACGAGCGCCCCAGCGCGACCAATTCTCCGGGTCTTCGTTCCGTGCAAACACTTACGCGGTTCAACCAATATTCCTTATGGAGGGATTATCGTGCGTACTCGAAATATTCTGGCCCTTGCCGGGCTTCTTGCGTTTTCCGTTTCAGCTCAAATTGCCAACGCTGCATCCGCATCAGCTCACGCCAATATTGTGAATGCCCAGGGAACACAAATCGGAACTGCGAAGCTGACCGCGGCGGGCAACAGTGTGAAGGTCTCGGTCAAGGTATCGCAGCTCACTCCCGGTGAACATGGCATCCACGTTCATACGGTTGGCAAATGCGAAGGTCCTGCGTTTACAACTGCCGGCGGCCATTTCAACCCCACCAGTTCGCATCACGGCGTTCACAACACGAATAGTCCGCATCCCCACGTTGGCGATTTGCCAAACCTGGTTGTGGCCAAAAATGGCAAAGCCAGCACCAGCTTCACGATTGAAGGCGCAACGCTTGGCGACGGTGCTAACTCGCTCTTCCACGAAGGCGGCACTGCGCTGGTGATCCACGCGAAAGCAGACGATCTCATGTCTGATCCCTCCGGCAACTCCGGCGACCGGATCGCGTGCGGCGTTATCGAAAAATAAAAGTGGCTGCACGCAGAAAGTTGAAGCCCTCCGGAACGAATCCGGAGGGCTTTCAGTTTGGCGCAACTTCAGTGTGGGCTAAGCAGCATCGCGGCTTGGTTTGTATCCCGACAGGCCGTAATAGGTAATGAACACGTAGCAGATGATGGGCAGGATGAAAGCGTGCTGAATGCCCATATGGTCAGCCATCAATCCGAAGAGTGGAGGAATTGCCGCGCCACCCACATTGCCGATAGTAATAACGCCTGAACCCTTGCTGGTGAGCGGTCCAAGTTCCGCAATGCCCAAGGCGAAAATGGTGGGGTACATGATGGAGTTAGCGAGTCCGCAGAGGACCAGGCACGAAACGGCCAGTGTCCCTGAGGTCATCATGCCGACGGCCATCAGCACGATACCGAAGATGCCCAGGCCAACAAGCAGCTTCTCTGGACGAATTTTGGTCATCAGAGCGCTGCCGGCAAAGCGGCCGACCATGATCAGCAAGTAGTAAACGGTGACCAGGAGGCCCGCAATTTTCACGCTGCTGATGCCCTGCTCCACCCCAAAGCGGACACCGATGGCGGCCAGCGCGATCTCCTCGCCAACGTAAAAGAAGATTCCCATCATGCCGAGAACGACATGCGAATGGCTCCAGATTGAACGGCCACCGGCAACGTCGTCGCCCGGTCGGAAGTCTCGGGTGGAGGTAACCGCCGGCAGATGCAGCCCCATCACGATGAAGCCGAGTACGAGAAGCGAAGCGGCGATCACGATATAGGGGGTGACGAGCATATGGGCCTGCTCCGTGGTAGTGCCCATTTTGTTCGCATTGGCCAGAATAAAGGTGGTGGCTACGACAGGAGCCAGTGCAGATGCCCCTGAGTTGAAGGCCTGCGCCAGATTAACGCGCAGAGCGGCGCTGGATTCGGGTCCCAGAATTGCGGCGTAAGGATTGGCCGAAGTCTGCAGTGCGCACACACCTGTGGCGAGCAGAAATATGGCGCCCAAAGTCAGAGGAAAGCTAACCGAGTTAGCTGCCGGAATGAACGCCAGAGCACCAAGCACCATGATGAACAGCGATATCACCATGGTCTTCTTGTAGCCCACCATCTCAATGAGCTTGCCTGAAGGGACGGAGAAAACCAAGTAGGCCAGAAACCATGCTGCGGTGGCTAGCATAGCCTGACCGTATCCAAGCTGGAACGTCTCTTTCAGCTTGGTCACCAGCTGATTGTTGAGGCTCGTCAGGAATCCAAAGATGCCAAATAGCGCAGCCACAATGATAAAAGGTCCGGTGTAACTGGGCGAGCCGGCGTTTTCTGCCGAATGCGATGCCATATAAGGTCTTCCTCCACTTGCTTTCGTTGCATTGCTTTGGGTAGTTCGCTGCCGGCGGTCTGGACTTCCTGCCTATTTGATGCGGGCTGGAATCGGAACCTGAACGGCGGCTGATTCATCGATCAATGTACGCACTCCGGTCACAGTCAGTCCAGCGGAATATGTAAACATTTTCACCATTGCATGGAGCAGCTCTTTGGACCAGATTCCACTGCGGCGGGCAATTTACACTGGAAATGCATGATTCCCACGCTGACATGGACGCCTGAAGGCGTCAGCTTTATCGATCAAACGCGGCTCCCGCTCGAAGAGAGCTATGTACTCGCCACCACCTATGAAGAAGTGGCCGAGGTGATTGTCACCATGGTTGTGCGCGGCGCGCCGGCCATCGGTGTTTCTGCCGCGTACGGCGTGGCGCTTGGCGCCAAAGGCACTAGCGCGAAATCCACGCAGGAATTTGCGCCGGAGTTCGAAAAGATCTGCGCGCGGCTTGCCGGAACGCGGCCCACTGCGGTGAACCTGTTCTGGGCCATTGACCGCATGAAGGGGCTTTTCGCAAATCTGCGCGACTCCGAGGCCACTCTCACACAGGTTCAGGACCGGCTGCTGGCTGAAGCGCACGCTATGTATGAAGAAGATATTGCCGCCTGCAAAACCATGGGCGCATTCGGCGGAGCGCTGCTGCCCGACGAGGGTGGCGTGCTGACCCACTGCAATGCGGGCGCGCTGGCCACTTGTGGCTATGGAACTGCCCTCGGCGTTATCCGCTCGGCTGTGGAGCAGGGCAAGCATATCCACGTTTATGCCGACGAAACCCGGCCATTCCTGCAGGGCGCGCGGCTAACTGCGTGGGAGTTGATGGCCGACGGCATTCCGACAACCGTCATTTGCGACAACATGGCTGCCAGCTTGATGAGGGCCGGCAAGATCAAGGCTGTCGTGGTGGGCGCAGATCGCATTGCCGCCAACGGCGATGCGGCCAACAAGATCGGCACCTACAACGTTGCCATTCTCGCCAAAGAGCACGGCATTCCGTTTTACATGGCAGCGCCCTGGTCCACCATCGATCTGGCTACGAAGACTGGCGACGCGATTCCCATTGAAGAGCGACCGCAGGTGGAGGTAACCCACCACGGCGGCAAGCAACTCACGCCGAACGGCGTTGGCATATGCAACCCGGCATTTGACGTTACGCCTTCAAAGTACATTACCGCGATCATTACCGAACGCGGCGTACTGCGCGCGCCGTACACTGAAGCGCTCCGCCAAATGGAACTGGTGGCCGGGTAGAGCCGACACTCTAAACTTAGTAGGTGGTCCTACCCCGGCTGCACTTCTTTCGCATTCGTGAGCCATCGCTGACCCGTGGCGTATTGCTGTCTCTGGGTGCATTTGTGGTTAGCTTGCGTCTGGCTGGGTTTCCCTATATTGAGAAACTCCACGGTTCGCGCTGGCAACTCATTGCCGTGCCTTTTGCCTGTTGGGGAATGCTGGAGACGGCGCGCTGCCTGCGCAGTAGATGGGACCTGTACCATGCCGGCGTCATGATTCTGCTCTATGCCGAGCTGATGATTCTGGCCACGGCACTGGCTCTTTGGGCACTTTTGTAATACAGGCGTAAACGCGGCAGGACACCCGGCATCAAACTCGGAAACCGATGTTGAAGCCTGCGATAAATTCTTACAAGCCGTGTAGGATGGGGCATACAATTCCGGTTGTGCCGCTCACAATCGGCAGCCCGCAGAAGCGGCAGCCCGCTCAGAAGCGGCAGCAAAATGATAGGCGAGAGGAGAAACGTAAGATGCTCAAAGGATTTCGGGACTTCATTCTGCGTGGCAACGTCGTAGATCTTGCCGTTGCGTTCATCATGGGTGCGGCATTCAACGCCATCGTGAGTTCCTTCGTAAAAGATGTCGCCATGCAGTTCATTGCCGCCATTGTCGGCAAGCAGGACTTCAGCGCATTGAAAGTTAATTTCATGGGCACGCCGATCATGATCGGCAACTTCCTCAACGCCACAGTTTCATTTCTGTTGGTTGCTTTCGTGGTGTATTTTTTCATGGTGCTGCCGATCAACTCTCTGGTCGCACGGTTCAAGGGACCAACGCCAGAGGCGCCGCCTGCCACCAAAGCATGCCCGCAGTGCTTGAGCGAAATCCCAATCGCGGCCACGCGCTGCTCCCACTGCACGCAGCTTATTGCTTAGAAGAAGTGGAAGGGCGGCTATCCATTTTTGGGTAGCCGTCAGTCCAACTCCCGAAGCGGCTTTGAAAACACATAAAAGCTGATGTAAAGCACGGCGGCGGTTGCGGCCATGGCTGCCAGCACATGCCCGGTCGGTATGTGTCTTGACAACTCACCGGCCAGCAGCGCGCCCAGCGGTGGCAGACCCAAAAAAGAAGTTGCGTAGATACTCATCACGCGCCCGCGCATTTCGTCAGACGACAGGTGTTGGATGGCGATATTAAAGCACGAGATCATCAGGATCGCGCTAAAGCCCTCCACCAGGGCACAGCACGCTGACAAAGCAAATACGTGTGAGTAGCAGAACCCGATAATTGCTGAAAAAAAGAACAGCCCCGCAATCACAACCACTTTGCCGCGGTGACGAATCACGCCGAATGCGGCCACCAGGACTGCAGCGACCACAGCTCCGAAGCCAGATGCAGCCAGCAGCCAGCCAAGACCCGTCTCACCCAGGTTCAACTGCATGCGCGCAAAGAATGGAATGAATGTGATGAACGGGATGGCAAGAAAACTTACGACCGCGGTCATCCACACCAGCACGTACATCTGCGGTTCTCCGCGCAGGTAAGTAAAGCCCTGGCGCAGGCTGTCAAGCAGGCTTGGATGCTCGCGTTTTTCTTCGCCGGGATACTGAATGCGGGTGAGGGACCATAGAACGGCAAGAAAGCTCAGTCCATTGAGGAAGAAGTTGCCGGCCATTCCAAAGAGCGCCATGGCATAGCCACCCAGGGTGGGACCAAGGATGCGCGACAAGTTGAACTGCGCCGAGTTGAGCGCGATGGCGTTGGTAAGGTCCTCGCGCGGCACCAGCCGCGGCACCAGCGCCTGGTAGCTGGGCGCGTTCATGGCCATGGCCATGCCGTTCAGGAATGAGAGCACCACCACTTCCCACACCGTGACGACCTTGAACCAGGTAAGGGTAGCAAGCACGAAAGCGAGAATCATCATGACCGACTGCGTGACCAGCAGCAGTCTGCGTTTGTCTACCCGGTCGGCCACCACTCCGCCAAACAAGGTGAACACGAGAAACGGAATCGACCCTGCGAAACTGACGACGCCCAGCCAGAATGCCGAGTTGGCCGTTAGCGTAAGAACGAGCCAGCTTTGCGCCACGTTCTGCATCCAGGTGCCGATGTTGGAGAGGAAGTTTCCGCTCCAGAAGAGGCGGAAATCGCAGTTGCGCAACGCGCGCACCACCTGCGGCCAGTTCTCGTCCTGCTCAGCACAAAAGGCAGGCGTAGAAGCGTCAGCTTCTTCGACGGCAAGAGATCGGGGGGAACGATTTAACTCACGGTCCGTGCTCAGATCAGGTGGCCTCAGGTCATAGTGTAAGCTGTGAGTTTATTGTTGCGCAGTGGGCTCGCTGCTTTGCCGCCATCGTATGGCGGATGCGGCGGCCTGAGGATTTGGGCGGTTTTTTCAATGAAGTTAGATAGTTCTCGCGTTTTTGTTTTTCTTTTGCTTACGGCCACTTACACCGCAACGGCCCAGACCTCCGGTCGGGTTTCGCAGACGGTTTTTGGATACTCCAACTTCTCTGAGCAAGCGAAAATTGAGGAAAAATTTCTGGCTGTGCCCGATGCAAGAATGGCCGGGCAAGACCTCAAGATCCTGACCGCCGAGCCGCACCTGGCGGCAACGCCCGAAGACCACAAGACTGCTGAATTTGTCGCGCAGAAATTTCGCGCGGCCGGGTTGGATACCGAGATCATTCCTTATCGAGTGCTGATGAACCAGCCTAATGCTGTTCGCGTGGAGGCCTACCATGCAAACGGCATCCGGCTGATGAGCGGGCCCACGCCGGAGCATGTCGAGAACGATCCGGGGCAGGATAATGCACGCGTGGTGATGCCGTTCAACGGCTCGTCTGGGTCTGGCGATGTGACCGGCGAAGTTGTGTATGCAAATTATGGCCGGCTTGAAGATTTCAACGACCTCGCCGCGCACCATATCGATCTGCATGGCAAGATTGCGCTCATCCGCTACGGCGCAAATTTTCGCGGGGTCAAGGTTTACCTTGCAGAGCAGCGCGGCGCGATTGGTGTTTTGCTCTATTCCGATCCGCAGGACGACGGCTACTTTAAAGGCGACGCTTACCCGGCGGGCCCGTGGCGCCCGGAGACAGGAGTTCAGCGCGGCTCGGTGCAATTTTTATTTAAATATCCCGGCGATCCTGAAACACCCGGCGTGCCTTCTACGCTCGATCTGCCGGATTCAGCGCGCATTCGCGATTACGTCGGACTCAACGGCAATCAACCCAGCATCATCTCAATTCCCATCAGCTATCACGACGCGGCGCCGATTCTGCACGCCCTCAAAGGCTCCGCCGTTCCGCAAGGTTGGCAAGGCGCGTTGCCTTTCAGCTATCACATGGGGCCCGGTGGCGTGAGCGTTCACCTTGTGTCAGATCAGAACTATCAACGGCGCGTTATCTGGGATGTGATCGGTACTGTCAAAGGGTCACTCTACCCCGACGAGTTAGTCATTGCCGGCAATCATCGCGACGCGTGGGTTTACGGCGCAGTTGATCCTTCAAGCGGCACCGCAGCAATGCTTGAATCGGTGCACGGTGTGGGCGCTCTGCTCAAGCAGGGTTGGCGCCCAAAGCGCACCATTGTTTTCTGCAGTTGGGATGCCGAGGAAGAAGGGTTGATCGGTTCCACTGAATGGGTTGAACAGCACAGCAGCGAAATGCAAAGGGCCGTGGCGTATTTTAATGTGGACGTCGCTGTAGCAGGTTCCGATTTCGGCGCTTCTGCCGTGCCGTCGCTGAAAGAGTTTGTGCGCGATGTTACGCGCGATGTGTCGAGCCCGCTCGGCGGAACGGTGTACCAGCAGTGGAGGCTCAGACAACCCTCAACTAACAAGCCGCTCACCAGTCAGGTACCCGGCGACGATGTGCGTATGGGCGACATGGGCTCGGGGTCAGACTTTACGCCGTTTCTGCAGCACGCGGGTGTTCCGTCAACCGACATCAGTTCCAGCGGCGCTTACGGCGTCTATCACTCGACGTTCGACGATTATCAGTGGTACACGGAGAACGCCGACCCTCATTTTGTCTATCTGCAGGAAATGGCTCGCGTGCTCGGGCTTGAAACGATTCGCATGGCCGACTCAGACGTCCTTCCCCTCGACTACGAGGCCTACGCACGCGAAGTCTCCGGCTACATTACCGAAGCAAAACGTAAGGCCTCCGATGCCGGCCTGTCATCGCTCGATTTTGCGGCGGCAGAAGCGGCGGCTGCCCGCTTTGCAGGTGCAGCCAAAAGAGCCCACGCACTTGAAGTCTCTGCGCCGGGCAATCCTGCCAAACTCAACTCGGCGCTTCGACAGACTGAGGCTGCGTTCCTGTGGCCAAACGGGCTTCCGAATCGCCCCTGGTATCGGCACACCATCTATGCTCCGGGCGAATTCACCGGCTACTCCGCAGTCGAGATTCCGGGAGTGAATGAAGCAATCGATGCGCGCAATTCCGAACTGGCGGCCGCGCAGTTGATCGTGCTGACAACCGTGCTGTACCGCGCCGCACAAACTTTGAACGCAGCAGAGTGATGGTGAAGGTCCTGTTAATCTAACGTTCCGGCCTGATGCTGAAGCGCATGGTGCGGAAATCAAATGTGTATTCCCGCAACTGATCGAGCGCATCGATTCCCAGCAGCCCATATATGTCGTCGCGCACGGCAAGGCCCAGCGGCTGGGTAAGCACGCTGATAAAGTGCACCTCCACCGGCACTCCGCCAACCGTGAGCGGAATCGTCTCAGCCGTGTAGGCCGGCACAGCCGGAATCTGCGGTGCGCCAAACAACTTGAATGGATGCGTCTTTTCGTTCTGGAAATCCTGAGAGTGCTCGTCGTAATAGCGCGTAGTGAGATACGTTTGCTGCCCGCCCATGTCCACTGCATACATGCGCGAATCCGTATCGCCTGCGGCTCGCAGGAAGGCGCGATCAGACGGGTCAGTCGGCGCTCCCAGCGCAATGATTATCTGTTCTCCATCAAGATAAAAGCGCGCGCCTTCTTTCAGATGATCGTTGGGATTTGGCGGCCCGATCTGTTTGTCGGGCCGGACGAACACCGTGTTGTTGTCCGTGATGGTAAGACTGCTGAGCGCCGCAATAGCCGCGTATCCCAGCACGCCCTGCACGTGATAGCCGGAGAGCGGGAAGACGTAATCAGCATCGTCATACACAAACACGGTCACATTATGCAGCGTAAGCTGGCCGGCGATCGTAAACCGAGGGATCACGGCCATGTGCATTTGCATCGTCTTGCCGCGCAGCGTGTGGATCGTAACTGCTTCAGAGGAGATTTTGAGACCCGCATCACGTGCCACAGAGCGCGCGATCAAATTAAGCTGAGTTGTGGGATCGAGCAGCCAGCTATGCGCGTGTCCATCAACATAGACCGGAACATCAATAAGACCGAGTGCGTTTCGCTCGACGCGCATTTCAAATGGATCGCACGCATCCACAGTCATCGGAGGATTGCTTTTCGCCAGCGGCAGCAGTTTTGCGGGCAGCTCGATTTCGTCCAGCTCGTCGGTTGTAAGCCGGTCGCCAACACGCGACATCAATGCCTCATATTGAGCAGCAGCTCTTGCCAGATCGCCCTCGCGAAGATAATTCTCGCCCAGTGTCTTGTGCAACAGTTTTATGGGAATCACTCTGCCGCTTTGATCGATCGAGTCAGCCAGCGGTTCGAGCAGCTCAAGTGACATCCCGGTGTCATTATTGCGGTTGGCAAGAATGCCGCGGTAGAGCTGCGCCTGCTGCGGTGGCAACTGCGGCAATTCCGATTCGACGCGAGCGTATTGATGTTCTGCAAGCAGGTTGGCGAGCCGCGCGTCAGTATCGTATCCGCTGACAACACCCGTACGTACTTGTGCCCCCGCACCCGGCTGCTGCGCGGAATTTGCTGCACTGGTTTGCGCCCCAATCGCTGGAGTAATGAGCACCAGAGAGAGTAATCCAAAGGCTACGGCCGGTATCCGAAACGTACCTGCTCTTCGAGCCATCCAATCGAACGCGCGACTGGGTACTCCCGCCTGCATAATGAGTGTCTTGTTCATGTACAGGTAAGAAGGTATCAGATGACACGCCACACTCAGGAGACCCTTTTCCATCATCCGCTTGACAGCTCTCTGCACTCATGCCCTTGCGCCAAGCGCCTCAATCGCCGTAACTTCCTGAATTTGTAACTTGGCCTTAGACCTTCTTGACGGAACTGCCGGTAAACTTATAACAGCGATGGCGCGCAAAACGATCGAACATTATGAAATCCTCCGTCGCCTGGGTGCTGGAGGCAGCGGGGTGGTCTACCTCGCCAACGACACGCTCCTGCAGCGTCCGGTGGTGTTGAAGATTCTGCGCGCCGGCCTGCTCTCCGCGGAGCAGATGCGGAACACCATGCTGCGCGAGGCGCGCATGGCATCCGCCATTGAGCACCCTAACGTTTGCAGCATTTATGAAGTAGGCGAAAGCGGCGACGAAGCCTACATCGCCATGCAATATGTGCCTGGCCAGTCACTCGAGCAGCTCATTGCCAAAGGCCCCGCCAGTTTGCAGCTGCTGCTTTCGGTCGGCATCCAGATTGCCGATGGTCTGCAGGCTGCGCACATGCTGGGCATCTTTCACCGCGACCTGAAGCCGCAAAACGTGATGCTCACTGATGGCGGCCTGGTAAAGATTCTCGACTTCGGCCTGGCGCGTCGGCTCCGGCCAGAGGACGCAGCCTTCGATCCCGCCAAGCCGGTACTGGCCAGGGAATCCGGCGCCATCGCCACATACACAGCTCGCGGCGGAACAATTCGCTACATGGCGCCCGAGCAGTTTGTCACCGGTCACTCAAGTGTGCAATCGGACGTGTGGGCGCTGGGCGTGATTCTTTATGAACTCGCCAGCGGGCATCATCCTTTTGCCCGGCCTGACGATGAGGATTTTCACGCTATCCGCGCCATCCAATTCTCTGAGCCGCCTGATCTTTCGGAGGCGGTTCCCGGAATCTCGCCGGAATTGAAGAGCATCATTGCGGCAAGTCTTGAGAAGAATCCCGGCGCGCGTTCTGCCTCTGCCGCTGAAGTTCGAGAAGCGCTGAAGACCCTGATGAAAGCGCTGCAGATTGAGACGGGCGTCATTCCCGGCGAGGCAGCGGCCAACCTGCCTACTACCGGCCCTGACGCGGAAAAACGCACCACGGGTATTCTTTCGATGCTGGCCGAGCGCTTTCGCGAGTCGGGCGGCGAGCGTACGCAACCCAATTCGCTGGTGGTGTTGCCATTTGCAAATCTGGGCGCCACTCAAGTTGCGCCGCTCTATGGCTACGCGCTTGCCGATGCTATTGCCGCGCGGCTGGCGCGCATTCCGGCGCTCGTGGTGCGGCCGTCAAGTGCGCTCATGCCCTTGCCGATTGCCAGTATGGACCCGCTTGCCGTGGGTCAAAAGCTGCTGGTTTCATATGTGCTCGCAGGCAACTTCTTCCGATCGCAAAGCGGCTTCGATCTGAACTGGCAACTGCTCGACGTGGCTGCGCAGAGCGTGCGTGCCGGCGGTGCCATCAGCGTGACCTCGCTCGATTTGATTGCCGTGCAAACTGAAATCTCGAATGAGGTCTACGCGGCGCTGCATGGCCTGTCGGCAGGCGACCAGATTGATCCGCCGCGTTCCTCGCCGCGCTCCGGCCCGGTTGAGGCGTCGCTCTCAGGCGCCCTTAGCGAAAAATATTTACAGGGTCGTGCACTCCTCAGTTCATTTATGGTGCGTACTGGTTCGCGTGCCGACCTGGATCGTGCGCACGCTCTGCTTTCAAATGTCACGCTTGGCGTGCCGCGTTTTGCGCCGGCATGGACAGGGCTCGGCATTGCGGAGCTGCAGTATGCGCGCCATGGCTTCGGCGGGCAGATTCACGTAATGCACGCACGGCGCGCGTTTGACGAAGCGCTCAAGCTCGATCCGGCATCCACCGAAGCGAATCTCTATCGCATTTACATGCTTCTATCGCGAGGCGACAAGGAGTCGGCACGCCACGGCATTGCCAACCTGCTTGCCAGCGATGCCAACGACTGGAATGTGCACATGGTCACCGGCATCGCGCTTCGTTTCGATGGCATGTACGATGAAGCGCTTGCGCACTTCAGCCGCGCCCTCAAACTAAATCCTGCGAGTGCGCCCATTCTCTACAACCATCGCGCGCGTGTGTATCACTACCAGAACCAGATTGAGCTTGCGGGAGATGAGCTCGAAAAGGGTTTGGCACTGGAGCCACGGCATCCGTTGTTGCGCACGTCGTCCGGGTACCAGCAAATGCGCATGGGGAACATTGACGCGGCGATCGAAACGCTTGAGAGTGTTGTGCGCGACGACGCGTCGATGCGTATTGCGGTGCCGACCCTGGCGTTGTGCTATGTGCAAGCCGGTCAGCGCGAGCACGCCGCTGCGCTATTAAAAGATGACACGCTGGCTGGAGCGGAGGCCGACAGCGAGATGGCTTATCGACTGGCCACGTACTTTGCCGTCGAAGGCGATTCAAGCGAAGCGCTGCACTGGCTTCGACGCGCCATCTATCTCGGCAATGAGAATTACCCGTGGTTCCAAAAGAATCCGGCCTGGAACAATCTGCGCACGAATGCGGACTTCGAACGCATTCTTGAAGACCTGAAACGCAGCTTCAGAAAAAATCAGAAGACATGGAAGCGTCTGCTTGAACAGGTCCCACCTGAAACGGGAGTGGCCTGATCAGCGAGGGCTATCGACGCGCTCGTACGGAAGATAAACAGGTTCCCACACGTAAGTATCGATCCTCTCCTTCATACTCTCGCCGGTTGCTGCAACCGCTATGCCGTCGGCGACAGCTTGATGAGCCACTGCTTCTCCCACAATCAATCCAACTTTGCGCGAGTCGCTGATAGGCGGCAACAATGCTTCGTTCTTGTCGTTGCGTGCGGGCGACAGCGAAGCCAGTGTTCTGGCTGCCGCCATGATCATGTTGTCAGTCACGCGCCGCGCCTTCGAAACCAGAATGCCCAGGGCGAGACCGGGAAAAATATACGAATTGTTGATCTGCGAAATTCGGACCATCTTGCCATTCACTTCAACGGGCGGGAACGGGCTGCCGCTACCAACCAGCGCTCGGCCATCCGTCCAGCGCAAGAGGTCGGCAGGAAGCGCTTCCGATTTCGAGGTGGGATTGGAGAGAGGAAAAATGACTGGCCGTTCGATGTGCCGAACCATCTCGCGCACAACTTCTTCAGTAAACGCGCCAGCTTGCGCAGAAACCCCTGCCAGCACCGTCACCTTTGCGTTGCGCACAACATCGAGCAGCGAAATGTCTTCTCCACCTGAGAGCTGCCATCCGGCCACGTCTTCACGCTTTCGCACCAGGTGCGCCTGCTCCGGACGAATTCCTCTGCCGCCTTCAACAAGCAGCCCATATCGATTAAATGCGTAAATGCGCTTGCCAGCCTCGGCTTCGCTCAGTCCTTCTTCTTTCATTGCAGAAATGATTAATTCAATAATGCCGATGCCAGCCGATCCTGAGCCGAACATCGCAATCGTCTGTTCGCGCAGCGGCCTGCCGGTGGCGTGTACGGCGGCCAGCAGAGTTGCCGTGGTAACGGCGGCGGTTCCCTGAATGTCGTCATTGAAAGTGCAAAGCCGGTCACGATAGCGCTCAAGTAAACGCGAGGCATTTACGCCGGCAAAATCTTCCCACTGCAGCAGGATGTGCGGCCAGCGACGCTCGACCGCCGAGACGAACGCTTCAACAAAGTCGTCATACTCCTGCCCGCGAATGCGATTGTGACGCCAGCCAATAT
>Ga0075522_10001124_pt1 | contig 20294 bp, 16 predicted proteins | sample NGEPerA_FD_74796 | JGI IMG/M metagenome (GOLD analysis project Ga0075522, IMG submission 74796) | Arctic peat soil microbial communities from the Barrow Environmental Observatory site, Barrow, Alaska, USA - NGEE PermafrostL2-A | ecosystem: Environmental > Terrestrial > Soil > Wetlands > Peat ...
GAAAAATCCTGCGGTCAAGGGGATCTTGGTCAACATATTCGGCGGGATCATGCGCTGCGACACCATCGCAGAAGGAGTGATTGACGCGGTCAGAGAAGTGAAACTGCGCGTTCCTCTGGTCGTTCGGATGAAGGGCACAAACGAGGAGCGTGGCAGACAGATGCTGCAAGAATCCGGATTACCGATCATCTCTGCCGATAACATGGCCGAGGCAGCGCAGAGGATTGTGGCTGCTGTCGGCGGCAAGTAAGGATGCCTGCATGAGCATTTTGATCGATCGGCACACGAAGGTGATGACCCAAGGTATCACGGGCAAGACGGGTGCGTTTCATACACGTCTGTGCCGCGACTACGCCAACGGCGCGGCATGTTTCGTCGCCGGCGTAAATCCGAATAAGGCCGGAGGAGATTTCGATGGCATTCCCATCTACGGCACCGTTAAGGAGGCGAAGGAACGCACCGGCGCGACGGTTTCAGTGATCTATGTGCCGCCGCCATTCGCGGCCAGCGCCATCGACGAGGCCGTGGATGCCGATCTTGATCTCGTCATCTGCATCACCGAAGGTGTGCCGGTGCGCGATATGGTCAACACGCGCGAGCGGATGCGCGGAAAAAAGACGTTGCTGGTCGGACCCAACTGTCCGGGCGTTATTACGCCCGATGAGATTAAGATCGGGATCATGCCCGGCCACATCCACAAGAAGGGCCGTGTCGGAGTCGTTTCACGGTCCGGGACGCTGACTTACGAGACCGTCGGGCAATTGTCGGATCTCGGACAATCGACCTGTGTGGGCATTGGTGGCGATCCGGTCAACGGCCTGAAGCACATCGACGTCATGCGGCTCTTCAACGACGATCCGGACACTGATGCCGTTGTCATGGTTGGCGAGATCGGTGGCGACGATGAGGAAGTGTGCGCCCGCTGGATCAAGGACCACATGAGAAAAGCCGTGGTCGGCTTCATTGCCGGCGTCACGGCTCCGCCGGGAAAGCGCATGGGCCACGCTGGGGCAATCATTTCCGGAGGCAAAGGCACGGCACAGGAGAAGCTTGTGGTCATGGAAGAGTGCGGGATCAAGGTTACCCGCAATCCGGCCGAAATCGGCAAGCTCCTACGATCGGTGCTCTAGGATTACTCTAAGCCCCGCATCCTCACCTTTGAGGCGATCAACGTATTAGGGTCGAGCGATGCTTGCGTCGCGGCCCATTCGAATTAGGAGACGGAGCCATGCGAATTGCGATCGTCGGCCAGCAGGATTTCGGCAAAGCAGTTCTTCAGGCCTTTATCGATCGCGGTGACTCCGTCGCAGGGGTGTTCTGCGCCCCGGAGAAACCAGGTGCCAAGGCTGACTCGCTCCGCTTTGCGGCAGAGCAAGCGCTTATCCCCGTATACCAGATGGCTTCCCTCAAGACCGACGCGGCTCGTGAAGCCCTGCAGGCGCTCGAAGTCGAGATTGGAATCATGGCGTACGTGCTGCAGTTCGTGCCGCAGGAGTTTGCGACGCTTCCGCGCCACGGCATGATCCAATATCACCCCTCGTTGTTGCCCCAGTATAGGGGCCCGAGTTCCATCAACTGGCCGATCATCCGCGGCGACACGCGCACGGGTGTGACGATATTTCGGCCGACCGACGGTCTCGACGAAGGCCCCGTCATCCTGCAGCAGGAGACCCCCATCGGCGCCGACGAGACGCTTGGCAATGTGTACTTCGAGCGACTGTTTCCGATGGGCATCGCCGCACTGCAGGCCGCCGCAGACCGCGTCGTGAGCGGACGCGCCGAGGAAACGGCGCAGGACGAAGCGCGCGCAAGTTATGAAGGCTGGTGTCTGGCGCCCGAAGCTCAGATCAACTGGCACAATCATGTTGATCTCGTCTACAACCTGATTCGCGGCTGCAATCCGTCGCCGGGAGCCTGGACAATGTTTAAGGGCAAGAAGCTGCAACTGTTCGATGCCCGCAAGCATCCGTCGCGCACTTTTTCGCAGGTCAAAGGCGGCATAGGTGTCGTCACGACGGTCGGTGATCAGAGCCTGCACATTACGGCGCAGGGCGGCCAGATCGAAGTGCTCGCGCTTAGGTACGCTGATGGCAAAAAAATTCCCGCGCCGCAGTTCTGCGGCGAAGCTGGCGTTTGCCCCGGCACCGTTTTTGGAATCTGACACGTAAGTTCGAGAACGAGATTCTCTGCGATGGTTTCGGCTGCGAGAATTGAGAATACGCTTTGACGCTGACCCACTTCATCTCTTTCGGGGAATCTCAATGAGTACTGCCTATATCACCCACGCCGACTGTCTGCGTCACGACATGGGCGCAGGCCACCCGGAGAGCCCTGATCGTTTGCGTGCAGTGGACGAGCAGATGCGCAGCAGCGGGCTGATGGCTCAGATGGTCTGCTTGGAGGCGCCGCTTGCAGTTGCCGACGATCTTAAGCGCGTGCACGATTCGGCCTATGTCGACCTCATATTTGCACACGCGCCAGTGGAAGGTTATCTGCAGCTCGACCCTGATACGGCAATGAACCCGGAGAGTCTTGGCGCGGCGCGGCGTGCGGCCGGTGCGGGCTTGCTCGCTGTGGACGAGCTGATCGCGGGCCGCGCCCGAAACGCGTTCTGCGCAGTTCGCCCTTGCGGCCACCACGCTACGAAGACTCAGTCCATGGGTTTTTGTATTTTCAATAATATTGCCGTCGCGGCGGCTTATGCGTTGGAGAAAAAGGGTTTGCAACGCGTGGCGGTGATCGACTTCGACGTCCACCATGGCAACGGCACCGAAGATATGTTCAGCGCGCTGCAATGGCAGGATCGTGTCCTTATGGCGAGTTTTTTCCAGCATCCTTTCTATCCCTACAGCGGCACGGACAGTCCCGCGCGCAATATGATCAACGTACCGCTGGCGCTCGGCAGCGGCGGCGCCGCCGCCAAAAAGGCTGTCGTTGAGCAGTGGCTGCCCGCACTTGAGACGTTCAAACCCGAGATGATTTTCATCTCCGCCGGTTTCGATGCTCATCGCGACGACCCGTTAGGCGGCCTGGACCTTCTCGAGGCTGACTATGTTTGGATCACGCGTCAATTGATGACGCTTGCCGCGCGCCACGCGCAACAACGCATCGTCTCCATGCTCGAGGGTGGCTACAATCTCAACGCCCTTGGCAGAAGTGCCGTCGCGCACGTCCAAGCCTTGCGAGAGCACTAGCCCAATATCATGCGGCGGCTTGGCAGCGCACCTTCAACAATTGGGCCTGATGCCACTTAGAAGGATGTCGCGGTAGAGACCGCTTCGAATTTTTTACTGCCGCCGACACTTTGCTCGCATTCGTATGTTCCTCCGCCAACTCGAATACCTCGTGACTCTTGCCCGCGAAAAGCATTTCGCCAAGGCCGCCGAGGCCTGTCATGTCTCACAGCCGGCGCTCTCGTCGGCGATCCGCAGCCTTGAGAAAGAGCTGGGCGTCATGATCGTGCAGCGCGGCCGCCGTTTTCTGGGACTCACCATCGAAGGCGAGCGCGTTCTGGCGTGGGCGCAGCAGACTCTGGCATCGCTGGCACATATGCACGAGGACGCCTCAGCCGCCAAATCCGCCATGGCGGGGACGCTGCGGATTGGCGCGATTCCGACCACCATGACAGTCGCAGCGTTCCTAACCGCACCGTGTCGCGCTGTTTATCCCAACATTCGCTATACGGTGCAATCTCTAAGCACGGAGAGCATTTTCAATCAGTTGGACCACTTCGAGCTCGACGTTGGTCTGACCTATCTCGACAACGAAATTATCGGCGGCTTTGAACAGCTGCACCTGTTTAACGAGCGCTACGTGCTACTCGCGGGAAGCAAGGAATCGCTCGAGTCGTCTTTGACATGGGAACAGGCGGCGCGGTTGCCCTTATGCCTTCTCACTCACAACATGCGCAATCGGCAGATCATTGACGCCGCCTTTCGCCGCGCGGGTGTGCAGCCCGCAGTAATCCTGGAGGCGGATTCGCTCTTTGCGCTGTACGCGCACGTGAGCGAAGCTGGGCTCTTCAGCATTATGCCGCATAGCCTTTTGAGCTTTTTCGACCTCGCGAACCGTGTTCAGGCGCGTCCCTTGATGCCTGAGCTGACCCGCGCGATCGGTTTGATCGCGCGTAACCAGCCGGCGCTCGCGCCCATCACGGCTGCGTTTTGGGACATCGCCCGTGCGCTTGACCTTCAGGCGCGCTTCGACCAGGCGATTGTTTAGGCCAAGCTAAGCTTGTAACGACGCCCTGCGGCCACTCCGCGCCGCGTACGCAGGCGTAGGCGCCGTTGATTCGTCGCGCCTATCAGCTCATCCGTCCAAACGATTAGACGGATTGCTCAGTTGATCCCACACTGACTTTGGGAAAAACACCTAGCCGGTTGAGCCTGCGGCAGGCTCGCCGGGAGCCATTCAAGGACAGACGCATGAATCGCGAACCCGGAATTAAGCACTTTCAATTATTCATCGACGGCAAGCACGTCGCTCCCAGCGGCGGTACCTATTCGCTTGATATTGACCCTGCCACTGAGGAAGTGATCGGCATGGTCGCCGAGGGCGACAAGGCGGATGTTGATCTTGCCGTCAGCGCGGCGCGCGCCGCGCTGAAGCGATGGGGCGCAATGCGGGCGGCCGAGCGCGGGCGCATTCTGCAGCGCGCCGCGGCTCTTCTCGAGGAGCACCAGGAAGAACTGATCAAGCTTGAAAGCCGCGACGCCGGTAAACCGCTCGCGAGCGTGCGCCGCCAAGACATGGCAGCGGTGCTTGATACCGTACGCTATTACGCCGGTTGGTGCGACAAGATCACCGGTCAGGTGATACCCGCGCGGCCTGATGCGCTGACCTATACGGTGCGCGAACCAGTCGGCGTGGTCGCGGCCATCGTCCCATGGAATTTTCCGCTGATGATTGGTATGTGGAAGATCGCGCCGGCGCTGGCGTGTGGCTGCACGGTAGTCGTCAAACCGGCCGAATTAACACCGCTCAGCCTGTTGCGAGTCGCTGAGCTGTTCCTGGAAGCCGGCCTGCCTGCGGGCGCGCTCAATGTCGTGTGCGGTAAGGGCGGCGTTGTTGGCGAGGCGCTGGTCCACCATCCGGGCGTTGATAAGGTGACTTTTACGGGTTCGCCAAGAGTCGGGCGCGGCATCCTGCAAGGTGCAGCGAGCAACTTCAAGCGCGTGACACTTGAACTGGGGGGTAAATCTGCCAACGTCATCTTTGCCGACGCCAATCTCGAGCGGGCGGTGCGCGCGGCGTCGTCGGGAATATTCTTTAACGCCGGCCAGGTATGCTCCGCAGGCTCGCGCGTCCTTGTACAAAGATCCGTCTACGACGAAGTGGTGTCACGATTGGCCGCGCGCGCGCAGGCCATCAAGGTCGGCGACCCGCGCGTGCCTGAAACGACAATGGGTCCTGTGATTTCCGAGACGCAGATGAAATCCATCCTGAACTACATCGAGGTCGGCAAGGCGGAGGGTGCGTCGGCGGTTACCGGCGGCGCGCGCCTCGGGACGAAAGGCTACTTCATCGAGCCCACCGTCTTTGCCAATGTCGAGCACGAAATGCGGATTTCACAGGAAGAGATCTTCGGGCCGGTATTGTGCGTGATCCCTTTCGATGATGAGCAGGACGCGGTGCGAATCGCAAACGGCACTTCCTACAGCCTTGCGGCAGGTGTCTGGAGTGCCGACATCGGCCGCGTACACCGCATGGCCGCTGCACTGAAGGCGGGGACTGTATGGATTAATACCTACGGCTATACTGATGTGCGGTTGCCGTGGGGTGGCTCCGGGGAGTCGGGCTTTGGTCGAGAGCATGGCGAGGCAGCCCTTGAGAACTTCACTGAGCCGAAGGCCATCTGGTTGGCGCTCGATTCGTGAAGTCACTTCGCATCTTGCTCACGTATTGCGCAGAACTTCACGCCCGCTCGTGATATTGCTCGCGTGGACCAGGCGAGCGGCACTGCGTCATGCAGATTCGCGCTCGTTACTGTTGAGCGCAGTGCAGGAAAGCTAATTCGGGGAGCCAATGAAGTTTTGCGTCTTCGGCGCGGGCGCGATCGGTGGCTACCTCGCGGTCGAGTTGGCAGCGGGCGGGCATGAGGTGTGCATCATCGCGCGCGGGCCGCATCTTACGGCTATTCAGGAACGCGGCCTTAAGCTCATTATTGAGGGGCATGAGAAAGTGGCCGACATCGCAGCCAGCGACGATCCTCGTGTGTTCGGCCCCCAGGACTACGTCATGTGCGCGCTCAAGGCGCACCAAGCTTACGACGCGGCCGCGTCATTCGCGCCACTGCTCGGCCCAACGACCGCTGTTGTGACAGCGATGAAAGGAATTCCGTGGTGGTATTTCTATAAAGCCGGTGGTCGGTTCGACGGCTGTCATCCTCGGTCAGTGGAACTTGGCGGGCGCCAATGGGACAAAATCCAACCACAACGCGCGATCGGCGGCGTGATTGATCCGGCTTGCGAAGTTGTTGCGCCCGGCGTCATTGTCCATCATGAGTTCAAGCGCTTCACGCTGGGAGAACCCGACGGCAGCGGATCAAGCCACGTACTGGCGCTGAGCAAGGCTCTGACCGGGGCGGGGTTGGAAGGGCCGGTGCGCGACAATATTCGTTGGAACATCTGGCTGAAGCTCTGCGGTAACGTCTGATTCAATCCGATCAGTGCGCTGACCGGCGCTACCCCCCCCCTTGACCGTATCACGGAAGCCTGCAGGCCTGACGGTCGACGCCAGCATTTCAGCTTTGTAGATCGTGGCGCCTACTGGGAATCCGTGGAGGAGATTCCAGAACTCCACGCATTCACCGCTTCGCTCGAGCTTATTGATGGTGCTCCCACGATGTAACCTTTGAGGAGCACGCACACGAGCATCCGGCGGACCACGGCGCCACTAGCGGCGCGCATCGTGATTACAACATTCGCTCGGCCTATATTCACATAATGGCCGACGCTGTGGTGTCGGTCATGGCCATTACGGGCCTGGTTCTGGCGCGCACCGGCTGGCTGTGGATGGACCGGCTGGCGGGTGTTGTCGGCGCGCTCGTCATCGCGAACTGGTCGTTCGGCTTACTGCGCGATACGGGGCGGATTCTGCTCGACATGAATCCTGATCAGCACATGTGTGCAAAGGTCCGTGCAGCGATCGAGGGTGACGGCGATGAGCTCGCCGATCTGCACCTATGGCGTCTCGGTCCCGGCCATCTGGGAGCTGTGCTGTCTGTTATTACAGGCGAGCCGCGTGACTGCATGTATTATCGCGCACGGCTCGGCCACCTTAAGAACCTGTCTCATCTGACGATTGAAGTGGTCAATTCGACCGCATAAGCGATTCCAGCACCCCAAAAAAAGCGTCCGATATTAGGTATGCCGATCTTGATCAATCACCCCATACAGCCGCCTAACTCTGAGAAATATCGGACAACACCAAGAGCTTTTCTCTTGTCTTATAAAGTACTGGCACGCAAACGCGATGCAGCCCACGAACCAGGGGGTCGGGAGTTCGAATCTCTCCGGGCGCGCCAATAAATCAAATGTCCACGCCGGCGCCGGCCGCTACTGCATGCGGTCGAGACGACCGTTTTACCGCAGACATATAATCCCCGGATAGCCGTCAAATCCAGTGTCAAAGCTGAGAATTTGGTGCACTGAATGATGTTCCATCACCGCGAGATGCAACGCATCGCGTGCAGACAGTCGCTGTGATCCGAGCACAATCGTCTTGGCGCGTTCGGTGGCAGCCAGATCGACCGGAAGAACCTCGTCAACGATTCCAAGCAACGCGTCGAACGTGGGTTGAATGGCATCGCGGCGATCGATAGCGACATAACGATGCAGAATCTCCTGCAGCACTTCGACGTCTGTGACAAGACGGACTCGTTCGCTGAGCAACTTCTCGAGCATTCGTTGGGCATCAATCTTGTGAGGATGAGGCGCTCCGACGAGATACATCGGGATATTGGAGTCGACGAAGATCACCGGCGCTCGGCGACACCGTAACCGTGCTCGATTTCCGCCAGCATCGTGTCAATATCCGCCGTTGGATAGGAATGGCGCGTCGCAGCACGAACGACATCCAGTTTCTTGCCGGAGTCGCCAACGGGCTCGCGACGACGCGCCATCTTTAGGGCCTGTCGGACCCATGCAGCAATTGTCATGCGCTGTGCATTGGCCGCGCGCTGAATTTCCCGATATTCGGGATCCTGAAGGATGACCTGCAGCCGCTTAGTCATCCGTTGAGTATGAATGACTCATATATATGAGTCAACTTTCCAGTTTCGACTATTCCACCCGAGCGCCAATCCGCAAGCGGTTCAAACACGCGAAGTATGCGTCCGATACTAAGTGTGCCGATCTCGCTCAATCAACGCCTTAAAGCCGTCTAACTCTGAAATATACCGGCCAGCTCTATGCCAGATTCTCCTTGTATACTAGGTATTTAGCGGTGATTTAAATGCAGCCTACGAACCAGGGGGTCGGGAGTTCGAATCTCTTCGGGCGCGCCAATAAATCAAATGGTTAGCCGCGTGTCCGTGCGACTTTCCGATACGTTCGCCAGGTACTCGATAGATCAACATACGCGTCAAAGCCTTCAATCAACCCGCGAATTGCATTCGGCGATGGCTCTGGATCGGCTCGCGTTCGTTGTGCGCACCCAAACTGCGAGCGGCCGATTTTCGCCGTTGCATCGGTCGAGCCCTGCGTTGCCTACCCAGTTTCTGCCGTCCATTGCCTTGCTGTTCTGTGCCGCCGCAGAATCCTCCCAACCACCGCCAAGTGCGCGGATCAGGTCAAGGCTGGCGCGTAATTGCAGGTATCGAGATTGAGCGCCTTAAGCTCGGTCTGCAGGACAGGAGTTTGGGACGTGAGCACGGCGAGATAGTCGCTCGCACCCGCTGTGACGGCGCCGCCCGCCGGCGATGGCCTGATGGCCTCGCCGATTCAAGTCGCGATCAGCCATAACCGGCCGTTCCTCGGCCATCGATGGATTTCGACATTCCAGCCACTCAGCGACGCCTGCCTTCGACAATTCCATAGTCCACCGTGAGTTCTTCGCCAGCTTGGATCTCTCTTGCCGCGAAATCGACGCCGTAGAGTTCTCTCTCCAGATCAACTCGGACGTTTGGCGTGTCGCTGTGATTTATGAAGCGACAATCATCGCAGCAAAGAATAAATCGGCGACGCCGGGGATCGATGTATCCATAGTGCAACATGGTTTCACGGAAGTGAGCTGGGTGCTGTTCGAGTGCATTTGGATCGAGGTCTAAGTCAAATCCGGGCGTGCAGGTCCAAATACGCGTGTTCGCCTTAATCGCTTGCGAACCAAAAATCCCAATCCCGTGTATCAAACTCCTATTAATCTTTACGAGCTCGAGGATGTCCTCGATCCGCGCATTGTCCAGCGCGTGCATCGCTCGACCATTGTCAATCTGCGACGCGTCAAGAGTCTTCGCGCGCACATGAACGGTGAGTGCCTTCCTCACTCTCGAGGGCGCGCGCGAGCTCAAGATGTCGGGCACCTATCGCGAAAAGGGAGTATTTCCTTAAACGCTCACCGCAAGGATGAGCGATTAAACGACGCAACGGCGTACCAACAGGTGGTAAAGCACCAGGAACACCACTGCGCCGGCAACCGCAACCAGCAGGCTTTAGACATTGAGTCCGGTCACGCCGGGCATGCCGAAGGTATTGAACAGCCATCCGCCGACGACGGCACCGACGACACCGCGTACGATATCAAGCAGCACACCTTCTCCGGTGTGATTGTCGATCTTGCTCGCGACAAATCCCGCGATAAGTCCTAGCACAATCCAGGCGATGATTGACATGGTTCGCTCGAGATGAGTTCGAGTTAGAGTTTGAAATGGAGCGGCTATCGGCCATCACACTATCGCGGCGCCGAGCGCGCCTGCACTGCCCGAAAGGCGCAATACCGTGCCAGACTTGTCCTATAATTCGTCTGCCTGCTTCCATGGGCCCGGAGCTTGTGGTTCGCTACAGCTACCATCGGCGCCGAAAATCAGCTAATTCGATTGGGGCGGCGCTTAAGGCATCGAGGACAAATCGCATGATAATTAAGGTACGCTCCCAGTTCACAGGTGCGAGCGTAATCGCGCTCGCTTTAGGCGTATTCGCGCCGATGACTGGATTTGCCGATGAGAATGATCCGCCGTCGCGTGCGGGGCGACTCGCATACGCGCAAGGCTCGGTGTCGTTCGAACCGGCGGGCACCGAGGACTGGGTGTCAGCCGTCGTCAACCGTCCCCTGACGACCGGCGACAGAGTCTGGTCGGACGTCGACGGCCGCGCCGAAGTGCAGCTTGATGGCTCGCTTTTGCGCCTCTCCAGTAACACCGCCATGTCGTTCTTGAATTTGAGCGACAACGTCACGCAGGTGCAGCTGTCCGCCGGGACCTTAGTGGTCCGCGTGCGCCGCCTGGATGACAATGAAGCGTACGAAATCGACACGCCAAATCTTGCTTTCACGATCGCGCGGCCGGGACTCTACCGTCTCACGGTCGATCCAACAGGCACTTCGACCGCGATCCGAGTGCGTAGCGGCGCGGGCGCGGTCACGGGTGGCGGCACCTCCTACACGGTGCAGGACAACGAAGACGATGTTTTCACCGGCACCGACCAGTTGGTCGAGAATGGGCAGCAGTACGACACCGGTGAAGATCAGTTCGATGCCTGGAGCAGCGGCCGTGACGATCGCTGGCAGAACTCGGCATCGGCGCGCTATGTGTCCGCGGACGTAGTCGGTTACGAGGATCTTGACGAGCACGGCGCATGGCGGCCCGCACCCGGCTACGGAAATGTCTGGTTCCCACGCGGCGTCGGGGCAGACTGGGCGCCCTACCACAATGGACATTGGGCCTACATTGAGCCCTGGGGTTACTCGTGGGTCGACGATCAACCGTGGGGCTTTGCGCCGTTTCATTACGGACGCTGGGTATCGGTCGATGGCGCCTGGGGATGGGTACCTTCGCCACCGCGTGTGGAGGGTGTTGTGTATGTGCGGCCCGTATATGCCCCGGCTTTAGTTGCCTGGGTCGGCACGGGCGCTGCAGTCGCATGGTTCGCCCTCGGGCCGCGTGAGGTTTATGTACCCTCCTATCCCGTGAGTCGCAATTACGTCAACAACGTCAATGTCTCGAATACCACCGTCAATACGACAGTGGTGAATAACGTGTACAACACGACCGTCATCAACAATACGACGAACGTGACAAACACCAAGAACGTCACCAACGTGACAAACATAAAGTATGTCAATCAGCGTGTCCCGGGAGCGATCACAGCGACGACCCATGAGGCGTTTGCAAGCGCGCAACCGGTCGCCAGAAATCCAGTGAAAGTCGACGTGCGGGCTATCGCGAGCGCTCCCGTGCGCGCGCTCGCACCGCCCATCACGCCCGCCAAACAGGCGGTACTCGGCACCGGGCGTGCTGCGGCGCGCAAGCCTCCCGCGGCGGTGCAGACTCGCGTCGTGGTTGCAAAAGTCGCACCGCCTCCGCCGCCTCCGCCGTTCGAAAAACGCCAGGAGGCCATAAAGAACAATGGTGGCAAGCCGCTATCGACCGCTCAGGTCCGGCAGATTCAGCCCGCCGCGCAACAGCACGCGGCCGTAGTTAAAGTTGCCCCGCCCGCCAAACCTGGCACTCCACAAAGTGCAAAGGGTCCCGCAGCCGTGAAGGCCGCACCGGGTGCGAGCGCGCCCAAGGCGCCGGCCGCCGAGGCGGGAAAGGCGGCGGCGGGAAAGCCGGCAGAGGCGCAAGCCAAAGCGCCCGCGTCGGCCGCTGACAAGAAGCCAGCGGATCGCAAAGAGGATAGTCCGACAAACGGCAGCGCCGCGCGACCCGCCGAACCGAGCCAAGCCGCCCAGGCGCAAGCCAAGGCGCCTGTAACGCCGGGTGAGAAAAAGCCCGCAGACCACCCCGTCGCGAGCGGCAATGCCGCGCGGCCCGCCGAACCGGGCAAGCCGCCAGCGGCGCAGGCCAAAACGCCCGAGACGAGCGCTGACAAGAGGCCGGCGGCCGCAGCCAACAGCGCTGCTAAGCCCGCCCCAGCGCCTGCGCATCCCAAAGAGATGGCAACCGGCGCCAGCAGCGCAGCCGCGATCGCACAACTGGAGGCGAAACATCAGCAGGAGCAGGCACAGCTGCGCGCGAAGCAGGAGCAGGAACGACAGAAGGCCCAGCAGCAGCAGGATCTGCAGCGCAAGCAGCTCGAGCAACAAAAGTCGGACCAGGCCAAGAAACAGCAGCTCGCGCAGCAGCAGCAGGAACAAGCCAAGCAGCTGCAGCAAAAGCACGCCCAGGAGCAGCGGGCGCTGCAGCAGAAGCAACAACAGGAGAAGCAGCAGGCCGCTAAGGTGCCGGCCAAAGATACAAAAGATACTAAGGAGGATCACCCAACAAAATAGAATTTCTTAGCGGTGCGTGCGGCAACGCCAACCAGCATTCATTCTATTTGACCCTCGAGGCGTGACGTCTGCTCGAGTCGACCTTCAGTGCTGTTCCTTGGCGGCCCTTTGCGGAAAGATCAGGATGCACGCCACGATAAAAGCCAGAATCACGCCCGAGGCAGTAAAGCGACTGAGCGCAACGCCGCCGTGGTCGACAGGTTTGTCGAATCATGGCTCGCGGTGAACACTGAACGACTCATTGCCAGAGCACGAATCCACGAATCACTTGCTCACCAAAATCACTATACCGTCGACCGTCTAGTCGGGGCTGCCAACGCATTCGATCAACTTCCTGAATCGGCCGCCCCGAGGCGTATGGACCTAACTCCGGGAGTCCTCAGTGCAAAGCAGCAATGCAAGAAGGTATTTCGCGATTTGCCGGCAAGCGACGAACGCGAATTCCTGTTCGCGCTTTGGGGCGACTCGGGAAGGCTTCGCTCAAACAAAAGGTACGCCATCGCGCTCAAATCATCACAGCTGCGGCTGCCGACAAGTTTCCCTCACTGGACTTCGTTTGCGACCGAGCCATCGAATGCCGCAACTATTTCGTCCACGGCAGTTCGTTTCGCTTTCAACTCGAACACCCATCCAGCAATCAGAGTTTCCTCACCGACACACTCGAATTCGTATTCACTGCGTCCGAACTCATTGAAGCCGGCTGGGATATCAAACGATTTCTAGACACCCCCACATCAATGAGCCACCCGTTCGGCACCTACCGGGTTCGCTACAAAGAGAGCCTCCAAGCCCTCCAAGCCAGCGCCGAGACGTCTACGGCCACCGCGAACGATACGGAGGTACCATGTTGAGTTCAGTCGACTTCAACGCGGAATTTGGCGAGTTGCAGATCTGATGCGCCTGTCGTCGTCTTCGCGCTCGCGTGCCGGAGGTCGAGTCCGGAACTCCCGCACAGTTTGCCGTTCGTAACACGATGAAAAGGTGGGGCCAAAACGTGGCTGCTACCGCGCTGCTACCAACCCAGAGCACTGGCCAGTACTTCGTTCGGGTTTGTGACCTGACGCGCACAGCACGATCGCGCTGGCGCAGAGTAGATAGGAACTTATATAGTATGTCAGCTAGGTCGACCGTATCGGCGCTGCGGAGTTAGCATTCTTGATTCGTCGCTGGGCTTCATTGTTGACGGTGTGGGCGAGCCTTCTTGGGATCGCTGCGCCGACGTTCGCCTGTACGTTTGGCGTTCAATCTGGATGCTGCCCAACCCCGTGCCAGGGCAACGGGTTCGCCGGCCCGTCTATTCACATTGCCGGCACCTGCTGCACTGTCGCGCCTCCATCGGCGCGCGCTGTCTCAATGGATTCGAGTCGAGTGCGGCTCGACAATCATCGCGTCTCAGGATCGCCTGATCCCATAGGCTTTGCCGCTTGGCCGCTCGCTTCACACGCGTTCGAGCAAGCTCGCGCGCATCTCTCACCCGTACTTCTTTTATATCGCATTAGTGCTTCGCTGACTTACCTGCGCACCGGTCGGTTGCGCCTTTAAATATTTTCCTCGACAGACCGCGCTGGTGAACGCCAGTCGTCTGCTTTTCATCGATGATTTTCCGTCGTCGTTCTCCACGCGCGTGAACACACCATGTCGAACCTCGACTAATCGGTGATGCAAGAGTGATTCCGCCGTCGCCTCGAGGAACTTCTTATGTATCGGTTCAAGAATACGCTGATGGCGGCGCGGGCCGCCGCAGCGCCCAGGTTGTGGTATCGATTGATCTGGATCGCGTTGCTTTGGCCGTGGGTCGCAGTAGCCGACCAGCGAACGCTTTCTCTCGAGGAAGCAGTCGATCAGGCATTGCAGGAGACTCCGCAAGTGGCTGCATCGGCGGCGACGCTCGAAGCGGCACAGGCGGTCGCGCCGAGCGCCGGCCATCTCCCAGATCCCGAGCTGGTCACAGGAGTAGATAACCTCCCAGTCACCACCGCGGAGCGTTACTCATTCACGCGTGACTTCATGACGATGCGCAAGATCGGCGTACTCCAGAGTTTTCCGAACGGCGAGAAGCGACGCTTGCAGGGTGAGCTTGCCCAGCGGGAAATCGCCGTAGCTCAGGGAGATGTACGGAAGACGCGATTCGATACCGCGCGTGCCGTCGCGGAGGCGTGGATTGCGCGTGCGGTGGCCGAAGAATCGCTCGTGCGGCTACGCAGCCTCAGGCCCGACGCGCAACTCGAAGCCGCCGCGGGTCGTGCGGCCCTCGCAAGCGGCCGCGTGTCGGCCGCCGAAGCATTGGCGGCCCAGTCACTGGTACCGGAATTGGACGAGCGGATCTTGGCGCTCGAGCAAGAAATAGAGATACGCCGCGCGGAGTTGGCGCGCTGGATCAGCACGGATGCGGAGCGGCCTCTCGCGGCTCTTCCAACGGATCGCGATCTAGGTCATTCACCGGAGTCGCTGCTCGCGGCTGTGCCGCAGCACCCACCGTTAGCCCCCGTGTTGGCAAAGATCGCCGCGGCGCAGACTGATGTGGAACTTGCGCGCGCGCAGACGCGTCCCGACTGGAGTGCGGAGTTCGACTACGAGCAGCGAGGACCGGATTTTTCCAATATGGTCTCGCTCGAATTTCATATTGCGCTGCCGCTGTTCCCAAGGGACAGACAGAGCCCCGTGATCGCGGAGAAGCTCGCCCTGGTGCGCGCGAGGGAGGCCGAGCGGGATGCGGAAGTTCGTATGCATACGGCAGAAATACGGTCGGAGCTTGCGCAGTGGCGGCAGGGCCGAGAGCGTCTCAAGAACTATACGATCGAGCTCCTTCCTCTGGCGCGTGATCGATCCCGCGCGGCTATCGTTTCCTACGGCGCGGGGCGTGGCGATCTGCGCGTTGCCATCGACGCTCTGACTCAAGAGATCAACACGCAGCTTGAGTACGTGCAGCTCGAAGGCTCGGTCGCAAGCGCCTGGGCGGCTCTGCACTTTCTCCACGACTCGGGGATATCGCAATGAGCATCAAACGATTCAGCAAGGTCAAATGGTTTGCGGGTGCTCTAGCGCTTCTGGGTGTGGGCGTCGTCGAGGGTGACTGGTGGGCCCACCGAGTGATGTCGGAGTCGGCCGCCAATTCACCGACCTCGACAGTCAATGGGGCGAGCCCGCCCGACGCTGCTGCCAGCAATGGCAAGCCCCTGTACTGGTACGACCCGATGATACCGAACCGGCATTTCGACAAGCCGGGAAAGTCTCCCATGGGCATGGAGATGGTTCCGAAATATTCGGATGCAGACAGCGAACGTGGTGGTGTACGGGTGAGCTCCGGCGTCGTCCAAAACCTGGGTATTCGGCTCGGCAAGGTTGAGAAGGTGAGCCTCAAATCAGCCTTGCACGCCGTCGGTAGTGTCGCCTTCGACGACCGGTTGGTAGAAGTGGTTCAGGCGCGTGTCGAAGGTTACGTGACGCACCTCAACGTGAAAGCGCCGTTCGAACGCGTGCGCCGCGGGCAGCCGCTCGCCACCATCCTCGCACCGCAATGGCTCGCGGCCCAACAGGAGTACCTTGCGCTGGTGGACGCACGCTCGCAGAGCGCAGAGGCGCTTCAAGAAGCAGCTCGGCAGCGCCTGGTCGTGCTCGGTGTGCCGGACGCGGCCATCCGGGCTGTGGCGACGAAGCACGAAACCAACGCCACCACGACGCTCGTGGCGCCGATTGATGGCGTGGTGACCGAACTTGGCGTGCGAGACGGCGCTGCATTTATGGCCGGCGCGAGCTTATTCCGCATCAACGGACTTGCGACCGTCTGGGCCAATGCACAAATCCCGGAGAGCCAGGTCTCGATGACTCCCCCGGACTCAACCGTGGAGGCGCATGCCACGGCGTGGCCCGGCAAGACATTCAAAGGCCGCGTCATCGCCTTTCTGCCGCAAGTCGATCCGCAGACGCGCACGCTCACTGTGCGCGTCGCGCTCGAGAATGCCGACTTCCAGCTCTCGCCGGGCATGTGGGTCGCGCTTGACTTCACGTCGCCAGCGAGCGAGCCGCAGCTCGTCGTACCGAGCGAGGCAGTCATCGTGACGGGCGAGCGCAGCGTCGTGATCGTCAAAGGGAAGAAGGGATTGTTCGATGTGGCCAACGTTTCAACCGGCGTGGAACAAGACGGCCGCACGCCGATCCTGTCAGGCCTAAACGAAGGTCAGTCGATCGTACTCTCGGGGCAGTTTCTGATCGATTCCGAGGCGAGTCTCACGTCCACGGTGAATCGACTGACGACTTCCCCGTCTTCCATGGCGCCGGCGGAGGGAGGGCAATGATCGCGCGCCTCATCCGCTGGTCCATCGAGAATCGCTTTTTGGTGCTTCTAGCGACGGTCATGCTCGTCGCTTGGGGCGTGTGGGCGATGCTGCGAATTCCACTGGACGCCATTCCTGATCTTTCGGATGTGCAGGTCATCATTCGAACGACGTACCCCGGGCAAGCGCCCCAGATCGTCGAGAATCAGGTCACTTATCCGCTGGCAACCACCATGCTCTCGGTGCCTGGCGCGAAAACCGTGCGCGGTTATTCGATGTTCGGGGATTCGTACGTCTACATCTTGTTCGCCGATGGCACGGATCTTTATTGGGCGCGCTCACGGGTGCTCGAGTATCTGAATCAGGTGCAATCGAGGCTACCGGCCGACGCCAAGCCGTCGCTCGGCCCGGATGCGACGGGCGTCGGCTGGGTCTATGAATATGCGCTCGTGGACAAGAGCGGCACGCGCGATCTCGCACAACTGCGCGCCCTGCAAGACTGGTTCTTGAAGTACGAGCTCAAGACAGTGACGAACGTCGCCGAAGTCGCCTCCCTCGGCGGCATGGTGCGCCAGTACCAGATCGTGCTCGACCCCGATCGGCTGCGCGCGTTCAACATCACGCCGCAGAAAGTGATCGATGCCGTCCAAAAGGCCAATCAGGAAACCGGTGGCTCGGTTCTGGAGATGGCCGAGGCGGAGTACATGGTGCGCGCGTCCGGATATCTCAAGACCTTGGATGATTTTCGCAATATCCCGCTGTCGGCGACCGATGCGGGCGTCGCGGTGCGCCTGGGCGATGTGGCCCATATGCAGGTCGGCCCCGAGTTGCGCCGCGGCGTTGCCGAGCTCAACGGGGAAGGGGAGGTCGCCGGCGGTGTCATCATCCTGCGCTCAGGGAAAAACGCGCTTGAGACCATCAAGGCGGTGAAGGCAAAGCTGGCGGAGCTCAAAACAAGTCTGCCGCCGGGCGTTGAGATCGTTCCCACCTACGATCGCTCAGGTCTCATCGACCGCGCCATCAACAACTTGCGAAACAAGCTCATCGAAGAGTTCATCGTTGTGGCGCTGGTGTGCGCGGTGTTTCTGTTTCATCTGCGCTCCTCCATTGTGGCGATCGCTTCTTTGCCCATCGGGATCCTGATGGCGTTCATCGTGATGAAGTATCAAGGTGTGAACGCCAACATCATGTCGCTCGGTGGCATCGCGATTGCGATTGGCGCGATGGTTGATGCGGCGGTCGTGATGATCGAGAACGCACACAAACACATTGAGGTCTGGCGCCACGCACATCCTGACAAGCAGCTGAAAGGCGACGAACAGTGGCGAGTGATTGGCGAGGCGGCAGCCCAAGTAGGCCCGGCATTGTTCTTCTCACTTCTGATCATCACGATGTCGTTCGTGCCCGTCTTCACCCTCGAAGCCCAGGAGGGGCGAATGTTTGCCCCCCTCGCATTCACCAAGTCCTACGCGATGGCGGCTGCTGCGGGGCTTGCGGTGACGCTGATTCCGGTGCTGATGGGCTACTTGATCCGCGGCAGGATTCCGGACGAGCGCAGCAACCCGATCAACCGCGGACTCATCGCGCTGTACCAGCCGCTCTTGGCCCGCGTGCTCGCGTTCCCCAAGACGGTGTTGGCGGTGGCACTGTTGATCCTGCTCGTGACGGTGTATCCCGCAACGCACATCGGGGGGGAGTTCCTGCCGCCTTTGGATGAGGGCGATTTGCTATACATGCCTTCCGCACTGCCGGGCATCTCCGTCGCCAAGGTCTCCGAGCTACTACAGCAAACTGATCGACTCATCAAAGCAGTACCGGAAGTGGCGACTGTCTTTGGCAAAGCCGGTCGTGCCGACACAGCTACAGATCCGGCTCCGCTTGAGATGTTCGAGACCACGATCCAATTCAAGCCGCCGAATCAATGGCGTGCCGGCATGACGCCCGACAAGCTGGTTCAGGAATTGGACCGGATCGTACGAGTGCCCGGCCTGACTAACGTCTGGGTGCCACCGATTCGCAATCGCATTGATATGCTCGCGACCGGGATCAAGACTCCCGTGGGCGTCAAGGTGGCCGGAACGAGCTTGCAGGAGATCGATCGCATTGCCTCAGAGGTTGAGCGCGCGGTCAAGCACGTGCCGGGTGTAACTTCCGCGTTCGCCGAACGCCTCACCGGCGGGCGCTACATTGATGTCAACATCGACCGCGGACGTGCCGACCGCTACGGGCTCAATGTTGCGGACGTGCAAAGCTTTGTCTCCTCCGCGATCGGCGGCGACAATGTCGGGCAAACGATCGAAGGCTTGGAACGCTTCCCGATTAACGTGCGCTACCCGCGCGAACTTCGTGATTCCGTGGAGAAGCTACGCGATCTGTCGGTGCTCACCGAGCGCGGCGCACAGATAAGCCTAGGCGATGTCGCGGATATCAGTATCAGCGATGGTCCACCGATGCTAAAGAGCGAGAACGCGCGGCTCTCCAGTTGGGTTTATATCGATCTCCATAGACGCGCTCTGAGCTCGGCCGTGCGCGACATGCAACAGGCGGTGGCGCGGCAAGTTCACCTGCCGGCCGGCTATTCGCTCTCGTGGTCTGGGCAGTTTGAGTTCCTGGAGCGCGCGACCGCAAGACTCAAGATCGTCGTGCCTGCGACGCTTGTGATCATCTTCGTATTGCTTTATCTAACATTTCGGCGCTTCAGCGAGGCTGCGTTGATTATGGCGACACTGCCGTTCGCGCTCGTCGGCGGCTTCTGGCTGATGTTTTTGCTCGGCTACGACATGTCGATCGCCTCGGCCGTAGGCTTCATTGCGCTGGGCGGCGTCGCGACCGAAATCGGTGTCGTGATGGTCATCTATCTGGACCAAGCCGTCGCTGCGCGTGCAGCGCACGGTCGCCTCAACAATGAACAGGATCTCATTCAGGCGATCATCGAGGGTGCCGCACTTAGAGTGCGGCCGATTGCCATGACGGTCGCGGTGATCATCGCAGGTCTACTTCCGATCATGTGGGGTAGCGGCACGGGGTCGGAAATCATGCGGCGCATCGCCTCGCCGATGGTCGGCGGCATGATTACCGCGCCATTGCTATCGATGCTGGTGATTCCTGCGGCATACCGGGTTTTCGGCATAAAGCGGCACGCAATCGGCTCTGCTGCTGAACGGTCGCCCACGCCCGCGTGACTTCCGATCCCACCATTTGGAGTACGGTCGCATTCCCGCAGAAGCTGTCTGACATGACGCGCGCAGTACAAAGATATCGTGGGCGAATGCATCACCGGACGAAGACATGGACATGGAGGAAGGGGCGACTCCATTCACGATGGCCTCGGTGCAGATACGCAGAGTACGCTAAATGGTAACCAGTGAGTTTCAGGGCGCTGCGAATTTGGCCGATGTGATCTACACCTGTCCGATGCACCCTCAGGTGCGACAGATTGGCCCAGGCTCCTGCCCGATCTGCGGCATGACGCTTGAGCCCGCGGTGCCCGCGCCCGACACCGGCCCGAACCAGGAACTCATCGACATGCGCCGGCGTTTCTGGGTGGGTCTGCCGCTTGCTCTGGTGGTGCTCGTTCTCGCCATGGGGCATCAC
>Ga0075522_10001125_pt1 | contig 20287 bp, 18 predicted proteins | sample NGEPerA_FD_74796 | JGI IMG/M metagenome (GOLD analysis project Ga0075522, IMG submission 74796) | Arctic peat soil microbial communities from the Barrow Environmental Observatory site, Barrow, Alaska, USA - NGEE PermafrostL2-A | ecosystem: Environmental > Terrestrial > Soil > Wetlands > Peat ...
GGCTTATCTCTTTTTAGCAGCTAACCTTCATCCAATCCAATGTGAACACGGTCGTGGCGGAAAAAACCCAAATCAAGGTCGCGCTGGTCGATGACGACGACGGCATTCGCACCAGTCTGGCCGCGCTCATCCGGCGCGCGGATGCCCTCAAGCTGACCGGCGACTATGCCGATGGCGAAACGGCCTTGAAGGAGATTCCGCGCCGGCCCCCGGACGTGGTGTTGATGGACATCAATTTGCCGGGCATGAATGGCGTCGAATGCGTGCGGCAATTGAAAACGATCTTGCCCAGCGCGCAGTTTCTGATGTTGACAGTGTACGAGGACAGCGATTCGCTTTTTAATTCATTGAAAGCGGGGGCCAGCGGCTACCTCCTCAAACGCACCGCTTCGGCCCGATTGCTCGAAGCGATCCATGACGTGCATGTCGGCGGGTCGCCGATGACCCCGCAATTGGCGCGCCGGGTGGTGCAGCTTTTTTCGCGGCCGGCGGACAACAGTTCGTCGATGGCGCGGCTGACGCCGGGCGAGCGGGAATTCCTGGACCAATTAGCCAAAGGCTACGCCTATAAGGAGATTGCCGACCGGATGAAGATAAGTATTGACACTGTCCGCAGCTACGTTCGCACGGTTTATGAAAAGCTGCACGTTCACTCCCGCACCGAGGCGGTGGTAAAGTATTTGCGCGGTTGAAATCACCTTCTCCTCATTCCGGCCGCCGCTGGCTTTTTCGCCTGGCCGCTTTGCTGCTCGGCCCGCTTCTCGTGCTGGGCGGTTTGGAAGGGGTCTTGCGTCTGTCAGGCTATGGTTATTCCACAGCGCTTTTCGAGAAAGTGCGGGTGAGGGGCGAGGATTTCCTGATGAACAACGAGACGTTCAGTCTCCGATTTTTCCCCCCGGAACTGGCGCGCTGGCCCAGCCCGATCATGATGCCTGCCAAAAAGCCGCCTGGCGCCTATCGCATTTTTATTTTCGGCGAGTCGGCAGCCCAGGGCGATCCCAGCCCTCCTTACGGCGCCGGACGCTACCTTGAAGCGCTGTTGCGCGAACGTTATCCGGGGCAAAATTTCGAAGTGGTGAATGTGGCGATCACCGCGATCAATTCCCACGTCATACTGCCGATTGCGCGGGAATGTGCTCGCCAGGAGGGGGACCTTTGGATCATTTACATGGGCAATAATGAAATGATTGGGCCTTTTGGCGCGGCCAGTGTTTTTGGGGCGCAAGCGCCGCCCTGGCCGCTCGTCCGGCTGGGGCTTGCGGTGCAACAAACGCGCGCCGGCCAATGGATGATGAACCTCGCCCGCCGGCTGAAAGCAAAAAGTTCCGGCCCGCAGGTGTGGGGAGGATTGGCGATGTTTCTCGGCCATCAACTCCCGCCGGACGACCCTCGCAAAGAAGTTGTCTATAAAAACTTTGAGCGCAATGTGCGCGACATTGTGCGGGCCGGCCTGGATTCAGGCGCGAAGATTTTGCTTAACACCGTGGCTGTCAATCTAAAGGATTGCCCTCCCTTTGCGTCCATTGCGCCGGCCAATCTTCCCCCCGTGGAGCGCGAGACTTGCGACCGTCTTTACGCCGAAGGTTTGGCGGCGGAAGATCGAGGCGATTTTCCCCATGCGGCGGAACTATTTCGAGAGGCCGCTGGCCTTGCGCCGCAGCGGGCTGATGCGGAATTTCATCTCGCCGAAAGTCTTTGGCAATCCACCCAGAGCGCTGAGGCGCGCGCCCATTTTCAAAAGGCCTGCGACAACGATGCGCTGCCCTTTCGGGCGGACTCGCGCATTAACCACATTATCGAGGAAACCGCCCATCGCCTGGCGGGTCCTGATTTAAAATTGTGCGACACGCTGGCCCTCGGCAGCCCGCTGGGGCAGGAAACCTTTTATGAGCACGTCCATTTTAACTTCGATGGGAATTATCGTCTGGCGCGGCTCTGGGCCGGGGAGATCGAGCCGTTTCTACCCTCCCCGGCCCGAAGCAATCCGCCGCCAGAGTGGGCCTCGCAGGAAGTCTGCGAGCAAAGGTTAGGTTTGACAGACTGGAACCGCTGCGACGTCTTCCACGAAGTCCTGCAACGGATGGAAAAGGCGCCTTTGGACAGCCAATCCAATAACCGCTGGCGGATGGGCCTTCTTCAGGCGCAACTTGACCGGATTAGGCCGCATCTGGACGCCTCCGCCGCCCAGAAGGCGCGTGAAGTTTATCTCGGCGCCATGGCGCGGGCTCCGCGCGACTACTACCTGGCCGAAAATTACGGCGAATTTCTGCAATTGAGAAACGATGTTCCAGAGGCGGTAGCTGCGTGGCGCAAGGCGCTGGAATTGATGCCGCGCAATCCCTTCGCTTGTTTGGTCCTGGGCCGTTTATTGGAGGAGGAAGGACAGTTGGACGCTGCGCGCTCCGCTCTGCGAGAAGCGATTGCGCTCCATGCCGATTACTCGGAGGCGTGGTTTGAGCTGGGCAAAGTGGACGCCATTCAGAGAGCTTATGCCGCAGCCTTGGAAAACTATCAACACGCCGGCCGGCTTCAACCCAATAATCCCGAGACCTGTCTTTATGCCGGCAAAGCGCTCTCGTTGCTCAAGCGCTCCGCCGAGGCCGTGCAAAATTTTCGACGAGCCATTGAGTTGAACCCGGGCTATTGGGAGGCGCACTATGCGCTGGGCGGGGAACTCGGCATGCACGACCAGATTGCCGGCGCAAAAACCGAATTTGAACAAGTCGTGCGCGCGCAACCAGACTTGGCCAAAGGCCATTTAAACCTTGGGGTGGCGCTCTTAAAACTCAATGACTTCGCTGGCGCCGAGCAACAATTCACCGAAACACTTCGGCTTGATCCGTCTGACCCAAGCGCAAAGAAATACCTTGCCGTTGTCGCCTCGGCAAAAAAGCAGCCCAGGCCGCAGACGCCCTAATGCAGCCATCCGCGACTGAGATAATCGCTCAAGCCAAGGACAAACAAAATACCCATCCAGAAGAAACCCGCCGCCGCGAACAGCCAGGTCAGGCGCGTGCTGTAGCGCGCATGCATAAAATAAATAATGACGACGAGCATCTGCGCGAAAGCGATGGTGATGGCCGCCGGGATATTAAAGCCGCCCAAATTGAAGCGCGACAAAACGAGCGTCAGGAGGAAACCTGTCATCAAGAATAACCAGGCCAGCACGTATGCTTTCACAGAAATTGTTTTGCTGTTCATGGATGCCGATCAATCAGGTAAAGGAGCGGATATAAAAAGATCCAAATCAAATCAACGAAGCCCCAGTAAATTCCAATCAATTCCACCGGGTTATGGTACTCGACCGAAAACCGGTTGCGTGAAGTGAGAAATGCAATGATCGCCAGTAACACGATTCCGACAATTAAATGGATGGCGTGCAATCCGGTCATCGCCCAATAGAGGTGAAAGAAAATTTGCGCGCCTGGATGGCTGGGGAAGGCAAACGAGCCGCCCGGAACCAGATGTTGGTGGATATCATCCGCGTATTCCATCCCCTTGACCCCCAGAAACCCGGCGCCTAGCAATATCGTCAACCATAGCATTCGAACGCAGGTTTTGGCGTTGCCCTTTTGAATGGCATGCACGGCCAAAGACATAACCAACCCACTGGTCAGAAGAAGGGCAGTGTTGAGCGATCCGTAGAGCAAGTTAGTATGCTTGCCCGCGAAAGCGAATTCGGCCGGGTAAACAAGATGATAGACGGCAAAGGCCATAAACAAGCCGCCAAAAAATAGAACCTCCGTCGCCAGGAACAGCCACAATCCGAGACGCGAAGTCTCTCGTTGCTGATCGAGATCGTCGAACTGTTCCTGGAGCGCTGGATGAGTGGCAGCCATAACTTAATTCGTCAGAGGCGGATAGTTGTAGGCGGGTTCGGTGACGATAGGCGTCTCCTCGAAATTATGCTTCGGCGGAGGCGAGGGCACTTTCCATTCCAAGCCGGTGGCGCCCCAGGGGTTGGCCGGCGCCCGCCTTCCATTGCGCAATGACCAAAACAAATAGATGACTGGCAAGAGGTAGCCGACCGCCAGGACGGACGCGCCCGCGGTGGAAAGAACGTTGTAAATCTGAAACTCGGGCGGATAAGCGTGATAACGGCGTGGCATGCCAAGGTAGCCGAGGATGTATTGCGGAAAGAAGGTCATGTTAAAGCCCACAAAGAGTATAACAGCGGCCAGTTGGGCCAGCTTTTCGGGATAGAGACGGCCGGTAATTTTCGGCCACCAAAAATGCAACCCAGCCATGAAGGTCGTTACCATTCCTCCGACCATAATGTAATGAAAATGCGCAATGACAAAGTAGGTGTCATGCAAGTGGACATCGACCGCGAGCGACGCCAGAAAAACGCCTGTTAACCCGCCGACGGTGAACAGTCCCATAAAGCCAAGGACAAAGAGCATGGGCGCTTCAAAGGAAATCGAGCCGCGGTACATGGTCGCCGTCCAGTTAAACACTTTGACCGCCGACGGGATCGCCACCAGAAAGCTCATCAGCGAAAAAATCATTCCCGCATAGATAGACATGCTGCTGACAAACATGTGATGGCCCCAGACCAAAAACCCCAGCACGGCAATGGCCAGACTGGAAAAGGCGACATACAAGTAGCCAAACATAGGCTTGCGGGAAAAGCAGGGGATGATCTCACTCGTCACCCCCATGCCTGGAAGAATCATAATATAAACCGCCGGATGCGAATAAAACCAAAACAAATGCTGAAACAAAATAGGATCGCCGCCCAAAGCCGGATTAAAGATGCCGATGCCCCAAATACGTTCCATCGCCATCAACGCCAGAGTGATTGCCAGGACTGGTGTGGCCAGCACCAAAATCAAGCTGGTCGAGTACATGGACCAGACAAATAACGGCAAACGAAACCACGTAAGGCCAGGCGCGCGCATTTTATGAATGGTGATGATAAAATTCAGGCCGGTCAGAATCGAGCTAAAGCCGGCGGTAAAAATCCCCGCCGCCAGTTCCAGCACGTGGGTATTCGAGTAAGTGGTGCTATAAGGCGTGTAAAATGTCCAACCGGTATCAACCCCGCCTACAATAATGGCGTGAAGAGCCATGCAGCCGCCGATGATAAACAAATACCAACTCAGCAAGTTCAGTTTTGGAAAAGCCAAGTCGCGGGCGCCGACCATCAAAGGAATCAAAAAGTTTCCGAGCACGCTCGGGATCGAGGGAATCAGAAAAAACCAAACCATCAGCACGCCATGCAAGGTAAACATTTTGTTGTAGTCAGTGGACAACAACAAGTCACCTTGCGGGGTCAGCAGGTTAATGCGCATCAGCGCCGCCGCAAATGCCGCCAGGGTAAAGAAGATCAGTATAGTATAAAGGTAAAGGATGCCGATCCGTTTGTGGTCGGTGGTTAAGAGCCAGTTTTTGACCTCATGGGAGGCCGTCAAATAATTCACTTCTGTCTCTGCCGCCTTCGGCGAAGGGATTTCCTGGATCGGGATCACGGGGTTCCTCCTTCGACTTTTAGGTTCGCCAGGCTTTTAATGTAAGCGATCAACTGAAGCAAATCCTCTTCGCTGACGTGTCCCTGAAAAGTAGGCATGAGAGGCAGGTAACCACCGGGAACGCGCAACGTCGGAGTAAGGATGCAATCACGCAGGTAGGTTTCATCAGCGACCACCACTTGCCCGGTTTGCAACGGGACCGGCTTGCCAAAAACACCTTCGAGGCGCGGCGCGCGAATAACCGAACTTCCCATGTGGCATCCGCTGCATCCCAGGTCCCGAAAGCGCCGCGCGCCCTGCTGCACCAGCGTTGCGCCGGGAGAGGTGGTGCCAAGCCATTTTTCGTAATCGGCGGGCTGCATGACGATCAATTGGCCAATCATCTGCGCATGGCTGGCTCCGCAATATTGCGAGCAAAAAATATGATAGCTGCCCGGCTTTTTTGCCTCGAACCATTCAGTGGTATAACGGCCCGGAACTACGTCTTGCTTGATGCGAAAGTCCGGCAGAAAAAAGCTGTGAATCACATCCTGGGAGGCCAGCGTTAGCTTGACCGCCCGCCCGAGGGGGACATGCAACTCATTGATCTCCGCATTTCCCTCCGCGTGTTCCATTTTCCACACCCACTGCTTGCCGAGCACATTGATTTCAATCGCATGGGCCGGCGGCCTTTCCTCATCGAAATAGACCTCCGACGCCCATGCGTAAAATCCGAGGCAAAGCAGCAAAGGAATAACCATCCAGGTAACTTCAATCAGATTATGGGGTAACTTCGGCATCGTCCGATCCACCTTTCTACTCCGCCGATACTTGATGAGAATAAAGATCAACGGGATGAAGATGACCGCGATAAAAAACACACTCATGCAGACCAGCGAAAAGAAAATTGAATTGGTTTGGTCGGCCACGTCCGACGCCCCGGCGGGTAAAAAGGAGAATTTCACGCGACGGGCCTTTCCTTGGCGGCCAAGGGACGCCACGGGATAAAAATAAGGCAAACCAAACCCACTAACGTGCCCGCTCCCCCAATGCGAACCACGTTCATGATAATGGCCCCGTATTTCCCATGAATCGGATTATAGTGAAAACATAAATAAACAAACTGGCGCACTTCGGAACCGATTTGATGAGATGAGGCTTCCTGCAACGACTTATCCAGATCGCGCGCCACGAAGTTAATTCCGAAGAAATAACGCGAAACTTTTCCGTCTGGGGTAAGAATAACAACCCCGCTCGGATGGGCGAATTGCTTGCTCGCCGGATCATAAAGATAACGGTAACCAACCTCCTCGGCTAGAAGGGCGATTGATTCTTTGGAGCCAGTCAGAAAATGCCAGCCGGGCGCTAAACTCTTGCGGCCGTATAACTTGAGATAATTTTTCTTCTTCGCCGCCGCCAAGTCAGGCGTTTCGGAAGGATTGATGCTGACGAAAATGACGGAAAATTTGTCGCCCACGGACGGTTTCAAATCCTGTAACGTCGAGATAAGCCCATTCAACACCAGGGTGCAGAGCATGGGACAGCCATAATAGCCTAGAACAAGCATGGCTGGCTTTTGGCCGAGGCAATCACCCAGCCGTATCTGCCGGCCGTTCTCGTCCACAAAGGGCAGGTCCAACGAAATTTGCTGTCCGAGATTTTGTTTGAATTCGATGTCTTTGAGTTCGCTATCGGTCACCGCCCCGAAAGACGGTTGTAAAAGAACGAAGGCCAGTAAAATAAAGGCAACGGCGCGTTTCATTTCGCCTCCTTTATCGGCGCCAATTGCCGGTCCTGGCTCCGTTGTTTGACTAGCTCAAGTTCGGAGGGGCCGAGGCTGTTCACATTGGTTCCTCGCACCGGCAAGCCGCGAGCGGCCACTAACTCCATGGCGCGACCGATTGGAATGCGAACGAATTGATGCGCCGCGTCCGCCCAACCGTAATTGTTTAGTTCCGACTCTTCTTTCGTGCGAAACTGACGAAGTTGTTCGCCCGAGATGTTTTGCAGGCGAGGCGGAGGGAATGCCGTAGTAGGCACGCTCTGGGAAGCCACGATGGAGGGACCGGCCAGCCCCGCGTAGCGCGCTTGCGCCAGGGAGCGATATTGCAGCCAAATAAAGACCAGGATAACTGGCACAGTCACAGCCAGCGCGACGGCGGTGAACATGACCCATCCTTCACGAATGTCATTTCCTTCGTGTCCACGTTGAACAGCGGCTTTCAGTGATGAGTCAGGTGGCATGAGATAACGCTAGGTATCTGATCCGCGGATCATTCCGCAACAAAAGCGGATGCCGTTTCACGTTGGTAATAAACAGGGCAATCCAAATGCCGCCCAGCGCCAGAAAAGCGGCAAAGTCCAGCCAATGAAGCTCGAAGCCATGGGGGAAAAAGGTTGGCTTGATTTCCCAAAAGACAACAGCCGGGCCGGTAAAGAAAATAATCGCGGCAATCAGGGACAGAGAACGCGGGTTTTTCTTTAACGGACGAAACAAAAGCAAATAAAACGGAATAAAGAAATGAAAAGCGGCAATGCCCACGATAAGCCATTTCCAACCGCCGGCAATGCGATGCAAATACCAACTGATTTCAGGCGGAAGATTGCCAGAATAGATTATCAATAGCTGACCAAACGCGACGTAAGTCCAAAATAACACAAAGGCCAGCATTAAATTTCCCAGTTGATATAAATTCATTCCGCCCACCACGTCGCGCAAAGGCTCAAATTTCTTAAACCAGACCATGACGATCACAGAAAACGTCAGAGCGGAAAGAATCTGTCCGGCGAAAATAATAATAGGGAACATGGTAGAAAACCAGTGAGGCTCGAGGGATAAAACCCAATCCACGTATGCAAAGGTGCCGGTAATTGGATAAATCACCACGCCAGCTCCGCTCAACGCCCGGGCCTTGCGGGTGGGAGTCAGGTCTTCGGTGTGATCTTGCAGCAAGGACCACCGCCGCAGACGCGAGGCTATCCAGCTCCACAAGCCGAGCAGAACAATTGTCCGCGCAACATAGCCGGGAACGTTTGAATAAGCGTGTCTCTTTTGCAATATTACATCGCGCGCCACCTCATCGGGTCGCGCCCACGGATACAAGTGATGCAACCCGAAAAAAATGGGGAGAAACAACAGTGCCATTACGGGGAGCGCCATATAGCCAGCTTCCAGAAAACGCCTTGTTACATCTCCCCAGCGTCCGCCCGTCAAATGGTGGATCATGGCGAGTAAAAGGCTGCCCATCGACAATCCCAGCCAAAACAAATAGGCAAACAGATAGGAGATAAAGAAATGAGCCGAATTTGTGACAAGCCCCACCAGACAGGCCACACCGCCGGCCAGCGCGCAGCCGATAGCGATGCGCTGGAAACGGTTCAGGCATTGCAGCAGGTTATCGTTCATCGAATGGCCGCCTCCAGTTTGGTCTGCTCCGACTTCGGGACATCGTTCGTCGTCGCGCGCTGGCTGAGTTGCAAAGCGCGAATGTAGGCGGCGATGGCCCATCGATCCGAGGGTTCAACACGCTGGGCATAGGAATACATAATGCCGTAGCCGTGAGTCATAACGTCAAAGAAATGGCCGGACGGCGCGTCGCGCAGGCGGTCGATGTTGAAAGAAGGTGGCGCGGGAAAACCGCGTTGCACCACCATCCCATCGCCGTTTCCTGTTCGACCGTGGCAAGGCGCGCAATAAATATCGAAACGTTCCCGGCCGCGCTCCAAAATGGTTGCGGTGATGGGATTGGGAAATGTTGTTACTAAATTCGTCCCGATTTTTCCGGTGTAGTATTGCTCGTCCAAATCCAAATGCCCGCGAGCTACCGTATGCGCGGGCAGGGGACGGGACGCGCCTCCGTCCGAAAAAAAATCGCTTGCCTTGAGCGGGTCCGATTTTGGTTGGACAAACATATCACGCCGGCAGCCACTCAATAGCAACCCCGCGCCAAAGGCAATAATTGTCCAACCCAGGCATTTCATAAATTGACCTCCGCGACATGGACGGGACGCAGTTCTTGCAGAAAATTCCTAGTCCTCTCCAAGTCAAACTTAGGATCCGTCGCTTCGATGCATAGAAAAAAACGATCTTGCGAGGCCCGCTCAAAATGGGCCGCGTTAAAAACCGGGTGGTAGGGCTGAGGCAGGCGATTGAGCGCAATCATCGCAATGACGGCGGACAAAGCGGCGCCGAGGATTGTCATCTCGAACATTACCGGAATATAGGCCGGCCAACTCATAAAGGGGCGGCCTCCCACGTTGAGAGGATAGGCAATCGCCATCGAATACCATTCCATAAAAAATCCGCCCAGCCCCCAAATCGTCCCGCCAAGCAGAGTGATGATTGGAACCGCCGTCCATGTGCTGCCGAGGGCGGGCGCCAACTCTTCGATGGGAAAGGGCGTGTAAGCATCCATGCGCCGATACCCTGCCGCGTAGGCGCGATGCGCGGCCTGGAGAATTTCCTCCTTTTCGACAAACTCCGCCGATAACCCATAAATTGAACTGAGCGCGCTCACATCCGTTCAAACTCCTTTTCCCCGACGAGTTCGCGCACCTCGGTCATTGAAATCATGGGCAGATAGCGGATAAACAGAAAGAGCAACGTTAGAAACAAACCGACGCTGCCGAAGAGTGTCATCCAATCCCAGCGCGTTGGATAGTACATGCGCCAGCTTGCCGGCACGAAATCGCGATGCAGACTTACAATGATAATAACAAATCGTTCGAGCCACATTCCAATATTCACCGAAAGCGCGACCAGCCAGAGGGCAAGCATATTGGTGCGAACACGGCGGACCCAGAGTAACTGCGGGATGACAACATTGACCCCCATCAAAACCCAAAAAAGCCATCCGTAGGGGCCAAAGGCGCGGTTGAACATCATGTAGCGTTCGAAGACATCGCCGCTGTACCATGACATAAAGGCTTCGATAAAATAGCCGTAAGCCACCATCATCCCGGTCGCGAGCATGACGTTGGCCATGTTGTTCATGTAACGCATCGGGATGATTTTTTCCAAGTGATACAATTTGCGCAAGGGGATGAGGATGTTCAACACCATGGCGAATCCGGAGTAAATCGCGCCGGCCACAAAATAGGGGGGGAAGATAGTGGAATGCCATCCCGGCAGCATTGTTACCGCGAAGTCAAAGCTAACCACGCTATGGACGGACAACACCAGTGGAGTAGCCAACCCGGCGAGAATCAAATAAGCGTCCTGATGGCGTTGCCAATGGAGGGCCGAGCCGCGCCAGCCAAAGGAGAGCATTCCATAAATGAGCTTTTGCCATTTGCCGGGAGCCCGATCGCGCAGCGTGGCCAAATCCGGCATCAGCCCGATATACCAAAACAGCAGGGAGACCGTGAAATAGGTGCTGACCGCAAAAACGTCCCAAACCAACGGACTGCGAAACTGCGGCCATAATCCCATCGTATCGGGGTAGGGCAAAAGGAAATAAAATATCCATGGCCGTCCGAGATGCAGGAGAGGGAACATCCCGGCGCACATGACCGCGAAGAGGGTCATAGCTTCAGTCAGCCGGTTAATGGCGGTCCGCCACTTTTGCATCAGTAACAATAGGATGGCCGATATAAAGGTCCCGGCGTGGCCGATGCCAATCCACCAGACAAAGTTAACAATGGCAAACCCCCAGGCGACGGGGATGTTAACGCCCCAGATACCGACGCCTTTGTAAACCAGGTAGGTAACGGCTACGACAAACATCAATAACAGCAGACACGCCACTCCCAGGCCAATCATCCAGGTGGTGGGCGGCCGGCGCGTCAGAATAGGGGCGGAAATCGTTTGGTTGACAGACTCATAAGTCTGATCAGGCTCGAGGATTCGCGCGGGATAACCCAAGGGAGTTTTAGGAAACTCCTTGTCCTGCCTGGCCGGGGGACCGAACAATTCCCGGCGAATGTCGTTAATCAATTTCAAGACAGCCCGCCCTCCGTCAGCCCGGGGTTTGGATTGGTTAACTTGGCCAGGTAAGTCGTGCGCGGGCGCGTGTTCAATTCGCCGAGCATGGAGAAATTCAGCGGCTGGCGGCGTTGCTGGGAAACCTGGCTGTTGGCATCACTAATATCTCCAAAGACGATGGCGCGCGCCGGACAGGCTTGAGCGCAGGCCGGGGTGATTTCTCCATCGCGAATGCGGCGATTTTCCTTCTCGGAGGCAATGCGCGCGGCGCTGATGCGTTGCGTGCAGTAAGTGCATTTTTCCATGACACCGCGCCAGCGCACCGTGACTTCCGGATTGAGCATGGCCTTCAAACTGGGGGTGTGATAATCCTTCTCGGCGTAAAAGAGAAAGTTAAAGCGGCGCACTTTATAGGGGCAGTTGTTGGAACAAAAGCGCGTCCCGACGCAGCGATTGTAAACTTGCACATTCAACCCTTCGTGGTCGTGGAGCGTCGCTCCGACCGGACAGACCAATTCGCAGGGAGCATTTTCGCAGTGCATGCAAGGCACGGGCATGTGCGCGACCGAGGGGTTTTCAAGATGGCCTTTGAAATAGCTGTCAATGCGAATCCATTGCATGGAGCGCCCGAGTCCAACCTGGGTTTTGCCGACGATGGGAATATTGTTTTCGGATTGACAGGCCAGGATGCACGCATTGCAACCGATGCAGGTGGTAAGATCAATGGCCATGGCCCATTTATATCCCGCGTAGGCGTGCTCGCCGGGATTGAAAAGGGTTTCCTCCGCCGGTGGAACTTCGACCGTTTTCTGGACGAACTGCGAATCGTTTTTATATTCCGCCAGCGTGCCTTCCCGCAAAACCTGCCGTTCGGGGCTTTCCACGTTATGAAAAAGCTGCGTGCTGACCAGGGGAACGGTCTGGGTTGTTTTATGGAGTGCCACGCCTTCGCCAGTCCAAAAACCTTCCGAGGTGCGCAATGCGTAAGTATTGAAGCCCACGTCCGTTCCTACTCGCCCCACTTGGGCGCGGCCATTTCCAAGGTATAAAGTGGCACATCCGTCGGCGTGACCCGGCGTAATCCAAACTGGAATCCGCAATACCTTCCCGCTGCCGCGCAACTCGACCACGTCGCCATTTTGCAAGTGATACTGTTCGGCGAGCGCGGGGCTCACTTGCGCCGGGTTGTCCCACGCCACTTTGGTGAATGGTTTAGCAAGCTCCTGCAGCCATCCGTTATTGGCAAATCGCCCGTCCCATAACGTCGGGTCCGCGCGAAAATTCACCGTGAGTTGATTCGCGGAGGACGAAGGTTTCGCTTTCTGTAACTCACGGACGATTTCCTCGCGGTTCATCTGGACGTTGATTTTTGGCAACTGCGTTCCCGCCACCCAACCGTCGTGGATGGCCGTGCGCCATGAGCGTTCGTGTTCCGGCCACGAATTTTGTTTTCGCCAGTACTCGCGCACGATGTCATAAGCGCTCGGCACGGGCTGTTGCGTCAGGGCGGCGACCATTTCGTGGGAGGAAATGCCATTGTAAAGCGGCTCGATCAAAGGCTGGCAAATGGAAACAGTGCCATCGTAGGCGCGGGCATCGCTCCATGTTTCCAGAAAGTGAGTTTCCGGGATATGCCAGTGGCAGGCGGCGGAGGTTTCGTTGATTTCGCTGCTGAGGTGCGCCGTCAACGGGACGCGCTGCGAATTTTTGGCGAATTCAAAGTCCGCTGGCGCGGCAAAGACAGGATTGCCGCCGAGAATGAGCAAAAAATCGACCGCGCCCGTTGACATTTCGTGCGTTAACTGTCGCAACGACTCCAGTTGATTGCGCGGCTCAAATTCCACCGGCGCGGTAAACGAGATTGTTTTGCCGAAATTACCCAAGGCCTCATTCATCGCGTGCGCCAAGGCATGAATGGACGGCGGTTGACTTTCGCCGGCGATCACAATGCTGGCCCCCGCATGCTGCCGCAAATCAGCGGCCACAGCAGATACCCACGAGCCATGAGCGGACTTAGGCTGGGCGCTGCCAGTGGAAATCCCGAGAGCGCCGGCGATTGCCAAAGCCAGGGTCTGCACTTCTCTGGGAGGAACGGCCAGGCGATGCTCCGCCATTGCGCCCGTGATGGTCGGAGCGCTCTCAATCGCGTAGAGCCGATTCATTTTGCGCGATCCGCCGCTAAGCCTGCGGCCATCGGCGAATTTTCGGGCGTACTGCAAACTGGCCGGATGCGAAAACAGAAAATCGGAGTCCAGCGCGAGAATTATTTCGGCTTGCTCGAAAGCATAGTGAGTCTCGACCGGCTGGCCCATCGCCAACTGCGCGCCTTCATAAACATTATCGCGATTAATCGGCTGGTAGCGATGCCAGCGAGCTTCAGGCAACTCTTTTAAGACCGCCCGAAGTTGGCTAATCAAGGTGGGCGAGGACGGCGTTTCACTGAGAATCCTAAGCCCTGCGCCGCGCTTGGCCTTTTGCTTTTGCATCGCATCGTTGAGCACGGAAAGGAACCGGCCCCAACTGCTGACTTCCATCCCATGGGTCACCGCCTGAGCGCGGTCTGGATCGTAAAGGTCCAGCAAAGAAGCCTGCATGAAAACATTGGTCGCGCCCAAACTGACGGGGTGTTGGTCATTGCCTTCAATCTTGGTCGGATGCCCTTCCCAACTCGTTACCAGAATGCCTTGCGCGAAACCGTTATGCGGCATCGCGGTGGCATAATACAACGGCGTTCCCAAAACGACCTCCTCGGGCTGGTTGATGTAGGGAACAATTTTCTGGAGCGGCTGGCGCGTGCATGCGGTCACCCCCGCCAGCGCGAGCGAGGCGCCCATCAATTTCAAAAATTCCCGCCGTCCCAATTCATCCCGAAACTCCGAGGCGTTCTGGGAAAATTCGCGGTGCAGAAAATCCTTAAACTCCTTGGTTTCTCCCACCTCTTCCAGGCTGCGCCAATATTTTTGACCGCGAAGATTTTTTAATTTCTCCCGGATGGAAGACAAATCCAGCGCTGCGGATGAAGTCATCGGTTTCATCGGTGGCACATGCTGCAATCGGTCAATTGCGTGGTGTGAACATGGTAGGCATTGACCAGTTGTTTTCCCACGATGTCCTGATTTTTTGGCTGCCAATCCATATTGAAGACTTGCGCCTTGGGACGGATGAACCGTGCGGGATCCGAATGGCAATCCAGGCACCATTTCATATAGAGAGATTCCTGCTTGAAGACCAGCGGCATCTCATCGACGCGCCCGTGACAAGTGGAGCAGCCGACGCCCTTGGCCACATGAATGCTATGATTGAAAAAAACGAAATCCGGCAGATCATGAACGCGGTTCCAACGCAGGCGGGTGCCCGTGGCCAGGCTGTGGCGCACCGGTTCGAGCAGCGACGCTTCCCTCCATAATTGCGAATGGCACGTCATACAAGTTTCGGTGGGAGGAATCCCGGCAAACCCGGACTTCTCGACGGAGGTATGGCAATAGCGGCAATCGATTCCATCATCCTGCACATGATGCTTATGACTGAAAGGCACCGGCTGCTCGATGGCCACCCCCACGCGGGTTGTCCACGGCGCCCAGTAAGCCGCATAAGTCGCCCAGACGAGCCCAAACAAAGCGCCTGCGCCCCCGATCAGCGTCGTTCGGGCCAGTGTATTACTACTGCGTCGAAAGATTTGGGGCATCCCATTGTCCTTCTTCTAATTACTTCAGTGTCAACCACGTCCCCGATTCCGGGGGATTCAGCATGAACGGCCAAGAGGAGGATGCCATCAGGCAAACGCTGAATTTCCTTGCAGGCATTGGATGAAGGGCTGCTGAATAACCCGAAAAATCAAAGCCCAGTGGGAGGTCGCGTTTCTTAGGCAGGATCTCGGCATACCCTGGCCCCGAGAAAAAAATCATGACAAAAATGTCGGGTTGAAGGATGCTAAAAACCGGAAGGGCAGGTATCCGTTGAAAATAAAAGTCTCATGGTCGTGTGCGCTTTCGCTTTTGACGGCGGGGATGGCCGGCGCAGCAGTCGAAAGTCCTGCCGGCCCCGGCGCACTTTCCAGTTCCGGCCAGCCCCAAGTCATCCAATTGAGCGACGGCACTACGCTTACCTTCCTCGGCCTCACGTATGGCACGCATCACGTTGCGCCGCAGTACGAAAACCTTCGCACCGGCAATTGGATTTACACTCGCGATGGCGCGACCGTGGCCTGGGTTGAAGCGCGGCATGATCCCAGCCAGTGGCCGAACTACGAATTGCTGGTTTCCGACCAGGCGAATACCGGCTGTGTCAACCTGGAGAAAGACACTTCGTCCCATGTTAAAAATGGCGTCGATGTTCAAGGCTTCGTGTTAAAGGCCTTTCCGCGCTGGGACAAAGAAACGATCCTGCGTGTCAGGCCGTTTCGCGGTCCCATTGCCGACGGACACTTCGTCGTCTCCAATGCCGATCCCGTTTCGCTCGCTAATTGGATGCCTGAACCCATGCCGGACACAAAATCCGACGGTGATTTTGCAGTGACGCTGACCAACTTAATGGCCGGCGCGCCACTGCCGTATTGGCGCGGAGGCCGAGTGCCGGAAAACGATCCGGCCACCCAATGTGTCCGAATCGCTTTTGGTTTGCAACAAAATGGACAGTCAGTCACGAACTGGCGTCCGTGGCTGGTGCAAACTTCTGACCCGGCTGGCAACCGCGTTGAAGGCGTAATTCGTGATTACCCCCAGGAAGGCATTTACGTTTATCCAGACCCCGGCAATCCTCAAGTTAGCCAGACGGACGGCTATTTTTATCGCCCCGGCTTGTGGCCCGGCGAGGCGGGGTGGAGGGTGCGTTTGGAATTCACCCGCACCTCCGGTTTCAGTGACGATGAGATTTTGACGCTCACAAATCTTCCTGTCCGCGCCGGCAGCCAGCAGGACGCGGATGCCGAGTGGACCTGGGATGTCGGCAAAACGAATTTCACTTTTATCGAGGCCGGAGTTAATGGAGTGCAACTGAAATTGCTGGAACCATTGCTGGTTCCAGAAAGATTCCAACCGGATCAAAAACACATCAGCGTCATCATTTACGCCGAACCCAATCCAACGTTGCAAGGAATGCGTCTAACCCTGCTGCAAGCGACCGATGATCAAGGCCAGGCGGTGCGGAGTCCGTTTTCGCCCTCGTGGTCCGGCCATTTTTCCCTCGATTTTCCACATACCCGCGAAATCAAAACGTTGAACCTCAAGTTGGCATTGCACAAAAGCCGGTTTGTGGAATTTACGGTAAAGCCGGCTATGCCATAAGAACGAAGTTGTGCCGTCGGAAAAAAGGCAAAAAGATGGGGGCAAAAAAATTCTGATTCCAATTTTTTTGCCCCCCCCCATTTTTTTGCCTTCCTTTCCGGTGGTTCCGGGAAGGACTCTTCTTTCTTGCCAGTCCTTCAAGAGTCCTGTTAGTCTTTCGGCCACTTAGACGGTAATTATTTGGTTTTTTGTGTGATGAGGTATTGTTCCTATTGCGGCGCAGAATACTCAGACGAGAGCGTTGAGTGCCCCATTGACCATAACACGCTGGTAGGCCGCTCTATTTCCCCACATACCCAAGATCCGAGCGCAGTCAAGCGTGACATTCCCCTCCTTCCGCCCGCAGCGACAAGGGATGGCTGGGTAACCATCCGGACAACACGCAGTGATATTGAGGCCAATATTGTAATTGGCAGGCTTCGAGCTTCTAGAATTCAGACGAGACCCTATAATTCGGTAATTGGTCAATTATTTTCGACAGATAGGATGATCTTTGTGCAAGTGCGGAGTCAAGACTATAACGCGGCTAGAGACTTGCTTGAATGACGCATAACTCCGTCACGCGCGCTGTGTCAAACCGTACATTTGCGCCAGTCATCCGTGCCCGTGCTGAAGCGGATTGGTTTCCCACTGGTGGCAAAGGCAAAAAGATGGGGCGAAAAGATGGGGAACGGAATTTTTTTGCCCCATCTTTTTGCCATTCATTCCGAGGGTTGGATTTTTATTATGGATTGGGCGCGGACTGCGGGTGGTTCGGACGACCGGTTTAAGCCCTCATCAGAATCCAAACGACGGTTCAAGCCAGAAGCAAAAAATATCAGGGACACATTATTTTCAGTTCCATTATTATGCGAGATTAGATGTGCTGTGGCGGGACTAATATGGATTCCTACAATCAAACCAGGCGGAAGGCCTTAACGATAGGGGCAGCGATCCTGATCGTGGGGGGACTGCTGGACTATGCTTACTACACCCGCGCTGTGAATCGATGGCCAAAGTCTTTCACGCAACGGTTAACCGATCTCAAGGCGGCGGGAGTGCCAACCTCTCTGGCTGAATGTGACCGGCATTACCGCGCCCTGCCTAGCGATCGGGGTGCCGTCGAGCATTTTCGCAAAGCATTCGCAGCGATGTCCAAAGAACAGCTCCCTCTGATGGGGCTTCCTCACTTAGCGCCACTCGAGCCTCGTCCGCCTTTGCCGAGATTTTCCGAAATAGCGTCGCTCAACGTGACCTGGCGTTAGTCTCGGCTCGATTGCGGGAGGCCCTGGAGGCGAGCGAAAAGGGTTTGCAAACTGCGCTGATCAGCGAGCGCTGTCAGGGTCTCTCAATCTTTCAAGGGTCGGATCGTCAAATCGTCGATTTTTTGCAAGACGGGGACGGCGTTGTCCTACGAGCAAGTATTGAACTCATGCGGGTTGACGGAATTCTGCAGCGTGATGCGGGGTATTATTTGAATGCCTTGGATCGAATCGTAGCCGCCAGCACAAACGCATCCCGTGACCAGGCGGTAGCGCAATTTGCACAGGTTGCATCCGAGGTGGAGCAAAATCGACATTTGGCCGGAACCAAGAGTAAAGATCTCAACATCATCTCCTGCTTGGTTTTCCCTGGAATCATACGCGCTATTCAGATTGACCTTTGGTCCCAGACGCTGGGTGAGGTGACGATGGCGGCACTGGCCATGGAACGTTACCGGCAAGAAACTGGCCATCTACCCCCTGGCTTACAGGCATTGGTCCCCCATTACTTGCCGAATATTTCGCAAAACCCGTACACCGGCCAGCCGATCTGTTTCTCTCTTTTGCCGAAAGGTTACGAGGTTTATGCCCCAAATCGCCATGCCAACCAGGCGCGGTTGGGAAAAATCTCGGAGTCCGAATCCGATGAAATTGCCTTTAGGGTCGAGCGCTGAAAGAGCAAGTTTTCTCAGCCGCGCCTATCGTGGTTGCGAGGCGGTGGTTTTAAGGGAAAAACGGAGATGGATTTGCGGAGCGTTGCCTATTTTCAGAACCACCAAACCCGCCCATCTTTGCAAGTCGAAAAAACTTACAAATCTAAAACTTATGAAAAACTTAAAAGAATTATTCCTGGATGAACTGGCCGACGCTTATAGCGCGGAACAGCAATTGATCAAGGCCCTCCCGGCGACTGCGGACGCTGCCCATGCTGAGGACCTCAAGGAAGCCTTCGAGAGCCACCTGCAAGAGACCGAGGAACACGCTCGCCGCCTCGAACAAGTTTTCGAGCTTTTCGGGGAAAAGGCCAAGGCCAAGAAATGCAAAGCCATGGCCGGGTTGATCGCTGAGGTCGAGGACACCATCGATGAAGACCTTGAGGACGCGGTCAAGGATGCCGGCATTATCGCCGGCGCCCAGAAGATTGAGCATTATGAAATCTCGCTCTACGGGACTCTTCGGACCTGGGCTGAACTCCTGGGCAATCAGGAGGCCGCCGCGCTTCTGGAAGAAACCGAAAACGAGGAAAAGGAAGCGGACGAGAAGCTGAACGGCATCGCGGAATCGATCAATATCGAGGCCAACGAAGGGGAAGAGGAAGACGAAACTGCCGAAGCCCCTGCCGGACGCGGGAAAAACTCGAAGTAAGACTTCGAGCCAAGGTTAAATTTATAAAACGGGGACGCTGGATTGCAGCGTCCCTGTTCTATTATGCTTTGGGCAGATAGTAACGCTTCGTGTAGTCCTGCACCATGCGCCAAGTGTTGAATTGCGGGACCAGAGTGACCATGGCGCGGCGGATTTTTTGTATCCACTGGCGCGGCACTCCACGGTCATCCCGGTTGAAAAAGGCGGGAATCACTTCTTCCGTCAAGGCCTTGTAGAGGTTGGCGCTGTCGCGGAGGTCTTGTTCCTGGACCGAGGCGGGGTGGTCGTCGCCGCCGATGGCAAAGCCGTTGGTGCCGTCGTAGCCTTCGCGCCACCAGCCGTCCATGATGCTCAGGTTCAGGCATCCATGGCAGCCCGCCTTTTGGCCGCTGGTGCCCGAAGCTTCGAGGGGCCGACGCGGGTTGTTCAGCCAGACGTCGCAGCCCGAGACCATTTGCCGCGCGACGTGAACGTCGTAATTTTCAATGAAAACCAAATGGCCTTTCAAGTCGCTGTATTTGCTGAGATGGATGATTCGCTGGATATACTTTTTGCCGTCGTCGTCGCGCGGATGAGCCTTGCCCGCGAAAATGAATTGCACCGGACGGTTGCGATCCTTAATTAGTTTGACAACGTTGTCGAACTGGTCAAAGATCAGCGGGGCGCGTTTATAAGTGGCAAACCGCCGCGCAAATCCAATGGTCAGGGCGTCTGGATCCAGCAGTTCGTCGAACGCGATGAAGTCCGCCTGGACATGGCGCTCGCCCAGGCGGCGGCGGGCGAACTCAATCAATTCCCGGCGCAATCGGTAGCGCAAGGCCCACAGTTCTTCGTCCCCGATAAACGCGGGGTCGGCCATCTTTTCCCAGAACTCATTGGAATTGACCTCCTTCTCCAGCGAAAGCGACGGCTTGTTCCTCCAAAAAGTGGTCGATTCGCCCATCGACGGCTCCGCCAAGGCGCCCGCCCCCGAGAGTTTGCGCTGCCAGAATTTACGCACCGGCCCTTTCATCCAGCCCATTAAAT
>Ga0075522_10001126_pt1 | contig 20281 bp, 22 predicted proteins | sample NGEPerA_FD_74796 | JGI IMG/M metagenome (GOLD analysis project Ga0075522, IMG submission 74796) | Arctic peat soil microbial communities from the Barrow Environmental Observatory site, Barrow, Alaska, USA - NGEE PermafrostL2-A | ecosystem: Environmental > Terrestrial > Soil > Wetlands > Peat ...
GGCAGGGGAAGCGGACGGCGCCACGCCAACGCGTCCTGGCATGCCTGCCCATACGCGAGCCAGTCTCGCTCGGAGCGGTCATCGAGCATCCCCTCGGCGGCGGCCACCCGGCGGCCGAAGTCGGCGAGATCCCTGGTGCGGCTCATCAATGCGCTGTAACGGTGTCATGTCCGCGAGGGTTATCGCGCTTCCACGGCGCGCCGGTCACGGCAGTGGCGGTGGCGTCCACCCCGGTCCGGGGACCTCCGGGTAGGCGGCGACACCCAGGGCGTCATCCGGGTCGAGCTCGAGGAGGAAGTCCCGGCACCGTGCGGCCTCATCCGCCTCGTCGATCGCCGCGGCCGCGGCGAGCAAGGCGTGCAACCCGCGAAGGAAGCCTCGGTTCGACGGCCGCGCCCAGCGCACCATGCCGGTGCCGCCCCAACCTTCACGGCGCAGGCGGTCGAGCCCGCGGTGGTACGCGACACGCGCGAACGCGTAGGCGACGACCGGCTCGCCGGCGGCGAGGCTGATCTCGCTGAGGCGAGCCCAGGCTTCGAGAAGCGCGGGATGGTGCTCGGCGGCGCGGATCAGCGCGTCGCGGCGGGTCGGGCCGTCCGGCGCGGCGAGCGCGGCGCGCAGGTCGCTGGACGCCTCGTCGGGCTCCGCCGGGAGGATCGTCTCGTGGCGAGCCGGGACGGCGGACGGCGCGGTGCCGGCAACGGGAAGGTTCTGGATCGGCCGCTGCGGCCGCTCGGAGGCCACGTCTCAGCCGCCTGCCGGCGCCAGGGCGGCGTACAGGTCGACCGGCGTGCCATCGGGGATGGCTACGCCGAGGCGGCGGTAGAAGGCGAGGGTGGCTGCCGTGTCCGACACGACGAGCTCGACGATGGCGGCACGCAGCTTCATGGGTTCAATGCGAGCGCGTTTTGTACAGCGTGCGACTGAAACCCGCTGAAGCCGGGGCGATTGTTGTGGCCACCTGCCCACACCTCCAGAGGGCGCCACCCGACAGGGGAGGCCGCAACTCGTTCGAGGCAGTATGCGCGCCCGGTCCTTCCGGACTTCCCGCACGCCGGTCTCATTGCTACGGTCAGGCGGGCCGTCGTCCGCGACTAGGCGGGCGGCGGTGCACAGACACCGCGTAGCCCCCGTTGCCGGGGAAGGGTTGACGGTCCCAGGTCGACCATCGTGTGGAGAGCTCGAGATCCGCAAGGCGGCAGTGCTCGTCGTAGGCGGCGAGATCGTAGGCGCCGCCCAGCTGAAAACCGCACACAAGCGACCCACCGAGCGCAACGTGGCGCGCGCAGGCGGCGACAAGGGCCGCCTCGGTGCCCGGTGCCGTGAACAGTGGAACGTTCCCGGCCATCAGGACGACATCAAAGACGCGGTCGAGCGCAAGGCCGCACATGTCGGCGACATGCCACTCGAGTGCGGGGCCGAGGCGGCGGGCTGTCGCGATCATCGACGCATCGGCGTCGACGCCGACCACGTCGACACCGCGGGCTCCCAGCTCTCGCGCCACCCGCCCGGTGCCGCAGCCCACGTCGATCACCGAGAGGGGACGCAGTGCCGCCACGAGGTCGGCCTCCCCGTGGACGTCGGCGCCGGATGCGGCGCGCTCGTCGAATCGAGCCTGGTAGCTGTCCCCGTCCCACGCCACGCTGTCTCAGCTCCTGCCACCGAGGCGACGACGTAACACGTGCGCCTCTTTCTCATCTCTCACTGTATGTGACAGTACCGCCGAGTCTGCGGCCCGCCTCCGCCATCACGGCCTCCGTCGACGCCTGGGAGGCACGCACGTCCGGCCCAACGCTGACTTCGCGCTCGACAGTGATGCCGTGACCGCGACTGAGCGGCGGTGGCCATGGAGATGGGCATTGCCGGGAGCACTGATGGCAATGGTCCTACCGGCTGCCTGCGGCGGTGCGGCACTGCCGTCCGGACCGCTGCAGTCGGGCACTCCCACGGTGTCGATCGCGACGAGCCCCACGGCCCCACCCACAGCCACAGTGACGCCGTCCCCGACACCGGCGTGCTCGAACCAGTCGGCCTTGGAATCCTGGAGTGTTCGGAGATTGGCGTTGCAGGTGATCGTCGTCCCGGCCGAGATGACGTCACTGAACAGCGTCCGCGGTGAGATCGCGTCAGGTGCGGGCGGCATCCTGCTGTTCGGGGCCACCGCGCCCAGCAACCTTGCGAGCGAGCTTGCTCGTCTTGCGTCGACATCACCCGGGGGGATTGCGCCCGTGGTGATGTCCGACGTGGAGGGCGGCGATGTCGAACGTGCTGCCAACCTCCTCGGACCGATGCCGTCGGCGCGACAGTTGGCGCACACCATGACGCCCGCCCAGATCACCGTCTACGCGCTGAAGCTGGGCCGGCGCCTGCGCGCCATCGGCATGACCATGGACCTGGCCCCCGTGATGGATCTCGACGCGGGGTTCGGTCCCTCCGCCCTTGATCCCGACGGCACTCGCTCATTCAGTGACGACGCGCACATCGCGGCGACCGACGCTGCTGCGTTCAGCGCCGGCCTGGCGGCAGCCGGGGTGATCGCCGTCGCCAAGCACTTCCCGGGTCTTCACGGGACCGGCGACAACACCGATGAGGGGCCGGCACAGACATCCTCCTGGCCGGCGTTGCAGGACCATGAGCTCGTGCCATTCAAGGTGGCGATTGCGGCGGGCGAGCCGGCCATCATGCTGAGCAATGCCTCAGTTCCCGGTCTCAGCGTTCTGCCCTCGAGCATTTCGCCGCAGGTCGTGGCGGCTCTGCGCGACCAGCTCGGATTCAAGGGCCTCCTGCTCACCGATTCACTGACCGCCGGGTCGCTGGCGAAGATCGGTTACACGGTGCCCCGCGCGGCCACCGCGGCACTGATCGCGGGCGTCGACATGGTCATCTACAACGGCGCCGGCTCAGAGGTGGCCGCCAACGCCGGCGGGGCCGTCGCGGCGATCGAGGACGCGGTCAGAAGCGGAACGCTGCCGCGCGCGCAGCTCATCGAATCAGTGAGCCGAGTGCTGGCCGTCAAGCAGGTTGACCTCTGCGGCCAGTCCCCGCCCGCCGCCCCGGGCTGAGCGAGCGCGTCTATTTGGCGAGGAGGCTGGCGACCACGTTGATCGTCGTCGCCAGCACCACCACGCCGAAGAGATACGACAGCACCGCATGGCGCAGGGCCGCCTTGCGGATCGGCTTGGATGTGATGTCGGTGTCCGAGACCTGGAACGTCATTCCAAGAGTCAGCGCGACGTACGCAAAGTCCCCGAAGTCGGGCTTGTCCTGCGCGTGCCAGTCGATCCCACCGCCGGTTGCGTAGTAGAGATGCGCGTAGCGAAGAGTGAACACGGTGTGGATCGATGCCCAGGACAGCACCACGCTGACGAAGGCGAGGGTCACGATGAGGATGTGCGCCGGCTCCTGGACGCTGCCGGCCTTCAGAAGTGCGAGTGCCACACCTGCCAGGCTGGCGATGCTGGCGCCGATCAGCACGGCGTCGGCGGTCAACCGGGAGTCGTCCTCTCGCGTCGCCAACGCCTTTGTGTCCGCTGGATCCTTTCCCCTGGTGTCGAGGAACACCGAGGCGACAAACACCGCCGCCGTGGCATCCCAGCCGGTGAGCTCGGCGACCTGCCACGGGGTGAACACCATGGCGGGGACGAAGGCGGCGACGCCGACCGCGACGCAGATCAGCAAGCGGGTCCGCGCGTTCACGGTGTCGCCGCTGTCGGGCGTCGGCTCGGTGACACGAACCAAGCCCGGGAAGAGCGGTGCACAGTGGCCCATCCTAAGGGGCCGAACGGCCCCGGGCGCGGGGAGGCGCGCCTCAGCCGGCCTTCTCGATGACGAAGACGGAGCGGCAGCGCGCGAATCCGAGCGCCCGATAAAGATGCTCAGCGGGGTTGCCGTCTGTGACGCTCAGGCCGATGCGTTCGTACCCGCCCTCCGCGCACCTGGCGATCATCAGTTGCAACAGTTGACGGCCGATGCCCGCGCCCTGGTGGGTGGGTGCGACGAACAGGTTGCACAGCCACGGCCCTCCGTCCCACCACGCCGCGGCCGGCATCGCGGTGACCAGCAGCGCGCCCGCGACCGTCTCCGTGGGGCCGTCGATGAGCAGCGCTGACACAGCGTCGATGAGTGGGCCGGCCGTCTGCCCGGCGATGATGCGCTCATAGAGGGCAACGGCCTCTGCCAGCGAGGCCGCCTGCGCAGCGTCGACATGCCCGGCCGGGTAGGCGCCGAGTGACGCGCGGGCAACGTCGACGGCCGGTCGATCCACCGCTGTCACGCGCAGCGGTGAGGGCAGGCCCGGGTGGAGCCACGGGCCAGGAATCGTCACGGAGCGCACGGCGACCTGCATGTCGTGCGCGTACCGCTGCAGACGCGCGCCGGACGCGATGAGCTCGGCCGCCTCGACCGGGTCCCCCGTCCGCACCAGGCTCACGGGTGGCTGCCATGAGGGCCGGTGGCCATCTCGGTCATCCGGCGTGGGCGCCCGTGGGTATCTCCGGCACCGGATGGGTTGCGTGTTCCTCGCCGCGGCGCGGTGAGGCGCTCGGGGCGAGGAACACGAGAGTGACCAGCGCGACCACGACGATGCCGAGCGCGGCGCGCAGCCCCACGGCGCCCGAGGCCAACCCGATGGCAGGCGGCCCGGCGAGGAACCCCAGCCATCCGATCGTGGAGACCGCGGCGACTCCGATGCTGGGCGACATGCCGGGCGTCGACCCGCCGGCGCGGAAGAGCAGAGGCACCTGCACCCCGACGCCTGCGCCCATCGCCGCGAAACCCAGTAGGGCAACCGGCACCGAGTTGGCCACGAGGGCTCCCGTGAGCCCGCATGCGGCGAGCGCGCCGCCGGCGCGGACGAGAGCCACCGGCCCGAAGCGATGGTTGAGGCGGTCGCCCAACGTGCGGCTCGCGGCCATCGCGAAGGCGAACATCGCGTAGCCGAGGCCGGCGACCGCAGCCGTCGTGCGCACCGACTGGGCGAGGTACGTCGCGCTCCAGTCGGCCGCCGAGCCCTCCGCGAGGAGTGTGCACAACGCGGCCGCACCGAGGACGAGGAGAGCACGAGGCGGGCGCACCAGCAGGCGCTGCGGCGCGAATGCGCCGGCCACCGGCTCCAGCAACATCCGCCCCAGAGCGAGCGCCGCCACGGCAACGATGAGCGCCAGCGTGCCCAGGTGGGCGCGCGGCGTGACGTCGAGTCGTGCGGCAAGCGCGCCCAGGGCGGCGCCTGCCATTGCCCCGAGGCTGAACGCGGCGTGGAACGACGAGAAGATGCCGCGACCATAGAGTCGCTCGAGCGCGATGCCCTGCGCGTTCGCCGCGACGTTGATCGACCCGAAGCCCGCCCCGAAACCGAGCAGGGCGAGACCAAGAGCTGCGAACCCGCCCGCGCTCGAGGCGCCGAAGAGCGATGCGGCGGCGACGACGAGCGCCGCGACCGTGACCCGGCGACTCCCCACACGCTCGCACAGCCTGCCTGCAAACGGCATGGCGACGAGAGCGCCCAGCGACGCTGCGAACAACGCGAACCCGAGACGCGTGTTGGTGAGTCCGGCCTGCGTTTGCACCGCAGGGATCCGCGATGCCCACGACCCGATGAGCAGCCCGTCGGCGAAGAAGAAGAGGGTGAGGACGGTACGGGAGGCGCGCATCAGCCCGGCACCACGCCGGGGCCGCGCGGGCGGCACCGCTCGAGCGTTGTCGTCCCCGCGTCGAGAATGATCACCGGCTCCGAGGGTAGCGCACCACGATACACGGGGCAGTGGGGCGGCCCGCGAGGCGACTGCCCGAGGACGACATCGAAGGGCTGGCGCGACGCCAGCCCTTCGATGTGTCTGCGACCGAGGGCTACGGGACGGTGGGGAACTGGCCCGCGTTCTCCTGGGCCTCCCGAGCAGCGCTCTCCCCGGCCTCGTGGGCGGCGTTCTCGTTGGAGTGGAACGTCCCGGAGGGCGTGGACGGGGTGGTCGAGGTCGAGGGCGATGTGGTGGCAGCAGCGGTGCTCGTGGTTGCCGCGTGGGTCACGATGAAGCCGCCGGCGAATGCGCCGGACATGAGCCCGACGGCCGTCGCCGCAATGGCGGTGCGCCGCGCCAGGCGACCGAAGAGCGGTTGATGACGATCCGAGTCGGGAACGGGGTCGGGGCTGTTCTGGGTCACGATGGTCTCCCTCGTGTTGGTGCCGTTGTGGCTGTGACCTCATGGTCCGCCGGCCGGCTCGGGATTCCATCGGCGCAGCCTGCGTTCCTGCTGTGAATGAGGTCTAGAGGATCCCCTCCTGCGGGCACGTGTTTCGTACTGCACTGGCACCAACAACCCAGTCTGCATCGCCAACTGACAGGTGGCCTACCTGACAAGTTCGGCAACGGCCGCGCCGAAAACCCGCGTGTGGAGCTTCACGTCGTCCCGGCTCGTCACCGGGCACATCAGGGCCATGTTGTGGAACGGTGTGATCATCACGCCGCGGTTCAGCATGGAGAGGTGCAGATACTCGTCGAGCTCGTCGTCGGCGGCGGCGGCCGAGGCGGTGCCGTTGCGCGGAGCGGGTGATGCAAAGCGGTACTCCGATCGCGCGCCGAGCTGGGTGACCGACCACGGGACGCCAGCTCGGTCGATTGTCGCCTGGACTCCGTGCGTGAACTCGGTGGCGACGTCGACCATGTGCGCGAACGCAGCGCCTGTGAGCACCTGCTCCAGGGTGGCCCGCATTGCCGCCACCGACAGGGCATTGCCGGCCAGCGTGCCACCGACACCGCCCACGTCGATGAGGTCGGCCTCCGGGTGCGCCGCGATCAGCTCGGCGACGTGGTGGCTGATGCCGTAGGCGCCACTCGGTATGCCACCGCCGATGCTCTTGCCGATCACCAGGACGTCAGGCTGCAGGCCCCAGAGCTGAGTCGCGCCGCCAGAGCCGGCGGAGAACGTGTGCGTCTCGTCGATGACCAGGAGTGCGCCGTGCGTCGTGGCCAGCTCACGCAAACCCTCCATGAACCCGGGCTCGGGCAACACGATGCCGATGTTGGTGAGCGCCGGTTCGGTGAGGATGGCGGCCACATCGCCATGTCTCAGTTGAGCGGCCACGCTGTCCAGGTCGTTGAATTCCGCCACACGCGTCGTCTCGCGCAGGGGAACGGGCGCCCCCGCATTTCCCGCCCGCGAGGCGGCTTCGCCGTCGGGACCGCGAACCGCGAAAGCCTCATCGACGGAGCCGTGGTAGCAGTACGCGAAGGTGAGAATCTTCGGCCGCCCCGCGGCGAGGCGGGCGAGCCGGATCGCCCAGCGGTTGGCGTCCGTCGCCGTGAGCGTGAACGACCACAGGGGGAGGCCGAACCGGCGCGTCAGCTCGGCACCGACCCACTGCCCATCCGCTGTCGGCAGCATCGTTGTGGCGCCCCCCAGCCGGCCAAGACGCTCGTTCACGGCATCGACTGTCGGCTGCGGACTGTGTCCGGCCATGGCGCCGGTGTCGCCGAGCGAGAAGTCGACGTACTCATGCCCGTCAACGTCGACGATCCTGTTGCCGGCGGCGCGATCGAGGTAGACGGGGAAGCCGCCGCTCCATTTGGCCATCCATGTCATCGGGACGCGCTCGAAGAGGTTGTCTGCGGCAGCGAACAGGGCCGCCGACCGGGGATGGGCGGTCGCGTACGAAGCCCGCTCACGCTCGACCAGCGACAGGAGGTGGGAGCGGTCGATCACGGGCACCCACCGACTGTGCCATCCGACCGACATCGCGTCAAACCGGCGCCGGCGTCTGGCTCGGCCACACCACGGGAACAGCCGTGGGAGACCGATCGCCTCGGGCCCCCCGAGCTACAGTGAGTCTGAATCAGATGACGCATCCGTACTTCTGGCGGCGGCGCTGCCCGGCGACATCCCCGACACCGAGCCCCCGGTGACCATCTGGCATCGGCTGGGCCGGCCGCTCCAGGGCCTGACGGTCATCGCCTGCGCCGCCGGCTTGGTGGCGATCTACGACGGCGCGTCCGGCCTCATCGGACACCTGTTCAACGTGGTGCTGCTGTTTCTCTTCGCGACGATCATCGCGCTGATCCTCAACCCGGTCGTCGACGTCCTGGAGCGGGCGCGGCCCTTTCGCAAGCACCGCGGAGCAGCCGCGCTCAGCCTGTATGTGGTGATCTTCGCCGCGGTCGGAGGGGTGATCGCACTGGTCATCCCGGCCCTTGTCGACCAGGCCCGTCACGTGCCTCAGCTCGTCGACCAACTCCAGCGCAGCCTCACCGCCCACGGCATCACCGTCAACCTGCGCTCGTTGTTGCCGAACACAGCCGGACTTGCGGGCAGCGCTGTGACCGTCGTGGCCGGGGTGGCCACGACCGTCGCCGACATCGTGCTTGTCGTGGTCATCTCCATCTATCTGCTCAGCGACGGACGCGGCCTGGTCGCCACGCTGCGCAACCTCTTTCCCGATCACTCGGAAAAGTTCGACTTCGCGGTTGTCGCGACCGGCTCGACGATGGCTGCCTACGTGCGGGGCCAATCCCTGATGTCACTGATCATCGGGTCCTACACCGCGCTCAGCCTGAGCCTCCTCGGCGTCCACTACGCGATCGTCATCGGGGTCGCAGCCTTCCTTCTCGAGTTCGTGCCGATCATCGGGGCGATCATCACGATGGTGCTCGCCGTCGTCGTCGCACTTCTGCAGGGCCCCCTCCTCGCCGCCCTCGCCGGTGTCACTGGCCTCCTGGGGCATGCCCTGGAGGCCTACATCATCGGACCGCGCGTGGCCGGCCATGTCACCAAGCTGCACCCGCTGGTCGCGATGGCCGCGTTGCTCATCGGGGCCGAGGTGGGCGGCATCCTGGGGGCGCTCTTCGCCGTACCCCTGGCGGCCATCGCCAACATCTTCCTGGGTGCGCTGTACCGCTCACGGCGCGGCAACGTGGCGCTGACCACCGCTTCGGACGGCACCGTCGACGCCGACAGCCTTCCGCGGCTTGGCGAGGAGATCGAGGCCGTTGCGGAAGAGGGCGTGGCGGCTGAGGCCGTTCGGCACTGATCTGCTGGCGCACGAGCACGAGTGGGTCAGCCGCCGAACCCGCTCGAGGGGGCGACAGAAGTCGCGGTTTCTACCGCCGGGACCGCCCGCGGGAGTACATCGCGGCGGCGATGATGAGCACGATGACGACGACGTAGACGATGATTTCCTTGGTTCCGAGCAGATTCACGGCAAGCATGGGGTCCCTCCGGGTGCGGCGGCGCGTGCCGACAAGCGTCGCCACACGATCGAGCCGCAGCTTAGCGTACGACGTCTGGCCCAGAGATCAGATGCGCTCGCCGGTGGAGCCTCAACAGGACGCTATCAGGGGCCCGGGTCGGCGCTGCCGGCGAAGATCGTCGATCGGTAGTAGGCCAGCTCAGCGATCGATTCGCGGATGTCGTCGAGCGCTCGATGCGTCTCCGTCTTGGCGGGGGCCTGGGCCAGTGCGTCGGGGTACCAGCGCCGGCAGAGTTCCTTCACGCTCGACACGTCGATCGATCGGTAGTGCAGAAACGCCTCAACCTCGGGAAGCTGTGACGCCAGGAAGCGCCGATCGGTCCCAATAGAGTTGCCACACAGGGGGACGGTGCGCGCTCCACTGATGTGGGCGCGTAGGAAGTCGAGTGTCTGCGCGCCCGCGTCGGCCAGGGAGATCGCCGATGCCTGGATCGCCGGCAGGAGCCCGGAACGTGTGTGCATGGTTCGCACCACGTCGTCCATGCGCGTCAGTTGCTCGATGCCGACGTGGACGACGAGGTCAGGCCCCTCCGCGACCAGCCCGAGATCGTCGTCGGTCAGAAGCGTGGCGATCTCGACGATCACGTGCCGGGCCGGGTCGAGGCCTGTCATCTCGAGGTCCATCCACGCGAGCACGGGACGATCCTAGTCTCTGCTCGAGGGCCGCGCCGCCGACCTCCATCTGGGCGCGAACCCCACCACTGGGATGTGTGGGGAGGAGGGCACGTCGCTGGTCTGTTGCAATGACGCGATTGAATGGTATGATGCGTGCAACAGGTCGGTGACGGAAGGTTTGGAACGCCGCCGAGGCGTCGGCAGGGGGATTCGATGGAAGGAGCCGCGGACCGCGCCGCCATTCGTGCACTGCTGGGTACGGCCATGTGGCCGGAGTTGGAGACAACGGCCGACCGCCCAGACACGGCGCCTGGCGCTGGTGAGGGCGCGCAGCAGGACTCGGTCGGCGCGCCGACCTCCTTCGAGCTGACCGGACGCCCTCGGGCCGACTCGGAGATGTGGATCGGCGAGATCCGCGACTTCGTTCCGATGCGAATCGACGTCGACCTAGACCGGCTGCGGGCCGAGTTGATCGGCGTCGCCGTCCTCTGGCTCGGTGTGGATGATGCCGGGCCCATCGTCAGCGCCATCACCGCAGCGCGCCCGGGAGTGGACGAGTTCGTGACAACGATTGCGTCCATCGAGCGCACCACAGTGCCCGGCCAGGAGGCGTCGTTCATCCGCGCCATGGCGCGCGATATGCACTACCGAGCCGCGCAGACGCTCTGCGGGGCCTGAGGACAGGACGCACCTGTGCAAGGGCTGCACCGCTTGGTTCGAGGTCCAGCCGGCGCCGGTCCCCGCTGGCGAGCCGTCGCCGTCAGAGGCACGAACACCACGCGGGTGCCGGTCGCCGACAGCGGGCTGCAGTACCGCGCCCCCAACCTTCTCTGGCGGGCATTCCCGATCCTGACCATGCTATTCCTCGGCGTCGCAGTCAAGGCAGCTGACCCCGTGGTCTGGATCGTCATCCACTTCACCAAGACCCACTAGGGTCACGAGCGCGGCCGCTGCGCCTGGGACGCTCGCGGGCCTCGCGGCCGTCGGTACCGATTCATAGACTGAGAGACGCCCACGCAGCCCCGCCGTTCCGAGGTATCCATGGACATCACCGACGTCATCCTCAATGACCATGAGCAGCAGCGGCGCATGTTCGCGTACCTCAGCGACATCGACCGGTCCAACATCGATTCGCTCGACGCCGTCTGGACACGCCTGCGCATCGCCCTCGAGGTGCACGCCGAGGCTGAGGAACGGCTGTTCTACCCACACCTTCTCAAGATCGGGACCGGCGCCGGCGGTGAGGGCAGCGCTGTCGAAGAGGTCACCGACGTGATCAAGGACCACAACGAGATCCGCGACGCCATCAAGGAGGCGGCGAAGCACGCGGTCGGCAGCGAGAACTGGTGGAAGGCCGCCGCCAAAACAGAGGAGGCCAACAGCGATCACATGGCTGAGGAGGAGCGGGAAGACCTCGCCGACTTCCGCCATCACGCCGACTGGCAGCTTCGCCACGAGATCGCCGTTGCCTTTGCAACCTTCGAGGCGCGGCATGCCGGCGGCGTCCACGCCAAAGACCAGGATCCGGCACGCTACGTCGAGGACAACAGTTGACGGCCTGACCGGCCGCTAGTGCACCTGGATTCGGTTCGCGTTCAGCGAATGCGCACCATACGCAGGACGTCCGTGGTCGGCTCGTCGTCGCCGGGCGAGCCGACGAGCACGACCACGATCTGGCCACGGTGCACGAGTCCTCTGCCGACGGCGTCCATCACCGCGAACCACACGATCTCGTCGGCGGTCGCGTATTGCTCGCTGGCGATGGCGTCGACGCCCCACGCGACCGAGAGGTGGCGCGCGACCTGCAGTGAAGGCGTGTAGGCCAGGAGCGGGGCGGTGGGCCGGAAACGAGCGATCGCCCGGGCTGTCGCGCCAGTGTTGGTGCAGCAGATGATCGCGGCCGCATCGCTGTCCGCGGCAGCACGCCAAGCCGCGGCCGTGATCGCGGCGGTGATGCGCACCGCGGCCGGGGCATCCACCATGCCCGCCGCCTGCTGGATCCCCAGCGTCGCGCCCCACCCGGCGTAGTCAAACTCCCGCTCGGCGCGCTCGGTGATCCGGCTCATGGTGGCCACAACGCCAACGGGGTCGTGACCGATTGCTGTTTCCCCGGAGAGCATGACCGCGCTGGTGCCGTCGAACACCGCGTTGGCAACGTCGCTGACCTCAGCTCGAGTGGGCGTGGGCGCGTGCACCATCGACTCGAGCATCTGCGTTGCGGTGATGACCGGGCGCCCGTATGACACGCCGGCCTTGATGATCCGCTTCTGCAGGTGGGGAACGTCCTCGAGCGGCAGGCGGACTCCGAGGTCGCCTCGAGCGACCATCACGGCGTCGGCGGTTTCGATGATCTCCTCGATATCGTCGACGGCGGTCTTGGTCTCGATCTTGGCGACCAGCATCGGCCCATCCGGGCCGGTGGCGCGCCGGACCGCGCGGATGTCGTCCGCATGACGCACGAAGGACACAGCGATCCCGTCAACGCCGGCCTCGCACATCGCCTCGAGAAGGAGCATGTCCTCAGCGGTCGGGGTGGCCGCGCTGAGCCGGCCGGGAGGAAGGTTCACGCCGGGGCGCCCCTGGAGGCGTCCACCGCTGCGCACGATCGACACCGCCTTGTCGTCGCCGACTTCCACCACGGCCAGCTGAACGCCGCCGTCTCCCAGGGCCACGAGGTCGCCGGCGCGCAGGTCGGCGAGGAGGTTGGCGTGGTCGACAACGGTGCGCTCGGCCGAGCTGGTCTCGTCAGCGGCGCTGCGCGGCGCCAGGTCCACCGTTGCACCCTCCACGAGGAAGATTCCGCCCTCCGGGTACGCGCCGGCGCGGATCTTGGGGCCCGGCAGGTCCGCGATGATGCCGATCTGGCGGCGGGACGTGGCCGCGGCCGCGCGAACCCGGTGCAGCCGCCCCACGCTCGCCTCGACCGGGCCGTGCGCCAGCCCGAGGCGGGCCGCGTCCATCCCGGCCTCGATCAGCCCTCGGAGAGTCGCGGGGTCGTCCGATGCCGGCCCGATGGTCGCCACGATCTTGGTGCGCCGTCGACGCTCATCCCTGTCAGGCACGCAGCCGAGGGTAGCGTGTCACGGCATGGCCGGAGCTCAGCAAGGACACTGCGAGCCGTACCGCGGCTCTCTGACTCACTTCGCGGAGGTCGCCTGCCGGGACGGACATGTCGACGCCCCGGCGAGCCTCAGAGCGAGAGAAAGCGGTGCTGCGTCAGACTCAACCACCACACCGACGTATGCTAGGAGGACGACGATGGCTCTTCAACTGGGCGACACCGCGCCAGACTTCGAGGCGGAGACGACGCAGGGCCGCATCAAGTTCCACGACTGGATCGGCGACTCGTGGGCGGTCCTGTTCTCACACCCGAAGGACTTCACCCCGGTCTGCACCACCGAGCTCGGGTACATGGCCAAGATACAGCCCGACTTCGAGCGCCGCAACGTGAAGATCATCGGCCTCTCCGTCGACCCCATCGGTAAGCATGAGCAGTGGGCCAACGACATCGAGGAGACGCAGGGCACACGTCCCGGCTACCCGATCATCAGCGATGCCGACTTCAACGTGTCCAAGCTCTACGGCATGCTCCCAGCCAGCACCTCTGGCGACCCCGCACAGCGCACGCCCGCGGACAACCAGACGGTGCGCAACGTCTTCGTGATCGGTCCCGACAAGAAGGTGAAGCTGATCCTCATCTACCCGATGACGACCGGTCGCAACTTCGACGAGGTGCTGCGGGTGATCGACTCCCTCCAGTTGACGGCGAAGCACCGCGTGTCGACGCCGGTGAACTGGAAGCCGGGGGAGGACGTGATCATCGCCGGGTCCGTCTCGGACGACGAGGCCAAGCAGGTCTTCCCGGGGTATCGGTCTCCGAAGCCCTACCTGCGCATCACAGCACAGCCGAAGTAGCCGACCGGGCAGCTCCTTGCGGACGTCGCGGGGAGCTGCTCGGTTGCCGCCTCCGCTCCTTGATGAAAGGACGCATGGGTCCGGTGGTCAGGGGCGCGCAGCTGACTTTCGGTGCGCTGGCTGGTGGCGCGTCTCCTCTTGATCGAGCGCGCCACGAGCTGTGAGGGCGGCCTCGTCCGCGAGCTCGGCAGCTCGCTCCGCCGCCAGAGCATCCTCCTCCGCAAGGTGGGCCTGGGCAGCCAGACGCTGCGCCTGTTGCCGCTTGCTGTCGGCGGTCGCCCGGGCCCGTTCGGCCGCTGCCAGGTGTTCGGCCGCGGCACGCTCGGCGGCGCGGCGCTCGACGAGGTCTCTGACCGGGCGAGGTCGAAGCTGTTTGGCGCGACCAGGCTCGGTCGACGGCCCGCGTCGCAGGGGAGCGAGGATCCGCGCAAGCTCTGGGGCGTCGTCGTCACCGCCGGACAGCGCGCCAAAGCCGGCCGGGTCCAGCTCTCGGTCGAGCGTGCCGCGCCAGAGAGCGAGGCGCTGGTCTGCGCTGCCGGTAGCCGCTGCCTGGAGGGTGGTCCTGATCCTCCGCAGCGTGTCTTCGCCGGCGGCGTGGTCGCCGCCAGCGCGAGGCTCGACGGCCGCGCGGACGGCAGCCTCGACAAGGTCGCGAAGGCGCCCTGAGGCGAGGACCAGGTCCTCAGCGCTGCCTGTGTCGGCGGCCACCGCCTGCTGAGCTCGCCGCGCGTCCGCGCCGGCAGCGAGAAGGTCAGCTGTGAGCTCCGGATTCTCGGCGGCGAGCTGGTCGACCGCCCAGACGCTCGCCGGGGGCTTGCGAATCCTACCGGCGGCAGCCGCGGCATCGGGATCGGTCGGCCGAAGGGTGCGCACCAGGGCGGTTCTTCGCGCGATGAAGTCCCCGAGTGGTCCGCGGTAGAGGCCCGTGATGTCCACGGGGCCTCAGTCTAGGCCCGCGTCTGGACCCGCTGACAAGGCGGTCACAACCCGTCAGTGATCAGGGGTTCTCAGATGCTCAGCGCCGTGAAAGACGCCACGTTCCACACCGCTGTGCTCGCGTCCGACATCCCCATGCTCGGCGAATTCGGCGCCTCGTGGTGCCCGCCCTGCCGCATGATCGCGCCGGTGCTCGAAGTGATCGCCACCGAACGCGCCGGCCGCCTCAGGGTGGCGACCGTCGATGTCGACGCTCACCCCCTCCTGGAGATGCACGACGGCGTGATGTCCCTGCCGACACTGCTCCTGTTCGTCGGTCACATGCCCGTCAGCCAGGTGGTCGGATTCACGTCCAAGCGTCAGGGCTCCATTTCGTGGACGAGGCGCTCGCCACCGCTGCGGAGAGGCGCCGCGCCGGCGTGCGCGGTGGGCTGACGCTACCGCCACCACCGGGTCGCGGCCGCTTCGACTGCGGCCCTCACCGGCTGCTCGAGGTCGGCCTCCATGCGGGCCAGGTTCTGCACCCACTCGCCGGCGATCACGACGGCCATGGCGCCGTGCGTCGCCGCCTCGTCACTCCCCGCTCGGCGCATGCAGCCGATAGCAGCGTGACGCACCGCTTCGACCGAAGGCCGCTCGGTCGGTGCGCCGCCGGGCGCCGTGCCGCCGAGTTCCCCGGCGAGCTGTCTCATGCCCGCCAGCAGAGTGCGCACCTCCGTTTCCACCATCGTCGCGCCGTCGAGGCACAGGTCGGCTCGATAGCCGAGGTCAGCGGCGACGACGACGAGCAGGTCGCCGGCCAGCAACGCCTGACTCCCCGAAGAGACCAGCCGGGCCGCTGTCTGGGGCTCGAGATGCCTGGAGCCACGTTCGTTCAGGAACACGTCGAATGCCTCGCCGGCGCGATCGCGCGCCCGGACCGCGTCCGCACGCGCCGGCGTGATCTCGGCAGCTGTGTCCCCGCCGAGGATCAGGCCGAAGGCGCGTTCGAGGTAGATGCCGACCGCGCGGTAGTACGCGGCGGTCGCCCGGGCGAGGTCCCGGCGCGCTCCTCGCGGCCAGAGCAGGATGCCCACGACCACACTGATGGCGGTGCCGACCGCGACATCCTCAACGCGTACCAAGCCGACCTGCCAGCCGGCCGGCGAGATGAGGTTGAAGATGAGGATCACGGTCACGGTGAACGCTGCCTGGCCCGCGATGAAACCGAATGCGCTCGCCGCGTACGACGCCAGGAAGAGGGCGACAGGCAGAGCGATCCACATCAGAACGGGGCTCTTTCCCGCAACACTCGCAAAGAGGCCACCGCCGACGAACCCGATCACGCTGCCCGCGATCGCCTGGACGGTCGTACGTCCGGTCCCCAGTGCGTTCGAGCGCAGCACCGAGAGCGTGCCGAGCACCACCCAGAAGGCATGACCGAGGCCCAACGTGCGTGCCAGGAACACCGACAACGCCAGGCCGACGGCCACCCGGAGGCTGCTGTGCAGCACAGTCGACGTCGGCTCGAGGTGGGTGCGCACGGTCCGCAGTGTGCGAACAGCAACACCGCGGGCCCCCTCATGCCGCGGGATCGCAGCAGGCAGGGGAAAGCTCTCATGGGGACGCCCCCCTGCGGCGATCACGGCGTTGGCGCTCAACGCAATCGTCAGGTACGCGATGACGCGCAGGGTATGGTCGACGTCGATTCCCTGAAGGACCTCCTCCGCTGCTCGACCGTCACGCAGCTGTTCGGCAGCCCAGTCGTCGAGCGCCGCGCGGTGCGCGCGCCGTGCGCTTTCGACAGCCCGAATGTCGGGTGGTGCACCGCCGGTCAGCACCCCCGCGCTGGCGCGCAGAGCGGCGGTGACGGCCGCGGCGAGGTGGCGCCCCTCGTCGGTGCACGGACGAAAGTTCTGTCGCTGCTCGTAGAACGGCCGCTCCAAAAGGTCGACGATCTGCGCAATCTGAGTGACCAGTTCCACGAACGCGCGGTCGTGACTGGTCGGACCAGCGGGCCGCATGGACGTGTGGACGTATTCACCGCGGACGGCTGCGACCGCGCCGCGGGCAACCTCCGTGAGCGGCGCCGTTGCATCGTCTCCGGGATGGTGTCGCTCGCTGGCCACCAGGGCTGCCACGGCGATGCACGCTTCGGCGGCCCGCTTGCGCAGGGCCACGCGTTCGAACCACGGCCACAGGAACAGGCCGGCGAGGGTTGACACCGCACCGGCGAGGAGCCATCCACCGACGCGGGTGGGGATCGCCGACAGCGGCGCCGGGATGGAGACCGCCAGCACGAACGCCAAGAGCAATGGGGTCTGAGCGGCGGCGACATACCCGCCGAAGACGCCACCGAACGCCACCGTGAAACCCAGCACGAGCATCACGGCCGCGGCGACGGCGGCGTTCGGCGACACCGCCGTTCCCAGCGTGACCAGGATGGCGCCTCCAAGCGCTGTCCCGACATAGGCAGCCGCCCGAGCGGGGCGCAGCCCACCGAAGTCAGCAAGCACCAGCAGCGAGAAGCACCCGAACACGGCGAAGGTGGCGAGCTGGAGGTCGCGGATCACGAGGAGGCTGATCGCGAACGTCGCGGGAATGACGATCGCTGCCCGGACCGCTCGGTGCAGAGCCACCAGACGGGGGTTTGCAGGTGCCTCAGAGGCGGATGCCGGGACGGAGGGCGCAACCTCGGCCGCCGCTTCAACGGTCACCTCGCCGTTCATCCTCCGCTACCCACGCTTCTCCGACGTGAGCGACGAAGTCTAGTTGGCCGGCGTCGCAGTGAAGGAGATGAGGAACGACAGAGACAGGCCCGCGACGGCGACCAGCAGGATGAGGGCGATCAGCAGCTTGGTCTTCAGGTCCATCCGCGACATCGTGAACGATCAGCGCGGCCGACGTTGACCTCGTCTGGCGGCGCGATCATGTGTGTCCTGAAGTCCGGGCCGGGCAGCGCCAGCGCTATTTGCCGACCAGGGCGCGGGCGAAGAAGCGCAGGTTCGCCGGCCGCTCGGCGAGGCGCCGAACCAGGTACGGATACCAGGCCGGCCCGAAGGGAACATAGGCGCGCACCCGAAAGCCGGCTCGGGCGAGCTCGACCTGGAGGTCGCGGCGAATCCCGTACAGCATCTGAAACTCGAAATCCCCCTTGTCCCGACCCAGACGACGGGCCTCACGCACGACGTGGTCGATCAGCGTGGAGTCGTGGGTGGCAAACGCCGGATCGGCACCTCTTTCCAACAGGAGCGTGGACAGCTCGCCATAACGACGACTGATCGCGCCCGTCTGTTGTATCGCGACCCCTGGCCCCTCCAGGTAGGCGCCCTTTACCAAGCGCGTGCGCACGCCAGCGCCGATCAGGGTCTCGAGGTCACTCGGGCTGCGATGCAGGCAGGCTTGGATCGCCAGGCGCGGCAGGGGATCCAGCCCAGCGCTCAGGAACGTCTCGATGGTTGCGGCGACGTGGCTGGACTGCTCCATGTCGACCTCGAGTCCGAGCCCGGCGGCGGCTGCCTGTACAGCGACCTGTCGCAGTCGCGCGGCGCAACCGGCCGCGTCGAACAGCAGACCGAGTTGAGATGGCTTGAGAGTGATGCTCGTCCGCACCTGCCCCGCGGCGACAGCGATCGCGTCCGCGTACTCGGCTGCGGCTGCATCGGCGTCCGCGGAGGTGGTGACGCCCTCCCCGAGCAGGTTGAGCACGCCGTCGACGCCCTGGGCATTGAGCCGGCGGATCGCCTCCGTCGCATCCTCGGCGCGGTCGCCGGCCACGAACCGGCGGGCCACACGCCGCGTGAGGGGCACCCGCGATATCACCAGCTGTGCGTTCTTTCGGCTCCCCAGCCAGAGCAGGGCCCCGCGCGACACTGCGTGCAGGCGGTCGCTCACGATCTTGGTGCCGCAGCATCCGCGAGCGGTAGGAGGAAGACAAAGGTCGTACCCACCCCCAGCTCGGAGATGTCCAACCGGAGGTCTCCGCCTGCGGTGCGCGCAAACTGCCTACTGAGAAACAGGCCAAGTCCAGTTCCGGCAGCCCGGTTCCATGGTGGTCGACCGACACGAAAGAACTGATCAAAGATCCGCGGCTGGACGTCCTCAGGGATTCCCAATCCATGGTCTTCCACGGAGATGGCCGCGTCCGCCTCTGCGGTGAGGGTGATGTGGATCCAGGGCTTCTCCACCTGATAGGCCATCGCGTTGTTGATGAGGTTGTCGAGCACTCGACCGACATATCCGCGACCGGCTTCGACTTCAATCGGGCCCGGTGGAGGCTCGTACAACAGCGTCCCTTCGAGGAGAGCCCGTCGGGCCTCGGCTCTTTTCACGGCTTCGGCCACCTCCTCGCGGAGGTCAAAGACGCTGCTCGGCAGCACGGGCGGCGCGGCCTGCAGACGAGCTGCGTCCAGGATGTTGGTGACCAGTGACCCTAACTCTGCGGCCTTGCCTGCAATGAGATCAACTGGACTCGTGACCGCATCGGGCAGCTCCCCGAACGCTCCACTTCGTATCAGGTCGAGATACCCCTGGACAACGGTGATCGGGGTGCGGAGTTCGTGTGCCGCCATATTGAGAAATTCGCTCTTCGCCTGACCAGCCTGGTGGATCTGCTCGAACTGGCGCGCGTTGCGGAGCGCCAGTGCCGCGATGCTCCCGATCAGTTCCATCACTTCGAGGTCCTGGTCGGTGAACGGCGTGTCATCGACACGACTGAGAACAAGAAGCCCCACCGTCTTGTCAGCGATCACCAGCGGCAGGGTGAGGGTGTGCTTCGTCTTCGCCAAGGCTGTCCGAAACTCTGGGGCGGCGTTGTCCGCGTTCAACGCGCCGCCGAGGACGGGGCGGCGCTCGCGAACTGCCTCGCCGACCTCGGGCTGAAGGGTGAAGAACTCATTGCCGTACCTGCGTCCAACCCACGTGGATTGCCCACCAGCGCCGAGAGTGGCTTCAATGGTGATGACGTCGTCTTCAATGGTTGACAGCGTGGCGCGGTCGGCGTGCACGATTGAGAGGGTCGTCATCAGGAGACGCTGCACGATATCGCTGGGCACCAGCGACGCTTGAAGATCGAGACTGACGCGGTGCGCAAAGGCGAGGCGGTCGCCAATAACGACTGAGGCCCGTCGTGCTTCGAGGCCCACGACCTGCAGCGACGCGTACGACGCGAAAGCGTCGATGACGGCGCGCTCATCCGTGGTGAATCGCGTGCTGGCTCGCCAGAATCCCAGGACACCGAGCACCATCCTTCCGTCGGGAAGCGGATGCGAACCCAGGATCGGGACAAGACGGCCGACCCGGATCTGCTCTCCAAAGACGTGGGGCGTCGAGCTCTCCGACGGGGCATCCTCTGTGTCCACGGTCTGCTGTGTCAGAAGGGCGCGCCCGTTCAGGGTCCCGGCAACCGGCCACTCGCCTCCGACCGTGGTCTTCGCCCAGGCGCCGGCGCCTGCGATCACGGTGAAGTTGTCAGGATGCTGTTCGGACACCACAGACAGGACGCATTCAACGTCGCTCATCAGTTGTCGCGCTTCGTCGACGATCAGATCGGCGATCCCCTCAAGGCTGGCATCCCGGATCGCTCGTGTCCTCTCGGCAAGG
>Ga0075522_10001127_pt1 | contig 20280 bp, 16 predicted proteins | sample NGEPerA_FD_74796 | JGI IMG/M metagenome (GOLD analysis project Ga0075522, IMG submission 74796) | Arctic peat soil microbial communities from the Barrow Environmental Observatory site, Barrow, Alaska, USA - NGEE PermafrostL2-A | ecosystem: Environmental > Terrestrial > Soil > Wetlands > Peat ...
GGATGCTTCTGCAACCCGGGAGCGGGAGAAATTGCGGAAGGTTTGACGGAAGAGGATATGCGCGCCGGATTTACGATGGGCGCGGAAATTAATCTGCTGAGTTTTGTGCGCATGATGCAGGAGCGCGGCCACAAAAGCGCCGGCGCGATTCGCGCATCAATCGGGATTGCCAGTAATTTTGCGGATGTTTGGCGCTTCCTGCGTTTCGCTGCGAGCTTCCGCGATCAAACGCGCCTTACGATCGGCGACGTCAGCTTCGACATCGAATCCTGCCGCATCATCAGAGATGGAAGCTAGCTTTTAAGTAGCGCGGGCTTCAGCCTGCGGGTTTTAGTCCTTGCAAGGCCAAACCCCGCAGGCTGAAGCCCGCGCTACTTAAGCCGAATGCGTCGCCGCTTCTTTCGCCGAGTCAAAATCATTCTCCAGCTTCGCCACTACCACCGTCGCCACTCCATTCCCAATCACGTTCGCAAGCGCTCGCGCCATGGACAGAAAATTGTCGACCGCAAACAACAGCGCAAGTCCTTCGATCGGCAAAACGCCCGACGCGCCAATCGTGGTAGCCAGCACAATAAATGCCGCTCCTGTAACTCCCGCCGCCCCCTTGGAAGTGACAAGCATGATCGCCACAAGGCTGAGCAATCGCCCGAACGAAAGCGGAACCTGATACACCTGCGCAATAAAAAGCGTGCTGATGGGCAGAGACAACGCCAGTCCGCCCAGGTTGAACGCATAGCCGGTCGGCAAAACGAGGTCGACCACTTCGCGTGCAGCTCCAAATTTTTCGAGCTTCACCATCAGCTGCGGCAAAACGCTTTCCGACGACGACGTCCCGATCACCAGTAAAATTTCATCGAAAATGTAGCGGATAAAATGAATCAGGCTGAATTTAAACAACCGGCAAATCAATCCCAGAACCACAAACACATAAAACGCCTCGGTCAAGTATGTGCAAACGATCAGCTTGGACAAAGCGAACAAAGCACCGTTCCCGAATTTCCCTACGGTGAATGCCATCGCACCGAATGCGCCGATGGGCGCGACACGCATGATGATGCGAATAATTCCAAAGAACGCCATCATGATTCCGTCCAGGCTGTGCACCACGCCTTTCCCGCGCTCGCCCATGCCAATCAGAGCCATCCCGAACAGCAGCGCAATCACCACCACTTGCAGCAAATCTCCGCGCACGAATGAACCGAGAAAATTATCCGGCACCGTTCCCAGCAGAAAACCGAGCACGGTAAAATTTTTCCCGCTACCCGCGTATGCCGAATAATCGGTCGCTGTCGCGCCGGTTTGTTGCGCGTTAACGCCCACGCCTGGCTTAAAAATCACGACTGAAGCGAGCCCGATGGCCAGCGCCAGCGTCGTCACCAGCTCAAAATAAATGAGCGCCTTAAGCCCGATGCGGCCCACTTTGCGCACGTCTCCGATGTGCGCCACTCCCGTCGAAACGCACAAAAATACGATGGGCGCGATCGCCATGCGGATGAGCTTGATGAAAAGATCGCCCAGCGGCCGCATCTGCACGGCGAGTTTCGGATCGACTTCCCCCAGAATAATCGCGGCCACGATGGCGATAAACACATGGAGCGTAATATTATTTTTCCACGTGCGTTTTTTCTTTTCCTGCGACTTGTTCGTAACTTCGCGCGCCGTAGTTTCCAAGTCAACCCCCGCGATCGCTTTCCACCGCAAGCCATTTCGTCAAAGTGATTTGTGGGTCGCGGCTTCAGCCGCGACATCGAAACACGAAAAATCGGGGCTTTAGCCCCTGGCCAGAACCATGCGCTCCTTCCAAGCCATTTCTGAATGAGCTGACAACGTTGCGGTCCTCATTCGTTGTTCGCGCTGCCTTAGCCGGCCTCTGAAGAGGTGGCCTACAGCAGCAACACCGAACTAAATGACCTCTACCCTTTTGCGAGCGCGTCCATCACTTTAAACAATTCCTTCTTGGCCTCGAACCCGATGCCCGGAATTTCCGGCAGCTTCACATAACTGTTTTCTACCGGAATCCCGTCCGCGAATCCGCCAAACGGCTGAAAAATGCCAGGGTAAGATTCGTTTCCGCCAAGCCCGAGTCCCGCCGCAATATTCAACGAAAGCTGGTGCCCGCCATGCGGAATGCAGCGCTTGGGCGACCACCCGTAACTCTTGAGCATGTCCAGCGTTTTCAAATATTCGACGAGGCCGTAGCTGAGCGCGCAATCGAACTGCAAGATATCGCGATCCGAACGCATTCCGCCATAGCGAATCAAATTGCGCGCGTCCTGCATGGAAAACAGATTTTCGCCCGTCGCCATCGGGTTTGAATAATGTTCCGCAAGCTTCGATTGCAATTCGTAGTCGAGCGGATCGCCTGCCTCCTCGTACCAGTGCAGCCCGTAGGGCGCGAGGGCTTTGGCATACGCAATCGCGGTCTCCACATCGAACCGCCCGTTTGCATCCACCGCCAACTGATCGCCGCGATCCAGAATCTTGAGCACCGCTTCAATGCGGCGGCAATCTTCCGCGAGAGAGGCGCCGCCGATTTTAATTTTCACGACGGAATAGCCCATGTCGCGATAACTTTGCATTTCGCGCTGCAACGCAGAATGATCTTTTTCCGGATAATAGTACCCGCCGGCCGCATACACAAATACCTTGGGCTCAAACACGCCACCACGAAAACGATCCGCGAGCAAACGGTACAACGGAACCTCGGCAATTTTTGCCACCGCGTCCCACACCGCCATGTCCAGAACGCCCACGGCCACGGATCGTTCGCCGTGCCCGCCGGGCTTTTCATTTTTCATGACGACGTTCCAGATTTTAAATGGATCGAGATTTTCGCCTGACTCATCCACCACTTCGGCGGGTGTCGCGACTTTCAGCCGTGGAATGAAGCGATCGCGCAAAAGGCCGCTCGGCGCATATCGCCCGTTGGAATTGAATCCGAAGCCGACCACGGGACGCCCATCTCGCACCACGTCCGTGATCAGCGCCAGAACGCTCACCGTCATCTGGCTGAAATCGATATACGCATTGCGAATTTCCGATTTGATGGGAACAACGATTTCCCGAATATCCACGATCTTCATTAGTCCTTCACCTCGCTGTCGCGCAATGCCTCACGGTTTAATTTCAATCCGAGCCCGGGAGCGTCCGGAATTTTCAGCATTCCTTTTTCCGGCTGCGGCGAATCCACAAAAAGCATTTCGCCCACCTGCACCATTCCCAGGTGCCACTCGACGATCCACCCGTTCATCAGCCCCGCGAACGTGTGCATGTTGAACAGCGGCCAGCCGCCGCCATTGGCAATCGGCATGTTATAGATCTGCGCCAGATGCGCGGCCTTGCGCGCCTCCGTGAAGCCTCCGCAAAAACACACATTGGGCTGAAGAATATCTACCGCCTGCTTCTCCACCAGTTCACGCAGCCGCCACCGGTGTCCTTCCATCTGCCCTGCGGCGATCGGAATTTTCGTGTGCGCGCGCAGGTCGGCCAGCGCACGCGCGTCGTTTTGGTGCAGCGGCTCTTCAAACCATGTGATGTTGCAATCTTCGATTTCCCGGCACAGCATTTTGGCCTGCACGGGATTGAACAGATAGTTGGCGTCAATCATCAGGTCAATCGCAGGCCCGACGGCATCGCGAACGGCGCGTACTCGAATCGCGTCTTCGCGCCAGCCTTTTTTATCCACGGCCACTACAATTTTCAGCGCGGAAAAGCCCTTGGAAATTTGAAGCTTTGCGGCTTCCACCAACTGCTCGCGGTCATATTGCGGAAATCCGTAGGTCACGTATGCGGGAACGGAAGTCCGCGCATTGCCCAGCATCTGGGCCACCGAGCGGTTCGTCGCCTTTCCATGAATGTCCCACAAAGCAATGTCGAGGCATGACAGCGCGCTGGAAATCACTCCTGTCATCGCGCGCGGATTCAGCTTCTGAAAAACTTTCTGGTGAATGGCTTCCAGGTCGCGCACGTCCATATCGCGGACCGTAGGCAGCACGTACAATTTCAGCGCGGTCACCACGGACCGCGCCAGGAAATGTCCAGTAATGGCGATTCCCGTGAGTCCGTCGTCGGTTTCCACTTCGCAAAAAACAAATTCCTTCTGCTCTTCGCGCCCGTAGCCCTCCACCTTCCCTTCCAGCAGAGGTACAGAAATCGCCGTCGAATGAATGCTCGCCTTTATATTCTTGATCTTCATTCTTTCTCTTCCCCCTTACGGACACGATTTTTCAAACCCTTGGGATTTTTTTCTTCCGCGTTTTTCATCAGGCGCGTTTTCCCGGCCAGAATGTGGCGCGTCATTTCGAGCTCCGCCAAATCCGCATCCCGGTTTCGCAGCGCTTCGATCACCAGCTCATGCTCGTGGTTCGAGGACGCCATGGATTCGCCCTGCACCAGCCCCTTGCGGCGAAACAGATGCAGCTCCTTACTCAGCGTTTTGTAAAGTTCCGCCAGGCGGTTGTTTCCGGAAAGCTCCACGAGACGCGCGTGAAACGCGACGTTCAACGGATAGTAGGCGTCGATATCCTTGGCCCGTTCCATTTCCTTGACCATCGACGAGAGGCCAGCGATGTCGCGATCCGTGGCCCGCAGTGCGGCGAGCCTTCCCGCCAGCCCGAACAGATGCGCGCGCACGTCATAAATTTCGGCGGCCTGCGCGACGCTCATTTCGCGCACAAACACGCCTTTATTGTTCACCACTTTTACCAAGCCACTTTTTTCCAGGCTGCGGCACGCTTCGCGAATCGGCCCGCGGCTGATGCCGAACATTTGCGCGAGCGTGCTTTCGTTGATGCGGTCGCCGGACTGCAATTCCCCGTTGATGATCATCCGCTCGAGTTCCTCGGCGGCGAGCGAGGAGAGCGACTTGGCACGGCGAGCGCGCAACTGGGTCCGCAAATCGTTATCGCGAGTGTAGCGCTGATTCACACTCGGAATCGTACACTGTTGACAGTTGACAGTCAACAGCGTGTTTTGGCCTGACGCTTTGAGTAGGACAGGCTTCAGCCTGTCTTCTTTTTTCTGATTTTCTTTTTGCGCTTTCCTTTCGAAGTACGAAAACCAGACAGGCTGAAGCCCGTCCTACCAAAAGCAGCTCTACTCGATGAACTTGCCAACGTCAGGATCGCCTGTGCCGCTGCAGCCCGTCGCACCATAGCGCAGGAATTTCTGGGCGCGCGCAGCGCCATCCACTTCGCCGACATATACATTTCCGTCGGAATCGACGGAAACCACATGCGGCCAGTGGAATTTTCCGGCCTCCCGTCCGCCGCCTCCAAAGCGGCTCAACTCAGTGAGGTTTTGCCGGTTTATCACATACACGACGTCATTATTCAGGTCGGTAACATACATGCACGATTGCTTCGGGCCGGTCGAAAAATTAACCGTGCCTGACGTTCCGCCGTAGGTTTCGGGAGCCACATGCAACTCGCCCACGAAGCCGCACTTGCCAACCTCTCCCTCCGGATTCGAGCAAGGCTTGCCGACTTCAGACGCCTTAAAGATCTGCACGCGGTTATTCCCGCGGTCGCAAACGTAGAGCAGGCCGTCATTGGCCAGCTTGGCGCAGTGCACGGGACTCCGGAAAAATTTCGGCTTCATGTTTCCAGCCTTGAAATCGTCAGGCCACGATCCGGCGCCCTCTCCGACGTCTTCACCGCCTCCATTCTCCCCGACCACGGGATTCTGTCCGTACGCCCCGAAATGCCCTACGTATTTTCCAGTCGCCGCATCCACGATGAGCACGCGACGGTTGCCATAGCCGTCCGCGATGTACATCAGATTCGTCTTCGGATCAACCACCGTATCGGCCGGCCAAAATGGTTCGGGAGTTCCGTTCGCGCCGCCATTCGTGTCATTGCTGTTAGGACCTTTAGCGCCCGGCGTGCCGATCTGATAGACGAACGTTCCGTCCGTTTTAAATTTCAGGATGTGCGAATCGTTACCGAAACTCGTGGCCCACGGAAATTGTCCATGGAAATTGCGGGCCTGGCCATTCCCCCCGATGTACACAAAATCATTCTGGTCCACATAAATGCCGTGCTCGCGCGCAGGCCATGTACAACCATCCTGCGTGCGGCATTTTGTCTGCGAGAAACCCGGATCGCCGGGACCGCCCCAGGCTTGCAGCAATTTGCCCGCTTTGTCGAACACGAGGACCGACGGCGCAGGCATGCAACACTGGTTAATTCGACCGTTGGGCCGCGGAAATCCGAGTGCGCTGATTGGTTTGCCTTTGCCATCCGTACCCGCGGCAGCCTGCATGCCGCTATCCGTGGAGCTGACCGACCGAGGACGATGAAGCACCCAAATGTGATCGTGCTTGTCGACGGCAATCCCGCCAACGTCTCCGATGACCCAGTGATGGGGCAGTGGCATGGGCCACGCTGGATCGAGCACGAAGCCGGGCGCAGTTCCCTTGTGCGTAGCCGATATCGATTCCGCGAGGCGGTCCTGAACGTGAGCCTTCTGCAAGGCGTCCGTGGCGCTCGTCGCATTCTGCTGCGCGCGCGCACCAGGTACTGCGTTCAACACGCTGACCGCACAAACAAATATTCCCGCGATGATTCCGGAGTTCGCAATTCTTGACTTCATCGTACATCTCCCAGGGAGCCGAGGTTATTCGTAATACGCCGGCGCGTGCTTCAGTTTATCGCTTTGCGCCTTCTCATGGTTGATCCACAGTTGCGCGTGATAAAACGAAAGCAAGTCGGCCATGCGCTGCATGGACAATTGCGTTTGCAGTTTTTGCTCCGCCGGCATGGTGGTGAAATAGGGAACGCGCCTGTTATCCCAATTGTCCTGCAGGTGAACCGCGTCGCCCGAGAGCAGGATCCAACCAGTTTTCGCAAGATGAACCATGCAGGACTGGTGTCCAGGCGTGTGGCCCGGGGTGAACACAAGCATCACCGAGCGATCGCCGAAGACATCCAAATCCTCCTGCACCATGGTCACGGGATGTTCCTTCAGGAAAGTAGGCCGCGAGTCCGACGGAGGCTTCGCGATTCCTGTTTTTCCGGGCGCAAAGTAGTAATCGTATTCGGCCTTTTGAATGAGGAACGGCACATTCGGAAATAATTCCGCGTTTCCAATGTGATCGGGATGCGTATGGGAGATTCCGACAAACTTAATGTCGGAAGGCTTGACGCCAATGCCGGCCAATTGCGATTCCAGCGTCTTGGCGCGGGTCCAGTGAATGTCCGTCGCGGGATTATTGCTCGGATACCATCCATCAGGCATCGCCGCAACCGCATCGGAGAGGCCCGTGTCCCACAGAAAATATTCATTCCCGTGGCGGATTAGATAGCAGTTGTCCGAAATGTCGACCGGTTTGCCGACGTTCACGCCAACGGTCCAACGCGATTCGTCAGGCGCATGCCCCATGCCGCAATCCAGCACGTAAAGGCGGTCTGCTGTTTTTCCCCCCGACTGCGCCCATGCCGGACTCGAAAACAAAATCCCCAGCAACGCGATAACAAAAACGCCCAATTGTTTTCTCATGGTCCTCACGCTTTATAGAATTCTGAATCTTCTCGCGACAATTTTATGCGGCGTGTCTACTTGTCTTTCCCACCGGGACATTTTGCGTTATTTCCGCCGCAATCGCCGCCGACGTGTTCTGGCACGCCTTTTCCCGCGACTTCCGTCCGCATGCCCGCAGGATCCTGAATGGACCAGGCATATTTGCTGTCGGGACTCGGTTTGTAGCCGAGTTTTTCCAACTGCGCTTTGACCGCCGCCTGATCGAAATTTTCCACCATCAGCGTAAAGTGCGCGACATACGGCTTCTTATCCGGATGCTGGCTCTGGCGCAGATAAAAATAATTGTCGCCAAATTTCAGAAAGCAGATGGGCCCTCCGGGTTCGTCCACTCCAAACACACCGCCGGGTTTGTAATACACCAATTTCATATCTAGCAGATTCATGTAGAAGTCGCGAGCGCGATCCACGTCGGCAACGTTGTACACGAGATGACTCACGGCAACGGCCTTGAAACCTTTTCCGTCCGGCCCTGGAATCGAGCTTAAATTTTTCAAGCCGTTGGATTCTTTCGCGTTCGGCGCGGCCGCGCCCGGATACACGCCATGAGTCGCGCAAATTTGAATTACCGTTCCATCGGGATCCTTGATCGACCACGCATAATCGCCGTCCGGCTTCGGATCGAGTCCGCGACGCACGAGTTCGGCGCGAACGGGTTCCAACTCAAAAGTTTCGAGCGAGAATGCGAAGTGATCGACGTTTCCCTGGCCCATCTGAGCGGACCAGTTGCCGGGCGCACGGTCGAGCGGCTTGTTCAGTGTACGAATATAGATGGCGTTCGGCGGGTTGCCGCATTCCACCGAGCATTGCTTGCCGTCGTCCCACACATCTTTCATCCCAAACAGATTTATATAAAAATCACGCACTTTTGCGTAATCCTGCACTTGATAGTTGATGTGATTGTAGGAAACGGCCTTGAGGGCCATTCGGCCCGGCGTCGCGTCCTGCGCAACGGCGGCTGCTGACAACGGGAAAATTTCCGGCGCCACCCCGGCGGCGAACGCCGCGCCTGCCGTAAGGCCCAGCGCGCGCATGAGTTCGCGCCGACTTACGCTTCCGCTCGCGAGCGCATCAACCAGTCCTCTCATCGATTGTTTCATCACCCACCTCCAGAAAATCTTCGCCCGATCGTTCGTCAGAATTGTAAAGCGTGGATTGATGACGCGCGGACGCGCGCTTTCGTTTCACAGTTATTTTTTAGTAGGTCCGTTATACACGCACGCCGTCTTTTTGACAGATCGCCGCAATAGTCCGCGGATAAATCGGTGGGGCTAGTGTTTGAGTAACACAGGCACTCTTGCCTGTGCGGGTTTTGCGAAGCGCACACAGTCAAGAGTGGCTGTGCTACTCGAATCCAGCTACTTTACGGCATCACCAGGGTGTTGATCCGCTTGGGGACTTCTCCGACCGGAATTTCCGCGAGCTTCTTTAGAGTCTGCGTGTCGAAGGCGGACATGGATCTTGTCGCGGAGTTCGAAACATAAACAGTCTTATTGTCGGGAGTGAACGTGATCCACTCGGGCACCGCGCCAGAAGCTGCCTTCCCGGGACGCTCCACCACAGGCAAGTCTGCATGTGCGAGCAGCTTTAAGTCCGGCAGTGAATACTCGAAAATCGCATTTGCCAAAACGCTGTTCACCCAAAGCGTCTTCCCATCCGGGGCGACGGCAATCCCGTGCGACGGTGTGCCCATGCGCCATTCTTCTTTGCCGTAATTTCCCTTGGGCAGCATCACTCTGGAGGTTTCTACGTGTTTGGCAAAATCCACCACGGCGAATCCGTGCAGGTTCGAGAGTTGCACGAAAATACGATTTGTCGATCCGTCCGCGTTCGTGTCAAAGGTCATGGGCCGCACGCCGCCGTCAAAGGCAAGATCCCATGCGGGCTGCATTGTCGCGAGATCGACGACGGTCAAGCGCTTTCCCGCAACTGAGCCGGCAACCGCATATTTTCCGTCGGGCGTCACATAAACATTGTGCAGAGGTCCCTTGACGGGGATCGTCTTGATGACCTTCATCGACGCAATATCGACCACGTCCAGAGCGCCCTGCCCGCTCGCGATGCACACCACGACGTCGCGGCCGTCTTTCGTCACCGCGATATTGTTCGGGTGTCCGCTCAGTGGAACTTTGTTCATGATCTTTCCGGTTTTTTGGTCGACGATATCAAGGACGCTTTCGGACTCGTTGCTGATAAAAACCTGCTTGCCATCTTTAGAAAAGTTGACGCCATGTGGCACTTCAATGCCGGTGATGGTCTGCACGACTTTGTTCGTTACCGGATCCACCACGGTAACCGTATCGCCGGCGCTGTTCGTGACATAAATTCGGGATATTCCTGCCGCCGCGGGCCGCACCGCAAAAACACTCAGGACAGGCAGCATGCCCAGGGCCAGAACTCGATGATTGCGCGTCATAAAAAATCCCTCCTCTTATCGCGAACCTAAATCCGGCCGACGAACCATCAAAAACTTTTACTTGGCTTTCTGGCCCTTAACCCATTCCGCGAATATCTGCCAGTCCGGATCGTTTTGTGAGGCGAATTGTCTTCCACCGGAATGGAATGCGTCGCCACCGGCTTCCGGCGCGAGAGGATGCCGCAGCAAAGTGCTGCCCAACGGATCGCCGGGTGTGACGAGTTGCGAAACCGTATCGAAATTGCGTTTCGATTCCTCTTCCGTCCAGGTGGTAGCGCCGGGTGACAGCTTGGCAAGTTTCAACGCGTGATTTGCTTCTTCGTGACACACGTAACACCGTGCGTGCGTCGGCCGCTTTTCCAGGAAGACGGGTTCCACGCGAGTTTTAAAAAATTCATAATCAAGAGTTGGCTCTTCGTTGGAAGGCGCTGCCGCGCTCGAGGATTGCGGGCCTGCAGGAGGAGTCTGCGCGTTGACGCGCAAAGAGGCCGGATGGAAAGCAAAAACCAAATAGCCGACGAACGAAGTTCCAACCCACCTGTTCATGAGCGCCTCCAGCTTGCGATGACGAAAGGGGTATCTGACGGTGCACTCTATAATATTTATGCTTACTGAGCAAACGGTCCGGCAATGATGGATCCCGTGCAGGGGTCATCAAGGAATACCGCACTCCAGGCAAAGAAGCCGGCACTCCGAATGTTTTGCCCGGCACGCATCTTGAACGGTAAAAAGTCTCAGAAATTCCCATTCTGGACCTGCCTGGCTTTATCATGAAACTGTTCAAATTTGAACAGCGGCGTATTCGCACGCGTGCTACCTTGCATGCCGTTAGGGAAACCCTACTTAATACGCTCAAGTATCTACAGGCGAACATTTCAGAGATGTTTAGTTCTACGGAGGGGACTATGAATAGACTCAGTGACTCTCCAAACAAGGTTGATTCGAACAGTTCAGTACCCCTCAGCTCCATCTTGTTCACGGAACAGCTTCATCGTCGCCCGGCACGCCTACCAGATTATGTGAAAGAGAACCGCGCGCTCTTGGAATTGACGCAAGCGCTTGCCGATTCGCCGCAGACGATCCTGCAAACGTTAGCCGATATGATTCTTGAGGTCTTTAATGCCGGCTCGGCAGGAATTAGCCTGCTGACTACCCGGGACAATGGAAAAAACTTCTTTTGGCCCGCGATTTCCGGGAAGTGGAAGCCCTATATCGGCGGCGGGACGCCACGCGACTTTGGTCCTTGCGGGGATGTGCTCGATCGCGACATGCCTCTTTTATTTCGCCATATTGAACAACGCTATACCTATTTCAAACCCGTCAGCCCGCCAGTGGAAGAGTGCTTGCTCGTTCCTTTCTACGTGAAAGAAAAAGCGGTAGGCACAATCTGGGCGGTGGCTCACGACAATCAGTGCAAATTTGACGCCGAAGACGAGCGTCTAATGTGTTCGCTGGGTAAATTTGCGTCGGCGGCGTTCCAGGTCGTGTCGTCGCTCGACGCCATCAATTCACAATTGGTGGAGCGAACGGAGATGGAAACGGCATTGCGTGGCAGCGAAGAGAAGCTCCAGATACTGTCGAGCGGGCTTGAACACGACATGCGCATTCAAACCGCGGCCCTTTTGGAGCAAAACAATGAAATTCTCCAGCAGGCCGACCAGCTTCGAGAACTGTCCAGTCGGCTCCTGCAAACGCAAGACGACGAACGAAAACGCATAGCCCGAGAGTTGCATGACAGCGCCGGTCAAATCATAACCGTATTAGGCATCAATCTTGCCTCTGTCGCGAAACGCATGAAAAGACAGTCCGCGAGCCGGAAATCCATAGAAGCGAGTCTTAAGCTTACCCACCAGCTTAGCGGTGAGATAAGGACGATGTCCTATTTGTTGCACCCTCCGCTGCTCGATATCACTGGGCTATCTGGAGCTATCCAGTGGTATGCGGTGGGCCTCGAGGAACGTAGCGGCCTGACCGTTGGACTGGAGATTCCCGAGGGATTCGGCAGGCTCCCTGAGGAAATGGAACTCGCCATATATCGCATTGTTCAAGAATGTCTGACAAATATTCATCGCCATTCCGGAAGTAAATCTGCCGCCATTCGGCTCGAGCGAACTTCTCAGCATGTGTCGATAGAAATCTCGGACCAGGGTAGGGGTATATCGGCGCCAAAACTGGCACTGATCCAAGCTCAACGTTCAGGGGTTGGAGTCGCTGGAATGCGCGAACGAGTGCGTTATCTGAAAGGGACTATGGATATTCACTCCGGTAAGGATGGAACCAGAGTCTTGGTTACGTTGCCAATCGCCTTGACTCCCAACGCAGCGGCAGCGCCCCGCGCACGCACTTCGATCTAACTTTACGCTCACGAAAATCAGGAAATCCGATAAACGAGTTGGTGCCTTTGGTAGACCGACGTGTCCTTGCAAGTCGGGCAGAATAGCCGTAGGCCGCCGACTGGAAATTTGGGCTTCGTCAAGTTCGTAAACGGGTTAAACCCCGACGAATCACTTTCGCATATTTCGCTATGCACGAGCACCCCGTCGCAACTGGGGCAATGTAGAACCCACTGAATCACTTTACTTTTCTCTAATATCATTAGGCCTCATCGCGAATAGGTCTCGCCTCTTCTGTGGAGTGCAACTCAGGGAAGGTGCGTCCAATATGTGCCGGGCTCCGCCGAATAGATATACAGCAAAACGGGGATTTTTAGATAAAACGGTCTAAATTTTGCGCTGTTCTGACCACCCTCAGTCGATTTTGAAGTCTTCGGCCCGACCGGGTGGCAAACTCCAGGCAGATGATTGCAATTCCAATAACTCTGATTGCTTATTACTCGGATAAGCCGTGGCTGCAATGACATACGATCCCGAATCGGGCCATAAAAACATTTTCGCCGACACCAGCAAAGCAAAAGGGCCGGATCGCTCCGGCCCTCTTTATTAACGTTGTCTAATGAGACACGCTTACTTGGGCGTCACGTGGATCAGCGCGCCGGGATTGGCGTCTTCCAGCATCCACAGAGAACCGTCGGGGGCTTCTTCCACATCGCGAATGCGGTGCCCCGCCTCCCAGCGCTGGACGGCTTTGGCGCCGCCATGGCCGTCAAACGTGAGGCGGACAAGCGACTTAGTCAACAGTCCGCTAACGAAGCCGCTGCCGTTCCATTGCGGAAAAGTTTGCGTGCCCGTGTAAAACGTCAGATTGCCCGGCGCGATCACCGGCGTCCAATAGAGCACCGGATTCTGATAGTCGGGCTGACTGGCGGGCTTCGGAATTGGCACGCCGTTGTAATTGTCACCAAAGGAGACGACAGGCCAGCCATAATTTTTGCCCTTCTCGATCAGGTTCAGTTCGTCTCCGCCCTTCGGACCGTGCTCCACTTCCCACAGTTCGCCGCTTGGTGAGAACGCCATACCGTATGGCGTGCGGTGGCCGGTGGTCCAAGTCTCAGCCAGCGTGAGGTTCGGTCCGGGAAATGTATAAGTACTCACGATCGGCGCGTTTTTGGCGGCTTCGGTGTCCTTCGGCGGATCGATCAGTGGAATCGTCGCGGCGCCGACCTCGCCGTAGCGGGGATTGCCGGGCGCAGGCTTGCCGTCGAGCGTGAGGCGCAGGATTTTGCCTTCGGGCTGGTTTGGATCCTGCGCGGGAGTGAAGCGCTGGCGATCACCCACCGTGAGGAACAGATATTGGCCATCGGGGGAGAACGCGATCTGCGCGCCTTCCTGGCCTCCCTTGCCCTTGGGCATCTGGTGCCACAGCACCTCAACATTTTCCAATTTCGCCGAGGTGTCGGTCGCGGTCAGCTTGGCGCGCGCCAGTGCCAGGCCGCCGCCGTAATCGCCCGGTTCGGCATACGTGAGATAGATCATCTGGTCCGTGGCGTAATGGGGCGACAGGAAGACGCCCAGCATTCCGTTCTGATTTTGCCAATAAACTGGGGGCGTATTGCCCACCGGCGCGATCTTCTGTCCCTGCGCGGACACCAGCCAAATGGGCCCGACCTTTTCCGTGATCAGCATGCGCCCGTCCGGCAGAAACGCGATCCGCCAGGGCAACTCAAAGGTGCTCGCTGCCGTTGTCATATTAAAGGGCACGGTGTCCTCAGGCTTCTGCCCGCCCACATTGACTTGCGCCCGAGCCGCCGCGGAGGGCAGCGCACACGACACGACAATAAATAACGCCACTTTCGCCAATCTCGTCATTCTTTCTCCTTATTGCTCTTCGTTTCCGAAGCGCGCGAATTCCATGTTCTAGCTTGAGAAACGGCTATATAACAATCTAACTAACAACGCCCTCTAAGAGAAGTTTTTCTTGCGGTATTCGACGGCTGAGACTTCCGCCACCACCGCGTCAATCACATCGACGACCACTTCCGCCCTGAATTCCAACACCGCAACAAGCTCGTAAAATAATGAATGTCGGTCGGCTTGTCTGTATCCACGATCATGCAGCCGCCGTAATCGCCAGCTCGAATCACAAAGTGGTGAATCGTAAAACTCTCGGGTTTCTTCCAGTCCTTGAAAATCTCCAACACGCGGTCATGCGCGGCTTCATAATCTGTGCCGATGCTGCCGGGCACTCGCACCAGGAAATCACATATTTCATGATGCGCCTCCTTCTGGGCTTTTCTTTATCGCATCCGGTTAAGCGAACCTGATTGCCCGAGTGGGACCGAAGGTGCTTTTGTCCAGGAATGACGGTTCGGATTTCCGGGGCACGCGGAGTCTACTCCACACAGCTCAAACGCACAATCGCTTGGATTTGCTCGCGCTGCACTCCGACATCCTCTATCAATCCGGGATATTTGCCTCGACCAGTCTTGCCAAATTAATCAGCGATTCTTGCCACCCGAGATAGCAGGCTTCGACAGGAATGGCAGCAGGAATATTTTCTTGCACGATATTTATTTCCGTCCCGCACGAAACTTTTTTCAAAGTCACCGTGATCCGCATTTCCCCCGGCAGATTCGGGTCGTCAAATCTGTCGGTGTAGCGAATCCGCTCGCTGGGTACCAATTCGAGGTATTCGCCGCCGAAGGAGTGGCTGTGTCCCGTCGTGAAATTTGTAAAAGACATTTTATGGGAACCGCCTGCCTTTGCATCGTCGTGATGCATCTTCGCGGTAAAACCGTTCGGCGGCAGCCATTTGGCTTTTGCGTCCGCATCAAGAAACGCTCGATATACTTTTTCCGGCGTTGCCCGCAGTACCCGGTGAAGCCGGACCGTATTTTCTGTCATGATTCTTTTCCCTTCACTCGGCAATGTTTTAAACCGTTATCGCCCACCATCACTTTTCATCCCAATATGCCCTTCAACTCTATTCTAGTTTCCGCCGCGCGAATAACCAACCCGGCGTGGCGGAAACAGGCCACCGGTCCAGCGCCTACAAAATGAATTTAATTTTGGCGGAATGAGCAGGGCGAACCGTTATTTTCAACACAAGACAGAAAAAGTGCGGGGCTATTTTACGCAAGCTTCCTTGAACAAAACACCCAAGAAATTAATCATTCTTTGCGAAGCTTCGAAAAAACTTCCTCGATGACGGCGAAGAATATTTCAGACTGGAGAGGTTTCGAAACATATCCGTCCATTCCCGCAGCCTCACATCGCTCCCTGTCTCCGGACATGGCTCGCGCCGTGAGCGCGATGATGGGGATGTGTTTCCCGCTCTTCTGTTCGCTCTCGCGAATCGCGGCCGTAGCCTGAATTCCGTCAAGCTCGGGCATCTGCACGTCCATTAAAATAAGATCGGGAGCGCCCTTCTCGATCGATCGCAAAACTTCCATCCCGTTTTCCACGACGGTCACTTCATGGCCTCTTTTCTCCAAGAGCCGGACTGCCAGCTTCTGGTTCACGCGATTATCCTCGGCCAGCAAAATGCTTAATCGCCCTCTGGTTTCCTTCAGGGAATGGATGGTGACCACATTCTTATCGCTCGCGGACGGGGTATCGGACCCGAGTACGATCTTGATGGTCTGGAGCAGATCCGAGCGCTTGATCGGCTTGCTCAGATATGCCTGAATTGCCACTTCCTTGCAGCGAGCGGCGTCTCCGCGCGTGCCCGCCGAAGTAAGCATGATGATGACGGGCCTGGAGAGAAAGCGATTCTGTTTTATTTTTTCGGCGACTTCGAATCCATCCATTCCGGGCATCTGCGAGTCAAGCAGAACCAGAGCGAAGGAAGTCCCTTGCGCTGTCGCGTGCTGCAGAAGTTCAATTGCTTGCGGCCCGCCTGCGGATACTGTGGGCTTCATTTTCCAGCCGAGGACCATCTCTTGCAAAATACGGCGGTTAGTGGAATTGTCGTCCACAATCAAAACCGGCAGATCCTGGAGCGTCTCCAAGCCAATTGGATTATATCTTCGAGAAACTTTTTGCATGGAAAGTCGAGCCGTGAAATGAAACGTACTCCCTTTGCCAGCCTCGCTTTCCAGCCAGATTCTTCCCCCCATCAAGTTGACGAGGCGCAGTGAGATCGAGAGGCCCAGGCCGGTGCCGCCGAATTGCCGCGTGGTGGACGAGTCTGCCTGCGTAAACGCTTCAAAAATTGTCTGCTGCTTGTCTGCTGGAATGCCGAGACCCGTGTCCCGCACCGCAAAATGCAAAACCACCCCATCTTCCATTTCTTCCTGCACCGCTACCTGGACGCCCACTTCCCCATGCGCCGTAAATTTAATCGCGTTCCCCACCAGATTCACCAAGACCTGGCGAAGCCGGGTCGGGTCGCCCTGCAATCCGTCCGGAACTTCCGGAAGAATTCGGCAACTCAGTTCCAGACCCTTTTCGTTGGCGCGGAGGCTCAGCGCCTTCATCGTATCGTCCAGGGTATCTCGCAGCATGAAGTCAATCGTTTCAAAATCGAGTTTCCCGGCCTCGATCTTCGAAAAATCCAGAATGTCATTGAGCAAACTCAGCAAGGAATCCGCGGAGCTTTTCACCATGCCCAGGAATTCGCGTTGTTCGGAAGTCAGTTCGGTTTCCAGCGTCAAATCCGTCATGCCCATAATTCCATTCATTGGCGTGCGAATTTCGTGACTCATGTTGGCCAGAAATTCGCTCTTGGCTCGATTGGCCACTTCCGCGGCGCTTTTGGCCTGCTGTAACTCGGCCTCGACTTTCTTGCGTTCCGCGATTTCCTGCACCAGGGCCTCGTTTATTTGGGCGACCTTTTGCGCAGCCTGCACGCGCAGCAATTGTTCGCGCAAATCTTGCGCAACTCCCAATTCTATTTCGCTCCAGGCGCGGCTGTTCCCGCGCACTGTTTCCTGCCAGGACTCGAACGAGCTTCGTGGGTGCAACTGATCCTGCTCGTCGGCGCTCACAGCGGTGTGCGGATTGCCCGCCCAAATGACGGTCTCGATCAACTCGCGGCGCAGGAAAAGAAAATAGTCGCCGGCACTGTCGTCCAGACTCACATAAAGCGCGCCGCTTGCCACTCTCGCAAAGGCCGCAGCTGCGGGATCGAGTTCGCTGAGATTGCGGGAACTCGCGACGCCGCTCGAGGCGAGATCGCGCAGCTTCGAAGTGGCGAGCGAGACTTGCTCCTCCTGCGCGGTAATGCCATGAAAGAAACTTACGCCGTTAAGATGAAAAATCGCTCCGTCCGCGTCAAAGATATTCAAGAGTTGGGAACAAGGAAGGTGTTGAACATCGATTGGCAATTTTGCGGTTACGATTTCATTGACGTAATTTTCAAGCAGCCTTCCGAACGTCAGGCGCGACTGCAACGCTGTATTGTCGATACGCAAGGCCAACTGCGAGGCCAGTGTCTGGCCGATGACTTCGCACACGGCTCGTATCGCGGGATCCACTCGCCGGGACGTTGGATGATGACACGCGATCATCCCCCAGAGTTTCCCGTAGACGACAATGGATACCGTCAATGACGATTGCACATTCATATTGCGTAAATATTCCAGGTGAATCGGCGACGCGCTGCGCAAAAAAGATTTGGTCAGGTCCAGGAGGCGTCCCGTCACAGGATTTGTTTCCGGAATAATGGCGCATGGAGCGGATGTTACATCCGCAATCGCGCGCAGACGATTGACGAGGAACAATTGCCGTGCCTGGGGAGGAATATCGCTGGCCGGAAACCTCAAACCGAAATACGAAATCGGAGAAGCGCCAGCGACCTCCGCGACAACTTCCCCGTTCCATTCTTCGTCGAATCGATAGAGCATGACTCGCTCAAAGCCGGTGAGCCTGTGAATTTCCACGACCGCAATCCGCGACAGCTCCAGAATGTCAGCAGCCACGGCCAGCCGCGCAACTGGAATTTGAATGTGAGTTTCAATGTCGAAAGATTCAAGACAGTACGCACCCGCGCAAAGTTCAAGTTCGGCAATCAACGCGCCGTCATGGCGGTGCGCCGTGCAGTACATCGTGACGGCGCCATTGCGGCGGGCCACCTTCACACGAGTTGCGAAAATAGCCTCTCCGCTCAGTGTTTGATGCCGGAAAGATTCAAATTGCGATTTTCCCAGAACGTCCTCAAATGAATGTCCCAGGAGTTCTTCCGCGGAAACTTCCAGCAGCTCCGATACGTTCGCACTGACCTGCTGCACCCGCAGGTCGCGCTCGGATAGCACAAAAAGCAAACCGTGGGATTGAACGCGTCCAATCAGCTGCACCGGTTCGAGGGCGCAGCGTTCATGGTCCGGCAAAACGCGAGTTTCCTGAGACGCGCTTAACGAACTTGGAATTACCGGCATAACCACGCCTCGTAGGCATCGAAAATTTCTGAAGCCGTCGAACAGATGGCCTGAATGTTGCTGCGCCCGTCATCTTCGAGGCTCCGCAAAAAGACAGACCAAAGCGTCGCATAGCGGCCATTCGCGTCGCCATAGAAGCGCAAGCTTACGCCCGGCCCGAGCTTGTCCCGCAATTGCTTGACAATCACTTTTGCGCCGAGGGATGAACCTAATACGACATACAAATATCCGGGCAAACCTTGGCAGGTAATTTGCGGAAGACGCCGGCACCGTTCCAGCGCGTTAATTTCTGTTGTTGTTGCACCCATTTCCATCAGGTCTGCGCGAAGATCACGCGCTCGTTCTAACGTGCACGCAAGATCGGATGGCCCTGCGAGCTGCGACACGCATTGCTCCAGAGGCTCGAAAAATCCCAGGAGGCGGCCGAGATGCGCCCTATATTCAGGAAGCGAGTAATCTGAGTCGAACAGGCGCACCATCTCGCGGCAAGACTCCAGATTCCCATGGCGGGAGCGGGTAGCCGCGCGAAGGGATTCAAGTACGCTCGGCACACCGCCCGCTGTGTTTGTTTGAAGCATTTGTCCCTTAGAAAACAAATCTAGCAGCGTGGTGCGAGCGCCCGCGGCCAAGGAATCTTCTCGCAATTTCCCGCTCCGGGTTTGCACCGTCCTTGTTTGCTTTTTGGACGGCCGATGACTTACGGAAGCAGGTCAATATCCAAAGTCCGCTTACAATTTCAAGTTAACCGCTTTCCTTGCATTCGGGCAGGTCTGTGAATTCACGCGGAAATTGCAGAATTGGAACAACCGTTCCATTTCGGAGTTATAGCCGAAAGCAGGCCCGTTATTGCACAAGTCTTGAAGAACTGCGAGAGCTTATCCAATCTGATTTTTTGCGGGATTTTATTCCTTGCCCAGGACCGGAGTTTCCTGGCGCGCGACGAGCCGCCACTGGCCGTTTTTCCTTATATAAATGTTCATGTAGCGCCGTGGCGTTCGCCCGCCTTCCTTGCCGCCGTCGATATACACGGACGCGCTTCGTCCCGTCAGGATCGCCGTATTGTCATACACACGCACGCGAATCTCGGAATGATTCAGCGCAGTGTATTTTAATTTTCCGGAAGTCACGTCGCCAATCAATTCCGCCTTGCTATGAATTTCCCCGTTTACATTTGTAAACGTGAAATCGTCATCGAAAATGCGGTTGAGTGTCGCCCGATCGCTGGACTTCTGCGCCGCGCAGAGTTGTTGCCCATTAACTCTTCTTCGCTTTCGCGGGAGGAGCCAGCGCAACGGCGGCCTCCGTCGTGAGCAAGAGAAAAGTGAACGTCTCCTGCAGGTATAACCGCACGGCGGCCTCCGTGTGGCTGAGATAGCCAATGGAAACGTCCTGGCCGATGTGCAGATCGAAATCGCCGCCACGAGTGGTCAGCACAAAGGCTCCCGCAATCGCCGGAGCCCAAATTATATTGTCTTTCACCAGGCGTTTGACATGTTCGAGGACAGGATATCCGTGGTCGCTGGTTTCCGCGAGCTCCGTGTAGGCGTCCGCGCCCAGGAGTACGGCGTACGGTCCGTTAACCCCGACGAGCCGCAGCTGACTCAACGCCTGCGAG
>Ga0075522_10001128_pt1 | contig 20267 bp, 18 predicted proteins | sample NGEPerA_FD_74796 | JGI IMG/M metagenome (GOLD analysis project Ga0075522, IMG submission 74796) | Arctic peat soil microbial communities from the Barrow Environmental Observatory site, Barrow, Alaska, USA - NGEE PermafrostL2-A | ecosystem: Environmental > Terrestrial > Soil > Wetlands > Peat ...
TCGGTGATGCGCAGCACCGTGATCTCGTCGCGATAGCCGCGCTTGCGGCGCGAATTCTTGCGGCGGCGCTTCTTGAACGAAATCACCTTGGGGCCGCGCTTGTGCTGCAGCACCTCGGCCGCAACCGTGGCGCCGGCCACCGTCGGCATGCCGAGCACCGGCTGGTCGCCGCCGACCAGCAAAACCTCGCCAAGCTGCACGATCGTCCCGACATCGCCGGCGATCTTGCCAATCTCGAGCACATCATCCGGAACGACGCGATACTGCCGGCCGCCGGTTTTGATGACTGCGAACATCGTTTTATTCCTTCGTGTTCGATCCCGGCCTCGGCATATCCCCATGAGGGTTTGTCCGGGCCGGCTTTTTCTTCAGTCGGTATGGACTAGATTTCCGCGCCGTCGGGGAGCGATCCCTCAAATCCGCGCAAAAACAATCGGCGCGAGGAATTCCCGCGCCGGGTGGCCGGACTTATAGCCGGGGCGCTCTCCAAGTCAAGGCAAACTGGCCTGAAAACCGGCCAAAAACGAGGGATTTGGGACCGAAAGGGGCGAATGGCTGACAGCGAATGGCCGATCGGGAAGGGGTCTATTCGCCACTCCCCATTCGCCATTCGCTACTCGCCCTCCCCATGAAACCAAAGGGTTCCCCTGCCGTTGTCCTGCCGGTTTCCCAGCGGGCAAGGGCAATATGGCAGACGACGTAATCACGACGACCGGCATCGCCCGGCATGGCGCCAGCCGCCTGCCGTCAGTGGATGTGGACAGCTTCAATATCGAGTTGAAGGACGATGACGGCTTTCTCGGCGACCGCGCCAGCAAGGGCGCCTTCCGCAAAATCCTGGATACGCTGCGCAAGCCGCTGAAGAAGAACGGCGACGATCCGCTCGGCGGCAAACCGGCCGAAGAAATCAGCAAGAGCACGCTTGATGAGGCGCTGGTGGGCGAGGACATCCATGCCGCGGCGCTGGTGCACGGTGCGATCGAGGAGTTCGCCAGCGAACTCGCCTATGTGACGCAGCGTTTCCTCAAGTCCAAGGCCTGGGCCGACACCGAGCGCATTGTGGTCGGCGGCGGTTTTCGCGAGAGCCGGGTCGGCGAACTCGCGATCGCGCGCACCGATGTCATTCTCAAGGCCGACGGCTTCAAGGTCGACCTGGTGCCGATCCGCTTCCATCCCGACGAAGCCGGCCTGATCGGCACACTGCATCTGGCGCCGTCGTGGATTTTCGAGGCCCATGACTCGATCCTCGCGGTCGATATCGGCGGCACCAATATCCGCTGCGGCGTGGTCGAAACCCGCTGGAAGAAGGCGCGCGATCTGTCGAAGGCCTCGGTTTGGAAGTCGGACCTGTGGCGGCATGCCGACGATGAGCCGACCCGCGAAGGCGCGGTGAAGCGGTTGGTGAAAATGCTGAAAAGCCTGATCGAAGCGGCCGATACCGAGGGCCTGAAACTCGCGCCCTTCATCGGGATCGCCTGTCCCGGCGTCATCAACGAAGATGGCTCGATCGAGAAGGGCGCGCAAAACCTGCCGGGCAATTGGCAGAGCAGCAAGTTCAACCTGCCGGCGAGCCTGGTCGAGGCGATCCCCGCGATCGGTGATCATGACACCGCGGTGCTGATGCACAATGACGGCGTGGCGCAGGGCCTGTCCGAAGTGCCGTTCATGCAGGACGTGGATCGGTGGGGCGTGCTGACGATCGGCACCGGGCTCGGCAATGCCCGCTTCACCAATCGCCACAAGGAAAAGGATAAAGGCAAGGACGAGAAAAAGGACAAAGACGACAAGAAAGACAAGAAGAGCAAGGATTGATGCGCGCCCCCGGTAACCTTGACCGGTTAGGTTAAAACCGGGATCGCGTTGCCGCTTCCGGTGGGATTGCTAGGGTCGGCCTGTCGCTCAGACTGACCAGCGAAACTTCCCGGCCATGATTGCAACGAAGGCGGACACGGGACCGCCGGTTTTTATCGCGTCTGGCGGTCCCACCCCCTTGGCTCGCCCGACACCCCAGCCGGGGCGCCAAATTCCAGCCCGCCGCGCCTTGTCTGCCCTGCCGTCCTCGCCTAGAACTCGCCGCGACCGCGGGCAGAGAATCGCCCGCTTATGGCGCCCGGAGAGGTGGCAGAGTGGTCGATCGCACCGCACTCGAAATGCGGCATAGGTGCAAGCCTATCGGGGGTTCGAATCCCTCCCTCTCCGCCAGACCATTCTAACTCCATGGTCTCATTGCGATATTAGAAACAGCTATCGGCAGCTTCTCCGCCTGGGACAGAACCCTGGTACAGAAAGCCTGTCGATATGCCCCAATGCCATGTCGTTAAACGTGGTTCTCAATTCTATTTCCGGATCGCAGTCCCGCTGCACCTGACAAAATTCGTGGGCAAACGGGAAGTCAAAGCGTCACTCCGAACTTCTGACGCATTGTCGGCGAAGATGCGTGGCCGCGTTCTGAGCAATGTGCTTGAACGGCTGTTTCGGGAGTTGCGCTCGATGAGTGCTGTATCGAACGATGACATCGTGAACCGGGCAAAGGATTACTTTAAAGCCCAACTCAGCAAGTCTCTCGAACATGCCTTGCTACTCCCCACGGACCCGTTGATTGACATTGATTTCGAAATTACCGGCACGAAGCAACTCGCGACGAATATGCGGGAAGCACTAAAACAGCAGCATTTCTCCCCCAGCGTTCAGTCAGATGCCCGCGCGTTACTGAACCCAACCAATCCGGATGCCGATACAAAGCCGTCTGACGCCTTTCAGTTCGCCTGTCACGCCGTTCTAAGGGCCAAAATCGAAAGCACGAGAATATTAGCGGCCCAGCTGGCGGGCGAATACCATGCGACGGCTCCCCAGGACCCTTGGTTTGCGGGCATCAGCACAGTTGATTTGCCACCAATACCCGGGGACGACGCGAAACCCGCGCCCGCAGGTCCTACGTTCGGAATTGTCGCAAAGCAGTTCTTTGGTTTCAAATCCAAAAATGATTGGACGGCTAAGACGGCAGCCGATGTCAAGCGGGTCGTCGCGCTGGCAACCGAATTGATTGGCGCAGACAAGCCTATGGCTTCGTTGGGCATCGACGACGTGAAAAGTGTCCGAGACGCTTTGGCTTCCGTCCCACCGAACTACATCAAGATGGCGGCAAATAAGGGTCTAAGCGTCAAAGAGGCCATGAAAGCCAACGTTTCGGGTGCCTCTCTCTCGGTGAAGACCCAAGATAAGTACTTTACTATGTTCAAGCAGATTTTGATCTGGGCGGCGAACGAGGGATACCTCGACAAAGTCCCTGGAGCGAATGTGAAGGTAGCGGGGCTTAAGAAAATTGTTCCAGGCGAGCAACGCGACCCGTATTCTCCCGATCAACTGATCAAAATCATGAAATCACCTCTCTACACGGGCCACAAATCGGAAGATTGTCGCCACAAGCCGGGGACGCTTGTCATACGGGACGGATATTTCTGGACGCCATTAATCGCGTTGTTTTCCGGGATGCGGCTCGGCGAAATTCTTCAGCTGCAAAAAGCGGACGTAAAGCTCGAAAATGTTGTCTGGTTCTTTGATATTTGCAAGGGCGAAGAAAAATCGCTCAAGACGGCATCCAGCAAACGCAGAGTGCCTGTGCACCAGACACTAGTCGCATTAGGCTTCCTGGATTACGCCAAAGCATGTCCGGCAGGCCGCCTATTTCCCGAGATAAAGAAGGGTAATGACGGATACCACTCTCACAATTTTTCGAAATGGTGGCGTCGCTTTGCCGTACACGTTGGCTTCAAATCATCCAGAACAGCATTCCATAGTTTCAGACACAACTTTCTGGATGCTCTTCGCGCAGCCGAAACGCCCGAGTACGTGAATAAGGCTCTCGCGGGTCATTCCGACAATAGCGTACACAGCCAGTATGGTGGCGGAGCCATGCTCAGTCAGCTGAAGACCGCAATAGACAAGGTTTCATACGCTATCGATTTCGCGGAGCTGTGGAACAGCGAGCTGCAATAGCGGAAATTCCTCACGTCAGACGGATTTATTCGGACTTATAGCGTTCTTACCCATCGGATTGCCGTGGATGCAGTCGTCAATGTACGAGAGCGTAATGATTTCCGATACTAACTCAGAGTAGCCAGGAACCTTCGTCCAAGCCTGTTGGCTCTGATACCAGTGCCGCCAATAATCTAAACCCACGTCATATGGTTCGAGGGATTTGTCGGCCTTCTTCAATCTTTCTCCAAGCTTCACTTTAAAACGGTTCGTCCTACGCGGACCCGGCTTGACGTGAACCTTGTTTGCGCCGTGCCCCGCCCCAGGTTGAAGCTTGTAGCCGAGCAACTCGATCTCGTTTCCACCCTTCACCCATGCTACCGCGTCTGTTGGTTTCACTGGATGAAGTTCGATAGGTCCGGCTGGGTGCGATAGAAATCGCTCCGTCAGGACTGTCACCGCCGCATCGATATTTTTCCGGGAGCGCGTGCCTATTGCCAGATCATCCATGAAAGAGGACCTAGCAATACCCGGTGATCCGAACAGAGTTCGGAGTTCGCGTCCCACAAACCCACGCGCTATCAGCGGTGACAGTGTAGAACCTTCTGGTAAGCCCAGCCGGACCTTTTGAACTGTGAATGATATCAAGTCAGATATGGTATTCACATGGAGTGAGGAGTACTGCTTCCGCAGGGCGTGCAGAACTTTCTTCACGTCTTTTGGAATTATAACCCTTACTTTTGCACACCTTGGTGTGAACACGTCGTTCTTCACCAGCAACCGCGTGAGCGGTAGCCATTTAAGGTGGCCTGGTCTGAGGGACGCGAAATAGCTTTTGATATCTGGCGTCCACCACCATCGGAGGCCGCCATCTATTGATTTGCAAACTTGACCGACGAACGCCCGCTCGCCTCCGGCTCCTCTTCTAGAGTAATCGATGTCGCTATCGACTTTCATGACATGCAGCATGTCGCGAATGACCAACCGCCGCGCGGTCCGGCGCGGCCCCTCACTTCTGATCAACCTGAGCCCGCCCTTTGGCTTCCAGTGCCATTGCGCAACAATCTCCTCGGTTAGAGGAAGCCATTGCTTACTTCGACCAGCCGCCTGGAAAAGACCTTCCAAGCAAATGTAACTCGAACGTCGTGCGTGGGCTCTTAACAGGGCGCAAACATGCGAATGGAAGGACGGTAAGATAAGGTCCTCGGCCAACGTTCGTTGTCGAAGCTGATCTCCGGCCTTCCTGATCCGCTCCAGGGACCGACAATGGGCTTCAATCGAAACTTTCAGAGATTTTATGTCCCCGCGAGAATATCGTTTCCCCGTTACTGTGGGGCTTCCCTTTTTCACAGCATCATCAGACCAGTTCTTTTGCAGGTAGAGGCTCCGCAGGCTATCGCGATAGATCGCATCGACCTCAGGGGAGTAGCCGCACGGGCTTGACTGATTTGGTACGGCAGTCATCTACAATTCCTGCGATTTAGCAGAACGCCGATTGCGCGAGATGCACAGCTCTACTTCGGCTTTTTGATACATGTATCGTTTTCCCGGCTGCTTGACGCGGTCAGGCATCTTACCGACCGCTTTCCAGCGGCGAAGAGTTCGGATCGGAACTTCATATTTTTTCGATGCTTCCTGCATCGAGATCAGCGGAAATTCCTCGTGCGCCCGGCGCAGCTCCTCGAGCAGCGCGGGATCAATAAGTTTACGGGTAGCTTGATGGGGGATTTTCATGACGCTGGCACACTTCAGTGCAATTAACGGGAAAGATGTGTGCCAAGGTTAAGTGGCACAGTTGCGTATGCACAAGAGCAAAAAGTGTTGGTGGACCTGATCTGCATCCACGCCGTTTTAACCGATGAAGTGCCAGAGCGAACGACTGGAATGTTGTCGAGGGGGAGACACGTTTGGGAAGGAAGGGACAGTGCGGGGACAAATTGATAATGATCCCGAAGCAGCCCCGAGGACGGGGATCAAAACCGAAATACATTTTGTCGGGGAAGGGGTTATCAGTACCTCCAGCCGGGGTGTGCCGAAAGGTCCAGGCGAAAGAACGCGGCTGGTTCTGGATTTTGGGACAGACATTTGTCGCCGTGCAAGACGCCGTGCGCAGCAACATTTGTTGTAGAAACTGAGACATTCACCGGGGATGCGGCCTCGGATACTGCGGTAGTGCGATGGATCGACTTCGCAGTCAGGCTAGCATTGCGCGCCATGACATTCCCGGGAACGTTTAATCGAGTGTCGCCGTCCGAATGTCGTGGAGCACCGCAAGCGTCATATCACTCACGTCACCCTTTCTACTTTTCACCATCTCCATATACACACCGAGCGCGTCAGGAAACTGCCCCGGCAGAATTGCGTCATTTTCCTCAAGGCAGTTGATAAGCACTTGGAATGCCGCGACCATAGCTGCACCATAGGCGGCGATGACTTCGCCCTCGGGCGAGGGTTTTTCCCTTTGGCATTGTTATCTCCGTCCGACGTGGCCAGGTAAAGTGGTGCTATCCAATCGATTGAGCAACCGCGACCAGACCATTGGGACCATCCCGTGAGAATCAAATTCTACTCACGTCTGCTATGGGGGGTAAAACGAAAGTCCTGCTTGTAGGACCGACAAGTCAGTTCTGCCCCGTAGCGACCAGACATTGCCCGGCATATGCAACCTATGGTAACTCTCGTCCCGTAAAGGTCGCTATTTTGGAGATGCCCGTGGCCCGGAAACGACTGCGCGAGCTGGTTAATAGTCAGCCCCCTGCGACGCCATTACTTCCCTTAACTCACACTACTGATGTGTACGGCCTGATCAACGCTCTCGACGATCAGGAACTCGTACCCCATAGCTGCGACGTTTTCGTAGGCGAGCCGCTACTTTACTTTTTCTATGGTCGCCCCTCCTATCGAGTTAATTCCAACCAGCCACCAACCTCACTGGATCACTATTTACCGGTCTGCTTGCTTTTCCGGAGTGCTTCGACCTTCCCGATCAAGAGGATATTTCCTTTCGATACTGGCGGCTTTGAAAAGGATCTTTATGCGGACGCACTCCATAAAGACATGAAGCTTGAAGACTTCGGACTCGACCCTGATCCGAGCACTCCAGGCAAGGTAATTTCGCTTTTTTTTGGAACGGTAGATGCATATCTTCGCGCCCGACCACTATCGGCGTTGAAGCTCGATCCCAAAGAACTCGAGGCAATCAGTTTTCACGCTCTAATCAGCTCACGCCTAAGCAACAATGTTGACAATCGTTCATCCGGCGTCGAGATTCAACTTGAGGGTAGACTTGATCTACGCGGAAATATCGAAGCGATAATTTTGCCAGGCCCCCTTTTGGAGAGTCAACAGATCAGCGCCAAATTGAGCCAAGGGGGTATCGTTCCTCTTCCCTATCCTCAAATCGACCGACAACGTCCGTCAGAGTACGTCACGAAAATCTTTGACCTTTGCTATGAATACTATTCCAGAGTTGGCCCGTTAAATGTGTCGTGAAAGATGCCTTTCTTAGTCGGCTTCCTTGATCCTAATCGTGGCGCGTTTGGATTTTTGATTCCACTATTTGCAAACCGGTATGGGGCAAATTACAATCTCGTCCAAGACATCGCGCCCGATGATCGGGTGAAAGCATTTTTAGAATTCGAAGGCAGCGTAAACTGCGTTTCACAGAGCACGTCAGAGGTCAAAATAGGCGGAAAGGCCTTTTGGGCATTCAGATATCAGGATCGTATCTCTCAAGGCACCTCCGAGGAGCTCACGACCACCCTACTTCCTCTTTTATCGCAACGCTCATTCTCGAACACTCCGCTGCTGGAAAGCGAAATTGCTAGGTTTTGCGGTCAGCAGGACATTTATTACGAGGCACTGCTAGCCACGTTTAAATTTTTGAAAGTCTTTTCGGCGACCGCCGCGGAGATTTGGCGCGATACGGTGGTCCTTCTACCGGTTGCAAAGAGCGAACTAGCCACCATTCTGCCCAGAGATTTTCTAGCCAAGAACCCATCACTTGCCGACGCGCGAGCCTGGACACAAGAAAAAGATTTAGTTGTTGAACTTCCCCGACGAATGTTTTCACAACCGACATTCGCAACAGGTTGGAACGAACTGCCAAAAACGACAGAACTCGCAAAACTCTTCGATCTGCAAAAGATAGTTATTACGCAAAGTCCGCGACCAGGCGAGTCACAGGAGAACGTAGCCGTCGGAATGAAAGGTGCGCCCGACACCTGGCAAGTTCGAAGAGATGGGTATATGGCGCAAAGCAAAAACAAGAAGACTGTCGCAAACTCTACGTCATCTCTAGACAGGGGTGAGCGCTTGTCGGAAGCGGAGCGCATTAAAAACAAACAAAACAAGAGAGAAAAGTGGCTTGAAGCTGAGCGAATACGAACATCGCAGCACAAAAGACCCGCGTCTCGACACACCGTGAATCCGTCACCGAGTCGTCCCGTGCCAGTAATCAAGCCGCCGGCCTACATTCTTGAGCCTGCGTTCCAATTTAGAAGCGAATGCATTCAATTGATCCAGCGCCATGATTGGGTAGTTCGCACTCAAGCCGAGAACCTGTTGGCTTTAATAGCAGTTCGAGAGGGAAGGATATTTTCGTTTGGCTTCGCTTACTCAAGCGAAGTTCTGGCATGGACCATCGACACAGTAAGTCATATCTATCCCGGCTATACGAGATGTATATTGGCAAATTTCTATCCATCTGAATTTGAAGTAGCTACTTCCAAAAAGGACAACATCAATATCAGGCATGTATCTGAATTTGAGAGTTTCTTTAATTGGCGTGCTACCGCGCCGTCTTGATCTTGTTGCGCTCGCCGAAAGTTTAGCTGCCTTCTCCGCGCCTCGTTGACGCGGATTTCCGATAGCTTCCCAAACTCCGATGTCTGCTTAAGATGTGCTGAACGCGCCTGCTCCCGGCGACGAAGGGCCATAGGGCGATTCGTTGGAGAGGGCGAAAGGCGGGCTGTTTTTCTGCGGTGCATGGGTCTCTGTTGTGCACCTAACGGACCTGACGGCTCTATCATTTAGAGACAACTTGTAGGCCAACAGCGGACATCGGGAATATTTCAAGCAAATCTCTTTACCTGGTTCGCAACAGGATCATTATCGATAGTGGGTTTGACGTTTTAACCTCCCCTCAAAACCTCGAGAGGAGAGCATGTGAACGGACCCGCCATACTCAACGATACCAGACAGCGCCTGGCTGACGAAATCGTCGCCTACCGTGAACCGATCACCGCACCGCTAAAAGTTTCACCTTGGGTTGCTATGAGTTGTCTGCAAAAGGCAATTCGCCGGGGTGAGACAGATATCGCACAGCATGCAGCCGCAACACTGTTAATGATCGCCCCAGATCGTCTTTGGCGGCGATGCGGTGCAGCCGCATTTGAAGAGATCGGGGTCGCTGATCTTGAAACAGTTTCACTGGTTACGGCAGCCCTCGCGGGGAAGCGATACAGAGCAACGATTGGCGGCGAATGGAAGGTCGCGAGCTTCATCGTTGATCGAATGACAAAGGCTCCGAAGTGCCGTGCAGCGGACGACTTACTGCTGACTGCGGACAGCCATCCGCTTTTTCACAAAGCCCGAATTGACCTTGCAACCAAGACAACCCGCGAGCTTATTCGCATAGCCACCAGCGAGGCTGTGCTGCCCGTGCGTGCGCTCGCCACCTGGCTTGCTGTCGGCACCCATCCCCACCAGACAAAGCACCTGAGCGCCCGCGCCGGGGAGCCAGCCGCCTTGTTCGACGGACTGTGCGAAGCGGGCCTTCCGCATACGGCGGTCGAAATTGCCCGAGAGGGGTTTCGGAAGATAGGAGAGCCCCTCTGTCCGTTCGTGGCGCTGCTCTGCCCCATGGCCGTCACTGAAGCATTGATCTTGCTAGATGATGAGTTGCTGCCCGAGACAATCGTTGGTGAGACTCCTAGCTGGGCTCTGGATGTTTACACTCGCGAGGGGCGTGCAGCGCTCGAATATTTCCTGCGATCGGATTGCGAAACCGCTCGTTGGGTTCGCGACCACGTAAGGCCGGGGCAAAGGGCCAACTTTCTAGGGACGGTGGTTTTTCGTGTGGAAGGTGGGCTGGTTCGGCAGCGATCAAGGTGGCCAACCGGGGATGAATTACGCAGGCTCGTCGATATCGAATGCCATGGGTCGAACTGCCCGGATGCCACCGAAATCCTAGACCTAATGCGCAACGACATTGGCCTCCTGAATGAGGAGCGGTCCCATGTCGGATAACGTTATAACTCGTGATAACCTTCTCTTATCGAGACCCAAAAAAGGCGATTTGGCACACTTCCGTGACAATAATTTCACAAGCTGGGAACCGAAAACAGTTTCCGACTACATTCGGGAGAGCCTGGCTGAAAATACAAGGGTCGCCTACCTAAGCGATCTGGCCCATTTCGAGGGTTGGGGGGGTCGGATACCCGCAACTCCCGAAACAATTGCTGAATATCTGGTCGCACACGCTGATGTCCTTAGCGTAGCCACGCTCAATCGACGTATGGCCGCCCTAGCCAAAGTCCATCGCTCAAGCGGCTTTAGTAATCCAACCTCCGTGGAAGTCGTCAAAGCGACTGTAAGGGGCTTAAAACGGATCAAAGGTACGGCTCAGCACCAAGCCAAACCGTTGATCAAGGAAGACCTGTTTTTGGTTCTGGAATTCACCGGGACGCGCCTCAAGGATATCCGGGATCGTGCATTGCTGTTGATAGGTTTTGCTGGGGGCTTTCGGCGGTCCGAACTGATCGGCCTAGATTGCAACGACATTATTCCGGTCCGCCAAGGGCTCGAAGTCACCCTACGTCGTTCCAAGACAGATCAAAGCGGCGCGGGTCGTAAAATCGGCATCCCGCACGGTCGGAGCCGATGGTGCCCGGTAGCTGCGCTTGAGCAGTGGCTAGCTTCTTCCGGCATAACTGAAGGAGCGATGTTCAGGCCGGTTGACCGTCATCACCGGCTTGGTCCCAACCGCCTATCGGGGGAGGCGGTTTGCCTGGTTGTTCGTGAGCGAGTTCTGGCTGCCGGGATTGATCCGGGGAATTACTCGGGCCACAGCCTGAGGGCAGGACTAGCAACGAGCGCAGCTCAAGCTGGGGTCTCCTCTTGGAAAATTCGTCAGCAAACTGGCCACGCTTCAGATGCCATGTTAGCCAGGTACATACGGGATGGTGAACTCTTCTCGGGAAACGCAGCTGCGGCTCTATTCTGAATTCTTGCCGAACTGGCGACTATCTTGGTCGCGGTAAATGTGAGCCAGATTGGACTGAGATAATTTGACCAATGGTAGACCCTCGAATCCCAAACCAGGTCGTTGGATTATGAAAGCTGTCAAAACGAAGGACACCGCTCCCGAGATGGCGTTACCCGACGAAAAAGTACACAGTCGGGTCGCGCCGACGCAATTTAGAACGTGGTACAAGGCTCACCCTGGTCGCCCGGTTTGGTTGCGCCTGACCGCACTACCTTTCGAGTTGTGATCGCGCTGCGCGACAACTATGCTTCAGCAGCGTTCTTCAATTGTATCGCTGGAATAGATGTACAAAGTTTTTCCACACATCAGGACAGGCGAAAGCCAACCAACGCCGACACCTGCCCAGGCAACAACCGACGCCGGGGCAATACCCGAGGCCGAGGTAACATCCGAAGCCGACGCAACGCCCGAAGCTGAGGCAGCGTCCGATGCTAACGAAACAATCGCTGCCGAGTTGGCAGCCGACTCACTGGTGAGACGACATCGAGCAAGAAAGCGTAAGTCGCGAGCCGAGTCGCAGACGGTTGAAACGCAGACGGTCGAAGCGCCGAGGGTCGCAACGCAGCCCATTGATCCGATGCAGTCGCTTCCGTTGCGTTTAAGTCGTTCAATTGGTCGCTCAATTCGAACAACCCGTCGCAAGGTTCATGCTCAAATTATCAAGGGCACGCTTTTATCAGAGCTGTGGAGCCGAAGAGTAGCCAGTGTGATGCTTTCGAAAGCGACGATTGTATCGGCGACGCTCCTATCGATCTTCATAACCGTGGCGTTTTTGATCCTTGCTGACTCTCAGAATATGAAAGCCAGCGAAACCCACCTGGCCGCCGCCCAAATTATCGGTGCGGCTTTGGCTTTAGTTCTATCGCTCTCTATCATACCGGCGCAGCGAGCCGCTGAACTGTTTTCAATCAGCGTGCTGCAACTGTTTGCGAAGGACCGTGCGCTGGTCATTGTCTTTCTTGTGCTTGTCGCCACGACAATGCTCTCTCTCTTGTTGGGAAGCGGTTGGGTAAATTGGCTGGATGCTAAAGCATCTTTGAGCATTCAATTTGTATTGCTCGGAATCTCCTTTGACGCGCTACGCCGCTTCTATATTTCGACCCTCGATTTATTGGCCCCCGAATCCGCCATCAAGCGTATCGTCAGCGAAAGCAAACGACAGTCGTGGTTAATCGGCCGGATCGCTGACAAATTAGTGGCGATGCAGGTCGCTGCCGCCGGGCAAACCAGCGACAGCGACATAATGATACATGCAAACGCGATCACCGGAACACACTTGCCGAAGACACTTCAATTCTGGTCGTCACAGCTCGAAGAGTTTGCTCACAGATTTATCGCGCGACGAGACTCCAGCGCTACGATTGAAACAATCGATGCGCTCGAATCAATAGCCACTGATTATTCTGAGTTGCGCAAGAAGAGTGTCACACTGCATCTCGATCCTGAATTTCTTCTCGCTGGCGCGTTAAGCGACATTTCGGACGTTTTGAATCCAGTCTATGAAAGTATCCAGCACATAGTCGACGACGCTATCGCGGCCAAGAATGAAAAGATCGTTCAACACGCGATGTCCACAATGGGACGGATGGCCTTGTACGCAACGTCGATTGAAGCGCGCGGGGTTGGCGGTCAAGAGATTGCGCCGTTGGCATTCGGAGCAAGCTTCTATTTCGACCGTGCCGTCCGCTCTGCCTTGGCAGCGAACATGAACGACGCCACGTTGCGCGCGATCAATAGTCTCAATTCGATCCTGCTTAAGCGGACGCTCGAAGTTGAACTAACGGGCGTTGTAGAGCAAGTCAACGAAACGCTCTTCGCCATCGCATTAGATGGAATGGCGAAGTCGAACCAAACCAACGTGTTTCGGTCGATTGGCGCGATGCTGCGTTCGATACAATTCGAAATAGCAAATGACCGCTTTGATGCTGACTCGCTTAAATCAACTCTACTTCGAATTACCCAAATCATTCCCTACGAAGTGATGGCCGACAGCAACGGAAATCGCCGCCTTCAAACGTTTCCAGCTTACGACCTTGGATTCGAAGCGAGCATTCCAATGCTATTGCAGAACATGGCCCAAAAGGTCTTTGTCGATAAAGAACGGCCGTGGTCCGACCCGTTCCACGACCTGTCCGAGGCTATGGAATTGATCCGCGACCATTTCAGACGTCTGAGCGATGTTGATTTTAGAGGAACGCTCCTCGGTAAATATGTGGCAGACTCACTGGATGCCGTGTGTCGGGTGCTGCTACATGAACTGAAGCATCCGCCGGAAGGCGCGGAGGGCTTCGTAACAACTGTAGAAGACGATTTAAAATCTCAAATAACTTGGATGTCAGGCTTGTTCCCTGCGAGCGGCTCGGCCCGGAGGCATCATATTTCTGACGCCAGCGCGCATCTGACTATCCTAGGCATCGATGCGCTGGCAGGAGGTTTCACGGACGTTGCTCGCATATGCGCGACGACGTTGGAAAATATTGCTGCCAATCTGCAAGCGAGTATCGATTCTTTTGAATTGGCGGATATCCATCGAGACTTAGAGATATTAGCGCGCGGCGCAGAGAAGGCTAAGAACGCGACATTTGCGACCGACATTCGCGCCATGATAAGCTTGCCGCCGAACCTCTCTCTACAGCAGCAATCATTTCATTTGGATGCTCGCGCCACGCGCTTCCGGCAACTAGATGAAGCGCTGGCCAATGCGGGCCGCCGTCAATACCGAATGGATGCTGATCCAGTTGAGCGGCTACATGCTTACATCAATGAACGTGCTTGATTAGGCGCGACGATGTCGTCGGTCAGATGGGTTCGCCTTGAAAATAGTTTTCCGTCATCGTCGAACTTCATAGTCCCAGAGCTGGCGACACTGTTTGTCGGTCTAAGAATAGGTGCGCTGGTAGATTGGGATAAGCGACACAATCGCTGTAACGAACGTGGCGTCGTTGCTGGCAGAATTAACTGCGCCGGGATCAATCGACGCCACCAAAAAAGCACCGAACGCATGTTTTCCTCCGCTTTTCTTAGCTTTCTAGCATAGCGTCGCGTAACCATGCCCCGGCGCAATTCGTCCGTGAGCCCCAGACGACTATTCGAGACGGCCTTTCAAAGCGTCCATCATCGTTGCTGCTCTCGAAGCAAATCCAGAACTTAATTTATGGATATTGTTACTTGCTAGGCGCTCTTGAAAGAAACGACGAATTTGAGACTTAGAGGGATGCTTCGCGAGCTTCAGCTCGTTCTGGATAAAGTCTAGCGCTTCTTGGTCTAGCAAGTCTTCAATAAAGGTTGCGCCGGGAAGCAACTCGCTGATGGTTGCGATACGATTTTCTGGAATGCCAAACTCTGCTGAATATCTCTTACGCTCAACGTCCCCCTGATGATCCCCATCCAAAACGAACAGGAACTTCAAGTTCCAGCCGACGTGAAGACCTGCAAGAGCGCCGAACGTTCCAGCGCCTAAGGCGGGGATCAAAGGTAAATCCCATGCAACCTTGCAAACGTTCGCGGCGTATCTGAGAATGTAATAGTCAGACTTTCCTTCCAAAACAATTGAAGCTCGTTTCATATCGAAACGAGATGGCACAACTTCGAGCCGGTCCAGAATCGGTTGAAAGTAGCTCGTTTGATTCGGATGCTTATCAACGAACGACCGATACGTAGCTACCTTAATGTCCAGCGACTCATCGTCCAAAGAGAGATCATCCAGCACTGACCCGATGGGCGCGTCTGCTCTGTTAGTGACAATGAATGTTTGCTCCAGCCATTTTGGCTCGATCATGTAGTGACTGTGCGTCGAATAGGCCAGCATGTGATTGTCCCGAGCAATCTCAGGGAAACAATCGATTAGTTTCTGCTGTGCTGCAGCATGTAAATTTGACGCAGGCTCATCAAATAGGAAGAGTAGAGGACGAGAGGCCGAACGTGCCACGCGGAACTGCGTAAACAGCATAAAGGCAAAGAACCATCGAAAGCCCAAAGAACGATCATTCACATTGAAGCGGCGGCTACCATCTCTAATTTGGAATTTTATCGATACATCGTGCTCTTGGGTCTTGGTTTTTGTACCTCCCGCGTCAATCTTTTCACCCTCAGACATATCGTATGAAATGACGACCTCTTTTCCCCTCGTGTCTTCGCCAAATATTTTATTCCAACGACCAAACACCAAGCGCGTAACTGCTGCGCTTGCGCGATCCATCACGTGCTGAATCTTTGCACGGTCGTCCCGATCCTGCCACGCAGTTAGGAACGCGAGCCATGGAACAACAAGCCCCTTACCTCGCACCCTTCCAATGATGTCCCTTCCAATGGCGTGACCTTGACCATCGTAATCGAGAATATCTTGAAAAACCGTTCGGTAAAATTGGTCTACGACGTCGCCCCGCTCAGAAAGAAATACAGCCTGAGGAAAATCAAAAACGAATGACGGAAAGTAAGCGATGTCCGGTGTTGCGTCGTAAACAACGTCGCGCAGCTTCACCAACTCTTCACCAACAGGCTCGCGCCACCGTCGTTGCTTAGGGGTCTTGACGGTTAGGGTGGTTATTAGAGTAAAGTAGTTGATCTGATAGTCGCCATTTTCAAACTTCTGGCTTCGTTCAAGAACTAACTCCGAAGGCATCTCAGAAACATTTAGTTCCAATTCGTGTTCTTCAAGAAGCGTCTCTTCGATTTTTTTCTTGTCCTCGTCTGTTAGAGTCAGAGTCGCTGTTACTGAAACCCGCCCAGTGAAAGTCGAGATTTGATGCCGGGGCACTCGATCCTTGTATGGCACCCCGGTTTGGTCGTCGCCACCAAGCAGCTCGCTGGTCGCGGCATCTGGCGAGAAACTATGAATTGCCTCAAGAAGGGTTGTTTTTCCGCTCTCATTTAAACCCACTAGGGCGAAGACCGAGGCCCCACTTAGGTTCTCGAGACTGATTGTGGCGTCCTTGATGCCCTTGAAATTTTTAATTCTAAAAGATTTGTATCGCACAGTTCATGTTTCCAATCCGCAATTAGAAATCAAGAAGAGCTATGGGTCGCACGTTCGCGTATCAGCGACAGTTGCTATGAGACCCCCTTCATCGTTTGCGATGCAGCGTCGAATGCTGTCAAGGCCTGTCCAGGGGCACTGATATCATCTTTAGATCACTATCTAACCCATCAGACGCCCTTGATCTAAAGGATTCGGGCGAAATCGGCTACGGGGGATCGTCATTTTGGTGGGGCCTCGGTTTGGTGGTTGGTGTTTTGCGTTGCGTCCGTAATGCTTATTGGGTCAAGCTCCAAGAGCGGAAAGACAAGCGTACGAAATGCATCGTTCGCGGCTCTTGATTCAGGGAAGCAGGGACATCCTTCGATACAGAGGGCCAATTATAAATGTTGCGCACACTCGACCGCAACGCTCTTTGGAGGGGCAATCTGTGTCTCAAGCGTCAACTGTCGAAGGAGCGCACACCTATCACTCGTTGTACCTCGCTGTTCATGCCGTGCATGCCGAGGCGCCACAGATTTGGACTGTTAGTCATTGCACTCGAATATTGACTTCAATTATGTCTGCTAAGCCTTTCGCTTGGCGTGTCGTCGGCGTAACAGAGGCTGCCTTAAAGAAGTTTCATGAGTTAAATTATCGATATCAGAGCGGGCATCGTCTTACACGCGCCCATTTGAGGCCTCGGATCGAGACCGTGCGAGAGTTATTGAACCGCAGCGAGCCTATGTCTGAGAGTGAATTCATCGAATATTGGTTCGCGCACGACAGAACGGTCCTTTGTGCGGTCGGGGAGAACAAAACGACTGTTCCCCAGTACATAGACATTGAAAATAGCGACGGATTGTTATTCTCATCCAACCGGATAGCTTGGCAACACGGGAAGAAGGAGCGCGAACTGTTACAAACGCTTTATAAGAGGTTCAGCGGGCTATCCTAAGCATAGCTGATGAATTTGCGCTGATGCGAATTGACGCCGCAAACTCCCGCCGTGGCGGCCGAATTGGTGGGAACTTTGGCGAGATTTGAATATCTCGTAGTCTGTGGCTCATCTCCTGTGAAAGCAGGGGTGTCCCGGTCCAGCCTTAGTGGGATCAGTTAGGCCTTCCATGAAAAAACCGGCTCAGCACCTTACCTATATGAAAGCGCTCCAGTTGATTGCCGATCAATCCCGGCAGCAGATGGCAGCGTTGATGCCTCACATGGGTGAACGCGGACGCATTGCAGAAGAAATAATAAAGAGCATTTTGACGCGCACGCTTCCGAAGCGTTTCTCGGTGGGCAGTGGAGTTATTGTATCCGCAACCGGCGACTGCAGCCCTCAGATCGACATCGTAATTTATGACAATTTCCACAACGCGCCTCTGTTGTCTGAATTCGGGGCCTGCGTCTATCCGGTTGAGATTGTTTACGCGACGATTGAGGTGAAATCTGTTTTGACAAAGCAGGAATTTCGCAAATGCCTCTCTGACATTCGAAAAATTAGAACGCTGGGAAACAGGAGGCATTATATCGCCCCCGAGATCACAAGGAGAGACAGAAACCTGGTCATCACTAATACCAGACGGGTGCTGACAGTGCCCCCACGGAATTACGTGATTGCTTTCTCCCAAACGGGTTTTGGAAAAACTTACGCCGCCTTTAAGCGCAACCTCACTAAGTGTCTGGAGGAGCCCGAAACGTTCATTCACGGCGTGTGTGTTCTTCGCGACGATTGGTTCGCTGGTCGGGTGGCGTACGAACCGGCATCTAAGTTGTACGGTTCTGAAAAAGATGGGTTGCTCAACTTTTACGTGTCGCTACTCAAGGGACAGCAAAACTACAACATCTTTCCAATTGATCTTGATGCCTATCTTGCTGACTTGCCGAACGATGAAGGCGGCGCGCCGACAACTTAGGACGGGGCCGGGCTGCAACGCCTCTTTTACGAGAACCGAAAGCCGTTTTTGAGCGTGGCTGGCGCAATTGCATATCTCTGCCAGGCGCAGTAATGGGCCGCCAGTCAACGCCCAGTTTCAGCATCCAACCCATCAGTGCCCCTTAAACCAAGGCAGCCAGAACGAAATCGACTACGCAGGATCGCTATTTTGAACCTCTTACCAAAATGACAACAAGCTCTTCCCTCGTGGCGCAGCCCCTTCAAAAATCGATGATGAATTCTGGCTCTGCCCCGAATTGGCGACGCAAAAGGATATGTTCGGCGGGAAAAATTGGTGGAATTTTTGGGGACGACTTTGAGCTATCGTGTTTTCGTTTTGACTAGGACGGTACGCCGTCCCATCGGGCGTTTTGATTTTGCCATCGATTGCCCCTGCCCCCGAAGCAAAGCAACATCTAAAAGGGCATTGACCCAGACGAGGTCGGACTCGGGAAGGGATGAAAGTTTTGCCGATATCTCGCCAAATGCTCCCCGGTTCATCGAGCCCTTTGGAAGGTCGCTGGTGAACAACTCGGCGGGGTCAACCTGAACGGCCTGGGCAAGCCGCTCAATAGATGGGAAGCGGGCCCCCGTCGCGCCCACCTCGATCTTCGAAATCATGTCCACGCTCAGCCCAGCGGCCTCTGCAAGGTCTTCCTGAGTGAGTCCACGTCGCCTGCGATGTGCAGCTAATAGCTCCCCAAACCGCTTCCTCAGGTCCGCCATAATCCCTCCGCCCCGATGTTTAGGGGCGAAGCGAAAAAGCGGCAGGGATTACACTTACTGATTGGTATTAAATCAGTAATCTACTTGCAAGAAACCGTAATTACCTTACCGTTCCGCCCTGATCTCGAAGAAAATGGGGTTGGAAAGATGTCCTCGGTACTGCTGGCATGTCCCGCCTGTAAGAAGCGGATTTCCTCCTCGGCTCACACCTGTCCAAATTGCGGTGAGACCCTTAGCGACCAATGGGAAGCCCAGGGCCGCACTCGGCTGCGACGGCAACGATACGCCGCCTGGGCAGCGTTGTTGGGCACTGCCGCTTGCGTCGTTGTCTATAAGGCCGAAAACAGAAGTTCGGTGAAATCCGCCGGGATCATATCCTCGATGGCAACATCTGACGCCATTAGAATTGAGCGTCCCGCCCAAGCCGAGATTAAACAAGCGGTAAATCAAGCCCTTGCAGCGAACAGGCAACAGCCAATGGCCAGATCAGAGCCTGCGCCTGTCCCTGTTCAACCGGCTCCTCAAACGAAGCAGGCAACCGGCAACATTGTAAGAAGTGGAAACGCAATCCTTTGCACTTCGATTACCGACGCCCAGATTGTTTCCCAACTCATCGAAGCCAAAAGGTTAAACGAAGTTCCGCCGCAAAAAGGCTGCTGGGCTATTACGAAGGGAACGGAGGTTATGATCCTGAGTATCGTTGGTGGCTACGCCCTGATTTCCCTAATGGATGACATGAACCAAAAGGCTTGGACTAACGCTTCCTGGCTGAACGGCAATTGAGGTCACAAGCTGGGCGGTAAACCTGGTACAGTCCGCTGGTACAGTTTCCGCAATATTTCAATCGTCTAGGAAGGTCGCTGCCGCGCAACTCTCTGATATCATTAGGGACGGGATTTCGGGGTCCTTCTCCCTCCCTCTCCGCCAAATCTACGCCAGGCCACGATATACTATCCGACGACCGCCCCGGTCCCATGCCCGCCGTTTACTCGGAACGAGAAGCTGGAGGAGGCGGTTTACACGACCTTGAGACCAAGATGCTCCTCCATAGGTGCAAAATCGCGGTCATCGTGCAGCAACGCGTGGCGATGTTCGATGCAAAAGGTGCCGATGATGATGTCGGCTGTTTTCCGGATCGTGATGCCTAGTTCTCTCAGCTTGCGGTAATTTCGGGCGGCACGAGGGGCTAGATAGGCATCCAGGAGAGGCACAATCGCGTACTGGCGCAATCCGCGTTCAATGCGCGTGGCATGGGCGTCGTCCCGAGCGCCCTGAAGGATTTCAAGCAGGATGAGATCACCTACCAGGAGCGGTTCCCGTGCAACGGCTTCCTCCAGTTTGTCGGTCGCCGACGTGCGATGCCCGCGCAGGTGCGCAATCCAGACCGAGCTATCGACGAGAATCACGGC
>Ga0075522_10001129_pt1 | contig 20265 bp, 21 predicted proteins | sample NGEPerA_FD_74796 | JGI IMG/M metagenome (GOLD analysis project Ga0075522, IMG submission 74796) | Arctic peat soil microbial communities from the Barrow Environmental Observatory site, Barrow, Alaska, USA - NGEE PermafrostL2-A | ecosystem: Environmental > Terrestrial > Soil > Wetlands > Peat ...
CTAAGACGGGTCAGCCCCGGGTGAGAGATCCTCGGTGCGACATCCTTGCAGGTGAAGCGGCGGGATCATCCCAGTTCCTAGAGCGGTTGGCGCGATCGTGCGCGTGAAGCAACCACATCGCGACCTTCAGTGGGCCGAGGGTCGTGCCTCAGCTTGGGGCGGCCCGCGCTTGCCGCACGCAACACGTTCAGCGCGGGCCAAGTCCGTAGGCGATGAGTACGCCGGCGGGGGTGGCCGAATACACGACGCCGTCGAGCACCGCGACGGTCCCCATCGCGGCGGAGCCGAACTCCTGCTGATCGACGGACCAGAGCACGGCGCCGGTGGAGGCGCGGAGCGCACGCAGGGTCCCGACGTCGTCGACGATGTAGGCGACGCCATCGGCAATGACTGGGGAAGCCCAGAATTCCGTGCCGCCGAACGTCGCCGTCCACCGCACCGCTCCGTCTCGGGCATCAAAGGCACGGAGCCCGTTTTCGATCGTCCCGGCGATGACGATGTCCCCAGCCACCGCCGGCGTCGAGTCCATTTCGTAACTGAACAGGGGACCGGACCACAACCGCTTCCCGTCGCTGAGGCGCAGGGCGTACAGGGTCGATACGCCGGCATTGGCACCGACATACACGGTGCTCTTCGACACCGCCGGACCACCGAGCCACACCATCCCCGGCACGTCACGGCTCCACAAAACGTGGCCAGTCGACAGGCCGAGCGCCAGCACGCGCACGCCCGACGGGAGATTGGTCGCGACGACGATCGCGCCCGTCCCCAGCGCGGGGGCGCTGTCCAACTGACCGCCCACGGACTTGCTCCACCGTTTCGCACCGGTTGCAGCATTGAAGGAGTAGACAACACCGTTGGTCGTAGTCAGGTATACGACGCCATTTGCGACGGTCGGCACCGTGAAATAGAGATCCTGGCGGGTGTCATACGACCACACCTTCGATCCTGTCGAAGCCCGCAACGCGAACAACGCGGATCCCACCGTGGCGTACAGCACGCCGTTCACGACGGCCGGCCTGGAACCGACACCAGCATCGAAGTGCCGGCGCCACAGGACGTGCTTGTCGCTGAGCCGGACGGCGGCAACATCGTTGTATCCCCACGCGTCATACACGACGCCATCGGCGATCACCGGTGCGGATGTCTGACTGCCGTCCGCGGGCGGGCCGGGGCTCACGTCCCACAGCTGGCGCAGGCCGGCAACCTGACGGGGGGACAGCACCGTCTCGTTGGGGTTGAAACCCGTATGGCCGGCGTCGAACATGAACTGACTCCACTGGCCACGCGTTCCCGCGTTGAGATCCTGGGCCGCCGCCGGCACCGCCTGCAGCGCCTGAGCCGCTCCCAGGGCGGAGGCGACCAGACTCACCAGAAGCAGATTCCTCCTCGCAGTCACTCTCTCTCTCCCATGCCATCAGGTATGTCCGTCTCGACGTCGATGGTCGTCGCCGGCACGCTCGCGTGACAGGGTCGTTGTGCTCTGCCTCAACATGGCCTTCGGCACCATGTGAAAGAGACGCGCTGACCTAGCGACGAGTGTCATGACGATGGCGATGTCATGACGGTCGAAGGAGCGCCGGCCGAGAACGCGGCGGCCCTGGATTCGCCATACATGCGCTGCCGCACTTTGAGAGGGCCGAAGGAGGTGACGGTTCCCCACCCAAGCGTGATTACATCCGGCGTAGTACGGCGCCTGGCTAAGCCGCCCAAATCCGCTCCAGGAGGCCGCTCTCCTCCAGTGGTTCGGTCGGCGCCAACCGTTCCATTTGGCCGCGCTCGCCTGGTGACGCTGTCGCTGCTAAGCAGAGCAAGCCGTCAGGCTTGAGCTCCTCCTGAGTTCAAGCTATGCACGGTGTGACGCATTCGCGACAGCGCAATTCTTTCAAGCTGGATGTCGAGGGTTCGTGTCCCTTCTCCCGCTCCAGCGGTCGCTGAGCAAGCCGATTTCGTTGCACGGCGACTACGGCTCGGGTTCGCCCGCCCGTAGGGATCCCGATCGGGTCGCCGTCCCGAGCCTCCCACGCAATCGGCCCCGCAGTACCGAGCGCCTTCAAGGGCACTTGCCGTGGTTCCCGGCCGTTGTCGCCCGCGAGCGTCATGGGATGGGCGGCGTCGTTGTCCGGCTGACCGTGCGTCGGGCGCGTCTTGCTATTGGCTGGCGGCGGCCGACGCGAACCAGGATTCGATCTCGGCGAAGTCCGCATCCCACAGAACGACGTCGACGGCTCGCGCGGCCAGTTCCAGGTGTGGCGATCCACGCGCAGGACCGGTGACAACGGCGGTCACCTCGCGATGGTGCAACAGCCATGCGAGAGCAAGGGCACCGCATTCGACTCCGTGTCGGCGCTCCGCGTCAGAGCGGAGCCGATCAATCGCGTCGTACACGGCGGGGGTTAGCAGCTCATCGACCCCATCGGGGCGCAGCGCCATCCGGGAGTCTGGGGGTGGGGTGACGTCACGTTGGTACTTCGCGGTCAGTGCACCGCCGGCCAGGGGCGAGAACGGCGTGAACGCCAGATCGCGCTCGGCGCAGATCGACCGCACGGCTCGGTCGTCTTGGGGTCGCAGCAGGCTGTAGCCGTTCTGCACGACTTGGTAGCCCCTGATGCCGAGTCGTTCGGCGGCGTCGAGGGCGGCCGTGAGCTGGCCCGCATCAACGTTGCACGCGCCTACGTAACGGCAGTGGCCACTGGCACGAATCGCCTCGAGCCCCTCGAGAGTCTCCTCGATCGGTGTGCCGTCATCGGGCGCATGGGTGAGGAGGAACTCGACAGTGTCGACGCCAAGTCGTTGAAGGCTGCCCAAGAACTTCTCTTCGAGAAAGGCGGCGTCGAAGCGGCCGCTTGGTCCGTCGACGTCCGGCGGGGCAACCTTGGTAGCGAGACGAACTCGGTCGGTGACGGCCGAGTCGCGCTCGACCAGCCAACGGCCGATCATGATCTCGCTCGCACCGTCGGCGTAACGCTCCGCGGTGTCGAACAGTGTGATGCCCAAACCGACCGCTTCGTCCATCGTCGCGAACGCCAACGGCTCGTCCAGCCCGCGACCCACGAGTTTCGTGCTCCCGCCAATCCCGCCGAACGTGCCGCAGCCGAGCACGAATCTTCCGTAGCTCCAGATTGGTGGCATGGTCACTCTCAGCACTGTAATGAACCACGTCGGGCGCGGATGCCGGAACGCCCGCCGCCGCGGTGTCGCCTGGAGTCTTCGCGGCCTGCAGTTGCGAGCTGCGCCGGCATCGTGGATCGTCTGAAGCAACTTCGGGTGGATGGTGCGACATCGTGCGAAGTGCCGGTTTCCGGTTCCGATTCCGTCGCTGGCCGCGGTGGTCATTGCTGGTCCCAAGAGCGGGCCTAGCGTTGGGCTCAGCGCGCGTCACGTTCCAGAACGCTATCCCAAGGACGCCAATCACCACGGCCAGCACGACGATTAGCGCGACCATCGACCCATCTTGGGGCCGACGAAGACAGGATTCAAGCCGCCGCGTCCTCGTCCAGCGAGGCGGAACCACCGACGACTTTGGGCAATTCCTTCCAACCTGGATGTCGCGAGTTCGAGTCTCGTCTCCCGCCCTCCGTCAGCCCATCGGGACCGCATCCTCGGCCTCGACCGCGGATACACTGTCAGGGTCGCCGAAGCCACAGGCCTAGCATCCGGGGGAGCACCACGATGGCGTCCACGACAGTGACGAGCACGACGGAGCTCTGGAAGCTGATCCACGAGCACCGCGAGAAGGTCGGCGATGCTCTGGGGACGCTGACAGATGCGCAGTGGGAGATAGCATCGCTCTGCACGGGCTGGCGGGTCCGCGACGTTGTGGCCCACATGGTCGAGACGCACCTCATGACGCCACCCCGCTTTGCCCGCAAATTCGCCGCCAGCGGCTTTCGCTTCAACACTTTTGCGGCGAAAGGGGTCGCGCTGCACGCGACGCAAACCCCCGCCCGCCTCCTGGCCGAGTACCGCGAGACCGCGTCGCGAACCACCGCCCCGCCAGGGCCGAAAGTGACCTGGCTTGTCGAGGCGGTCATTCACGGCGAGGACGTCGGGCGCGTGACGGGGACATCGGTTGCCGTCTCGCCAGTGGCGCTCGTTGCGGTCGCCGACTTCTGCCGCGGCTCGACGCAGCTCCTTCACGGCAAACAGCGGAGCGCCGGGCTCTGCCTGCGCGCCACCGACGTCGACTGGACTGTCGGGGACGGACTTGAGGTGAGCGGTCCCGCCGCCTCGCTGATCCTTGCCATCACCGGTCGCGAGCCGGCCCTGTCCGATCTCAGCGGCGACGGCGTGGAGACGCTTCGATCCCGCCTCTGATGCGGCGTGGTCGCACAAATGGCGAGTACGGTGACGTGGCTGTGGCCGATCGCGTCAGTCGGTAAGGCGCGCGTGCCGTCAACCGCGGCACCAATAGCGTTCGCCCCCGCTGCACGAATGGTCTCGCGGAGTTCCTTCAGCATCGGCTGGGCTGCCTCGGAGGAGTCCGCGATGAGTGGGTCGAGATGATGGTCGACCCGTCTCTCATGTTCGGCGTGCCGCACATTGTCGAGAAGGACCCGTGAAGGCTGGGTCGGGGCCACGGTCATGGCCCGACGTAGACTCGGGGACGACAACCTGATGCGAGGAGGCGCGTGCCTTGAAGCGGTTTCTGGTGCTCTACAAGTCCTCGACCTCGGCCAGCAAGATGATGGGTTCCGCGACCCCTGAACAGATGCAGGCGGGCATGGAGGACTGGCAGCGGTGGTCGGCCAACGCCGGCGAGGCGATCGTTGACCTTGGGTCCCCACTTGGAGAGGCATCTTCGGTGGGCGGCGCCGCAAGTGGCAATGCCGACGAGCACATCACCGGTTTCTCGATCATCCAGGCAGATTCGCGTGACGCTGTCACGACGCTCCTCGAACAGCATCCCCACCTGAAAACGCTTGGTGATAGTTCGATCGCTGTGTTAGAAGTCATGTCAATGCCCGGGATGTAGGCAGGAGCCCTTCGCCGCCGAACGACCTCGTCACCACGCCACCGCCCCATGCGGCGTCAGGTGCCGCCCATCACCGTGGGGGCTATCTCGCTGCGGCCCGCTTGCTGAAGGTCGGCGGGGAGAGCGACTCGCGTGTTCCGCCCCATCAGCTCGAGCTGGATCCTCCACTCGATGATGGTGGCGCGCTGGTCGGCCTGCGTCGTCGGAAGGGAGCCGAACTGGCCGTCGGGCAGCGCTGCCACCAACGCGCTGAGATAGGAGTCCTCGAGGATGTAGGTGTGTGCATACGCCGCGTTGATGCGCGAAAGCGTCGGATTGGCAGGTTGCAGCGCGTTCACATCGAGTGCGTAGGCCGCGAAGGCTCGCTCAAGGTCACCCATGGCTACGGCTGTCTGCTGACCGTTCAGGCGATGGGATCGGTACTCCTCAAGGACCGGGTCAGCGCCGTCGAGGAGATGATTGACACCCAGGCGGATGGGCTCGACAGCAGCGATGTAGGACCTGAGTTGTGTCGCGGTCGCAGTCGTGTCCGACCGAGTCCCGCACGAGGCAGCCGAGACCATCGCGACGGCAGCCACGACGAGAGCGCCGTGGCTGCCGCGGAACGATGACGGGCGCATCTCTAGTAGCCGTACCCGCCGCTTCCTGACGATGTTGGACTTGCCGCAGCACCACCACCGCCCGACCCTGAACCGGCTATCGCCGTCACAACCGACCACCCCGGGTAGCTGCCGTTGGCGTCACCCGGCTTGCTGTCTCCGGAGAAGAAGTACAGCGGAAGACCGTTGTCGGTGACCTGCGTCCCACCCCCATCGCTGCGCACGATGGTGCCCCACTGTCCGCCGCTCACCGATGCTGAAGGCGAGCTGCCCGAAGGGACGGTAAGTGCAGGCCAGCGCGTTATACACGCGCCCGAGCAAGCGCTCGAGCCGCTGTTGGCCACGTCCTTGGTGAATTGGTACAGGGTCATCTTGCTGGAACCCGCCACAAGCACGGTTCCGTGGCCGCTCACGGTTGCGGACGCAACGGTGGCGCTTGCCGCTCCGGGGTTGCTTGTACCGCCGCCGCTTGATCCGCTGCTCGCGCTCGTCGCAGCCGCACCGCCGCACGCCGCTAGCGTCAGCAGCGCCGCTCCTCCGAGGATGCTCCGTGCTCTTGTGAATGGCATGTCAAAGGGTCCTCCTACGGGTTGAGATACGACTGTGTCACGCACCGCGTGCTCCTCGGTAGTGTTCAATCGTCTTAAGACGTTGCTTCAGGCAGTGACCCGTTCCCGTGCCAGCGCCTGCGGCTGAACGGTTGCTAGCCAGGTGATCCTTCGCCATCAGCACCGCCGACTTCGGCAGCGCGATGTCGTGAGGCGAGCAGTGCCGTCGCCGCCCGAGCTGACATTGGTGACTCGCCGCGAAACGCCGCCCGGATCGCTCGGGCCACCGCGTCGTCATCCTCGCCCTTGTACATGTACCCGACCGCACCACTGTCGATTGAGTCGAGGACGCTTTGGTGGTCGCTGAGGCCGGTGAGCATCACCACTTTCGAATGCGGTGAGACCGCCCGGATTTGCCGGGCCACCTCCGCCCCGCTCATGCCGCGAATCGACACCTCCATCACAACGACGTCCGGGCTCTGGTCGGCGGCGATGCGTACTGCCTCATCTGCGGCGGCAGCGACGCCGACGACGTGTATATCCTGCTCGCGACTGAATCTCTCAGACAGCGTCTCGCGAGCCACGGCGTCGTCATCGACGATGAGAAGGCGGATTCCTCCAGGCGGTGTCATGTGGCGCTCGAGGAAAGTAAGGCGTCGTGCGCGGTCGTGGAGGCCGCCTTCCTGGTCATCTGCCGTGAGTGCTTGATCACGGGATAAATCGTGCGCCACGCAGGCGCGCTCGACACCGTTACCTTCGTCGTACGACTACTTGCGGGGTTTGCCCGGGCCCTGGCCGCGCCTACGATGAATGTGATGCGCGCAGCTGGATGGTACCGATGACAGCGCGCGGCGCGATCGGCGTCAGGGGGACGCTGCGGGCACCGGTCGACGTCCCACTACCGGATGGCGTGGTGGAGGTGCCTGCCGGCATTCTCGAAGCGTGGCGCAACAACCCCGTTAGCCTTTTCCGCCTAGTCGTGTTCGGGCGCCTCGTGCCCGCGGCGTTCTTTGCGTGGCTTGGCTACCAGTAGCTTCTTCGCCTTGCCGTCGATGTGCGCGCGCTCCCCAGGCTGGTGACTGCTGTTGCGCTGGTGAGTGGACCGCTTCCAGCGGTCCTCTACCTTTGCTTCTGCCTTATCCCAGTGGGCGTCTATGTCAGCCGCCCAGCGCCGCACCGTCGCGATGGACGGCTGGTGCCTCGCGCGCTGGCGATGACCGGAACCCTCATGGTGCTTCTCGTCGGCGCACTGCCGCCGGGCACCGCGCTCCACAGGCCACCGCTCTGGAGCAGCGGCCTGTCCACCGGCCTCTTGATAGTGGCCTTTACGGTGATCATCTACGCGCTGATGCACCTGCGTAGCAGCCTGAGCATCATTCCCGAGGTGCGCCGGCTGGTCATCGGCGGTCCGTACCGCTTGGTCCGCCATCCGCTGTACGCCGCTGAGATCCTCGCGGCCTTCGCATTCGTGCTCGTGAACCCAACCGTGTCGACCGTGCTCGTACTGGCGGCGTTCGTGGCTGTGCAACTGTTGCGGGCGCGGTATGAGGAGCGCCTGCTCGCCGTCGCATATCCGCTGTACGTCGAGTACGCGAGGCGCACGCGCAGGGTCGTTCCGTTCATCTGGTAGGTCAGGTGGACTCCCCGCCCTGGCGATGCGCAACTTGAGGGTCGCCCCATAGGCGACCCCCTAGTTATAGGGTTGCGGTCCCTTGCAGCTCAGCAGGGATTCGTCGAGAGGATGTGGCGGAAGGAGTTGAACTGCGTGACCGTGACGCCGCCGCCGCCGAAGAGGATGTAGTTGGCGTTGAGCAGGGGTCCGTATTGCGCGTTCTGACCGAAGTCGTTGGCCGATCCAGGAATGTGGTTGCCGAACTGCCAGCGGCAGTTGGCACCGGCGCCGGTTGTGCTGAAGAATGGGTAAAAGGCGACCGGTTGCCCGTCGTCGGTGAGTGGGAAATGCGTGCATCCACTACCGGTGGACCGGTTGCAGGGGTTGACGGCCGCAGTCGATTCGACATCGGGCAGGTCGACCTCGAACACCGCCCGGCTGTAGGGTATCGCGTACGAAACGCCCGTCATCGGACTGCTGAAGCGGTACGGCGTGGGATGCAGCATCGTGTTGCCATCCGGCCACACCGGCTGATAGGTCGAACCATCGAAGCCGGTATTCGTGTCCATGCAGCCGCTCACGTGGATTCTTGGAGCCTCGGTTCCCGGGAAGCAGAAGTTGTCGTCAGCGTCTGACGGTTCGGCATTCACGCCGATCTCTTCCGTGTCAGTCGCCGGACAGGTGATGGGGTTGCCGGTGTTGTCCAAACCGAACGGGCTTGCCGGAACCGGGGTTGCCCCATTGCAGTACTGAAAGTGTCCGATCTCGTCGGTGAAGGCGATATTGTCCTGGTCAGCTCCCCATGGAAGAATCGTCTTCTCGGAGGAGGTGCTGTACATCGGATGGAAGTCGTAGGGAATCGCATTACAGCTCGTGCCAGTCGGATCGAACTGGATATGCGCAAAGCCGTTCGCCTTGCTGGCCGTCATCGATCCCGTCTGGCCGCTCGTCTTGTCCTTGATGATCGTCTCGAGCCCGTTCGGCGTGTCATGGAGCGTGACCGCGAGGTTGTCTCCTGAGCTCATGAACAGATCGCGAGTCGGGTCGGGGGTGAAGGTGGCAGAGGTCGAGGCAACGGGATTCGCTGGTCCCGTCGACTTGCCGTTGATAGTGAGAAACGCGAAGTTGATCGTCTCGACGCCCACCTTGGCGGCGCAGGTTGCGTTCTGCAGAGTTCCCGCCACCGGATCCTCGAGAAGGCTGTCCACGTTGAGCGCGGCGCACCACTTCTTGGGGTCGCAGGAACCCGTCCCGACGGCCACCGCCCAAGTCGGCCACTGGACCCATCCGGGGGGATAGAACTGGAGTTCCATAAAGGCGGCCCCGGGATGCTTCGGCGAGACGGCGGGGTCAACAATGTTGGAATTACTGTCCGGGATGCAGGTCTTGACCTGCTCTGGATACGACTGGGTGTCGCACAGCGTCATCCCGTACCAGGACCCGCTGTTCAGTTGAAATGCGTACGCCTTGCCGGGTTGAGTTGGGTTGGCAGCCGGTGGGTCGGTGGGGAGTGTCAACTGCGACTGGAAGCGGTTCCCCGACCCGGGTTGGTCTGAAAAGAAGTGCACGCCGGGCTCGTCATGGCCGACGTAGTGGTCGGCCCCGAAGACCTCCGCTGCGTTCCCGAGCTCCGCACATATTCCGGCGCTGTCATAGCAGCTGATGTGAAGGTGCTGCGGTGCGGTCGCCTGCGCACCGGCCGAGAAGCCGCCCGTGCCGGCCGCAGGCAGCGCCGTCGCGACCATGAGTGACCCAAGCGCCAGCTTCGCCTTCATCCCAAGCCCTCGGTTTGGGAGCCGTTGTCGCCCTGCAGTGCGAGCCGGGCGGCCAAGTGGATCCCGACTGATGAGTGCTGAACGCTACCACCGGGTAACACATTTCTCCACAACCCGGAGGTCGTACGACTGCTAGCTCCCTCGCACCTCGGTCACCCAGCATCACCTTGTCCAGTCGTCGGCAAGATTGGTCACCGCCTCCCGGCGCCTGGTGGCTGAGCTGCCAGCGGGCAAGCGCTGACGGTCCGCGCGGTCAGTGTCGGGGGACGTGGCCTCGAACAGCCGCCCCAGCCTGCGCCGGTTCGCCGATACGCGTGTGTGACGACGAATGCACCGAACGACCTACCTCGGGCGAGCACCACGGAGCGTTCGATCCCGGGGCGCGCCTCGTCCCAACCCAACCGGAGGTGGCGGCTAGGATCGCGCTCTGGATGCCTGGCGTCATATTCCCGGATGGAGGTGGGGGACAAGTCAGATCCCGGTGCCGCGACGTGTCAGCCGGTACGCGCAACCCCGGGTCGGCAGGGGGCCCTCGGGTAGGACCGTTCCAGCAATGCCCGCGGCGTGTAGGGCACCTTCGAGGATGCCGGCCTGCGCGGCGCAGATGACCTCGCGGGCTTGATCGCACGCCTCGAGAAAGATGCAGTTGCTGGCGAGAATCCTCTCCCCCTCCACTCTGTAGTCGGCTCCCAGTCCATCAAGGGGGGTGAGCGCTTCGACTACGGAGCGCGCACCCTGGCGGGCCGCGTCCTCACCGAATCGCAATCCCGCTGCCTTGGCCACACCGGGCGCCGCGTCGCCGAGGCTGTTCACGCCTGTTGCGAGGATGCTCGCCAAGGCGACGAACTGGCGAGCCGGGTACGTGAACGAGAGAACACCAGGCTTCGAGGAATACAGGGAGGCTGGTTTGCCCAGCCGTCCGCGACGTTGCGACTTCTCGAGGTATCCGAGATCGGCGAGCCGTTCCAGATGGGTGAAGGCGACGGTCCGGTGGACGCCGACGAGCTGGGCGAGGTCGTCGATCGTCTGGGGTCCGCCATCACGGACCAGGCTGAGGAGAATCCGCCGGCGGGTCGGGTCCTGAAGAGCGGTGACCAGCCGCTCAACATCCCCCGAGGCAGATGGCTCCGACGGGCTGACTGGTCTCGGGGAATTCCCGTGAGTGGTCGGCATGGCATGAATCTAGCATTTATCGCGCCTTGACACGATGAACTCTGGACGTCACCATGGCGACGGCCCCGGGCACGCCCGGCGGTTCTCAGCACACGAGGGTGAGGAAAGGTGACCGAGAGCCTGGTTGATCGAGTCATTCGGCGGCAGAGATGGCTGGAGAAGGCGGCCGACGTTCTCCAGGGGGGAGTGGGCGCCGTGTACGGGGCGCTCGGTCGCCCGGGGCGTGCGCTCAAGAACGTCATGCACGGCACCGGCGTCCTGGGCCACCCTCTGCATCCGGCCATCAGTGACCTGCCGATCGGTGCCTGGGCGGCGGGTGTGGTCGCCGACTACGTCGCTCACTTCAGCAGCGCCCTGCCGACGCAGGCGGGGGACGTGGCGCTCGCTCTCGGCCTCTCCGCCGCCGTCCTCGCAGCGCTGACGGGGCTGACCGACTATCACGAGACGATCGGTCACGAGCGGCGGGTGGCGACCGCGCACGGGCTCAGCATGGTCGCCGTCGTTGCTCTCGAGGCCGCCTCGCTTGCGCTGCGGTGGTTCGGTTCGTCCACGCTGCACCCGCTTGCCGTCGGCCTGTCCACGGTCGGTTTCGCCGGTGTGATGGCGGGCGGCTACCTCGGGGGGCACCTGGTCTTCGGTCTTGGCACGATGGTCAACCGCAACGCCTTCGCGGAGGGTCCGGAGGACTACGTCGCCGTCGGCATGGGGGCCGACTTCCCGGAGGGGGAGATGCACCGGGTCAACGCGGCCGGGATGCCCGCACTGCTCGTTCGCCGAGCCGGTACGCTGCACGCGATCGCCGCAGTCTGCTCCCACGCCGGCGGACCGCTCGACGAAGGTACGCTCGAGGGAACCCGCGTGACGTGCCCTTGGCACGGGTCGATCTTCTCGGTGGAGTCAGGACGGGTGTTCCAGGGGCCGGCCACCTTTGATCAGCCCACGTTTGCGGTGCGTGAGCGAGAGGGACGCGTTGAGTTGAAACTCGCCGCTCCAAGTCATTGAGCACCGTCGCGCTGTCCGAGGAGACGGCGGAGGACGAGCAGCAATCTCGCGACCTCACTGCGCCTGCGGACGGCTGGAGCCGCGCACCGCTCAGCGTGTGGGGACCACCGCCACGGGTTATTGAGGCGGGGCATTTGGTCGAGGGCATTCTCCGCTACCTCGGTGAGGACCCGGGGCGAGAGGGTCTCCAACGAACGCCGGAGCGTGTGGTCAGGTCGCTGCAATTTCTCACCGCCGGATATGAGCAAGATCTGGGCGCGGTGATCAACGGCGCTGTTTTCGCCGAGACCTATTCAGAGATGGTCATCGTCCGAGATATCGAGGTCTACAGCCTGTGCGAGCATCACCTGCTTCCGTTCTTCGGCCGTGCCCACGTCGCATACATTCCCGATGGTCGCGTCATCGGTCTCAGCAAGCTCCCCCGGATCGTCGACATTTTCGCGCGACGTCTCCAGGTACAAGAGCGACTCACGACCCAGGTCGCCGACGCCCTGGACGAGGCGCTCTCACCCCTCGGTGTCGCAGTCGTCATCGAGGCTGCCCACCTCTGCATGATGATGCGTGGCGTGCAGAAGCAGAACAGCCAGACGCTGACCTCGAGCATGCGCGGCGTCTTCCTCTCCGACCAACGGACTCGCGCGGAGTTCATGGAGCTGATTTGTCGGATTGAAAGGTGATCCCGGTGACGCCGAGATCACTGTTGACACCCTTCCGAAGGCAACCGAATGCGACCACCTCCGGTGGCTGCTCAGGAACGACGTCGGCACGCTACAACCTCAACTCTTGTTGAAGTCAACAGGCAATCGCTGCCTAGCCGCCCGCCGGGCCCTCTGGAACACGCCGAGCGCCTCCTCAGTCAGGGAGCAGCGGCATGGACAGGCCCGGGTCGCGGCCGAGCAGCGCGGCGCGCGTCACTGCGGTCGATCCGAACCGGCGACGCACAGTGTCGAGCGCGACATCGAGTGCGCTGCCGCTGTGACGATCGAGCGGGAGCGCAAGCTGGACGGCATCGTCGTCGTCGAGGTTGCTCACCGCCAGTCCGCCCAATGTGATGCCACGCTGCTCGATCATCGGCATCGCCGTCGTCAGGAGGGCCCTCACGGTGGCCACGATCGCCTCAGTGTCGGCGGTCGCCCAGGGCAGCGTGTGCGATCGCGTCGCCCGCGAGAAGTCGTCGAAGCGCAACCGGAGCACCACGGTGCGGCCGAGGCGCCCGGCCACCCGCATCCGCCGCGTGACCCGGTCGACCAAGCCAAGAACGATGGCATCCAGGGCGTCGGGTGGCGTCGGTGAACGGCCCAGGGCACGCTGCGACCCGATCGAGCGTCGTCGGCGGCCCACCTGCACCGGGCGAGGATCCTGGTTGTGTGCAAGCGCGTGGAGGTGGCGGCCTGTCGCTAGGCCGAGAATCGAGACCAGCGCAGTCTCGCCAAGCAGCGCGGCCTCGCCGACGGTCGTGATCCCCGCGCCGTGGAGCTTGTCGGCGGTTACTCGGCCGACGCCCCACAGCCGTTCGACCGGGAGGGGGTGAAGGAACGCCAGCTCGCCGTCCAGCGGCACGACCAGCAGACCGTCGGGCTTGGCCACGGCGCTCGCCACCTTGGCGAGGAACTTGGTCCGGGCGACGCCCACCGAGATGGGCAGTCCGACCCGCTCGAGGACGTCGGCGCGCAACCGCGCCGCGATCGCTGAGGGCGCGCCGGAGACCGTCTCCATCCCGCGGACGTCGAGGAAGGCCTCGTCGATCGACAGCGGCTCGACCACGGGTGTGGTTTGCCGGAACACCTCGAAGACCGCCTCACTCGCTTCGGCATAGGCTGACATGTGCGGTTGGACCACGATCGCCGAAGGGCACAGACGGCGGGCTTCGGGCAGGCCCATCGCCGTTCGCACGCCACAGGCCTTGGCCTCGTAGCTGGCAGCGAGCACGACCCCGCCACCGACAATCACCGGCCGGCCGCGCAAGCGAGGATCGTCGCGCTGGTCGACCGACGCGTAGAACGCGTCGAGGTCCGCGTGAAGGATGGTCCCTTCATTGCCCACGAACATATGTTCGCAGGACCGGCTCGAGAATGTGTGCGAGAAGGGCCAGGGTCCTGTCGAGCGGGTCGGCGGGGAGTGCGCGGTACGAGACCGGCACTCCCGCCGAGGTCAGACCGAGGAGGCTGTGGAGACCAGCTGATCGAGAGCGTCGGCTCCGAACTTGTACTGCGCCTCGACGACCTTCAGCACGGTGCTGAAGGTTTGATCCACCACGGTGTCGATGGCCGGCACCAGCTTCTCGGAACCGGGGAGCATCGAGACGCTCAGCGGAACCAGGACGGAGGCGAGGCTTTGAAACACCCCGATGGTGGCCAGGCTGATGTCCTTGGCCTGATTGAGGCCGTCGGTCACAGCGGTGTTGGCGGTGCGGGTGTACTCGGTGTAGTCGGTCATGGCTTGTCCTCATGGCCTCTGGGTCCCATTGTGGTTCCCTTTAGGGAGGCTGCGCTAAGTCTACCAAGCACATGCTAGATTGTCAACCCGCCATCCTTGGCGCTGACCTCTGGCCCAAGACCACGTTGTCAGGCAGTGCGGCAGCGGGAGGGGAGGCGCCTCGGCGGCCAGCTCCCGGGACCTTCGGCGCCTCGAGGTCGTGACCAATGGCCGTGGTCGGAGATCGGCCCGCAGTGGCCTCATTGGAATCTGTCCCTGCGAGGGCGATCAACATCTTCGCGAGGCGCGACCCAATGAGAACGACCGTTCAGCATCCTCGGGTGAACCTGATGCTCATCGGCGCGCCGGCAAGTGGCAAGGGCACGCAGGCGGCCCTCTTGGTCGAGCACCTGGACATCTCCTCGATCGCGACCGGGAACATCCTGCGAGCCGAGATGGTGCAGCGGACCGAGCTCGGCCTTCGCGCCGAGCCCTACATGCAGCGCGGCGCCCTGGTCCCGGACGCCCTGATGATCGACATCATCCGGCAGCGCTTTCGCAGCTGCGGTCGACGCGACGGCTTCTTGCTCGACGGTTTTCCCCGCACCGTGGCGCAGGCACGGGCGCTCGACGCGTCAGCGGCGTCGATGGCCATCCGCTTCGACCGCGTCCTCTATCTGGACGTGCCCGAGGGTGAGTTGATCCGGCGCATCACGAGCCGGCTCACCTGCCCTGCCTGCGGCCGCAGCTACGTCCGCGACCCCGACCAACCACGACCGCTGACCTGCGAGTCGGACGGCTTGGACCTTGTGGTGCGCGACGACGATCGGCCGACGACCGCGCAGCGACGCATCGTCATCTATCTGCGGAACACTCTGCCGGTGTTGAACCACTACCGCAGCCAGGGGCTGGTCGCCAGTGTCGACGGCACAGGCTCGGTCGCGGAGGTCTTCCAGCGCGTGCTGCAGTCCCTGCGCCCTCGGCCCGACGCGGGAGAGGCGTCCTTGACCGGTCGCGTCAGCGCTTGGCCGACCTCGACCTGGTCATGGGCGGCTTCGTCTGCCTTCGGGGCCGCGCAGGTACTTCGCGCTCGGGAGCTGGCTCGTTCGACGCGACCAGACCTCGGTACACCTGCAGCAGTGCCTGCTTCCCCTCCGGGGTGAGCCGCCGATCCATCCGGATCGCGTCCTCGACCGTCTGTGCCGGCCGTTCGACGGTGTCGTCGAGAAGGCCGGCCTGCTGGTACAGCGTCTCCGTGGAGAGGTCCAGAGCAGCTGCGATGGCTTTGAGCACCTGGGCCGACGGCGTGTACACGCCGCGCTCGATCTGGCTGAGGTACGGGTTCGAGACCGCCGCCATCCCGGCGAGCTGGCGCATTGAGAGCGACATGAGCTCTCGCTGCGTGCGGATGAACTCGCCGACCGACTTGAGCGTAGGTGGGGTTGGGGGAACAGCCACGCAGCCATGGTACTGCTTGGAGAGCCAAGCTACAGAAGGGCCGACCGCGCGCAGCCTTGAACTCGAGGGACCCGCGGCGTATCGTGGGTCGCATTCGCGGCGGGCGCCGGCCATGGCGCTCGCCACTACCATCAGGATCCCGATCCATCGCTGCGGAGCCGGCTGGATTGTGATCCCGGGAATCGGCGTGGCCTACCCAGTGGAGAGTGACCATGACAACTTTGGAGTCTCCGACACGCCAGGTGGTGGCACCGCGCATCTTCGATGGCCGCGTCGCCGTGGTCACAGGTGGAACACGAGGGATCGGTGCAGCCATCACCCAGGAGCTGGTGAAGCACGGCGCTCACGTCGCGGCCGGCTACAACCGCGATCTCGACACGGCGTCCCGGCTGCGCGACGAACTGACCGCCTCGGGCGGCTCCATCTCCATCCACCAGGGCAACGTCGGCGAACCGGGCGACTGCGGCCGGGTCATCGAGGACGTCCTATCTACCCACGGACGGGTTGACTTCCTGGTGAACAACGCCGGGATCACGTTGGACAAGACGGTGCGTCGCATGAGCCTCGACGACTGGCACGCGGTGATGCATATCAACATCTCCGGCGCCTTCTACATGATCAAGGCGGTGCTCGAGCACATGCTGGAGCGGGGCAGTGGCCGGATCGTCAACCTCAGTTCGGTGATCGGCCAGACCGGCAACATCGGCCAGGCGAACTATGCGGCGTCGAAGGCCGCCCTCTTCGGTCTCAGCCAGAGCCTGGCCCTGGAGACGGCCCGCAAGGGCATCACCGTCAACTGTGTGGCCCCGGGCTTCATCGAGACAGAAATGGTCAGCGCGATCCCCGAAGAGATCCTCAAAAGCATCGTCGACAAGGTGCCCGTTCGCCGCCTCGGACGCCCCAGCGAGGTCGCCAGGGTGGTCCGGTTCCTTCTCGAGGACGACGCCGCCTACATCACGGGGGCGGTCTACACAGTCAACGGTGGAATGTCGCCGTGAGGTCATGATGGACGCGGTTCAGCCCCTCGAGGACGCCGTCTACGGCGATGCCGTCGCCGGTGAGAGCGGTTCCCTCGACAGCGCCCTGCGCACCGCGGTCACACAGCTCACATTCCGCCATCCCGACCAGATGGCCACGGCCATGGGCGACCTTGCCCGGCGCCAGGCCGCGGTCGGCGCCGACGCCATGCAGCGTCTGGTTGGGCGCGGCGCGAGCGATCCACTGGCCCCGGGCGACAATCGCTTCGCCGACCCAGGGTGGCAGAGGAACCCGTTCCTGCGCGCCATCGCCGAGGCCTACCTGAGCGGCGCGGCGTGGGCCGGCGAACTGGTCGACTCGGCACCGATTTCGGACCGGGTTCGACAGCAGGCCAGGTTTTCGCTACGCATGGTGCTCGACGCCGCGGCTCCAAGCAACGTCCCCTGGATCAATCCAGCCGTCGTCAAAGAGGCATACGAGACGGCGGGCGGCAGCCTGTTTGCCGGGTTCTCCAATTTCCTCGACGACCTCGCCCACAACGGCGGCCGACCGCGCCAGGTCGACGCCACCGGCTTCGAGGTGGGTACCAACATGGCGGCGACGCCGGGCCGGGTGGTCTTCCGCAACCGGCTCATCGAACTGCTCGCCTACGAGCCCCAGACCGAGTTGGTTCACACCCAGCCCATCCTCTGCAGCCCGCCCTGGATCAACCGCTACTACATCATGGATCTTGCCCCGGGGCGGTCCTTCGTCGAGTACGCGGTGCAACACGGCTTCACCGTCTTCATGATCAGCTACCGTAACCCCGACGACTCAATGAGCGGCACCACCTGGGACGACTACCTGCAGCTGGGTCTTCTCACCGCGATCGATCAGGTGCAGACCCTGACCGGGTCGGACGTCGTCAATCTGGTCGGCCTCTGCTTGGGCGGAACCATGTCGACAGTGGGGCTCGCGTACCTCGCGGCCCACGGCCAGGGTGGGCGCGTCGGCTGGATGACGGTGACCAACACCCTGGTCGACTTCAGCGTCCCCGGCGAGCTCGGGGCCTTTACCTCTGAAGTCGACATCCGCAAGCTCGAAGGGACCATGCGCAAGAAGGGATTCCTCCCGGGATCTGCGCTGGCGCAGACGTTCGACTGGCTCCGCGGCAACGACCTGGTCTGGAACTACGTTGTCAACAACTGGTACATGGGGAAGAAACCGGCAGCCTTCGACCTGCTGGCGTGGAATGGCGACAGCACCAACATGCCCGCTGCCATGCACTCGCAATACCTGCGCGCCTGCTATCTGCGCAATGCGCTGATCGATCCCGGCGCGTTCGCCATCGAGGGCACCCGGATCGACCTGCGCCGCATCCGTCAGGACCTCTACATTCTCGGTGCTCAGGCCGATCACATCGCCCCGTGGCGTGGCAGCTACCTCACCACCCAGCATGTCGGAGGTTCGGCGCGCTACACGCTCACCTCCAGCGGCCACATCGCCGGCATCGTCAACCCACCCGGCAACCCCAAGGCCGGCTACTGGACCGCTCCGGCCCCCCGTGGCCTGAGCGCTGACGATTGGTTTGCCGGCGCCGAACGATCAGCGGGAAGCTGGTGGGACGACTGGATCAGCTGGGCTTCCGAGCGCTCCGGCGCCATGGTGCCGCCGCCGCGCCTTCCGGAGGGCGACCCCGCTCCAGGCGGCTACGTCCGCGGTGTGGTCGGTTCCCCTTTCATCGCCGAGCCGGCGCAGCGGCGCACTTCGGCGGCATCGCGACAGAGCCCGAACGGACACACCATGTCGAAGGAGAACCGACGGGTTCGCCGTGAGGCGGCGCCCACTGCCGCCTCCCCCCGTCCTCGCCGGCGCGGGCGTCCCCGCGTGGAGGGTTCCCCGACGCCCGACTGAGACGCCAAGCCAGGAAAGCCAAGAGGTCACCACATGGAAGACGCTGTGATCGTCAGTGCCACCCGAACGCCCGTGGGCGTCATGGGCGGGGCGCTTGCCAGCCTGGCCGCGCCCAGGTTGGGCGCCGTCGTCGTGGAGGAGGCCATCCGCCGCGCTGGGCTCACGGCCGACGACGTCGACGAGGTGCTGATGGGCAACGTGATCCAGGCCGGAGTCGGTGAGAATCCGGCGCGTCAGGCCGCTGTTTTCGGCGGCGTCCCCGCCCGGGTTCCGGCCATGACTGTCAACAAGCTGTGCGGCTCTGCCATGAAGACCATCGTCCTGGCCGCGCAGGCGGTGCGCCTGGGCGACGCCCATTGCGTGGTCGCCGGCGGCATGGAGAGCATGAGCAAGGCGCCGTACCTGATTGAGAACGGCCGTTACGGCTACCGCATCGGCAACGCGGAGTTGATCGACGCGATGATGCGCGACGGCCTTCACTGTGCCCTGGAACACTGCCACATGGGAATCACGGCCGAGAACGTCGCCAAGGAGTGGGAGGTCAGCCGCAGCGACCAGGATGCGTTCGCGGTGCTCTCGCAAGAGCGCGCTATCGCGGCCGTCGCCGCCGGCCGATTCCAGGCCGAGATCGTCCCGGTGTCGGTGCAGGGGCGCAAGGAAACCGTGATCGTCGACACCGACGAGGGGCCGCGTGCGGGCACGTCCTTGGAGACGCTGTCAAAGTTGCGTCCCGCCTTCGACAAGGAGGGTACGGTCACCGCCGGCAACTCCAGTGGCGTCAACGACGGCGCATCCGCGGTGGTGGTGATGAGTGCGTCGCGGGCCCGCGACCTTGGTCTGACCCCGCTGGCTCGCATCCGCTCCTACGCCAGCGCCGGCGTCGAGCCGAGGGTGATGGGGGTGGGGCCGATCCCGGCGACGCGTGCCGCGCTCGACAAGGCACATGCGGAGATCAAGGACCTGCAGCTCATCGAGTTGAACGAGGCGTTCGCGGCTCAGGGCGTGGCGGTGATGCGCGAGCTCGCGCTGGACGAGGAGATCACCAACGTGAACGGCGGCGCAATCGCGCTCGGACACCCCATCGGATCGAGCGGCGCGCGCATCGTGGTCACTCTCCTGCACGAGATGATCCGCCGCGACCTCGAGTTGGGGTTGGCGACGATGTGCATCGGCGGTGGCCAGGGCATCGCGATGGTCCTGGAACGCAACTGAAGAAAGCAGTGTGTGAGATGACGGTGAGTGACCAGGGCATCAGGTCACATCACGAAGTGCTGTCTGAAGTCCGAGCAGAACCTTGTTGCGAGAAGAAGAGGAGAGTCTGATGACTGACTATCAAGAGATCCTGGCCCAGGCGGAGGAGCAGTTGTTCGCCAACATCAAGCAGGCGCAGGAGCTGAACCTTGCCGCTGTGGGAGTGATTCGTTCGCTGGCTCAGCTCACCGCGCCGACATCGACCGAGGGGGTCGCGAGCCAGGCCACCGCGCAGGCCACAGATGCGGTCAACCGGAGTGTGGAGTTCACCACGAAGCTCATGCAGCTCCAGAGTGAGTACGCAACCCGGCTCCTGGCTGAGCTGGGCCCTGCCGCCGACAAGGGCTGACCCCGGGCGCCTCAATCGCGCGAGCCACAACCTAGTTGCCCACGATGCCGGGCGATCAATCGAACAGAGCGCTGTATCCGTTCAGCGCCGGCTGGCCGCCAAGGTGCGCGTACAGCACCTTCGAGTGTGGATCGATCTCCCTGCGGGCGATCATGTCGATCAACGCCGCAAGCGATTTGCCCTCGTAGACGGGGTCGGTGATCATCCCCTCGAGTCGCGCGCCCAGCTTGATGGCAT
>Ga0075522_10001132_pt1 | contig 20243 bp, 17 predicted proteins | sample NGEPerA_FD_74796 | JGI IMG/M metagenome (GOLD analysis project Ga0075522, IMG submission 74796) | Arctic peat soil microbial communities from the Barrow Environmental Observatory site, Barrow, Alaska, USA - NGEE PermafrostL2-A | ecosystem: Environmental > Terrestrial > Soil > Wetlands > Peat ...
TTACCTGTGGATGATGTCAGGGATTTGTATGATCCTGTATACTGGGCTTCTAAACATATTAGAGTTATAGATGATATTAGTGGTGATATATCTTTGTTTTCTGCGCGTGGTTATCAAGAACCTGTGCTGGCTTGTACAGCAGAACGTAAGGTAGATCGTATGGGTCGTGGTATGGGTAAGACATTGTTGGGTGTTATTGAGGAACTACATAAAGTTACTACTAGAAAGAATTATGAGATCCTTATTCTATGCCCAGCAAAAGCTCAAGCTCAAAAATGGTTTGATGATCTTCTCCGTCAATGTGAGAATGATCCAGACCTTGATGGTACGGTAAAGAACTCAAAGCAGCAGCCATTCTATCTTATTGAGTTCATGAATAACTCTACTATATCTATATTCACTGCTGGGTCTTCATCTGGTAGAGCTGCTAATGTTATTCGTACGCAAGATCCTCGCCGCACTAGATTAGAAGAGCAAGACTTTCTCAATGAGGATGATTACAAGGCTGTAATGCCTTTCCTCAAACGACATCCTAACTCTGAATTCCATGGTGCTTCAACACCTACTGGAGCTAGATCAACATTCTGGGAAATGTGTACCAAGAGATCTATCTATAAGGAATTCTTTGCCCCTATTACTCTTCATCCTGATTGGTCTCCAGAGATGGAAGCCACTCTAAAGCTCGACGCAAAAACAGATGATAATTATCGCCATGAGTTCCTAGCTGAATTTGCTGACTTAGCACAAGGGGTATTCAAATCCTTTTATGTAGATAGAGCCCGTACTCATTACACCTATAAAACTTGCCGATACATTCCTGGCAAGAAATATTATATGGGTGTTGACTGGAATGGTCAGGGTACAGGTACTCGTATTAGGGTACTGGAGTATGAGGAATCAACCAAGAAACGGAGAGTAGTTGAGACTACTACCGTAGCCGGCCTACAAACAACTACGCAAGATAGTCTGGACAAGATCCGAGACATGAATAGATACTGGCATTGTGAAGGTGTCTATATTGATAAAGGATTTGGTAATGTTCAGGATGAAATGTTGCGTCTCATTGGTAAGAACGCTACTAATCCTGATGATAAACGATTGATGGAAGTAAAGGTTATAGACTTCGGCGCCGAGATAAAAACCAATAGGCTAGTTCCGAATAGAGGTAACTCCAAGTATATAGATGAAGACGAAGAAAAAAGACGGACGAAACCTTTCATGGTTGAGGGTGCTGTCATGTGCCTGGAGTCTGGGTTATTCGAGTTCTCTGATGCAGACGACGTACTTGATGCACAGTTTCGAGCATACCGAGTAAAGACCTGGTCTCAGCATGGCTTTGCTAATACCTATGATTGTGGGTCAGAGGGTGACCATGATCTAGACGCTACAATGTTGGCACTGCTAGGTATAGAACTCAAGTATGGATTGACTGCTATACCACAAGCTAGACATATAGCTACTGTAGCTTATACTGGAGGTTTCGGTGAAGGACATAGTGATACACATGAAACTGCTACGAGAGCTGCTGAAGCCCGCCAACGTGCTCAAGAAACCTCTACTGTTCCTTCGCGCCAAATGCCGGATAAACCGGATGATACAGCCCCTACGATTATCCTCCCTGGACAACGAAGCCATATCGTTATACCAGGCAGATCTCGTGATGCTCACGTGTCTAGAGTTCCTAGTCGTACAGAGACTTTCAGACAACCAAGCACAAGCAGTCGCAGTATTCCTTCAAGGACTACTCCTGTAGGGCCTATGCGTACTCCAGCAGGACAAAGACCTAATCCATTCACATCACCTTTCATAGCGCCGCGGCCAACGAGGGGAGGAAAGTAAAATGTCTAATGAAGTGCAGAGTCAATTTTCCACTGATATATTGAATCAGTTTCATGTGAGTATAGGTTTGAGTTTACAGAGCAAGCTGAATAACTGGCAAGGAAGACAGGATATACAGTATGAGTCTATAAAGGGATTGATGAATGTTGACTTCCATAGTTTGTTAGATTTCAAGTTCCAGATGGCTCTGTACTCTTCTACTAATAATATTCTCCAAGCAGCCTGGGCATTAATACAAGCCCTCGTTCCAAACAATGCAAAACTATTAGCTACATTGATCCGATTACCGAATTTTGGTAATATTCCTTTGGGTAGTTCGGTGTTGTCTCTGGTGGGCGTTTCCAACATAGTAACGGCGCCTCAGGATATCCTCACCAATGCTAGCCAGTTTCAGGCTACTATATCTTCGGTGAGTTAACTGTGAGTTTTAAACCAATCAAGTTCACGTATATACCACCACCAACTATTCCGCCACAGTCTGTCTTACAGCCCAGTACTAATCCTGTGGGAGTAGCGACTGCGGTATCCAATGAGTTTGGTACCAGTATAGCAGCCAATAGTAGTGCAGCAGCTCTAGTAACTAGATTATCAAAGATGTCAGAGACTGCAGCTTATCTACAACAGGCTATTATGTCGTTGGCTCCTAATCTAGGTATCGTACTTGATTTCTCGTCTAATCCAGATTTGGGAAGGGCTCTATCTCGTATCTATAATGTAAAAACACCGCCGACAGCTATGGACATGACAATGTTCAATACGCTGCTACAAACATATATCAACTTTAATAGGTTTGATATAATGAATGCTACCGATTCTCCTGTAGAGATTCTACCAACTCAAAGGGCGGATGTTGGTTTAGCTGTAAAGGCTTTTCAGAACTCTCTTATTTCAACTGGGGTTTATAATCAGACTCTACCTATTCTGTTGAATTCATTGAGTGGGGACCAAGTAGTTTTCGACTCTTGGACTAATGCATTAAAGCAATATCCAATCTTATCGGTTTCACAGCAAACACCCGTTCAGTTAGCCCAGTCGGGTACCTCTACAGTGGCTTCAACTAGAGATCTGAATAGTTCATCTACTGATGTAAGTCCTGCTTTATCGGAGTTAATGAATGGAATACTGGATCAGTGGCAGCAAAGTTTTGCGGGGATCTATAAAGTGGTGGCTTCCCCCGATCCGACTGAAACGGCACTACCATCTGTCGTGGCTACGTTATCTACTCAGCCAACCTCGGATCTTAACAGACTAAGTACTCAATTGACAAATTTGATTGCCTTTCAACATACGCCGTCGCTGCAACAGTCAGTTGATAGTGTTGATAATCAAATATTACCTAAGTTACTAAGTCAAGTCATTAATCATGCTGGTAATATGGATTACATGACTCAAGTATCCGTTACTCCTTCTTTAACACTTACTGGATCTATGGGTAGCTTAATGTCTACTTTAGCTACGGTGAATATAGGTGCTATACTAAATGTAGGATTAACTGGTACTGTTGCTGTGTCAGCTGGGGGTTATAATCCTCCTCCAATAACGGCCGCTCAACAACAAACCCTGGCTGGTCTACCAGAAGGCTTACAAATATTGGGAGCTAACATATCCTGGTCACAAAATGAATCTACTAGACAGAATACATTGATACAACAATCGATGCAGCGTCTTGCAATACGCCGAATGACTAATCAGAGCAATCAAACGGAGATGTTGATTAGTTTGAAGTCCATAAGTTCCTCTATTGGGATAATACAATCTATTTTGCAGTCTGGATCTAATACCCCAATAGCTAGTGGTAATACAACAAGTTTGAATGCGAATATTGTAACACCATCAATTAGTCTTCAATCCTTTGGTACCTTGATTAGCTCATTACCGTCACAAAGTGGATCTTCGTATGCATTGGATGGAAACACACTGACCGTGACTCCTCCACAGATACCTACGGCATCAGCTAACGTACAGTCCGTTCTTACTGCAGGTGGAGTTAATCAGATAACTACCCAATCATTACAAGTACCAGTTAGTCTTAATGTATAATAGGTGTATAATGCCAATCAAGAAATCTACAACTAAAAAAGTAAAGACTGAAGACATATCACCTCTTCTGACTTTAGCTGAACAACAGGCTTTAAATGCTGAGATTCGTCTGGACAATCTACAGCGCAAAAAGCAAGGTCAGACTTATGGTAAGTCATTCACTGTAGTTGATATGAAGAAAGGATCCAAGCATTTGGATCCTAATGTACTTGGATTGGGCGACCGTAGTAAAGAAACTATTCATCAGATATCAGTTCAAGATAGGATTCAAGGTGCATATGATCTCTTTAAGAATTGTACCCCGTTAGAAACTAGAGCTAAGGATCCTTTTACCTGGAAAGACAGAGACAGAGAACAAGCTTCTTTTGATAGAGTCACTCGGTTGATGCAGAGAGATGGTCTTAACTCGGAAGACTTGCCTGAGATACAAAGGAAGGTACGTAAAAAGATTGAACAAGAAAAGGATTATCTTAACAGCTACTATGGTCATTATGGTACTATCCTACCTGAGTACGATCAGTATGAACCTTATACTATGTTGGATACAGAGGCTTATTTAATGCGGGCTATAAAACGCCAGCATTCTTTGATGTTTCGTCAAGGTTTTAAGATACAAGGAGAGAGCCATCGCTTTACTAGATATATTAATGCCCGCCTAAATCAAATAGGTTTTGTTATGGGTATGACAGTAGAGAGTTTTCTCAAGGATATACTAGAGAATCTATTGATTATTTCCAATTGCTTCCTTCTGAAGATTAGAGATGATAACGGATGTAGCGGAGGTATCTCTAATAAAAAGAATGATGATCGTATACCAGTAGCAGCCTATATGATTCTTCCTCCTCACTCAATCTTTCCTTTCGTAAATCAAAGGGGTGAAATCATTAAGTGGCGGAGGTATTATGGTTCCGCCCGCAAGTATAAAGATTATAAACTAGAAGACGTTATCCACTTCAAGTGGGACGTAAAGCCAGGACATGTTTATGGGACCCCGAGAACCGTATCGGTCCGCGATGATATTTTCGCTCTTAGACGCTTGGAAGAGAACGTTGAAATGCTCCTCATTAACCATCTTTTCCCTCTGTTTCATGTTAAGGTTGGGACGAAGGAAGCACCAGCTCAGATGCTCGTTGACGGAATCACAGAAGTCGATCTTATTAAAGCTGAACTGGAGAACATGCCAAAGGAAGGCGTGTTTGTTACGGATGAGAGAGTTGAAGTAGACGTAGTTGGTATCAATGGTGAAGCTCCTGATCCAGAAGATATAATGACACATTACAAAGCCCGTATCTTTACTGGGCTCGGTGTTAGTTCTATTGATATGGGTGAGACTGATACAGGAAATCGTGCCACAGCAGAGAATGTCTCCCAGAACTTGAAAGACCAAGTTAAGTCGGATCTAAACTGGTTCTGCGGCCAGTTCAAACATTACATTGTCCAGGAGATGTTTGAGGAGTCTAATGAACCTCTCTCTGTACAGCGTGCTATTCTAGATGTGAATCTAGTATTCCCTGACGTTGATGTGGATGGACACATCAAGTGGGAGAACCACGTTATTGAGAAATTCAATAATCATCTTATTACAGAAAATGAAGCTCGTCGTCAAACTGGTATGATACCATTCAACAAACAACAAGCTAAGATGACACATTACGAACTCCACGTTAAGGATTTGCAACAAGAAGGTATTAAGTTAAAGAACAAGGGTATGATTGAAGCTATGGCTGTACGCGGTGAAGTTGCTGCTGGTGGATCAGATCCAGAAGGCAAGAGCAAGAAAATTAAAGTCAGCAAATCTAGTTCTAGCGCCGCATCAGTAACAAATAAAAATAGACCTGCAAATCAACATGGAAGTAATATGGATCCTCATTCTGCACGCTCTTCTATGGATCCAAATCTGATATATGATTTGCTGGAACAAGAGATGGATAGGTTACAGGCAGAGGGCAAACTAAATAGTGCTGGATGGTATAAAGCGTCTGGGGTCGTAATCGATAAGTACGTTGAAACTTGCATGCGTGAAGCCCCTCAGGATTACTATACTAACCAGGAACAGATGGAGATAGAGTCCTTCCGTCAATTAGCAAAAGATCGAGTAGCTCAGACGACAGATCTAGATATTATATCGGTTTTACTCAATGATCTTGTCGACCAGTATTTTGAGGAACCAGATGCCGAAGAATTCACCGAAAACTCGCGAACAGAAGACGAACCTGTTGAACGGGAGCTTGGATCAAGTACTGACTAACCTTGGAGCAGCTCGCGGTACAGCAGCTCATGTTGCAAGTCATGGTACTCCAGAAGGAAGCAGCCGAGCTGGTTTATCTGGAATGAGCCCGAAAGATCGAAATGCTGTTATAGCTATGCAACTAGCCGAAAAGTCTAAGCGATAAGGAGGCTCTGATGGGTCTCCTATTTATGAGGGACTTTTATAACCTCACCGTAAAAGAAGTAGAACCTTCCAAGAAGAACCTTTCAGAATGTAAAGATGATTCCGAAGTAACTGGTAAGTCTTTACTTGTAAAAGTAGAAGCTACTCATTCTGGAATAGTCAATGGTAACCAGCGTTTCTATCGTCCAGATCGTATGCAAGATTCGGTCTATCGTTGGACGGAACCTGGTAAGGCATTGAAGCCTGTTTTGGTCGAGCATGAGAAAGATGCCTCTGCAATAGGTAGAATTCATACTGCTCGTTATGTTGACTTTTCCCACAAGTATAGGGAAGAGCTACCAGAAATAGGTAATATGCTTTTTTATGCAGACGCCGTATCTAAGCGTCTGGACCTATATAGATCCATCAATATGGTTCTGGATAAACTCCAGCCACGTGAGGACTATAGAGGCCTAGGATACATCGAGTTGGGGATGAAAGTCACCAATCCGGATGCAATCCGAAAGGTGCTTTCAGGAGAGTATCTTACAGTCTCGGTTGGTTTTCAGACTGATCAGGCTATCTGCTCTGCGTGCCACACGGATTGGGCTTCTGACGACCGATGTGAACATAAACTGGGAGAGTCAGTTGATGGTAAGAAGATGTTTCTTATCGCTGGCAACTTCTTCTATAAAGAATGCAGCTTCGTAAACTTTCCTGCCGACCCCTTTGCACAAGTTATCTCTAAGGAACTTCTGCGGGATAACCTAAACAATAAGATGTTCTTCATGGGTATGCGACCAGAAAAACAGGTCAAACTGCTGACAGTTTGTGAAATGGCCGATAGTAAAGACCTAGCAGTGATGTATGAATCCGATATTCAAGTTGCCGACCCCGACATCAAGGACAGTGAGATGCTTGCAGAACTCCAAAATTACCTAGATGAAATGAATAAAGCCCCTCTGACAAAAGAGAGGGCTGTTGCAATCTCTGATGCGATTAAGGCATTAGCACCAAAAGAAGATGCCGAGAAAGAGATGGTACGTAGGGTTAATACGACCCTGAAGTCACACGTACAGAAGCACAACCTTGAGGTTGTAGCTGACAAAAAGATTACTAAGGAACAAGTAGAAGCCAAGATTGAAGTTTTGTCTACTACCCTTAAAGATATGTCGGTTGAAGCGCGAACTAGCTATATAGCACGCATCACCGAAGAGGCCAAGCAGTTCGAACTGGAAGTTCCAGCTATCGATGTACAAAGCCTCAAACTTACTAAAACTCAGAAAGATGAGAAGCAAGTGACTGGGACTGATTCTAAGAACCTCCTTGCTGAACTCCATAAAGTTGCATTGTTCTCTTTCGAAGATGCAAAGATCCCTTCGGATACACTTGCTTGTATTGATACCTTGCACGGCCATTATACCGCGGCCGATGAGCAGGGTAAGGGAATAATGAGATATAGCCTGTATGCTAATTTGGGTACTTGGCAGGCAGCCTCTGATCGTGATTATGCAATGAATCGTTTGAAGGAACTCGAGACAGCAGAAAATAAAGACTCTGTTGCTCCTATCGTTCTTACCGACGCTGAGACAAAAGCCCCTCTGATGGTGATCGGTGCTAGTCTCAAATCTGAAATGAGTAAAGGTTTAGTGCCAAAGGGAACATCTGATAGTTATGCTTCCCTGAACAAGGCCTATAGTGCAGCCGATGCAGAAGGCAAATCACATATACTTAGTGCCTCCGGCGCATTGTTAGAACACTGGCATGCTGGGTCTATGCTTGAGTTTCATCGCAAGCTGATGGCGCCAGGATCCGGCCAGATAGTAAAAGACGGCGAAATTGTCTTGACCAAGATCGAACATGATACTTTGATTACTGGTCAAGAGAGACTTGAGACTCAGTTGGCAGGAGTAAAAACTGACCTCGACGCTCTACAGCAACAGAATACAGTCCTAGTGAAGAGCCTGAAGAAAGATAGGGCCACCACACTTGTAGCAATTAAAGTGCTCACTGGAGAAGCTGGCTTCCAGGGTCTTTCTGATGCCGACGTGAAAACGAAGGTAACTGAAAGAGAACAGCGCAGCCTGGCAAGCTTGAGAGATGCATTGGATGATGAGCTAGGTAAGCTGTCTGGCTTCACCTTCCAAAGTAGTTCGGCAGCATTGAGGCCCAATGAGGCGGGGACTAGAGACGTAAAAGATAATGCTAAACTCCCCACCGATACTACAAACGTGACTGATAGCCAAGTGCCGCCAGCACGGAAGACACCTCTACCTAAGGATCCAAAGGCTGCAAGAGCCCTCCTGTTCTTTGAAGCAAAGACCAAGGACCTTGTTCCGGCCTCTAAGGAGTAATTCAAATGAGTTTGGATATTAACAACAACTATCGTGGTACACTCTATGGTCGTGACCGTTTGGGATACACGACTCCTGATGCGGATGCATCTGAACCGCTGCGTCCTTTCCTTCCAGTTCCTTATCCTGCACCTTGGCTTCCGGGTCGTAGACTTGATGAGGGGCATCCTGTGGGAGCTCAAGTAGTTATCAGCTCGCACCAGATTGTTGGTCTAGATAAGTCAGGGGCTCTTATTCCCGCCGGCTTTATGTCTGGTACTACAGCTAGCTCTATTACCACTGCATCTACTAACACTCCTATCGGTGCTATTACTGCCTCTTCGCAAACCGGTTCGGTGGTTACCTTTACAGTTACCAGCACTGCTGGTCTGCAAGCTGGAGATACTATCTCTATTTCTGGTTTGGGAACCAACGGTACCGCTTGGAATGGAGCTTATACTATATTTGCTGTAACCTCCCCTACTCAATTCCAAGTTGTCCAAACTGCTACAACTGCAGGCTCTGACGGTTCTGGTACAGTCCGCGATTATGAAGGCTTATATTGTGCTATCCAATATGGTCAGAATGACGTCGGGTTTGCACGCAATGCTGTAACAGGTAATCCTGTGGCCGCGGCAGGTGAATATGTAATCCTCGCTGCCCCAGCTGATGCTGTACTCGGAGACATCGTTGTATTCCCAAATGGTAATACAATTGCTGTTACAGATGCCGACCTTACATTTGCAACTGGGTTTAATGACGCTGCTCATGCTTCTCGCGTAGTTGGTGTGACAGGTTGTAACCTTATCCCCAACGGAGTAGCCCGCCCAATCGGATATGCTATTCGTAACGTGTTTCAATTCCTCGGTGGTGTGAACTTGATTAGCACAACCGGTGGAATCTTCTATACCCTTGAATCCATGGTTCCTATCCAGTTCCGTATCCACAACTACATGCATGAAATGGGAACAGCTATTCAGACTCATTTCTGTCTCCGCCTGCCTTGGATCGGAGCAACTCCTACAGCCCTGCAGTCTTTTGCAGCTGCTGATGGTATCTCTGGATATGTCCAGACAGACTTCGGTCGCAGCTTTGTACACGCAACAGGTGGAATAGCAGGCAACCCATATGCATTAAATGGATTGTCAGTGGTTCCTTCCCGCTTGGGCTTTGGTTCTGATGCTGGAAATTATTCCTTCTATAACGCAGCCGTCAATGGTTTCGATGAAATCTGCGGACGTGTTATTGGAGTGGAGTCTTTGTATCCTATTAGAGACTTTGCAAATAGGGTGAGAACACAGTTTGAACGAGCAACGGAAGCTGTTGGTCCGTTTACAACCAGAACGCCTTCTATCGGGCAGATGGGTGGTTCGGCAACCCGTGGTATGGATTACATGGTCAACTTGACAAACGATGGAATCTTCCGTTTGGCTTCTGACCAGAATAAAACAATCCGTCCTGAATACTCTACTTATGTTTATATTCACTTCCTCGCAAGATAATATTAGAGGGAATATATTTATGGCGAGGACCAATGCGTCTCCTAAAGTTTATAACCAAAGGGCAAGCAGTTATTCAGGGTGACTCTTTACGCTGTGCAGCACCCAGAGCAAATGATAGTCGTAGATCTTGCAACAAGCTTTTAGTAAAGATTAATGAACAGGGTCAAATAGCTGGCAACTTCCGGTGCGAAAGATGCCATCAAGAGATAGAAGTTAAACTCGCTCCTGCGAGAGAAGATTTAGCAAAGTAATGAATAGTCCTTCTCACAAACGGCTGAACGACCGTTGGATACGAAAACCCACGTCCCGGTATAAACAACTGATTAGAGTAGCCGGGTATCGTAAATTAGATGTTACGATTACGTTAGATGAATTTACCCAGTTGATAGAGCAATCTTGTTTTTATTGTAAGGGTTCATTACCCGCAACTGGTTCTGGATTAGACAGGTTAGATAATAAAATGGGATATGTTCATGGTAATATTGTCCCGTGTTGTAAGCGTTGTAACTTTGTAAAAGGTTGTTTAGAAAATGCTGGGTTTCGATATCCTAGAACTGAAGAGCTCCTTAGAGAGTTACTAAAGACAAATTTGGAGAATTGAATAACATGGCTACTAAAAAGACCACCGTTGACCAACTTGATTGGAATGATAAGCAAGTTCAGACTGAACTAGTCCGTATGGAAACTATTTTCCGTACTAGTGGAATTGACCCAGTCGAAAACAAAAGGATTACGATGTCAGACGCTTTGGATATTCCAAACGCTGCCTTCCTTATCCCTAGAGTTCTAACAACCTTCGTGCAAGAAGGTATTGAACCAATGTTGATTGGAACTAGCTTGCTACAGCGCATTGATTACGTGCCTGGTATGCAGACAGTATTCCCAGCTATTGACGTCCTCACAGCTCGTGAGGTTGGCGATGGTATGGCACTTCCAATTTTCAATATCAACGTTGGTGGAGCACAGACCTTCGGTGTGACAGTCAAGCGGCATGGATTGTCTCTCCGAATCTCGGAACGCTTCGTTGAACAGTCTACTTATCCATGGATCCAGTACTGGATGAGGTTGGCTGGTAATGCTCTGGCCCGCCATAAAGAAGAGTTCATTTTTAACTTCATTACAGGTCTAGGCACGGTCATCTTTGATAATAGCCCGGCTGCTCGTACGGCTGGTGCTTCAGTACAACCTGTTAAAGGTATCACAACTGGCCGCAACCTAAAGGGACAGTTCAATGGTTCCATGACCGCGGATGATGTGTATGATATGTATGCACAAGTCCTGATGCAAGGTTTCATTCCCGACATGATGCTCATCCATCCTATGTCGTGGCTGCAATGGGTCAAGGATCCTGTCCTCCGTGAATTTGCTATCCAAGCTGGCGGTGGTTCTTTCTTCGCCCAGTTTACAGGTGACCCGTCTACAAAGGCCAATCCATTCTTCAACTTTGGAGGAATGGCTGGAGGACAAGGACAAACTGGTCAGTATAGTCAAGGTAACCTGTCTGGTGGACAAACATCTACATCAGCCGGCCTGCCACAGAATCAACGTACTGCTCCTACACTTCCTAACTATCTAGGTTTGCCTTTCCGAATTGTAGTCAGTCCGTTTATGTCTTTTGATCCTATCAATCGTACCGTAGACACTCTCTTGTTCAACAGCCAGAACCTTGGTGCTCTTATCGTTGACCAAGATCCTCATGTTAACTCTTGGGATGACCCAATGTATGATCTACGTAACATTGGTATTGAAGAGTCTTATGGTTTCGGTATCTTGAATGAAGGTCAGGCAATCGGTGTGGCAAAGAATATCAAGCTTCGTCCGAACGAGATCGTTCTTCCAGCCCGTTCTATTATGGACATCGGTGTCCAACAGGCAGCTGGGAACTTCCAGACTTACGAGAACGTGCAAGTCTTCGGTGCAGCCCCAATCGATCCTACAGCTTCCAGCTTGTCGGATCTGCCTTCCAGCGACTAAATATAAGTTGGCGGCATAGAAAGAAACTTGAGGTGGCCTAGTGATTTTGGTCCGGTGGACAAACTGGGCTTAGACATTAGACCACCTTTTTTGTTGAAATCAACAGTTTAAAGAGGAATCCAAAATGGCAACTCCATCTTACACAGTTCCATCTACACAAGCTATCAGTCTACAATTGCCCCAGCCTGCAGTGAATGGAGCTGTGGTGTGGTCTGAGACCCCATCTATTGGGCACATCATTCCTACTAATGATGGTCAGTCTGCTTTGTTTAGTCCAGGGCCTGCTGTGTTTCCATTGACAGCGGCTACGTTAAATAGTGCTACTGCCGCATTAGTGTTGACAGCAGTGGCAGCTTCTAGTGGTGGTACAGCAGTTTACACAGGTACAATTACTGGTGGTGCGGCTAATGCTCTGGTTGGTCAAGTATTTGTTGTTGCCGGGTTTGTGGGTGCCTATAATAATGGGACATTCCTCTGTACGGCTTCCTTGGCTACAACTTTAACATTGTCTAATGTCAGTGCACAGGCAGAAACACATGCTGGTACAGCTCAAGCAGCTGTTACCCATACAACTTATACAGGTACATTTGGAACTGCAGCTATCGGTAACGGACTAGCTGGAGTTTCAATTGTTGTAGCAGGTATGGCTGATGCAGCCAACAATGGTACATTTACCATATTGTCTTCTACAGGTACTCAAGTTGGTGTGACTAATGCTTCTGGAGTAACTAGAACTACCCAGACTGGAACAGCTACGGCTGCGGCTGTTACAAGTACAACAGTAACTGCAGTTATCACACCAAGCGTTGGTGTTTGGAAGCCTGGACATTTATATCGTGTTGGGGATCAGATCGTTGATGTCAATGGACATACCCAACAGGTCACTGCTGGATCAAGGAATATACAATCAGTTTTTACTCCTTATGCCGGCAAGATTCCAGGTAGTATTTCTATGCTATTAACTGGTGGTTCTGCTACAAGTACAGCACCGTCTGGTATTCCTTTGTCTGGTGGTTCTGTTGCCATTACTGGTATCTCGGCTACAGTTCCTTCTACCTTTGTAGTTGGTCAGACAGTTGTTATATCAGGTATGACAACTACAGCTGCTCCTTTGAATGGGAGTTGGGAGTTGTTAGCAGTTGGGGCAAATAGCCTTACCCTCTATTATAATGGTTCTCCTCTTTCTGCTGTTTCTTTGACCGCGGCCAGCACGGTTTCGGTATCTGGTGATGCTACGCAATTTGGTACAGAATATGGTGGAAGTATAGTCAGCGGAACTGTACAGTATGGTACAGTGTTAAACCAAGGTCAGGGTATTAATGGTGATTGGCCAGCTGGTGCATCGTCCGCTCTTACTGGTAATACCAAGAAGCCTTATCCAACAACAGGAGCTACCGTCATTTGGGTAGGTTGTGGTTTCTCGGCTGGTCCTCATTCTTATGGTGCTTTAGGAGTACCAAGTTTTGATGGACCACAGCAAGACTTTTCTACACCTACTCCAGGTACTGGTTATGGTAATGATACACGAGCCCAATATGCTACTTACTCTGAAATTGGTGCTCATGGACTTATTCCTTATTATGATGACGCGGGTAACCTTATAACAAGTGGTTGGCAAGTTGCAAAGGGTACACAGACTTTTAGTGAATCTTTGATCCTCACGGCGCCAACATTTAGTACAGGTGGTGGTACTACCGTAGATGGTGAGTTAACTTGGACAGATGAAGGCTTGGTTTCTACAGTAACTTATAATGCCAATCTCACGGTGTCGGCAACAGCTGCTCCTCCTGTTGGTTCTTACGTAACACTTGGTGCATAATAACAGTATGTGACCCTGGAGGTCCTTATGTCTAATATAATTCAGTTCCCTACAAAGACTGATTATACTGGGAAGATAGTTTCAGTCTCACCTGAAACTCCCTTGTCTCGTTTTCAGTGCCGCGGATTCGTTGTCTTCAAATCCAAGCCTCAAGTAGTCGGTCCTGATGCCGACATGGATGCTATTCAAGTTGCTATCTTGGATGGTCGTCTCCTCGAACTTGCTCCTGGTGTTGCTACCAAAACAAAGAATGCTAGTCTAAACCCAGCTGGTGAGTTAGGGGATACAGATAAAAAGATATTCACCCTGCAAACCAACGAGGGTCTTATTGTGCTTACTACCGAGAGTGTAGAACAATCTATGGCGATTGAGAAAGAACTACAAGAAACTGGACAGTTAGACCTCTCCCATTTCCCCTACCTACAAAAGAGTAAAGCTGCCGTACCTCATCTTAGTGCTATTACTATCACTGATTTAGAGCCCGAGAAACCTAATGAGTAATCCCACTATCCTATCGGTAGTCCCAATTGCAAATGCGACTGATGTAGTGTTGGGTTCATCTATTATTGTAGTCTTCTCGGAACCTATAGATACCGATTCAATCAATAATGCTACATTTGTTCTTACCGGTCCAGACTATAGTTCTGTTATAAGTCCCGGGCAATTCACAGAAGTTAATCCAATACCCAGTCAAGGCAGAGGTTACATTCTTGGTACGTTTGGATTCTCTACCAAGACTTATTTAGTATGGGCTCCTATTACTGCTTATGCTGTGGGGGCTCAAGTACTTGATAGTAATGGTAGTGTACAGACTGTTAGTGAGGCTGGTATTTCTTCTCCTTATCAGCCGGCCTGGCTAACAACAGTTGGAGACACTACTATAGATAATGATATTCCAGTATGGCAAGCTTTAATGCTTAATCCATTTAGTCAGTTCATATTGGATTCTAATTCTAATCTACAAAAGGTTACTACAACTGGCGGAGGCACAACAGGAAGTGCAGTTCCATTATGGAATAAGACTTTAAGTGGTACTACATTTGATGGTAGTCTTGTATGGACTAACTACGGGCCTCTCAATCCTATTGTTTGGGTAAATGGCGGCATAGCAAATAGTGGTGGTACTGTAGTAACCTTTACTCCATCTAGACCTTTAGCTCCTGGTATCGTTTATACAATACTAATTGTAGGATCTGATTCAACGTTAGCTTCTACTTTTGTCCATGACCTTTCTGGTAATAATCTGTTACAATCCTATCAATGGTCTTTTACTACAGGTACCATGGATGTAGCTACTCCTCCTACCCAGAATCCTATACCACCTCCCAAATCTTTTATTAACCCAGGTCAGATACAAGTTATTCCTAGACCCGCTCCGGGAGCTGATGATCCAAGTATCTCTTCTATCTCTGTTATTGAGCTTATTTTTCCAGCTCCAATCAATCCGGATAGCTTTGATCCAACGCAGTTGCTTATAGGTATTGAGCCCATCATGGGGGATCCTGATGTGATGGTTCCTCCTGGTGCCAGTGCTTCTTATATTATTCAGGGTAATAAACTTATAGTTACGGTAACAGGAGTATAATGTGGCCGACTATAATCTGGCTATCACATTTGTACTCACTCTTGAAGACTCTTCTGGCCGCGGCAAAGTCACCGTCGACTCAGATGGGACGACTCGTTATGGTTTGCTCGACCGTTGGCATCCTGACCTTACTACGCAAGGGTTTTACACGATGCCGGCAGATGAAGCCCTCGTTATTGCTAAAACGTGTTATCGGACACAATACTGGAATCATATTAGTGGAGATGGCATCACCTCGAATATCGTCGCTGCGCAGATCTTTTCAATCGCAGTCAACGATGGTATTACATGGGCTACAAAGATGTCACAAGGCGTTTTGGGGCTAGTCCAAGATGGTGTATTAGGAGATCAAACTCTTACTGCTATTAACAGTATGGATCCAACAAATTTCATAACTGCTTTCAATATGGCTGCGAAAGCAAGATATGCTGCTATTGTTCAAGCCCATCCAAATAAAGTTGGAGACCTACAAGGGTGGTATAATAGAGTAGATTTAATTAGCACCTTCAAAGGATAAGTATGAAATGGTGTATAACACCTCTTTATAGTTTCTTCGGTGGGACAACAGAGTTCTATGCCTTTGTTTTCACCGGGGTATCTATATTCTTTGCTTTTAAACATATGCTGACCCTTGAATTCGTAGGGGCTATTGGTGCTATCCAAGCTATTATTACAGCTAATGATATTCATAATGATGTGGCAGTAACTAAAGTGATTGTTAATACTGGACAACCAGCAGATCCAGAGTTTCCAGGAGATCCTCATTAGGCGAAGTAAGTCTCGCTTCTTAGAGACGAAGCAAGCCTAACTTAGAAGGAGATTATATGGTAACACCACCAACAGGAATAGTAGCAACTGTAGAGAAAGACTTTGCACTTGTCTTCACCAAATCTCATATTATAATGGCAGTTATTATTCTTGCTTGTTTGCTGGGGCTGGCGTGGTTCTGGAAAGATCATGCTGCAGCTAGTGCTGATCTCGCTGCCGCCGTGGCTGATCAAAAGGCAGTAGCAGCAGATACATTGAATAAGCAACTACAACAGCAAAACACAGTCACCCAGCAACAGACACAAGCACAGATTGCCGCTCTTACTATACAAAATCAATCGCTTCAAGCACAAATAGCTGCACTTGTTAATGCTATATCTACAAGAAACACAGTGCTAGTTACACAGCAGAAAACCGATGCTACATTGCCTCCTACAGACTTATCCACTCGCTGGCAAAGTCTTGTACATATGCCTACTGGTGTTGTACCTTCTACTAGTGGTTTTTCTGTAAGTCCACCTGCAGCTGTAGCAACAGTTCAAGAGCTTGAAAGTATAGATACCATAACTGCTGATAACACTGATTTAAAGCAGCAAGTAGTTGATTTAGATGGAGTTATAGGACACGATGGGACAATAATGTCGGCATCAACTGATGCTCTTATCAGTGAGAAGAAAGCCCACGCATCCGACCAAGCTACTTGTACAACAGACCTAGCAGCCAAAGATGCTACCATTAAACAAGTAAAAGCCGACGCAGCAAAAGGTAAAGCAAAATGGTTCATCATAGGTGGTATTATTGGTGAAATCTTTCACGTAGCTATTTCACATACATTATAAGAGGTACCTATGTATTACGCTGGAGATACTTATCATTTCATTCTAAATATTCCCACTATAGCAGGGACTCCTACTGTTACTAGTGCTCCTTTGATTACAGTCTTGGATATAACTCTTCCAGGCTCTCCTATTGTGACTGGCGCCACTATGACTCTTATGACAGGCACCAGCTTTCTGTATTATTATTCATTTGCTATTCCAAACGTTTCACCAAAAGACTATGTAGCAATATACAGTTATGCAGTTAGTAACTCCCAGACCTTGGGCACAGCTACAGTAGCAACTTGGGCAACTAATGTCGCTACATTCACATTCCCTTTGCCTTTGCCAGCTGATGCTGTTCCAGGTTCATTACTTACTACTACAGGTTTTACATCTACAGGTACCGGTAGTTTCAATGTTACGAATGCTCCTATTCTAACTGTCAATCCAGCAACAGGTGTTATTACAGTTGCTGATATTGGTACTACTTTGGTTGAGACTGGTCTAGGATCTGGTACTGCTATCAAGAACACAGTAATATCTAATCAACTATTATCTGATTCAGATAAGGTTCATGTTGGAGATTCCAATATTCTAGGACAGGTAGCTTTGAATTCTACTGTTGCTCAAGATGCTACAGTAGCTAAAGATGCTACAGTTTTCAAGTCGGCTTCCTATATAGCTCCACAGAATGATCCTATGGTTCAGACTATCAATACAGCTACCACGACTATTCTTTCTAATAGCAATGCTGAAGTAACTCTTTTGGGTACTCTTTCAGCCGGTACACTTTCGGGTCTTCTACAGGATGTGTATGATAACCTCTTTGGATCATGGAATATTGACCAGACTGCAAACCCACCAATGCTATATATAAAGAGGATTAATGGAACGCCTATTGCTAGCTTCCAGCTGATTAACAATGCATCTAATACCCAAAGAAATACTATAACGTACCCGCCAGAAAGCAACGTTTAATACAAGTCTTATCCTCTTCTCCTTTAGGTATACTAACCAGAAGGAGAAGTTTGTATTTATAGGATACTTATGTCCGTAAACATTGTCGTTACTGTTCAATTACCTGAAGGCTTTGGACTTACGAATGGAGCTATTCTTCGTGAGCCTATGCAATTCCAAGTCATATCTGGTTTAACACCATATTATTCCTCCGTAGATATTGTCAGACTTCACGGTGGAGTGTATCTACGTAAGGTCTCTGATCTTACGCTGGCTGGTATGATCTATTGGCAGAGTAAACAAGCTGATGCCTTAACTTGGTCTTTGCCTATGATACCACCTTCATACGCTCCCTTTACTGATTTCCAAGAAGTCCATTTCCGTAACTTTATGATGGCTCGTTCTAGTTGGGTTACTTTTATGTGTGCTCAACAGCTGATCCTTAATATGTTTGATCTCAATGCTGTCCGCGGCAGCAAGACCTTGGCTAATTTCTCTGTTAGCAGGCAGGACTTCTCTAGCGATAGTGGAGTGCCTGGCAAACTAAAAGACCTGAAGCAACAGGTTCTAGATTGGGAGATAGCTCTCAAGAGCGGTGGTAATATAGGTCATAAGGGTCATGTCAAACCTCGCATGGCAGCCAAAAGTCTATATGATGACAGCGATAATACTCCTGGTCGTACATGGCTGAACTCTGGTCCTGGTGCCAATACATACTCCCTGACTGGTGTTAGTTCTGCCGGCGGCAGAAGCAAGACAGTAAAGTTCTATTCCCCAGTAGTAGTGGGTAATAGGATTGGAAGGTATTTTGGGCCTACAGTTTTAACATCCTGGCCAAGAGTGCCATCGTTCTAATATAGATTGAAGAGGATTAAAATGAACAAATCAGTTGAAACAACTCCTTTAGGTACTACTAGGAGTGTTATATTACAGGAAGGCTCTATGCCCGTACCTGATCCTACTGTACTAACTACTCAACAACTACATCGAGAGCTAGCAGCTCTACGAGAACTAATAGAAACACGTCTTAACGGTTATGATAAAGCCATTACCTTGTTGCAAACTACAATGGATAAATCTCCTAGTATTGGTGAGATGTATGCCAAACACGAGGAAATGTTTAAAAGTATTGCGACTGAGTTTTTAGAACGCGATAAAGCGTTAGTACTAATTCATGAATTCATTACGCAGCATCCTACGGTGATTGAGGCCACAGTAAACACGCTGCGTAATTTGCATGATGAGAAGTTCAACTCGATTCAGAAGCAGTTCAACGAACGGGATATACGCACGGAGCAAACGCAGCGAGACTCCAAAGTCGCTGTGGATGCGGCGTTGCAGGCGGCGAAAGAAGCTGTCAGCGAGCAGAACAAGTCAAGTGCTCTGGCAATTGGAAAGAGTGAAGCATCTACCACTAAACAGATTGACCAGATCAATGTTCTCGTTGCGAGTTCTGCCAAGGGCTTGGATGATAAGATTAGCGATATGAAAGATCGCCTGACTTCGCTAGAAGGTCAAAAGACAGGTGGTAGTGCTGTTTGGGGATATATGGTAGGGGCTGCTGGATTAATAACAGCACTTGGAGCTATCGTCGCTTTGATACTAAAACATTAAGGAATAAATGTCTATTAGCAATGTCTTTACTATCGATCAAAACTATCCCACATCTAACGCTCTTCTGGTCCCCGGGCCCAATCAAAGTACATATACTGTCTTTATATTCAACTACTCTGATTGGGCAGTTGGTAATCAGGATCCAATCTATGCGATAGCACAGAGTGGCGTTAATACGGATGGCACATGGAAAGGTGTGTTTGATCCTATTCTGCAGACCTATTCTCCTGTTACTCTTTCAGAATCTTCAATAGATGATACGCCAGCAGCTTATTATACAGTTGTAGCAATTAGTCCATCAGCTGTTATTATATTAGGGCTTCAAGTTGTAGCTCCGGCTACTACTACTTATATTCTTCCAGTTGTTGATGGTGGAACTGGTACTGATACTCCTTCTCTGATCGCTGGTGCTAATGTAATAATCACTGGCACATGGCCTGATCAAACTGTAGCTTCAACAGGTGGTGGAGGTGGAGGCCCAGCTACAGATCTTGAAACTACAGGTGCGGCAGTAAATGTAAGTTTATCTTCTCCTCCTACTCATGCAGGGGAGATCTTAATATCTCAGCCCGGCAACACAACAGCAGTCTGGGCTGATCCTTTAGTTCAAGGTATCCAAG
>Ga0075522_10001133_pt1 | contig 20223 bp, 13 predicted proteins | sample NGEPerA_FD_74796 | JGI IMG/M metagenome (GOLD analysis project Ga0075522, IMG submission 74796) | Arctic peat soil microbial communities from the Barrow Environmental Observatory site, Barrow, Alaska, USA - NGEE PermafrostL2-A | ecosystem: Environmental > Terrestrial > Soil > Wetlands > Peat ...
TGCGGATCAATTCGCTCTTGAGATTCGAGCAAAGCAAAAAATCACTCTAACCCGCATTTCTCACGGGATTGTATGTTTCCTGAGAACGCCAATCTCCCGATTGGCGTTTTGCCATGCGCCAATCAGGAGATTGCGTTCCCAGGCTTGCCCCAACGCAATTCATGCGAATCGTGCCTTGTGATTGGAAAGCGATTCCGGCTGGGTCACATAGCCAGGAAGTGTCGTTGGACCACGGTTACGGCCCGCCCCGTTCGCGTGGTGAGAAAGTCAGGCTAAGGCCAGTTGCGCGGACAGTCTGCTGCGGCCAGTGAATTTCTAGAAATCACATGCGATGCAGTTGCGCCGCATAGCGGTTTTCTAGCGGCTTGCTCTGTGACGATCAGCTTTCTTTTGATTCGATATGAAGTACGTGGATTGAATAAGAAGGGTGGTCAAGCGGTAGGGCTAGTTTGCAAACTTTCCGCGCCTGGCCGTTCGGTTACGTGCTCCCACGTTCGCGAAACGACGTACACGGTCAAGATCGTGAGGAGCGGGTCGATAGGATGCCGGTAGCGCATTTCGGCGAGTGAGATGTAATACGGCGCTGGAAACAAAATCAGGCAGATCGCCAGAGGAAGTGGATCGGTTCCATTTGCGCGCAAGGCCAAGATGAGTCCCGCGAAAGAGAGCAAGGAAAAGATGGAGCAAAGGAAGATGTCCTCGCCCATGAGGTGAAGAGACGAAATCCAACGGTCGTAGAAGGAATTATCCACGGCCGTCCAGGTGTCCAGGATCCGGCTCGAAGTCTTCCTGACAAATTCCTTCGGGTGGGATCTGATGAATTCCACTGCTAAATGTTGCTCGTCCTTGTTGAATTGAGGCTCGCCTTCCGAGATCAGCCGGGCCCGCTCTGCGGAATCGATCATCGGTTGCGGATCGACGACGAAAGAGGCCGGGTGATTCCCCACGTATAATGCGTCTCCGAAATTCGATTTGACGAAGACCCATCCATGCAAGGTGTAGTAATTGCGAATCGACCAGGGCAAGACCGCGAGGAAAAACAGGAGCACCGCCTGCGCGTAGAGTGCCGGCGATTTCACTCCCGCCTTCCATCGCGCCCAGATCAGCCAGCCCATCAGGAACGGCAACAGGGCGCATGTCGCCGGATTCACTAAGGCCGCTGCCGCCCACAAGAGTCCGTAGCCCGACCATTGCAGCGGCGACATCGAATTCCGCACACGAAAAGTGAAGTCTACGATCAGCGCGAGCAAGAACGCGGTGACGCACTGATCCCAGGTCCATTCCAGGGACATCAGAATCGAAAAGGGAAGAAAGACCCACAACCAACAAGAGGCCAACCCCACCTTTTCGCCGAAAAGTTTCTTTCCGATCGAAAAAATCGGCCAGCATGTCGCGGCGGAAAAGGCGCAATTGAGCGTTTGGGCGAGGATGACCGTTGTCCCGGAATAGATGTGCGTCAATCGAATGGCGAGTGCCCACATGGCGGGATATCCAGGAGCGAGCCAAGCGGTTGGGGCAGCGTATCCTGGAAACGGCCCGAAAAAGCCCTTGCCCGTCGCGAGAGACAACGCAACCATGCCCTCTTCGAGGCCCGTCACAGGCAGCATCGAATGCTCGCCCTCTTTGTAATGCGAGAGCCACATTAAAAGCATGCGTAGCGCATAGGCCCCCACGACCGCGAGGGCCGGAGAACAGAGGATTGACGAAACCTTATTCTTTTTCAGCATTGGATGAAAGGGCTGCGAAACTGGCCTCCGCGGAAAGTGGATCAAGGATTCAGCCTAGCTGTCCCCCCGACCGCATTTCAACCGTGCGGGCGACTGGTGGTTCGCTCTTCATCAACATTAGCAAATGGACACATTTGTCGAGGCTCCAGAGCCAGTGCTTCGTATGCGTAGCCAATTTTCCTAATGTTCAGGGCGTACCGGTACGCTTTATCGAGTCGATGCGCATTTAAGGGTGTCGAGACTTCGCGTAAAATGAAACGGAACTCGGTCCAGTCCTCTGGATGCCACTCATCTACGCCTCGATACAACTCATGATTTCGCAGTAGGATGCTTTACCTTGTCATATGCACAAAGCTTACCTATGGAAGGGAATGCCAGTGAGTTCGAAATATGGTATAAATTCATCGAGCAATACGAATTTCAGAAGGTAACGAAGATGTTAAAGCGCTGGACGCCGGTCCGACAATGCCCCCGCTGTGGAAGTTTTAATATCCACCGTCACAGGGGAGGGAGCCAAATTAAGCGTCTAGCTGTCAGGTTATTTCTGATGCGCAAGTACTCCTGCATGTATTGCAACAGCCTGTACTATGGCTGCGTGTTCAGCAAAAGGCTGCCAGAGCAAGAACGGGCAAGCAGGGAAGCGAAGCTGATCATGCCCATGTCCAAATCCTGAGACATAGAATCCCTTCTTGTTGCTGCAGCGAACCGGACAGCCCAATTTTCGAGTTTGAATAGAAATTCGGCCTGCCAATTCCCTCATGATCGATTCGCCGATTTTATCTTGCTTAATTCCTTTTTAAAGAAAAATCCAAATTTTTCGAGTCGTGTTCTATCGTAAAAAAATCTTCTGGCTGCTTCGATATTATTTTTCTTTTTCGGGCAAGGCAAATACAAACAGTGTGGAAGCGGGTTGCGCGATGTGTGGCGCGGATTCGGGATACAACTTGGCAAGGCGGCCTTCCGTTTCCGAGCCGCCACCGGAGCCGACAGCGATGAACTGCCGTCCGTTGACCGAATAGCTGACAGCGGCCGACGCGATTCGCCCGCCTGTATTAAATGACCAGAGCTTCTTTCCTGTGCGGGCGTCGAGGGCGAAAACATTGCCCTCCAGATCCCCGGCAATAATCAGATCGCCAGCGGTCGCCAGCAGGGAAGACATGTTGTAGTACTTGGTGTTGAAGGTCCACGCTTTCTTGCCGTTCGTGGGATCGAACGCGCTGATGTTGGGGGCAACATTTGGATTGACCAGATCGCCTTTGTCGCCGCCATCGACGAAATGCGTGCACAGTTCGAAATCGGACGTGTACCACAATCCGGTGTGAGGACTGTAAGCGGAGTGCTGAATGCCGCGGCCGCCTGTGTGAATGCTGGGGCAAACCAGCCCTTCCTTTTGTTCTTTCGGCACGATCGGGTCGATGGGCTTGCCTTGGTCGTCTATCCCCTTATTCCAATTGGGTGCGCTGTAGGCGAAGGCGCGCAGAAATTTTCCGGTTTCGCGATCGTATTCGTACGTATATCCATTTTTGGTGGGATGCACGATCACTTGCCGTTTGTGGCCGTCCACGTCCATGTCGATCAGGACGGGTTCCGCCGCCGAGTCATAGTCATATAAATCGTGCGGCGTCTCCTGAAAAAACCATTTCAGTTTTCCAGTATCGGCATCGAGCGCGAGCAGGGATGCCGTGTAGAGATTTGGGCCAGGGCGCAGAGTTCCGTTGATCGGAGTTGGATCCCCCGTTCCCCAAAAAATCGAATTCGTATCGGGATCATACGTGCCGGTAAACCACGCGCCGCCGCCTCCTGTCTTCCAATAATTATTTTCGGCTCCGGCCCAGGTTTCCGCGCCCGGTTCGCCCGGTGCGGGAATCACTTCAAAATGCCAGACGAGTGAACCAGTTTTGGCGTCATACGCGTTGATGTGTCCGCGCAATGCCTGATAACCGGAGCCGGCGTTGCCGATGAGTACTTTTCCCTTTACGTAGAGTGGCGGCGCGGTGATTCTGCATTCGCATTCGGAATTTTCTTCCACCAGAATGTTCCAAACTTCCGCGCCGGTTTTTGCGTCGAGCGCTACCATGTGATTATTTTGTGTGCCCATGTAGATGCGGCCATCTCCGTATGCCAGGCCGCGAGCGCCGCGAATACTGAACGTCTTCACTTCCGGCCATTTATACTCGTAGGTCCAGATTTGCCTGCCCGTGGCTGCTTCGACCGCGTAGACATTATTCTGCATTCCCTCGAGGTAGAGCACGCCATCAACGACGAGCGGCGCGGCTTCAAGGCCTGGCCGCAATCCCGCGGCGCCGGAAGGGAATCCAGCAGGGAATGCCCAGACGGGTACAATATTTTTTACATTTTCGCGCGTGATCTGATTCAGCGGACTGTAGCTCCAGCCGCGATAATTGCCGTAAAAGGTGAGCCAGTTTTGCGGCTCCTTGTCGGCATGCTCGATGCGCGTGGTCGTTGCATCCTGCGCGACGGCGGTGTTTCCTGCGGTGAAGTATGCGCAGGCGAAAAATAAAACCGCAAACTTGCGTTGCTGTTTGAAAGCCTTGAAAAGTGCAGTTGCAAGATTCATTACTCGTCTCCGCTTTTTAGAAACTTGAATTGCAATGCGAACCTAGGAACACAATCGGCACAGACATTGCGTCGCCGTCGAAAGCTTATTGCGCGGCCGCGGCCTTTTTCGTCATTTCTCTTTCGATATGCAAAACTCGCAACCACGCGCCGTTTTGCTTTACCCACACATCTGAAAAATTGCTCTCCCTGGGCGTAACTTTGCCGCTCCGTTCAAGCTCGCCGAGGGCATGGTACGTAACGACTGCAACGTTTCCATTGTCATAGACGCGAATGCGGTGCCCGTCCTGTTTCATGGAATGCATTTTGAAGAAACCGGGTGCCAAGCCGGCTTCGATTTCGGGCTTCGTCGGAGTGCTCCCATCGATGTTGGTTTGAGCGATGTCTTCAGCGTCATACTGCTTGATCCAGTCGACAGGTTCCGAACCGCCTCGTAGGAGTCCCGCCACTTTTTCGTCCTCGATTTTCATAATTTCTTTTTTTACGGTTTCGGCCTTTTCTCCGGTAACTGCTTGAGCGGCCAGAATTCCCGGCAGCGAAGCCGCAAGCACCGCGACCAATAAATATTTTTTCATGACAGAGCCTCTCCGTTGCAAAGTTCTTTCAGGGTCAATTTGGCGACTGCGAGGCGTTCCGACACGCCACACGCACCTGCTGTTTTGTTTCAATGGGCTGAAAGAAACATATAACTAACCTGCGTAGAAGGCAATGCGAATGCAGCCGAATACGTCGCTGTCAGTTTTCATTCAGTTTGTGCTGGATTTGAAAAAGTTCGGGGCGCACGCCCTTTCGTGAGAACATGAATAGCTATCTCAGGAGGGAATTTCGGAGCAATGCTAAAAATCAACCGTTTCATTCTGTTTTTTGCTTTCGCCCTGGCAATGCATGGCTACGCGGCGGAACCCAAGCCAGTACCTTTTACAGAGGGCAATTTCTTTGTAGGGGCCGAGCCATTCCCGATGTACGTCGAATATTTCCTTCCTGCGAAGGCGACGCACCAAACGCCGGTCGTGCTCATTCACGGCTGCTGCACGACGGGAGCAGGGTTCGTGAGTACGCCAGACGGGCGCGAGGGCTGGGCAATTTATTTAGTCCGCAACGGCTGGAAGGTTTATGTCGTGGACCAGCCCGGGCATGGCCGATCTCCTATGCCTCCGGAATATCCCACCATGTCCCTGCAGCACGCAGTGGATGACAGCGTCGCCCTCACCAGGAAAATTGGCCGCTCCATATTTATTGTCCACAGTATTGGCGGCATGATTGGTTGGAAAATATGTGACACCATTCCGGATCAGGTGGCCGCCATCGTCGGAGTTGCTCCAGTTCCTCCCGCCAACCTGCCCGCTGGAAGTTTTCCGGCAGCCGGGGCGATTGGACAAAGTTTCACCGAGAGCGGACCGGGACGGTACCTGCCTGAAGACAAACCAGCGTGGTACAAGCTCGATGTCGCGAAAAAAGCATTTGCCAGCGCGACCAATTTTCCGACAGAAGCGATGGATCAGTATTACGCGAGTCTCGTTCCCGAAAGCCCGCGCTCGATTAATGAGCTGATGAATAAAGACGGAATGGGCCTTACGGCGGACCCGAAGAAATTTGCCAATGTTCCGAAGTTGATTCTTACGGGCGATCAAGATCCGCGCCACCCTCGCGCAGTGGACGCGCAGACCGCAAAGTTTTTGGGCGCAGACCATATTTATCTCGCTGACATCGGCTTGACCGGACACGGCCATCCCATGTATCTGGACAAAGGAAACGAGAAAATCGCGCAGGTGATTATCGATTGGCTGGTGAAAAACGGACTCTGATCCGGTCCATATTTGCGATGGAGCTATCTAAGCAAATATTTGCAGGACTGGATTCGGAGGGTTAAGGAATATTTGCGGCGGCTTGCATCTGCTCTTTTGCCCTGAATTGCAGTCGAATAATTTTGCTGGTCATGAAGGACGCTTCCCAAACCTCAACGGAAGCCTTGCGATTGTCCACCGTGATGAATCGCGTGTTCGTTCCATGGGAGGGGAGGTTGTATACCGTCCACTGTTGCGTCTGCGGATCCAATTTAGCTACCCGGTCATCATTCGGAAATGCCACCCACAGCATCCCGTTTTTGTCCGCGGCCATTGCGTAGGGGGAAACATTTGGGAGCGGCGCACTAAAATATTTCACTTCACGAGTCCGGATATTTATTCGGGCAATGTTTTGCCCGAACCAATCTGACCACCAGACGTACTCACCTTGGGCCGTCATTCGTCGGGGTCCCTGAGCCGGAAGGATTGCAGTCGTAAAGCTCGATTCCGCCTGGGGATAAAATTTGCGGTCTTCTTCGGTGGAAATGGCGTCAACGCCAGGTCTTGGAGGCAAACGAATCTCGCTAACTTTCTTCGTTTCAAAATCTGCAAAGCCGACGATATCCAAGCCAGGCTGGCAAAACCAGCCGTTTCCAGCAATATCGCCAGCGACGCCATAACCTCCTGTCCCCGGGGTCAACGGAGGGAAGTATGTGAATTTGTGGGCAGCCGGATCGAACACAACCGCTCCATCGGACGTTGCCCAAACTTTCCCCGTTCCATCCACCTGAACCGAAATGCCTACGCTCCCCATTTCGGGACCTGGTCTAAATTCATCGTACTTTTCGGTTTTCGGATCCAGCCGGAGCAGGCTTCCCCTGCCAAAAGTGCCGCCATTCTCAAATAAATTAATCCAGATAATTCCGTTCCGATCCTGGGCAATTCCGTGGGTTCCGCGAGCAAATCCGTTTGGGCCGGGTAATCGGAAGTTGGTGGCTTTGCCGGTCTGTACATCTAATTTAAGAAAACTGCGATTGCGATTTTCAGTTCCATTCGTTACCCATGCGTTTCCGTTCTGGTCGATCGTCAAATCATGAAGGCCAGCGGAACCGTTTCCGCCGGACGGAATTCCCTCGGCCCAGTCGCTGCCGTCCTGATCTATTAATTCATGGGGATTCGCCGCCGATGGGACGTTGAATTCGGTTACTACTACGCGGGCGGCATCCCCTGTGGGGCGGGGATACGGCTTGATTTTTAGCGGAGAGGGTCCAGGACCTCGCACCTTAGCCAAGTACGTCGATAACTCCGCTTTGTAATGTTGAATGACAGGACTTGGTGGACCGCCAGCTTTGCCATAAACATTGATTTGTTCCATGAGCGCAAGGATCGCCTGCCAGCCAGCCTCATCGAATTTATTTTGAAGGGCGAAGGCCGCGGAATGGCAAGTGGTGCAACTATGAACAAAGATCATCTTCATTCGGCGATCGTCTGAATTCTCATCCGGCAAAGAGGAAAGCCATTCAGGAGAAGTGAGTTGTCTCTCGAAATTCTCAATGGCTTTGAGGGTGAAATCCTGGTGCGCGGGCCGCATGGGAACCAAATCTAATTGCGCGCGATCCGCTTGATACCCTACGGCCTGCGCCCACACACGGTATTTGCCGTCAGGCAGCGCGGGAAAGTAAAAGTGGCCTTGATCATCTGAATACACGGACGTAGTGATCGTTCCGCCCATCGCAGCGGCCGAAACTGTGACGCCTTCCATTGCGTGGCCGTCACTTGTTCGAATAGTGCCCGTTATCGCGGATGCCGGTGCGGGTTTGCCAGCTGACACGCAGAGCTGCGGCCACGTGAACGCAAAACTCAAGGTGATTACGAAAGCGCTCAAGAATTTCCTGGATGACATGTTTTCCTTTTTTCTCAATCTTTTTTCGTGAGTTGGAGCGTCTTTAAGTAACCGATGATTTGATCAATTTCGGTTGAAGTCAGAGTGTACTGGTAGCCGGGCATCCTACTGCTCCCGCGCATAATTTGCTCGTATACGAACGTATCGCCCAAAGAAATTATGAAGTCGCCAGACAGCACCGGGCCGTAGGTTGAGTAGGAGGGCAGCGCAGGAAGATGGCAAACCGAGCATCTCTGGACAAAGAGTTTTTTGCCTGACACCTGCGATGGAGTCAAGGATTTGACGGAAGGCAGGGGCACTAAATCTTTGGCAGACTGCGCGGAAGATCGGGCGTCATCTTTTTGGGTAGGCCCGGAGCTTTGGGCATAAGCCTGCGCGGTAAAAAATAAGAGCCATATTAAAAACAGATTGGACTTCATCCCCTACGTCCTTTCGGTATCTCCCAATATGCCTGTGATTCGCACATTACTGCCAACACCCGGCCAGCACAACTCACAAATTATTGAATCTGGAGAAATGCGCACAATGTTCTAGGCGAATTGTAAGGGGACCAAGCCATGAGGACGTAGGGTTTCTCGAAGCAAAATAAAAAGCGGGCGGATCATCAGACCCGGCCCGCTTCTTCCCTCGGATTTTCTCAACCGATCCTTTCGTGCTATTGATCCGCCAGATAGAAGTATCCGACTCGATCGTTTGAGGGGCTGCCGTACCACAGGCGTCCCTTATCGTCAGGGAAGAATTCACGCAGCGAATTCTCTGAGTGCGGATACGGATAGACGACCACATTCCCGGTTTGTGGATCCAGGCAGCCCAGTTCGTCCATGTAGTAGGAGGCGTACCAAACCTTGCCGTCGCTCGTTACTGCTAGAGCATACGGACTGGGTCGCGCGCCGGGAAGGTCATACTCCTTGAACGTCTCGGTCTTGGGATCGAAGCGGGTGGCCTTGCCCGAAAAATACTCGCCAAACCACACGCTTCCGTCGGGGGCCATGTTAATGCGCCGGGGTTCGCCCTTGGTCGGTGGAGTCCAGTACTTCATCTCACCCTTGCTGTTTACCCGGTAGATTTTTCCATCATCCCGGAGGCCACCGGCCCAGACGTTATCGTCTTTGTCGACGGTAATGCTGTAGAAACCACCGGACACAGCCTTGTACGCGGTGAACTTGCCCGTTTCGGGATCCAAGCGGTTGAGCGGCTCACCGCTGCTCCAAACCATTCCCTTCGAATCAAGACGAATCGTATGGGTGCTCACACGCTCACCGGGCCCGCCGTCGGCGGCCTGATATTCGGTGACCTGTTTCGTCTTGGGGTCCAAGTGTCCGATCTTGTTCTTGAACTGTTCGGAAAACCAGACCGTGCCGTCAGCCGCAGGAAACGCGGAGTGGATGCGCAGGATATCCGTACTCGCAACCGGGAAATCATCAAGCTGGCCGGTGACGGGATTCAACCGGGCAATCTTGTTGATAGGGCCGTTATAGGGGATCCACACGTCGCCTTTTTTGTCCGGCACCGCGCTCCAGGGAAACTTTCCGCCGACTTCATACTCGACATAAACAATTCGGTTGGACTCATCACTGAACTTGGTCAGGACGCTCTGATATCCGGGTACGTCCGCGGGCGACTTCGTAAGAGTGGAATCCTCGCCGAACACGCTATTCAAATAGGTGACCAGGTCAGAGGCTTCTTCGTCGCTCATCCGGGCGCGCATGGTGGTACGCATATAATTCACGCGGTCCCGCCAGCCGTCCTCGTCGCGAGTCATGGCAGCCATACGCGTCTGGAATCCGTGGCAGGCCGCGCAAGTGGCGGTCGGTTGGCCCGGCTTGGGGTCAAACAATTCCCCCTTACCCTTCCCGTCCGGCAACAACTTATCCGCTTGGTACATGGAGATGTCGGTCCAGCGAACTCGTCCTTTCTGCAGATCGAAGTCAAAGGAAGCCGACTGGTCAGCAGTGAGCGTCACGCCCGAATGGGGTTGCGCCTGAAATCCCATTGCTTTGATACGGATTTCGTAATCACCCGCCTGCAAGTCGGGGATTCGGTAATGCCCGTCTTTGCGAGATAGCACGTTCACGGTAATGTGCGTTTTGGAATTTCTTGCTTGAACGAAGGCGCCCTCAAAGGGCTCTCCATCCGGGGCCTTAACCGTGCCGGTGACGGTCGCAGCGTAGCTGAGAGACGTCACGCAAAAAAATATTGTGGCCGCAGCCACCATCGCTTTGAAGAGCTTCATAAGTAATTCCTCCGTTCGAAACCGTTTGATTTCCGGACATGATGACGAAGAAAAGGCCGTGACCACCAAATTAATCCCATTGTGGCATAAAACACGATCGTTTTGAGAGTTTTGCGAAGCCCGCAATATACGTATGCTGCGGCGCCGATGTTGCCATCGGCGCCGCATATTGCGATCGGTTTTCTTTACGCCAGAAAATGTAACGAAACCCTGTGAGCCGTTGCCCTCGAATTCTCTCCGAGAGTTCAGAACGTAAATTTCGACCCGATTTGGATTTGGCGAGAAGTTCCGATGGTGCCGGTAATCTGGCCAAAGTTTGAATTGGGCGTCCCATTGCTGTTGAACGCTCCCAACTGTGAATTCGGTAGAGCCAAGTTCGTTCGATTCCAGGCATTGAACATATCGCCTTGAATCTGCAAGGCCATCCCCTCGCGCCATTTAAGGTTGAAACTCTTTTTCAGGCTGATATCCGTGTTGAACAGGCTGGGCCCTGTCAGCACGTTTGCGCCGACGTTGCCGAGGTATCCGTTGTCCTGCAGTACAAAACAGCTGGCCTTCACATAATTGGTGCTGCCAGGATTGATCGCATTGGAAGGGTTGCAACCGGACGCCCAATTTGGACGATCGTAAGTGATCGCGTTGTTTGGCCACTCGCGTGTCACCGCGAAACCCGCCAGGACGTTGAGTGGCTGCCCGCTGGATATCGCCGTTAGGCTGCTGATTTCCCAGCCGCTGATTAAGGCTCGAGCGAATGCGGATTTGCTCGAGCGCGCGAATGGAATATCGTACGTTAGAGTGAAATCGGCGGTTTGCGTCGCGGTAAAGCCGCATCGCCCACGGCTGGAATTAACATCGCGGGCATAGGCAGGCGCCGATGCAGCGTTCTGCTGTCCCCCCGTCGTTTCCCCGGATGAGTCCGCAACGCAGCTGTCCCACGTATAGCTGAGCCGGAGATCCAATCCGTTTCCGACTTGCCGCTGTATGGTTGTTTCCAGAGAATTGTAAGAGGAGTTGGCGTCGAAAGCCAATCCGGTCACCGCTTTGTAATTTGGATTCGTAGCCGGAGAAGTTGCTTTGGTCCCAACGCCAGGCCAGAACAGGCAAGACGGTCCGTTCGGAGGACACCCGCACGCTTCGCCAACGGTGCATCCGGTCGTGCTTCCCGGGGCCTGCACGATGGGATAGTAGGCACCGGCTTCATAGTCGCGACCGTCATGCCGCGAAACCGCTCCAACGTAGCCGATGGAAAACGCAAACTTGCCTGGCAACTGGCGCTGCAAGGTGAGGTTATAACTGTATTTTGTGGGCGTCTTTGGGTACAGCGGCATGGTTTGCGGGAACTGTAAATTGGCATTGACGGTGCCTGCTTGCAGTACCGCCAATGGCGGCAGCGGCCAAGTCAAGAGCGCATTGGGAGAGGTGAGCGTAACTAACCGGCTGAATGGCGTTTGCTGCCCATCGCCGATGAAGAAGTAATACGCGGTAATCTCGTCGTGGAAAATTCCGTAACCAGCGTGCAGGCTGGTCTTTCCATCGCCGAACACGTCCCAGTTAAAGCCAACGCGCGGCTCGAAGTTTTTCTTGGATGAATAGAAGTACGTTCCGGTAATTGGCGTTTTGTCAGTTTCCGGATTCGCTAGGTTGGAAAGGCGGCCTTGTTGTTCCGTGGGGCCGGGCACATATTCCCAGCGCAGTCCCAACGTTACCGTCAAATTACGTCGAATTTTAAGGGCGTCCGAGGCATACAAACCGATGAGGTGCTGGCGCGTTCCGCGGCTGGCATTGGATACGCCCGGAATCAAGAACACCAAGGAATTGAGTGAATTGCTCAGGAAATTCGGAAGGCTGCTGTAATTGTAAGTTCCCTGGTAGCGGCCTGCGCTGTTGGTCGTGTTGTCATCCCACTGCTTGTATTCGACTCCGAATTTCCAGGAGTGCAGCCCATGCACGTAGTTGACATCGTCCTCCAGCGTGCCGCTCGTATAGCCCACCACGCGCGGAGTAACCGTCGTTCCGGGTTGCGCACCCAGGGAGGTCAATCCCGTGATCTGGACTTGCGGAAAAACGGGTAACCCGGTGGACGTAACCACGGGATCGGGAAGCGTATAGGGGTTGCCGCCATTGATTCCGCTAGCAGGGATCAGTGTGTTGCTGGCGACGTCGGTGTCCCATAGAAAATGCGTGCGATTTACGCCGGCGCGGAACGTGTTGAGCAGGTTGTTCGTAAAAATATGGGTATCCTGGGCGACGATAATCTGCTTGCGATAGGTCTGGGTCACCAGGAAATTCGGATTCTGCGGTGGCGAAAGGCTAGTCGATCCGTCGAAGTTGTAACTTACCGTCAGCGTGTTTTTCGAGGTGAAGTTATAATCCACTTTGCCAACATAGTAGTTTTCGTCAACCGTCTGCGGGGTTGTGGAGACCGATTGGCACACCCCGTTGACTCCGGCGCCAGTGCACCCGGGCATCAGCAAATTCATGACACCCTGGATAAATCCACCCGTCACGAATCCCGGAACCGGCACAATGAGCGATGAGGACTTGCTTCCACCGCACGCAGCCGGCAGCGACGATCCGAACGCACTGCAAGGCAGCTTTCCATTGCGCGCATTGGCGTCCGGCACGAAGGCAGTCTGTGACAGCCCCAAGACGCTCTTGAATCCCTCGTAATTGAAATAGAAGAATGCCTTGTCTCTCTTGATCGGTCCGCCAATCGCACCTCCAAACTGATTGCGGTGAAAGGGTGGAACTCCGGTCACTGGGTTGTCGAACGGGTTGCGCGCGTCGAAGGCGCTATTGCGATAATACTCGTACGCGGAACCGTGTAGCAGGTTGGTCCCAGACTTGTAAATCACGTTTACCGTGCCGCCAGGCCGCTCGCCGTACTCGGCGCCGTAGTCGGCGGTGAGAACCTGAAATTCGCGGGTCGCTTCCACGCCCAGCACAATTCCGGCCGCGCTCACCGGGGCAGTTTTTGACGTCCAGGTGGTATCGATTCCTTCCTGCAGGTAACGATTGCTCTGGGGACGGCTGCCGGCGACCACGATTTGATTGCCCCAGTTGTTGTTGTAATCGAATTGCACGCCCGCCTGGATACCCGCCAACTGTTGAACGTCGCGCGCGTTCAGGGGAATGTCAGCGATTGCCGCGGTAGTCATCATGTGGCCGACGTCCGAGTTGGTGGTGTCGACCGCCAGGGCTTCGGTAGAAACGCTGACTTCCTGCGTGGTGCCGGCGACGAGCATTTTGATGTCAGCGCGGGTTTCCTGGTCGACGGCGACGACGACGCCCTTCACCTCAGTCTTCTGCAACCCTGGGGCTTCGGCGCTGACCGTGTAGGTGCCGGAACGCAGTTGCGGAACGGTATAGGCGCCCTGGTCCGTGCTGGTGGCGGTGCGGACTATGCCAGTATCTTGATTGGTAATAGTAATGTGTGCATCAGGAATCGAGGCATCGGAAGTGTCGACTACGGTGCCGCTAATTGTACCGTTTACGTTTTGCGCGTGAACTCCAGTTACACTGAACCCCAACAGAACCACCGCAACCAGGCCGAATTTGCGCACACCCGCCTCCTATACTCGAATCAGCGATGAGTTTTGGCGACAGCCCTTTGCCGGGATTACGATGATTGCCGTTTCATCTCAGCGAATGCTCTTTCCCCGACAATTCCCTCGTGGCCCACGAACTTTAAACTTATTTGTTGGGATCTTAACGAAATGCTTACCGTTGGGGGGCTTGTATACTAAATGAATTACGATTGTCAATATGTATTTTCTGCAGAGCGGTGCGGATGACCCAGAGTAGATTTATTATGCGGGCACTTAACGCATGGTTTACCCGCGCGCGAGGACCTCGATTCACAAGATATTTCGCAAGTGAATGACGGAAGTTGTAAAAGCCGAATCGCCATGTTAGCAAGCCGGATTTCGGCCAAGCCGGAGCTACTTGGACATAGGAAGAGTCGCCGAAGCACCAACCGCAGGTCTCCACTTCCCATCTTTCTTCACAAACACCCGCGCGTAGGTAACTTCACGCACCACGGCGAGCTTGCCGGTGTCGTCAAGGTACCAGTGGTCGGTTTTATTGTTGGGAGCAACATGTTCGAAATCGGGTTTGCCCGCGCTATTGAGGCGCACTTTGAATAGTGTGTGGTCAACCGCCATGGCAAACGTTCCATTGTTGTAAACTGCCATCAATCTGAACTCGGTTGGATTCGGTCCTTCACCCTGAACCACGTCGGGATAAATCTTGGCGCTTGCGGTTTGTCCTGCAACCATCTCCGCTTTGGTTTGGGTGCCGCTACCTGGATTCATCTCGAAGAATTGGTCATCCCAGAACTTTGCTCGAGAATCCACGCAATCTTGTCTCAGCGGCTTGAAGTACTTTCCCTGGCAGAGCCATTCGAGATTCGCATCTCGAAGCGTTGCTTCCAGTTCCGTCCAGGCTTTGTCGCCTTTTTTCATGGCGTTTTGGGCGGATGCAAAAGATGGGAAAGAAAAAAGCGCAACCAGCAGCAGAATTCGAATTCGAGCCATCGCAAGTTACCTCCATTCGCTGGGCTTATACTACTCAGCTATTATTACGTCAATAGGAGGCACCGTTACATCATTGTGAAATCTGAAATTGTTTGAGAAGTTCCACGTCATTTTCGAATGATCTCAACGCGGGAAATCAGTTGTGGATATTGGGCGCAACGAATTTTACGCTGCAGTTTTTTCTCCGCGATTCAGGAGTGAAGAAAAAATATTAATAATTTTGCATTTCATCTGTATAAACCAGAAGTCAGCTTCGAATAATCGGCTCTGAGCAGGAATTCGTAGAGCCTCAATAAAGGAGCGGGTTCCCGTCGTGGGGGCGGTTCGGCTAGACTCGGCGGAATGCGCGACAACGAATTCACGAAAATCCTGGGATGGCCGGGCTACCGAGTCCACCGGCACGAAATCGATGAAGCCGCCAAGACCCTGCGTTTATGGGTGCAGCGGAAGCGAAGGAACCGGAAACTGATCTGTTCGGGATGCGGGCGAAAGTTTAGCGACGCGCATGATTGCAACGAGCGCGAGGTGCGCGATCTGCCGTGGGGCGAGTATCGGACGACAGTGATCATCGAAGTGTATCGGGTGTGCTGTCCGCAATGCGGGGTAAAGGTTGAGAAGGTGCCGCAACTGCCGAGTAAAGCGCCGTTTAGTAAACGTTTTGAAGAAGCCGTGGGGTTGGCGTGCGAAAGTGCGTCGGTACGACAAGTGGCCCGGCAGTTCCGACTGGCTGCCAGCACGGTGCGCGCGATCGACCTGCGGTATCTGCAGCGCTGGAGTGCAGCGCGTCGCAAGGACCCGTTAGCACAAATGGGTGTAGATGAGATTTACTTTGGCAAGCGGATGAAGTTCATCACCGTGGTCAGTAACTTGGATACGGGCGAGCCCTTGTGGTTTGGGCAGGATCGCAAACAGGAAACACTCGATGAGTTTTTCCGGACGCAACTAAGCGCCCCGCAACGGAAACGAGTGGAGGCGGCTTGCGTGGATATGTGGCGGCCGTTCACCAACAGCATTGAACAATGGGCGCAGAACTGCCGCATCGTCTACGACAAGTTTCACGTTTTGCAGCACGCCAACAAGGCCATCGATGAAGTACGCCGAGCGGAGTTCTTCCGCAAAGGTGGGCGCATGCGCGGTGTAGTGAAGGGCAAACGCTGGCTGCTGTTGACGCGCTGGATGAATCTGGACAGCCAAAAACGCCAGCAGTTAAACCAGATGTTCGCCCTCAACCGGCGGGTGATGAAAGCCTACCTTCTGAAGGAAAGTCTGGAACGGTTGTGGACCTACCACTATGAAGGGGCCATGCTGCGCTATCTGCAAAGTTGGATCGATCAACTGCGATGGCAACGGTTGGAACCTTTTCAAAAACTCGCCTGCATGCTGCTGGATCATCTCGACGGCATCCTCAACTACTGCCGCACCAAAGTGCGCTTCGGAGTGGTGGAAGCCATCAACGGCAACATCAAAACCCTCCTTCGAAGGGGCCGCGGCTACAAGAATCTCGGCTATCTGCTGCTCAAGGCCCAACGCATGGCGGTCACCAAGACCGAATTCATCATTCTTCAGAAAGTCGCCTAAAATGCAGGTCTCTACGAATTCTTGTGCAGAGCCGTATTTTATCGGCAAAATGTTAGCCGGTAGTTTCAGCGCCGGTGACGCTGTAGCTACAAAATGAGGGCCGTTTCCAAGGATCTTCAAGCTTGGCTCTAACTCACGCAGCATTTCCAAGAGGTATTCGTCCTTAAGACCATATCCCACGAAGACCACCAGAGATTCTGTAAATAAATGTTTTAGCAGCGTCAAGTAAGCCGGATCGCTTTGAAGTCCTGAATAATCTTCCGACGTAAAAACCATCTGTTCCACCGAACTAGCCGACCCATGTAACTTGCATATAAATGATTTTCTTTGGTTAAAATAACCAATACATTGTTCTAAATTAGATCTCTGAACGATTGCGGCGGAGGGGATGTGCTGTTCCAACGCTTCATCGACATTTGTTGTAAGAATATATGTAGGCACTAACGAAGAAATGAGTTTGAGAAAGTTGTCATAGACGGGCGTAGTCGGTCGAGGATAAAACGCCTTCGCTAGAACCCCGAAATATAATGCTTCGTTTGTTCCCTTGCACAAGCTGAAAAGCTTTGGAAGGTCGGGTTTGGACAATAGAGATGATCCAGCCTGTTTATCGTACGCCGCCTCGCTACGCGAAAAAATCGAATGTAAGTTCTTCCCAAGCTCATCCCATGACGGGTAACCACACCATTTGCTTGTGCCCGCACCCACCCAAATGACAAGATGCTTGGCCCCGTCGACGACAAGGTCCCTCAGTCGCATCAGAGAATAGAAATTTTGTTTATCGTTTCCGTCAAGCACGCGTCAGCACCAGACCTTTAACGCACCGTTTTCAGCGGTCACTGTCTAGAGATGTGGCAAAGATAGTATATAGCAAGCTATCTTTTCGCACGTGAGTGGGCAGCGCGAATCTGAATTCCGATTTCCATTTGCAATCCGCACCCGCTACACTCACGATTTGCGATTGGGAGGATTCATGTCCGTAGTGGATGTGCTGCTCGGAAAACCTTTAGCGACCTCTGATGAGCGCGCCGAACAGATCGGCGCTGCCGCTGGCATTCCAATTTTTGGCCTCGACGCGCTCAGCTCCGCGGCGTACGGGCCGGAAGCGGCGCTGACGTTGCTCATTCCGCTGGGCGCGGCGGGCGTGGCCTATATTTTGCCCGTAAGCCTCAGCATTATCGCGCTGCTCGCAATTGTGTATTTTTCTTACCGGCAAACGATTGCGGCGTACCCCGGCGGCGGTGGCTCCTACACGGTGGCATCGGAAAATTTGGGCAGATATCCGGGCTTGCTTGCCGCATCCGCGTTGATGATCGATTACATTCTCGTGGCCGCGGTGGGGATTTCCGCGGGCGTGGGCGCACTCGTTTCGGCGGTGCCGCAGTTGCAGCCGCACACGCTCGCCATGTGTTTAGCGATTCTCGCGCTTGTTACCCTTGTGAATCTGCGCGGAGTTCGCGAAGCAGGTTTGCTTTTCATGCTACCGACCTACGCATTCCTCGGCTCCTTGCTGATCGCCATCGCGATTGGCGTTACGAAAACGGTTTTCGCCGGAGGGCATCCTACGCCGGTAGTCCCGCCGCCGAGCCTGGCAGGTCCAGCGTCCGTGGCGGTGAGCATGTGGCTGCTCCTGCAAGTGTTCTCAAACGGTTGCACGGCCATGACTGGAGTGGAAGCGGTCAGCAACGGCGTGAAAGCGTTTCGCGAACCCACGGTTCCGAATGCCCAGCGCACTCTTACCGTGATCATCGGCTTGCTGGCGGTTCTTCTGGCGGGCATCGCGTACCTCATACGCGCCTACGGAATTCAAGCCACCGATCCCGGCAGGCCTGGATATCAGAGCGTGATTTCCATGCTGGTGGCCGCGGTAGTGGGCCGGGGAATATTTTATTATTTTACGATTGGATCGGTACTCGTGATCTTGTCACTGTCGGCCAACACCGCTTTCGCGGATTTCCCGCGCCTCTGCCGCTCCGTAGCGCATGACGGTTTTCTGCCCCACTCCTTCGGCTTTCGCGGCAGGCGTCTTGTGTATTCGCAGGGAATTTACGTGCTCGCCGTGCTCGCTGCAATTTTACTGATCATATTTCAGGGGGTTACCGACCGGCTGATTCCGCTTTTCGCGATAGGCGCGTTTCTGGCCTTCACTCTTTCTCAGGCCGGAATGGTGGGCCACTGGAAACGGAATCCGGGGCCGGGCGCAGCGCGCAGCATGATCGTCAACGGGTTGGGCGCCCTAACCACGGGCGCCACGCTGGTGATCGTGCTCCTCGCGAAATTTACTTCTGGAGCCTGGGTCAGCGTTTTGTTGATCGCCGGAATTATGTCCACGATGCTGTGGGTTCGCAGGCATTACGCCAGTGTTGAAAATGAAACAAGGCTTATCACCCCACTGTGTCTCGAAAACCTGGGACCACCCATTATTGTGATGCCCATTCAGAATTGGAGTTCGACCTCAGAGCGCGCGATGCAGTTCGCGTTGACTCTCTCGCAGGAAGTTCACGCCGTCCACGTAGGCGCGGAAGAAGATACAAACGAGCTAAAGGAAAACTGGGAAAGACTGGTTGCCGAACCTGTGAAGAAAGCAGGCGGAACTCCACCGACGCTGGAAATTCTTGATTCGCCCTACAGGCTGATCCTCAAGCCCATTCTCGAGTACGTGACAACTATGGAAGCGAAAAACCCGGGCCGCCAAATCGCGGTAATCGTTCCGGAACTCGTGGAACGGCACTGGTATCACTACCCCTTGCACAATCAACGCGCGGAATTGCTGAAGGCCCTGCTGCTGATACGGGGCAGCCGCAACATCGTCCTGATCAGCGTGCCATGGTACATCAAGGCGTAAGGCGTGGTGCCGGCATCTTGCCGGCGGTTTTTTTTGGAGCGCAAAGTAAAAAGAAAACCCACCGGCGAGACGCCGGTGCCACAAAATCGCCACGAAATTTTCGCCTTCAGGAAGATTAGACTTATCCGAACAACGTGGGAAAATTTCAAGATTTTACGCGGGCTTTCAGGCGGGCCTGATTTCCTTCAATCGTAACGATGTACTCCACTTCGTGTACGTTTTTCTGTTTCTTCAGCTGTGCCGTCTTCTGGCGCACAAATCTCTGAAAAACTTCCATGGTCAATGGCTGTGCCGTATCGCCCGCTTTTTGTTTGGCATTTCCAAACGCCGTAAAAAGCTGCTCCACTTTTTTCTTTTCCGAATCCGGATCGCTCCACGAAACGGCGAAGGGAAATTGTTCGGTGACCGCTTTTTCCTGCTGCGCCGTCTTCAGCGCGCGTTGTGCTTCAATTTCGCGAGCCGCCGCGCCAAAGTGCCGTTGAACCGTTCCTTCCTCTTTTTGCTTCATCCGCTTGCGGAACATGTCGCGAAATTTGGAGTACATCTGCGTGAGGTTGCCGTAGCGAAAACGCTGGCCGTAGTTCATTTCCGCGCCGCGATCGCTATAGCGCTTGAGGGTTGTATCTATGCGCCATTCGATATCCGAAGGGGGGCGAGCTTTCCCGCCGCCAAAGTATTGCTCATACTCAATCTTCAACTGGCGGATGTCTCGTTCGAGTTGGCCGAGATCTTCATCGATCGATCTAGCCATTCCAGGTGACCCTCATACGACGATGCTAATGTTGGGCGTCGGCAGGGTCAACGCGCTACATTTCACAAGGTTGCGGAACAGATAATGGCGAACGTGCCAGATTGCCAACTCCCCTGAAATGAATAAGAAAGATTATCCGGGGCGCCGAAAGCACCCTAAAAAGTCAAAGGGGGCTCGTTTCCGAGCCCCCTTCCAGCAATACCCCATTTACCCCGTTCCGGACTTAGCCGGAACACATCCAACCACCCCGGGAACTACTAAAACCACTTGACTGCCTAAGCGCACATGGGATG
>Ga0075522_10001135_pt1 | contig 20196 bp, 17 predicted proteins | sample NGEPerA_FD_74796 | JGI IMG/M metagenome (GOLD analysis project Ga0075522, IMG submission 74796) | Arctic peat soil microbial communities from the Barrow Environmental Observatory site, Barrow, Alaska, USA - NGEE PermafrostL2-A | ecosystem: Environmental > Terrestrial > Soil > Wetlands > Peat ...
GTCAGATTCAGATGGGGCACGTCGAGCGAAAGATTCGCGACCGAGGAAAATGGCGTGGAGGAACGCTCAATACCCTGCCAGGCGGCGACGAAAGCCAGCGCGGCCGCGCCCCATAGCAGAAAGCGCCCGAAGCCGCGGCGCGGCCTGGCGGACACGAGGGCGCGTTCCTGGTGAAACGGTACGGAACTCACAAGCGAGTTTTGGTCGTGCAAAGCGCGCGTTCCCTTCTGCGAAAGACTCATGAGGAGATCCCGATGGATCGTCCAGCCCGTTGGCGCGTTGACAGCTGCGCCTCACAATCAACATCGGGTCGGCTCTTCGAGTCAGCCCGGTGTGATTTCGTCTTGGCGGAAAAACCGCGCCAAGAAAAGTAAATAAAAACACGTAGGCGCCGCGCGTGCATGCAACCGCTTTGATTGCTTAATGTTTTTGGACCAAGAAACTTCGCGGAACTCCATTATCCCGCGAGTTCCTTGAATTGGAAGCGCTCTAGCGCGCGCGGCGGCGCGCGGAACTTTGCGGGGCCGCGCCTTTGCCCTTCAGGCTTTTCTGCAATGCTTCCATCAAATCAATCACGTTGCTCTCTTCGACCGGCTCAGCGGTGACCAGCTTCTCGCCTTTTTCCTTGCGGCGGATCAGGTCGCGCAGGGCTTCCTCGTAACGGTCCTTGAATTTCTCCGGCTCGAAATCGCCTTCCTGCTGATCGATGATCTTGCGCGCGATCTGGACCATGCGCGCATCCGGCTTCTTGTCGGGAATGTCTTCGAACGCCGCCTGCGGCGCCACCACTTCGTCATGCATGCGCAGGGTATAGGCGATGATGCCCTTGTCGCGCGGTTCCAGCGCCACGATGCGCTCGCGCGTGTGCATCACCACCCTGCCCAGCGCGATCCGCCCCGCTTCCTTGAGCGCGTCGCGGATCACGATATAGGCCTCGGGGTCTTCGTTGGGGACCAGGTAATAGGGATCGTTCCAGAACAGGCGGTCGATTTCATTCTCGTCCACGAAGCGGTCGATCTCGATGGTACGGGTGGTCTCGAGCTTGACCGCGTCGAACTCGTGTTTCTCCAGGATCACATAATGGTTCTTGGCGATCTCATAGCCTTTCACCAAATCGGCGCGATTGACGGGCCCGGTCTCCGGATCGGTAGGCACCATGCGGATGCGGTTGTTGGTCTCGGGATTGAGCAGATGGAACGAGATGTCGCTGGTGCGGCTGGTGGCGTTGTAGAGCGCCACGGGGCAGGAGACCAAAGAGAGACGCAGATTGCCCTGCCAGATGGGACGTGAAGACAATTTGGCGTCTTCCGATTTGGGCACGGCGACATGATGATGCGCCGGCTTTTTCTTGGTGGTGGCCTTCTTCTTGGTCTTGGTCGCCATGTCACTCCTGCTCCCGCTGAAACGGCGGCGCGGCACTTTCCGCCCCACATTGTCCCGCCAGCCGCCTCCTAACGCCTTGAACAGGGAGACAAGATCGCCGGCGAGCTGGCCTCGGGCCTAGCCCAGTGTATCCCGGGACGTCAAATCCTGCGACTGGGCCTGCAACACGCTCGTATAATTGGTGAATCCGGCCCGATATTGCTGCAGCGCCAATTGGGTGGAGTTGGCGGCGTGGGCCCGCTTGCCCCTTGGCAACTCCCGCCGAATACGAGCGTTTCGTCAATTGCCGGCAGCGCGGAACTTTGCTGAAGCCGGTTTATTTCGAAGATCGCGATTGATGAAATTCCTTGCCGTCCTACTTCTATTCGCCGCCTGTGCTTGGGCTTTGCCGGCAAGGGCGCAAGACCAGATCGCGCGGGGAAAATATCTGGCGATCCTTGGCGATTGCGCCGGCTGCCATTCCGCCGCGCACAAACCGTCCTTCAGTGGAGGAATGCCTTTCACTGCCAGCTTCGGCACTCTCTATTCCACCAACATCACGCCCGACAAAGCGACCGGGATTGGCAACTGGACGGCGGACCAGTTCTATCGCGCCTTGCATAACGGCATAGCACCCGGCGGCAAGCATCTCTATCCGGCATTTCCCTACATTTATTTCCGGCGCTTCGGCCGCCAGGACACCGATGCCTTGTTCAGTTTCCTGCACACTCTCAAGCCGGTACATCGGAAGCCGACACCGAACAAGCTGATCTTTCCTACAAATTTTCGCTTCGGAATGTTCTTCTGGGATCGGCTCTATTTCGACAAAAGCCCGCCAAAAATACCGGCCAGCGCCAGCGCCGAATGGAAGCGCGGCGAATTCCTGGTCAATGGACCAGGTCATTGCGCGGCCTGCCACACGCCTAAAAATCTGCTGTTTGGCGACCAGAGAGACAAGCCTCTGTCCGGGGGCAACGTCGAAGACTGGTTCGCCTCCAACCTGACCGGCAGCATGACCAGCGGTCTCGGCCGCTGGAGCCATGCCGATGTGGTGAAATTTCTTGCCACCGGCCGAAGCCCCTATGCCACCGCCGCCGGTTCCATGCTGGAGAAGATCGCCTCTTCCACCAGCCATATGAGCGACGCGGACCGCGAGGCGATCGCGACCTATCTGAAAAGCCTGCCGGCGATAAAACAAACGGCTTTCGAGATACCGCGGCGCGAGCAGATGGAGCGCGGCCGTGGCCTCTATCTGGCCCATTGCCAAAACTGTCACGCCGAAGATGGGCGGCCGACCGGACACAATGCCGATTATCCCAGCCTGGCCGGCGATACGCTGGTGACGGGACACGACCCCACCACGGTGCTGCGCATCATCCTGACCGGCGGTGTTGCCCCGACTGAGCCCGGCCCCCCCGTTCGTCCCATGCCTGCCTTCGACATGCTGGATGATGGCCAGATCGCCGACATGGCCAGCTATATTCGCAACGCCTGGAGCAACCAGGCGCCGCCTGTCAGCGCCACAGAGGTTTACAGCCTCAGGCAGGCGCTCAAGGATTAGCGGACCGCTCGCCCATGCCGATCCAGCGTGCAAACAGGAGGGTGGCGATGCCGAAAAACACCAGGTTGGCCGGCACCCACATCAAGAGGCCGGCGACCTGCTGATCCTGCAGCGGCGTGAGGCCGAAGCGGGCGGCGTTCTCGTCCGGCATGGTGCAAATGGCATGCGGTGCGAACAGCATCACGACGCCCGGCAGGTCGGTCACGATCGCCGCCGTCATCACCATCAATGCGCGCGCGCCATCGTTGAGAGGGCTGGGTTGGAAAATGGTGCTCCAGAATATCGTGGCGGCAGCCAAGATCGAGGCCAGTTCCAAAATTTCTGTAAACGGGTTCCGCGCCGCCCACTGAAATGCCGCCGGCCAATGCCAAAAAAGGAAAATCCCGACGAAGGATATCCAACCCGCCATCGGGGGAAGACGAGCCCCCATCCCCGCCATCACCAACAACGGCGCGGCAATGGCGATCAACAGCAGGTGCTGCATCATATGGGCGGCGAACAACTGATCCGCCACAGGCTGAAGCAGTGTCACGCCGACGACCGCCAAAACCGCGCCTGCCAGCGCGGCCAGCTTCAGCCCTGGCATGGGGGCACCATGATGGAGGCAAAAACATTGAAAAGAATCGCGCCGAAAAACCACAGGCTCGACATCATGCCCCAGAGCGCCAGGAAGCGGTCGCGTCCTTTGCCCACTCCTTCTCGCCAGATCCACCAGGAGACGATGGCTCCCGATGCGCAAGCCAGCGGCGCGATCACGCCCGATGCCAGCAACATGGCCGAAAGCGAACCCGGCGGCGCCGAGTTCAGGGGATGATCGCCGGGATAACAAATTTGGGCGGTGACGCCGTAATCCAGCATCATCTGTCCCAACCAGAACAAGGGCGCAACCACGCAGCCAAACAGCAGCCAGAGAAAACGCGGCTGCCGCGTTTCCGGCGCTGGACCGATGGGATCGAGCACCTGGCTCATGTCCTCAACCCCAACAGCGGCGTGATGTAGAACGTGAAGAAGACCGCAATCCACACGACATCGACGAAATGCCAATAGAGCGCACCGATGTGGATATGCGCGAAGCGACGGCTGTTGAAATAGCCCAGTCCCGACCACAAGGTGAGCGCCAATAATATCACCACGCCCACCACCACATGCGCCATGTGGAAGCCGGTGATGACAAAATAAAGCGACGAATACGGCGTCGAGGAAAGCCCGAAAGGCCGGCCGGCCCATTCGAAACACTGGATCACCAGGAAAATCATTCCCAGCAGCGCGCCGATGCCAAGACCCGCCACCAACCGCCATTTGCGATTATGCTCGATACTCAGCTGCGCCCAGCCCACCGCGACAGATGAGGTCAACAAAATCGCAGTGTTGATGGCCGACATGAGCAAGGGGGGCGCACCTCCTTCGGGAAATGCGCCGGGCGCATGTGGTTGCACGGCCAGATAATAATAGGAGAATAGCAGATAGACGAAAAGCGAGGCCTCGGTGAAGACGGTGAAGATCATCGCCCACCAGCCGCTGGCGCGCGTGTTCATGGCCCCGACCGGCAGCGCCTGGTTCAGTTGCTCAACCATCGCGGGCCGCCTGTGCCGTTTCACCCAACATCGCGCGTGGCCATAGCCAGACGATGATCGCAGCCGCGACCCCCGCGGCACCCAGCGCCACAACCAGCCAATTGACCCGCGCCAAGCCGATGGTCAGCACTGTCATAGCCAACGCCAGACACAGAGGCGCCAGCGTGTCGTCCGGCATTTTGAGGATCACATTCGGCTCCGCGTCCAGCGGCGTCGTGCCCAGCGCTTCACGCCCCTGCTCCAGCATCGGACCGCGCCCGATGATGCTTTGCTCCGCGATCGCGGGACGCCCCAGCCGGTCTTCCCATAGCGGATGACGGCTTCCCACCGTCGGGATCACCATGAAATTGTAAGGTGGCGGCGGCGACGATGTTGCCCATTCAAGGGTGGGCGCGTCCCAGGGGTTGTCGCCCGCTTTTGCGCCGCTCTTCCAGCTCTTCACCACATTCCAGATGAACAGCAACACGCCCAGGCCGAACAGGAAGCTGCCCATGGTGGTGATCAGATTCACCCAGTCCCAACCCATCGTGTCGCCATAGGTGTAGATGCGGCGCGGCATCCCCAACAGGCCGGAGATGTGCATGGGAAAGAATCCCAGATTGAACCCCACGAACATCGTCCAGAAATTCCAGCTGCCTAGACGCTCGTCCATCAAGTGGCCGGTGAATTTCGGAAACCAGAAATAGGTCGCACCCACCACCGGAAAAACATTGATGCCGATCAACACATAGTGAAGGTGAGCAACCACGAAATAAGTGTCCGTTAGCTGCCAATCCACCGGCACCGAACCAGTCATGAAGCCGGAGACGCCACCGATGGTGAACAGGACGATGAAGCTGGCGAAGAACATGAAGGCGGTGGTGAAGGCGGGGCGGCCCAGCCAGATGGTGGCCAGCCAGGCGAACACGCCCACCGCGCTCGGCACCACGATGATGATGGACGCGGCGCTGAAAAATGACAGCGAGACACCGGGAAGGCCGGTGGCGAACATGTGGTGCACCCACACGCCGAAGCCCAGCACCATAGTGGCAACGGTCGCCAACGCCACCACCGTGTAGCCCACCAGCGGGCGGCGGCAGAATACGGGCAAGCCGTCCGACACCATGCCCATGGCCGGCAGCACGATGGCGTAAACCCAAGGATGACCGAACATCCAGAACAGATGCTGCCAGAGCAGCGCCGATCCGCCCGCTGTCGCGTCGAAGAAATGCGTGCCGATGTTGCGGTCCATCCACAGAAGCAGGAACGCCAGGGAGACGGCGGGGATGGCGAATATGTTGGCGGCGCTGGCAGTGAGCGTGCCCCACACCAGGATCGGGACGCGGTTGATGGACATGCCGGGGCAACGCATGCGCAGGAACGTGACAATGAAATTGATCGATCCCACCGTGGTGGAAATACCCAACAGCACCATGCCCAGGGCATAGAGGTCTATGTTGGGGCCGTCATTGTAGGCCCGCGCGGCCAAAGGCACATAGTTGAACCAGCCCACATCGGGGCCGAAGCCCACCGCGAATCCGGAATAAAGAACGATTCCTGCGCAGAGATAGACCCAATAGGACAGCGCGTTCAGCCGCGGCAGCGCCATGTCGCGCGCGCCCAAAAGCAGCGGCCACAGGTAATTGCTGAACCCCGACAGAACCGGCCCGGCGTAAAGAAAGATCATGGTCATGCCATGCACGGTGAAGAGCTGGTCATATTGTTCGGGCGTGAGCAGATGCAGATTCGACCAGGAGATCTGGAGCCGGAACACCAGCGCCTCCACGCCGCCCAAGATCAAGAAAGTGAAAGCGGTGATGATGTAGCGTATGCCGATGTCTTTGTGATCCACCGTCGCCAACCAGCCATAAAGGCCCGGCGCGGTTTCCCATAACCGGTTCAGCCTCTGGGCCAGCGCCGGCGTCTCGGAGCCGATCGAGGGACGGCGCTCATATTCGGTGCTGATCATCAGTTCTGCGCCAAAAGGAAATTGGTGATGCCAGCTCGGTCACCGTCCGACAATTTGATGGCGGGCATCAGAGTACCGGGCTTGATGGCCGGGGGATTGGCGATCCATGCCGCGATCGCGCGCGCGTTGTTGGGCAATGCGCCCGATGCGATGGTTTGGCGCTCCATCAAATGGCTGAGATCGGGGCCCAGCGTGCCCGTCGCTGCCGTTCCCCGCATGCTGTGACATCGGCCGCAATTCTGGACGAAGGCCTGCCGGCCGTTCGTAGAAACTGGCGCCAGCAATTGATGCACCCACCATGCGTGGAAATCGGCGGGCGATTGCGCGACCACGCGGAACAGCATCTCGGCATGTTCGACGCCGCAATATTCGGTGCATTGGCCCTGATAGATGCCGGGCTTCGACGCTTCGATCCAGGTCTCGTTGATCTGGCCAGGGATGGCGTCCATCTTGCCGGCCAATTGCGGCACCCAGAAGGAATGGATGACGTCGCCGCCGATCAATTTCAGCCGGACGACTTCGCCCGCAGGAATATGAATTTCGCTGGCGGTATAGAAGTCCCGCCCCGCCCCGGAAACATAATGTATCTGCCACCACCATTGCCGGCCGGTGATTTCGATCGTGACCGCGGGCTTGGACGCCGGCGCCTGGATCTCCGCCAGCACGATCACCGTCCACACCACCGTGAACAACAACACCAGGCTTGAGATTCCCACTCCGATCCAGAGCCAGTTAAGACCGCCTTCCTCAGGACCGATCGCGGTTTTTTCGCCAATAATGATGGCGCGAGGAGGGTTTTTCCATACGCCTGCCGCCAGCAACGCAGTGATGACAATGATCACACAAAGCGAGATCGCGATTACACCCCAGGTGAGCGCCACCACGGGAGCGGCCTTGTCGCCGGCGCCCGTCAGATATTCCAAAGGCGCCGCCCCAGCTGGCGCGCAGAATAAAAGCGCTAAGCCAAAGCCCAGACAAAGAGGCTTGAAACCATGCACCGCGAGAATCCTGGAACTGTCCCGAGCGGACACTTTGGTGAAATGCGCCACTCCTCTGTTCGATCCGGTCGCGGCGCCCATTTCACAGGCAAATTCAAGAGGCTAGACAAGGTTGGAATATTCGTGCGCCGAAGTTGACACCGCTTCTGCCTGTCCTGCACGGCAGTTATGCGCGCAAATGCTTGGCAACACGGCACTTTCGCGGATTGGCAAGCATCGCTTGATGCCCTATCTAACCGCGCTTCTTCGGGAATTTTGCTTTGCTCTCTTTCGTGCGCCTTGCGTTGCGCCGGCCCTATACCGCCGCCATTGCGGCGCTTTTGATCGCACTGCTGGGCGTGCTCTCGATCACCCGCATGATCGTGGACATTTTCCCCGTGATCGACATCCCGGTGGTGCTGGTGGCGTGGAATTATCCCGGCCTGTCGGCCGAGGACATGGAGCGCCGGGTCAATCTGATCAGCGAGCGCAGCTATTCCACCACCGTCAACGGCATCAGCCGCATCGAATCCCAGGCGATCCCCGGCGTGGGCCTGCTCAAGATCTATTTCCAGCCCGGCACCGATATCGGCGGCGCCATCGCCCAGATCAGCGCGGCGTCGAACACCGCCTTGCGCAATGCACCGCCGGGCATGCAGCCGCCGCTGATCATCCAGTTCAATGCCGCCAACGTGCCGGTGGTGCAGATGACCATTTCGAGCAAGACGCTGTCGGAACAACGCCTGTTCGACTATGCGCTCAACTTCATCCGCATCCAGCTCTTCACCATTCCGGGCCTGTCCTCGCCCGCCCCGTTCGGCGGCAAGCAGCGCCAGATCATGATCAATATCGATCCCGCCAAATTGTCGGGCAAAGGGCTGAGCCCGCAGAATGTGCTCAGCGCGCTGCAGAACTCCAACGTGATCGTGCCGGCCGGGACCGCCCGTCTGGGCCGCCATGAATATAACGTGTCGCTGAACTCCAGCCCCACCGCGGTGGACGAGTTCAACCAGATCCCCCTCGGCATCAACAACGGCGTGCCGGTGCTGCTGGGCGACGTCGCCAAGGTCGAGGATTCCTTCGCCGTCCAGAACAACATTGTGCATGTGGACGGCAAGCGGGCCACCTATCTCACCATCCTCAAGCATGCAGATGCCTCGACCTTGGCGGTGGTGGACGCCACCCGCGCCATGATGCCCCAGATCGAGGCGGCGGCGCCCAAGGGCATGGAGCTGAAGCTCGATTTCGACCAGTCGGTGTTCGTGCGCGCCGCCGTCACCAACGTGATCCGCGAGGCGATCATCTCGTCGATCCTGGTCTCGCTGATGATCCTCTTGTTCCTGGGCGATTGGCGCTCGACCGTGATCGTTTCGCTTTCGATCCCGCTCTCGATCCTGGCCGGCATCATCGGCCTTCTGCTCACCGGCCAGAGCATCAACCTGATGACCTTGGGCGGGTTGGCGCTGGCGATCGGCCTGTTGGTGGATAACGCCACCGTGCTGATCGAGAATATTCACCGCAACCAGACCTTGGGCAAAAGGCTAACCTTGGCGATTTTGGATGGTTCGGCCGAGGTGATCCAGCCGCTCACCGTGGCGACGCTTGCGATCTGCATCGTCTTCTTTCCCGTGGTGCTGCTGGAAGGACCGGCGCGCTTTCTGTTCATCCCGCTCGCCATAACCGTGGTGCTGGCGATGCTGGCGTCTTATGTCCTTTCTTTCACCGTGGTGCCGGCTTTCTCGCGCTTCCTGCTCACCGAGAAAGTCCATCAAGAGGGCGAAGGGCCGGGCTTGTTCGGCTTTTTCGAGCGCCAATTCGCGCGCCTCCGGGACGGCTATGGCGCGGTCCTGGTCGTGGTGCTGGCGCAGCGGCGCTTTGTCCTGGCCGCCCTGGGCGGGTTGGTGGTGCTCACCGCCGCGCTGTTCTTCACCATCGGCACCGATTTCTTCCCCACCGCCGATGTCGGCATCATCAAGCTTCATTATCGCGGCCCCTCCGGCCTTCGCATCGAAGAGACCGAGAAATCGGTGCTGGTGGTTGAAGCCAAGATCCGCCAGATCATCCCGGCCGGCGAGCTTCGCACCATCAACGACATGATCGGGGTGCCGCTGTTCTACAATCTGGCCTTCGCGCCCACCGACAATGTCGCCGGCAACGACGCCGAAATCCTGATCCAGCTCAACGAAGGCCATCGCCCGTCGGTGGACTATATCCGCACGATGCGGGCGGAACTGCCCGGCGCCTTCCCCGATTCCACGTTTTATTTTCAGACCGCTGACATCGTCAGCCAGGTGCTGAATTTCGGGCTTTCCGCGCCCATCGACATCCAGATCCAAGGCACCGATATCCAAAAATCCTTCGAGTTGGGCCAGCGGATCCTGGCCGGCATCGGCAAGATTCCCGGCGTCGCCGATCCCCGCATTCTGCAGGTGATGTCCTATCCGGACCTGATGGTCGATGTGGACCGCGAGCGCGCCGCCGAAGTGGGCGTCAACCAGAGCCAGGTCGCGAGCAATCTTCTCACCTCGCTGTCGTCCAGCGTGGGCATCGCGCCCAATTTCTTCCTCAACCCGGTCAACGGGGTGAACTACGTGGTGGGCGTGCAGATGCCCTTGCAAAAAGTGACCAGTGTGAACGAGTTGATGAACATGCCGATCAACACGCCCGCGGCCGCCGCCACGCTTGGCACGCCGATGGCGGCGCCGGTGACGCGGCTGTCCGACATCGCCTCGATCGCGCCCAGCAGTGTGATGGAGTCAATCAACCACTACACGGTCCAGCGCATCATCGACGTGGACGCCAATGTGGACGGGCGCGATCTGGGCGGGGTGGCCAAGGACATCCAGAAAGTGCTGGACCGGATAAAGCCCGGCCTGCCCGCCACAACCCACATCGACATTCGCGGCCAGAATGACGTGATGAACACCGCCTTCACCGATCTGGGCGAAGGCCTGATCCTGGCGGTAGTGCTGGTCTATGCGCTTCTGGTGGTGCTGTTCCAGTCCTGGGTCGATCCGCTGATCATCATGATGGCGGTGCCGGGTGCCCTGATCGGCATTCTCTGGATGCTGGCTTTGACCGGCACCAGCATCAATGTGGAATCGCTGATGGGCGCGATCATGTCGGTGGGCATCTCGGTGTCGAACTCCATCCTGGTGGTGAGCTTCGCCAACGACATCAGGGTGCGCCAGAACCTGTCCGCGCTGGAGGCAATTGTCGAAGCCGGCCGCACGCGGCTGCGCCCCATCCTGATGACGGCGCTGGCGATGGTCCTGGGCATGATCCCGATGGCGCTGGGTCTGGGCGAAGCGGGAGAGCAGAACGCGCCGCTTGGCCGCGCCGTGATCGGCGGCCTGATCTTCGCCACCTTCGCCACGCTCTTCCTGGTCCCGATCGCCTATCTGTTGTTGCGCAAGGCGCCGCCCAGCCTCTACGTGCTCGACAAGCGCTTCGAGGACGAAACACGCGGCCAAGGAGCCGAACATCATGCCTAGTTCCACACCGCAGCAAAGGCGCCTGCGCCGCGGCGGCATCATCGCCCTCCTGGTCGCGGCCGTGATCGTGGCCGGCGTGCTGGCCTCGCATTATCTCCATCTCAGCTCGGCGCGCGCCGAACTCCAGCGCGATACCGCCAAAGGTCCCGAGGTTCAGGTGGTGCGCGCCACCGCCAGTGGCGGCATGCGCGACCTCACCATCCTGGCCGATGTGGTGCCCTACCAACAGGCCACACTCTACGCCAAGGTGAGCGGCTATCTGGGCAAGATGCTGGTGGACAAGGGCGATGCGGTGAAGGCCGGCCAGCTGCTCGCCACCATCGAAAGCCAGGAAACCGACGCCCAATATACCAGCGCCGCCGCCGATCTCGCCAACAAGCGGCAGATCGCCGGCCGCTACGACCAGTTGGCCCGTCAGAACGCCATCGCCCAGCAGCAGAAAGACCAGGCCGACGCCGATGCGCGCATCGCCCAGGCGACCTTGAACCAGGAAGCCACCTTGAAAAACTATGAGCGGCTCACCGCGCCGTTCGACGGCAACGTGACGGCCCGTTACGCCGACCCCGGCGCACTGGTGCAGAATGCACAGACCGGCCAGACCGCATCATTGCCGGTGGTGACGGTGGAAGACGATTCCAGGCTGCGCATCGACGCCTTCGTACAGCAGCAGGACGCGCCCTTTGTCCATGCCGGCGACAAAGTGGACATCGTCGACGCCGCCAATCCCGGCCGCAAGATCGAGGCCGTTCTCACTCGCGTGTCGGGAGCGCTCGACCCCCGCACCCGCACCATGCTGGTGGAAGCGTTGCTGGACAATCCCAAACACACGCTGTTGGGCGGCAGCTTCGCCTATATGACGTTGCATGTGCCTGAGCCCAGCGCCACGCAGATTCCCGTGGGTGCGCTGATTACGCGTGGATCGGATCAGTTCATCGCATTGGTCGACAGGAATTCGCACCTTCATTTCATGAAGATCACAGTCGCTTCCACCGACGGCGACACCATCACCTTGGCCCAAGGGTTGAAGCCCGGCACCGAGATCGCCGTGGATCTTCCAGAAGACGCCACCGACGGCGCGCTGGTGCAGACGATATCGGCGGCGGCCAACTAAGAGATATCGATCAGCGCCACATTGATGTCGGGATGCATCCGGCGCCTGAGATGGGCGGGCGTCTCCGTCAAGGTCACTTCCAGAGTCGGGCGCACCACGCCTTCCAGCAAATGGCCGCCGCGGGTGCTGCCGTCGCGCCGTCCCAGCACGGCATGGCCGTGGAAATCGGCTTCATGCTTGTCATTCTCCGCGATGTCGCCCACCAGCGAGACCAACTCGACCTGTTCCTCGACCGGGATCGGCAGATATTCTTTCTTCTGCCAGTCGAAATAGCCCAGCTTGGCCCGCTCAAACGCGCCCAGCGCGACGAAGGACGCCGCTTTCAGATTGTTCCTTTTGGCGAAATCTACGATGGTGCTTTTCGCTTCTTCGCCGGACGCCAGCACCAGCACCCACATCCGTTTGCCGCCACCAGAACTCATCAGCTTGCTTTGCATGACGTCCTCCAAATGCGCAGTGAAAACCAGATGGCGCGCCGATCGTTCCGGCCACATCATTCGGCATAGATCATCTTCACCGTCATCCCGCCATCGATCACCAAGGTCTGGCCGGTGATGAAGCCGGCATCTTCCGCCAGGAATTGGCAGGTCTTGGCGATATCTTCGGGCACACCGACGCGGCCGACCGGGCGCACAGAAATGTCCCGCGCAGATTGGCGGCGATCACGGAATCGAATTCGGCGATGGAGAGTTTCAGCACGTCTTTGCGGATCATGGTCCCGGCATTGTTGATCAGCACATCGGGCACAGCGAATTTCTTAACGACGCCGTTCATCCAGCGGGCAACATGGGCGGGATTTGAAACATCACCTGCGAGAAAGAGTCCGTCCGTGCCGCTTTCTTTGATGCCTTGAAGTGCTTCGCGCCCGGCAGCACGATCTTTGTCTGTGATTGCAACGATGTAACCCGCATCCACGAAGTGCCAGGCAAGCGCGCGGCCGATCCCTTGACCGGCGCCGGTGATCGCAATGACACGCATGAGACGCTCCTCGTTAATAATTATGACTTGCTCCGCCTGCGGAAAAATCTTGACGTTAACTATTTAATTGCGATATTAACGCTTTATTAACTCTTATAAGGCGGGACCGGTCTCTTCGACATAAGGTCTTGCTGCTCGGGTGATGACCGTCGTGGCGGCGGAAGGGGTGGCGTCAAGGGAGCATCGGGTACGAACAACCAAATTGGATGCGACCATGCTTGCCTATGAAGAACTGAAGGGCTCCAACGGAAAAGAAATCTGGTTCCGTCCGACCCGTTTTGATGCACGCAAACTCTTTCCCAACAATCCGCCTCGGGTCAGGGTAAAGTCTTCCAGTTACCAGCTGCACAATATCAGCCTCACCGGCATCGCCGTGGTCGCCAAGCAGGCGAGCGAAGACGAACTCACGGTGGGCGAGACCGTGCCCATCGTCTTTCAGCAAGCGGGACTTTCCATCTTCGAAGGCCGCGCCAAGGTCTGCCGCACCGAGACCACGCCCTTCGGCTCCAAATACGCTTTCAGCCTGGTGGATTCCTATGTGGATTTCGACCGGCTGCTCAGCCGCAACGTCCAGGCGCAGATCGCCGCCAATGGCAGCTTCCTTTCCAGCGAGCGCAACGCCCTGGTGCCGCGCGAATACCGCGCCTTCTGCTCGGACGTGCTGGGCGTGCTCAGGTCCTATCGCGCCCTGCTGGACGAAAATCTCCGCGTCACCGCAAACTTCCCCCACACCTTCGACCATGTGGGCGCCTATGAAGCGTGCGAAGGCCGGCTGGTCGAGCAATGGCGCAGCCTCTGGCTCACCGGCAACGACATCGTGCGCGAAGTGATGGGCAGCCGTGATGCGCGCGAAGCGACCAAGGAATTCACCGAACTGGTGCTGACGCCCGAGATGCGCGCCGGCGCGATCTGGGACCGTTCCTACATGAAGCCGATGGGCTATCCCGGCGACTATCAGATCATGAACCAGGTCTATGACTGGGAGCGGTTGGGCGACAATGTCTACCAGCAGCTGATCCATCGCCTGGGCCTTGAAGTGGCCGAATGCATCGGCACGCGCATGCATGTGGTGCGCGGCAAGATCGCCGACACCGTGCGCGAGCGCGGCCAGGACCGCCCTGCCCGCATCCTCAGCCTGGGCAGCGGCCCGGCGCGAGAAATCGAAACCTATCTGGAAAGCCCGCAGTCACGCGGCGGCAAGGCGGAATTCACCCTGGTGGACCAGGAACCCCAGGCCCTGGGTCAAGCCTATGACCGCATCTATCCCGCCTTGATCAAGCTGGGCGGATTGGTGCGGATGAATTCGCTCAATATCTCCTTCACCGACATTCTGCGCACCCATGGCGGTCTCAATCAGGTGCCGCCGCAGGACATGATCTATTCGGTGGGCCTGCTCGATTATCTCACCGACCGGCGCGCACGCCTGCTGGTCGCCCGCTTGTACGACGCGCTGGCGCCGGGCGGCCTCTTGATCATCGGCAACATGAACGAGACCGCGCTGTCCAACCTCTGGCCGATGGAATTCATCGCCGACTGGACACTCGAATACCGCAACGATGCCGAGATGCGCGGCTGGGCCGAAGGCCTGGGCGCTCAGGAATATTGGACCGAGACGGAAAAGACCGATCGCGTGCGGCTTTTGTTTATCCGCAAGCCCTGACGCCCTAGATCGCGACGCGCAAATTCTCGGGCACTTGCCGCACCGCGACGAAACGGTCGCGCGGCAGTGCCACCGTCACCGTGGTGCCGATATTGACCTGGCTTTCGATCCATAACGTGCCGCCATGCAGCTCGGCGAGCTTGACGGCATAGGGAAGGCCCAGCCCCGTGCCGCTGTGGTGGCGGGTGAGGGAATTCTCCACCTGCTCGAAGGGCCTGAGCACCCGCTCCACATCGGACGCGGGGATGCCGATGCCCTCGTCGCGCACGCGCATCAGCACCGAACGGTCGGAGACGTTGAGGCTCACTTCGACCAGGCGGCCATTGTGGCTGAACTTGACGGCGTTGGAGACCAGGTTGAGCAGGATCTGCAGGATCAGCTTGCCGTCGGCGCGCGCGATCACCTGATCGGCGCAGGATTTGAGCGCGATCTTGATTCCGCTTTGTGTCGCCCTAGGCTCGCACATGCGGATGCTCTCGCTCACCACCTGGACAAGATCGATCTCGCGTTCCTCGAGGGTGAGCTTGTTCGCCTCGGCCTTGGCGAGATCCAGGATGTCGTTGATGATCGAGAGAAGATGATAGCCGCTGGTGGCGATGTCCTTGACGTAGGTGGCGTAGTGCTGGTTGCCCAGCGGACCGAAGGTCTCCCGGTCCATGATGTCCGAGAAGCCGATGATCGCGTTCAAGGGCGTGCGCAGCTCATGGCTCATATTGGCGAGGAATTCGCTCTTGGAATGATTGGCCTTGTTGGCCTCGACCAGAAGCGTGTTGGCGATCTCGTTCTTGGTCTCGATCGTGCGGTGGGCGATATAGCCCTTGCGGGTCTGGGTTTCCTGGATGTAGCTGGACAACAGCCCCACCGTGGTCGCCATGGTGAGGAAGAAATTGTTGGAGATCAGGTCGGGTATCGGCAAGGGATTGAGCACGATGGCCGAGACTTCATACGCCAGGACCAGCAGCACCGAGATGATCACGCTGGCGATGAAATCCACCCGGATCAAGCTGTCGCAATAGATCACTACCATGATCAGGCCGGCATAATAGTTGCTGTTGAACGGCGCGGGCATCACCGTCGTCATCGCCACCACGCCCAGCCCCGCCGTCGCCATCGCGAAGGCAAGCGCGAACTGATTGAACTTCTCGAAATAGGGCGTGAAGGTGAAGGCGAACACCGCCATCAGGATCGGGCAGACGATCATGTAGCGGATCACGAACATGCTGGACACCGCCTGGCCGCCCAGCCGGGAATCCAGAACGCCGAACGCCATATAGAGCGCGATACCCGCCAGAATATAGGTGCGGATGAACACCATAGATTCCCGAAGCGCGCGGCGCGCGAAGCACCGCTCGGTTTCGGGATCCAAGAAACGCAGCCAGAGACGCGAATACGCGAGCTCGTCGGCCGCCATGTTCCTGTCTTTCATGGCCAAATTCGGATGCCCTCGGGGTCCAAATTAGTTCACGTGTGTAAACAATCTGATTAGATGGCGCCGTTAACAAATGTTGTTTGCAGTCGCTCGAACTTGATGGAACGCAGAATCTCGGTTCAGGCGGGCCTCTTCGAATCGCCATAATATATTATTTTCAATGGCTTAATATGAAGGACTCGGATTCCCCACGCCCCTTTCGCCGATCGAATCTGGCCGGCAAGCTATTGAAATTGTTTGGAACTTTTTCACCACGCGGGCGTTCTGAGGCGTGTTGGCGGGCTTTGGGGAAGCTAGGTGTCCAGGTCAGGATTGTTAGCCGCGGCGTCCTTGCTGGCATTGGCCGTGCCGGCGCGCGCCCAGGAACTTGCCCTGAACGACATCAACCAGATGTCCATCCAGCAGCCGTCCAAGGTCGAGATCACATCGGTCTCCAAAGCAGCGGAGCCCTTAAGCGACGCCCCGGTCTATGTGATCAGCCACGACGACGCGATCCGCTCGGGCGCCACCAGCCTGCCGGACCTATTGCGGTTGGCCCCCAATCTGGAAGCGATGCAGACCAGCTCCAGCAATTATGTCGCGCTTAGCGTGCGGGATACTGGCGTCGGCATAAGCGAGGAAGCGCGCAAACGCGCGCTCGACCCCTTCTTCATCACCAAGCCTCTGGGGAAGGGCACAGGGCTTGGCCTTTCCATGACCTTCGGTTATGTGCGTCAATCGTCAGGGTATCTGAGGATCGAAAGCCGTCCCGGGAAGGGCGCGACGGTCACGATCCTCATGCCGTGTATCGAGGAGATTGCATGAAGCGCCAGATCCTGGTCGCCGAGGATGAGGTGATGCTGCGCGTGATCGCAGTGGAGATGCTTGAGGATGCGGGCTTCGAGGTCTTCCAGGCCGGCGATGGCGAAGAAGCGCTCACCTTGCTGAAGCTCAATCCGGGGATCACGCTGCTGGTGTCCGACGTCAAGATGCCGCGCATGGACGGTTTTGCGCTGGTCAAAGCGGGATTGGATTTCAAGCCCGATCTCAAGGTCCTGATGATGACGGGCTATGCCCAGGACCCGCCCCCCGACCTGATCCGCGAGCGGCAGATCGAAATCCTGCGCAAACCCTTCAATCTCGACCGGCTATGCCAGATGGCCGACGCGATGACCGGCGCCTGACGTCCGTCATGGCGGCGGCGCGTGGGTGGCGGCGAGATAGTCCACGATCAATGGGATATCGGCGTCGTTGAGGGGCGCCTTGTAGGTGTTGCGCATCTTGACGACTTCGGCCGCCCAGGTGGCGCGCGGCAAGAGCGGCTGATCCAGCACCATGTCGGCGGAATGACAGGCCAGGCAGTTCTGGTTCACGATCTTCACATTGGGCCCGTCGGGAAAGGACGCCGCGTCGGGCGGAAATTCCAGCTGTAGCGATTTGAAGGCGGGCGCAGCTGCTCCCACCGCCGGCATCAGCAACGCCACCCATCCGATCAGAAAAATCCGTTTCATCCCATTACACCAGCGTAACTGGGGTCTGTTCGACCACGTTGCGCATATAGCCGGATCCATTCCAGTTGGACTGGTCGGGTTGCGCATCGCCTTTTGAGTTGGTGCAGCGCACCGCCAGCATCGTGTTGCCCGCGCCGCCCATTGTGAGTTCCGCCGTCCAACGGCGAAAGCTGTAGGGGCCTTCGTCAGCGCCAAGCTTTGCGGCTTGCCAGCTTTTGCCGCCATCGGACGAGATCTCGACCTTGGCCACGCCCGAGTCACCGCCCATCGCCAGCCCGCGCAACGACGCGCGCGCGCCCGCCTTTAGGCGCGCACTGGGACCAAGATTCGTGATGAACGAGCGCGGCAGCATGCGGCTGATGGGCACCATCACGACTCCGGTTTGGCCGGGCTTCATGTCGGCATGGGGCGTATCGGGAACCAGATAGGCCGTCTTCATCCAGAAATTATCGTCGGGCGCGTCCAGCACTTCGATGTCGTTCAGCATCTTGACCCAATAGGTCGAATACCAGCCTGGCACCACCAAGCGGATGGGGTAGCCATTGAGCAGCGGCAGCGCCGCGCCGTTCATCGCATAGGCGATCAGGATTTCCGGCTGGCGGGCATGATCGAGGCTGAGCGATTTCTGGAATTGCGGCCCATCGCTGACCGGCGCCTTGTCCAGGCCAGTAAACCGCACCGCCACCGCGCTTGATTTGACGCCGGCTTTTTCCAGCACATCCCGCAGCCGCACGCCCGCCCAGCGGGCATTGCCCATGGCGCCGTTGCCCCATTGCCCGCCCGGCACCCTGGGCTCGAAAAAACCGCGAGAATTTCCGGAACATTGATTGACGGCGGCGAGTTCGACCCGCGGGAATTGAAGAAGATCGGGCAGCGTCAGCGAAAGCTGGTTCTGGACCTGGCCGCGCACCGCCAGCCGATAGGATTTGGCGTCGATCTCGGTGGGAATGTCGGACCAATGCCAGCGCACGAAGAATTTGTCGTTGGGGGTGAAGACGCCGCGGTCGAAATCCGCGAAAGGCGTTTCCAGCATCGGCGGGCGGCTGCGCTGCAGCACCATCGCGCCTTTCTGAGGAAAATCCTGGGTGAGGGGACGCGCGCCATTGCCGCCGGGAAAGGGAAAATCAGGCGTCTGCGGCGCCGCCCGGACGGACGTTGCCGCCACGGCCAACGCGCCGGCGCCCTCCACCAAAATCGCGCGGCGTGACCGCATGCCGAAATGCTCCTCCAACGTGCAAGAGCAACGCTAGCATGGCGTCCGGCACGAGCCGTTATGACAAGAGGAATATCACGCTGTGCGTGTTCGATTCACGGCATCACGCCAGCCCGCCACCAGCCGCGATCGTGTGCTGGCCTCCATCGCCGACGCGAAGCGCTTTTCGCGCCGCCAGCTTTTGGCGAAGCCCTCCTCGCCTGGCCACACACCCGCTCCCGAACCTGCCAGCCAGGCCGCGCCCAGAGCCGTCGTCTCCAGCACCACTGGGCGGTCCACGGGCGCATCTAGAATGTCGGCCAGCCGCTGCAGCATCCAGTCACTGGCCACCATGCCGCCATCCACCCGAAGCACCGTGTCTGAAGCGCCCGGCCAATCGGCACGCATGGCGTCCAGAAGATCACGGGTCTGGTAGCAGACTGCTTCCAGCGCGGCGCGGGCGATTTCCTTGGGTCCCGTATTGCGGGTGAGGCCGAACAAGGCGCCACGGGCATGCGCGTCCCACCAGGGCGCGCCCAAGCCGGTGAAGGCTGGGACCAGATAGACCGCTTGTTCAGGATCGGCCGCCGCCGCCAGGGGTCCGCTTTCATCAGCGCGGGCGATCAAATGCAGGCCATCGCGCAACCATTGGATCGCCGCGCCGGCCACGAAGATCGAACCTTCCAGGGCATAAACGCTCTTGCCGTCGAGGCGATAGGCGATCGTGGTGAGAAGCCGCTTGGTGGAGGTGATCCGCTTCGCGCCCGTATTGAGCACCGCGAAGCAGCCGGTGCCATAAGTGGATTTGAGCATCCCGGGTGTGAAACAGGCCTGGCCCATGGTCGCCGCCTGCTGGTCGCCGGCGATGCCGCGAATGGGGATGGCTGTGCCGAACAGGGCTGGATCGGTGGCGCCGAAATCGTCGCGGCATTGCTTGATCTCGGGCAGCATCGCGCGCGGCACGCCGAACAGCTTGAGCAGATCATCGTCCCAGGCGCCCTTTTCGATATCGCAGAGCAGCGTGCGCGAGGCATTGGTGAGATCGGTGGCATGGACTTTCCCGCCCGTGAGCCGCCAGAGCAGGAACGTGTCCACCGTGCCGAAGGCGAGCTCGCCCCGTTCCGCCCGCGCCTGTGCCCCTTCCACCTGGTCCAGCATCCATCGAATCTTGGTGGCCGAGAAATAGGGATCGAGCAGAAGACCCGTCCGAGCCGTCACCATGCTCTCCATGCCGTCGCGGCGCAGCTTTTCGCAGGCGTCGGCGGTGCGGCGGTCCTGCCAGACAATGGCGTTGTGAATCGCGCGGCCGGTCTTCTTGTCCCAGATCAGGGTGGTTTCGCGCTGATTGGTGATGCCGATGGCGGCGATGTCGGAGGCCGACAATTTGGCGTCGGCCAGGGCGCCCCGCATGGTGGCAAGC
>Ga0075522_10001138_pt1 | contig 20176 bp, 21 predicted proteins | sample NGEPerA_FD_74796 | JGI IMG/M metagenome (GOLD analysis project Ga0075522, IMG submission 74796) | Arctic peat soil microbial communities from the Barrow Environmental Observatory site, Barrow, Alaska, USA - NGEE PermafrostL2-A | ecosystem: Environmental > Terrestrial > Soil > Wetlands > Peat ...
GGCATAGACGGAGCCTCGCCGCGTCCACACCGAGAGGACGTCACTGCGGTAGTCCATCGCGACCGTCAGGGCCCCGATGGAGGAGCCCCCGTCGCCGGTCACCTCGGCGGGCGCCGAGAAGCGGTAGGAGTGGTGGCGCTGGACACGCAACTGCGTGCCGCCGCCCGGCTGGGCGTCCGGGCCGCGCTGGGCGTCCGGGCCGCGCTGGGCGTCCACCCCTGGCTTGGCGGCGGCCACATCGGGCGGGGCGCCGCCCGGGGAGACGAGCGCGACATCGCCGAGGTAGGCGGTGGTGAACGCAAACGTGCTCGCCGAGCCGAGGGCGGTGGGCGCCGCAAACGGTCCCCCGGCCGGACCCTCGGTAAGCAGCAGTCGGCCCGCCGGCGTGGAGCGTCCTTCGGCGGAGGCGGCCGCGATCACGATGCGCCCGTAGGGTCCGGCGGTCGCGGCGAGCGGCCCGCGCAGTGCGATCCCCCGGCCGGCGGCGGTGCGCAGGCCCGCGGGTCTCCCCGGGATGTCTTCGGGGGAGATCGGAGCCACGAGCACCCCGGCGCCTTCGGGGCACGGTTGGGAGGCGCTCCAGACGATCGCGCCCGGACCGGTGCCCTGGGTGGGGCTGTCGCTCGGGAACACCACCTGAGGGGCGCCCGTCCCTGGACAGCCGCTGAGCGTGGCCGGCTGTGACCACTTGCCCGCGCCTGCCGGTGCCTCCGCGCCGGCCGCACCAGCGGTTTCCGCGCCGGCCGCACCGGCGGAAAGCCCCGCCGGGAAGGTCACGCAGACGAGGGCGAGCAGCAGCGAGGCCGCCCGCGAGAGCGCTCGGCCGCGCTCGGCCGGTGGATGAGAGTGAGTGAGGATGGCTGGGAGTGTTCCGCGGGTCGAGTTGGCGAACGCTGCGGCCACAGGGTGGGCGAGTTCACCGGTGAGTTCGCCGGGGGTTATATAACAAGTTGAGGGCAGTGTGTAACTATAGCTATACACTGCCCAAAAGTTATATATAACATCGACGCCCTTACATTCGCATCGACTCACCACATTCGCTCGCATCGACTCACCACATTCGCTCGCATCGACTCACCACATTCGCCCGCATCAACCGCCGCCGTCCGCCCGGACCAGTCAGGATCCCCTCCGATGCGAGCTGACGCTCGGGTTGACCGGCCTGCGTGAGCTGTCCGGCGCCGAGGTCTTCGGATCGCTTGGAGAGCTGCCTGCGCTGCTGAGATACTCAGCTCCATGAGCAGCAGCTATCGGGAGATGCCCGAGAATCTCCCTCCGCCGGAAGACGATGGGGCTGCCGATCATCTGCCCGGCAGCGAGGTACCGAACCTGTCTCTGCCATCGACGCTCGGCGGGCGGCTCGACCTGGCCTCGGCTGCTCGTGGGCTGCTCGTGGTCTATGTCTATCCGCGCACCGGTGTCCCCGGCGAGCCGCTACCCGAGGGCTGGGACGAGATACCCGGAGCTCGTGGCTGCACTCCTCAGAGCTGCGCCTTCCGCGATCACGTCGCGGATCTCGCCACCCTCGGGGCGTCGGTGGTCGGTATCAGCGCCCAGTCTCCCGAGGATCAGCGCGAGTTCGCCGGGCGCGAGCACATCCCCTACCCCCTCCTGAGCGACGACGGTCTGCAGCTGGCAGCCACGTTGGGGCTGCCGACCTTCGAGGTCGCCGGGATGCGGCTCTACAGGCGGCTCACCTTCATCGCGCGGGGCGGCCGTATCGAGAAGGTCTTCTACCCCGTCTTCCCGCCGGAGCGAAACGCCTCCGATGTCCTCGCGTGGCTGCGAGCTGTGTAGCCAACCTCATTTGGCCCCGGGCGCCTTCGCCCACTCGGAGTCATCCGCGGAGAGGGTGTGGGCGATCAGCGCGGTGCTCCCCATGAGGACGGCCGCGAGGGCGAGTGGGATGAAGAGATCGACGTGGACGACGAACAGGGCGCCGACGAGCGCTCCGAGGAAGATCGCCGCGATCGCGATCACGCGCCGGGCGGGGCGTCCCCCCGGACCGCCCGCGAGATGTGAGTCCGCGGCGATGCCGGTGAGGGTGAGAGTTAGGACCGTCGTCGTGAGGTCGGGAACGGCGAGTCGTCGCGCGGTGGCGTTCTGCAGGCCCATGGCCAATCCCATCGGGACGATCAGCGCGTAGCGGGCCACCGAGGACACTGGTTGACCGGCGACGGCGGCCACGAGGAACGCGAGGAGCAACAGCGGGGCGGCGCAGGCGGCCGCGGTCCGCAGATGCCGGCCGCGGTGGTCGCCGAGGCGTGTCCCGATCCGCCCGCCGCCGACGGCGCCGAGCAGGAAGGCGGCCAGGGCCGCGAGCGAAGCCGGCACGGACAGGCCGGGCGCACCTGCCAGGGCGAAGCCGAGCAGCACCACGTTGCCCGTCATGTTGGCGACGAACACGTGGCCGAGCGCGAGGTAGCTGACGGCGTCGACCAACCCGGTGACGACGCTGAGCATCAGTAGGAGGGCGGGCAGTGGACCGTGCCCGCTGCCCGCCCAGGGCCAACGCCTCCGCGCGGTGTCACCGAAGGCGGTCAAGTGGATCGGCCGCTCGGCGAAGGACCCGCGGGGTAACCGAAAGCAGTCAGGAGGATCGGCCACTCCTCGCCGCACTTAGTGGGAAGTACTTGACGGCGACCTGCTCGACGGTGCCCTTCGTTCGCGTTGTCATCGGGCCGAGCAGCTTCCCGATCGCCTTGAAGTCCAACGCGGAATCGAGGATGCCTCCGCTGGGAAGCCAGTGCAGCTCACGCCTGCCGAACGCGAGCCTGTCCTCGTCGGTGGCGAGGGAGAGCACCTCTTTGCGTGCCCGCCCCGTGGGACGCTTGGAGAGCATCGCCACTTGGAGCTTGCCCTTCGAAGCCGTCACCAGCGACTGCGCAAACGCCTGGTGGGCGGCGATCGTCCGGACCTCGCTGGCGGTGCGCAGGAAGACGGGCACCTCATAGCCGAGCGACGCGGCCAGCCCCGCTTCGATGCGGATCGTCATCTTTGTGAGTGCCTCGGGGGCGGTGGCGAAGATGACGTTGCCGCTCGCACGAAAGGTGCTCACATCGCGGAAGCCCAACTCCTCGAACCGCCCGTGCAGCTCGTCGTTTGAGATCCGATGACCACCGACGTTCATCCCGCGGAGAAATGCGACATAGCCGGACATCCGGACACCCTATCCGCGTGTGAGGGTTCGGGTTGGCTGCTTGCGGGTACTCAACGATCTCAGGACCTAATCGTGCTTGAAATGAGGGGATCGACTCTTCTCTAGCCGCAGCGAGCAGGGTCGGATGTCCGCGAGTGAGAGGAAGTCATGGCTGAGCTAACCGCCGCCGATTCGAAGCTGGTGCAGTATCTGAACGAGGCCTACGGCACCGAGAAGCGTCTGGAGACCGCGCTGGAGGCTCACATCGCGATGGCCACGAGGGCGCCCTATAGGAAGCGCCTGAAGGAGCATCTCTCGGAGACCAAGCGCCACGCGCGGGATGTCAGACAGCGCATCAAACAGCTGGGAGGGACCGCCGAAACGATCTCGGCGCCGGGACCCGAGCAGCTCACCGGGGCCGCGCAGGCGGTGCTTGGCGGCGCCCAGAAAGTGGTGGCGCTCGCTCAGGGCCCGCTGCATGCGCTGCGTGGGACGGGGGAGGATGAGAAGCAGCTGAAGAACGCAAAGACCGAGTACGCCTCCGAGGCCGAGGAGATCGCCACCTACACGGCGATCGCGACTCTCGCCGAAGCCCTCGGCGACAAGGTGACCCGCCAGCTGGCTCGCGCGATCCTCCGAGAGGAGGAGCGGATGCGCACCTTCCTCGAGCGTGAGATTCCCCGCCTGACGAAAGCGGTGGCCAAAGCCGAGATCCCGGCCTCCCAACGGAAGACCTCCGGGTCGGCAAAAAAAGCCTCCAGGCCGCCCAAAAAAACGGCGGCAAGTCGTTCTCGGACCGCGAGCAAAGCCTCCGCGAAAGCCAAAGCCTCCACAAAAGTTAAAGCCACCGTGAAAGCCAAAGGAGCCGCGAGACGAACGAAAGCAAAAGCTCGCCGCCCGAAAGCCGGCGCGAGACGCTGAGCGGCGCTCAGTCCGCGGCGGCGGCGCCGGGGCGTACCGTCAGGCCGAAGGGGGATCCCTCGGAGTCCTTGCAGATCGCCCAGATCTCCCCTGGGTGGATGACGCTTCCGCCGAGCGACTGGACCTGGGCGAGCGCGCCGGGGAGGTCGCCGACCTCGAAGTAGGGCAGCGAGAAGGAGTCCCCGGGACCACGTCCGCGTGGATGGACGCCGATCGCCGGGCCGGCGGATTGGGTCTGCCAGCCTTCCCCCACGGTGCGGGGCTCGAGCGTGATGTCGAGGAGACCCGTCCAGAAGCGACGTGCGCGCCCGGGGTCATCCGCGGGAAACTCGATCAGGGCGACGGGCGGTGCGGGCATTGGGGACACGTTACTCGGCCTTCCCCGCCCGCTCGAGTTGCTCGGCCTCGCCGTCCGCTTGGCTTGACCACGGCGCCGCCGGCCTATTGCCCGGCGGCGATCATCGCGACGCCCGCGACCGCGAGCAGGATCCCCGCCGCGTGCCAGGGTCGGATCCGTTCTCCGAGCACCGTCACGCCGAGCGCGATCGTGACGAGCGGGTAGAGGTTGCCGAGCACCGAGGCGACGGTGAGCGGTCCGCGCTGGAGCGCTGTGGTGAGCGTCGAGTCGGCGACGCCCAGCGCCGCGCCGCCGGCGATCGCCATCCGCGGGAGAGCGTCGAGCCCGGGAATGACGCCTCAGACAGCCGCAGCCGGCCCAAGGTCGGCGGGGGAGCCGAGGTCGAGCTACGCCGCGAACCGCTGTTCGCTGCGTGCCCTGCGCTTCGCCGCTTCGACCTCGCGGTCCTTCGGGGGCGCCGTGGTGACCAGCTGGTCAAGCAGCCTGGCCGAGACCTCCGTCACCTCGTCGACGGCACGCTCGAAGGCCTCGCTGTTTGCCTGCGAGGGCTTGGTGAAGCCGCTGATCTTCCGCACGTATTGGAGGGCCGCGCTACGCACCTCCTCCTCGGTCGCGGAGGGCTCGAAGTTGTGGAGCGTTCGGATGTTGCGACACATGAGGTAGAGGTTAGCGCTCGCTCGAGGATCCCGGCGCTCGGGAACTCAGCTCTCCTGCGCGAGGAACTTCTCGAGGTTGCCGCGGGCGCGACCGCGCACGGCGGAGCGAAGGAACGGGGTCCAGCCGAGGAGCAGGCCCTGAGCTCCCAGCGCTTGCCTGGCCCAGCGGTAGAAGTCGAACTCGTCGATCTGCTCGGCGACCAGCCCGTCGGCGAAGCGAAACGACGAATGGACGTCGTTGACGACCGCTCGGCCGGTCTGGGAGAACGTGTAGTGGGCGCGCCAATAAGCTGAGCCGCGCTGCTCGTCGCAGTCGTGGTCGAGCAACTCGATCCGTAGATCTTTCGCCTGGCCGGTAAGCATCCGCCACATGCCGCCGGCCTCGCGAGCGTCGAGCTCCTGAAAGACCGGGTCCGAGAAGGTCGCATCCGGTGTGTAGCAGGCGGCCATGCCGGCTCCGTCGCTCTCCGCGAACGCGCCGTAGAAGCGCACAATCAAATCTTCCGTCGGTGATGGCATGCAGACCTTTCGCTAGAGAGCTCCCCCCGAAGCGGGCAACACTAACGTGTGGATGGGCGGTTTGGGTGGCAAATGCACGGGTAGGATGAGGGGCGTGGAGAGCTCTGCGCTTGCCGTGAACGTCTGCCTTGACATGCTCGGCGGCAAGGAGCGCCGCGCCCGGCCGATGGACCTCGGCGAGGCGCGCTCGCCGGACGTGCCGATCGGCGAGATCCTGCCCGAGGTCACTTGGATCGAGCCGATTCCCGACGGGCGGCTCGTGGCGGAAGGCGACCCGGCGGCAGTGGCGCAGTCGCGCGAGGCGATTCGCCTGGCGTTCGTGACGATCTTCCCGCTGTTTGGCCTGCCCCCGCGGCTGGAGACCTAGCGCTCACTCGCGCCCCGCCTCGGCGTCTCCCACGAATGGTGAAGCCCAGCAACGGCGAGCAGGGAGCCGTGCAGCGACGGACGACGCTGGTGTCGATCGCCGCTGCCGGCCTGTTGGTGATCCTCAAGCTCGGAGTGGGTTTGATCAGCGGCAGCCTGGCTTTGATCTCGGCCGGGATCGAGTCGAGCGGAGATGTCGTCGCGGCGATCTTGACGTTCTTCGCCGTGCGGTTGGGCAGGCAGCCCCCGGACCCCGAGCACCCCTACGGACACGGTCGCGCCGAGAACCTCGGAGCGCTGGGCGAGGCAGCCCTGCTGCTGGCCGGCGGGGTGATCGTGGCGGTCGAGGCGATCCGCCATCTCATCAGTCCCAGCGGCACGCCGGACACCAACTGGTATGTCTTCGCGGTCATCGCGATCGCGCTTGGCGTGGACCTCGCTCGCACGATCGTCTCCCTGCGTACCGCGCGGCGCTACGGGAGTCCCGCGCTGCGCTCCAACGGGTTTCACTTCGCCGGGGACATGGCGGGCTCGGTGGCGGTCCTCGTGGGGTTGCTGCTCGTGCGCGCCGGGTTCCCCCAAGGCGACGCGATCGCGGCACTCGTCATCGCGGCGATCGTCCTCGTCACCGCGATCCGGCTGATCGCGGAGAACGCGAATGTGCTGATGGACCGCACGCCGTCCGAGGCGCGCGAGGCAGCCGAGCGCGCGCTCGCCCGCCTGGAACCTGACATCGACGTGGTGCGGTTGCGCTTGCGCGAGTCCGCCGGGCGCTACTTCGCGGATGTCATCGTCGCCGTGGCGCCCGGTCAGGCGGTGATTGAGGGTCACCAGGCCGCGAACCTGATCGAGGCGGCGATCGAGAGCGCGCTGCCCGGGAGCGATGTCGTCGTCCATGTCGAGCCTCGTCGGCGTGGCCTGGATCTCCGCGACCGGGTCTTGGCAGTCGCCCTGTCCGAGCCGCTGGTGAAGGAAGTACACGACATCACGATCTTCGAGCACGACGGATCGGCCAGCGTCTCCCTGCATCTCAAGTTTCCCGCCGATCTCGACTTACAGGATGCGCTCGCGGTCGCCGAGCGCGTCGAGCGGGAGATTCGCGCTCGACCCGGCGTGAGCGAGGTGCAGACACACCTCGAGCCGCTGGAGCGGCCGCTCGCCGCCCGCCCAGCCGACACGAACACGGACCTCGACGCCACGCGGGAGATCGAACGCATAGTCCTGGCGCGGACGGGCACCGAACCGCAAGGGGTTAGCCTCTTTCACACCGAGACCGGTCGTGTCATCTTCCTGACGCTCGGCGTCGGCGAGGAGGCCTCTCTGATCGATGCTCACCAGCTGGGCAGCGAGCTCGAGGAGGAGCTACGCCGGCAGATCCCCGACATCACTGATGTGGTCGTCCACACCGCCGTCGCCGGAGGCCGCGAGGATGCTCCACAGTGAGATGCGACGCTGCCGCTACCCTGATGAACGGCCCTAGCGGAGCGCTCATTCCGCTGGCTGGCCAGCTACCGCACCCATGGCCTCGACGACCGAAGACCGCACTCATCCGAACGTGACGCTCGCCGTGCTCGCGCTGGCCGGGCTGGCGTACGCGATGCTGAGCTCGGCGGTCGTGCCGGCGCTGCCGACGATGCAGCACGAACTGCACACGACCGAGACGGGGATCACCTGGCTGCTCACCGGCTACCTGCTGGCGGCCTCCGTGGGGACCTCGATCCTTGGCCGCCTCGGCGACATGTACGGGAAGGAGCGCCTGCTGCTGTGGACGCTCGTGATCCTCGCCGCCGGCACGCTGCTGGCCGCCGTGTCGAGCTCCCTCGGCCCGATCATCGTCGGCCGCTTCATCCAGGGCGCGGCCGGCGGGATCTTCCCGCTCGCGTTCGGGATCGTCCGCGACGAGTTCCCGCGCGAGAAGGTCGCGGGGAGCATCGGTCTGCTCTCGGCGATCCTCGGTGCGGGAGCCGGCGCGGGGATCGTGCTCTCGGGTGTGATCCTCGAGCACCTCAACTACCACTGGCTCTTCTGGATCCCGCTCGTCCTGACCCTGATCGCCGCGGTCGCGACGTGGCGCTTCATCCCCGAATCGCCGGTCCGCCTACCGGGGCGCATCAACTGGCTGGCCGCTGCCTTGATGACCGTCGGCATCTCGGCGGTGCTGCTCGCGATCAGCGAGACAACCACGTGGGGCTGGGTATCGGCGAAGACAATCGGCCTGATCCTGTTCGGAGTGGTTTTCTTGGTCGCGTGGGTGGCGGTGGAGGTGCGCAGCAGGAATCCGCTGATCGACATGACGATGATGCGCGTGAGAGGCGTCTGGACGACGAACCTGGCCGCGTTCCTGCTCGGGGCCGGCATGTACGCGTCGTTCATCGTCTTCCCCCAGTTCGCCCAACTCCCCACGAGCACCGGTTTCGGCTTCGGAGCTTCGGTGGTCGTCTCCGGCCTCTACCTGCTGCCGGCGACGATCGGGATGACGATCCTCGGGCTCTACGCCGGACGGATCTCCGCCCGCTTCGGCTCGCGCGCGGCGCTCCTGGCGGGAACCGCGTTCGCGACCGCCTCGTTCGCGCTGCTGGCGACGGCCCACGGCCATCCATACGACCTGCTGATCGCCGCCGCGCTGCTCGGGGTGGGTATCGGCCTTGCGTTCGCGGCGCTCGGCAACCTGATCGTGCAGGCGGTGCCGAGCCACCAGACCGGCGTGGCAAGCGGGATGAACACGGTCATGCGAACGCTCGGCGGTGCGCTCGGCGGTCAGCTGTCGGCGACCTTCATCGCCGGGAACACCGCCAACGGCCTCGCTACCGTCACCGGTTTCACGGAGACGTTCGTGATGGCGACGGGCTTCCTCCTGGTGTGTCTACTCGCCGGGGCGCTCGTGCCCAAGGAACAGGCCGAAGAGGCAGGAGCGGGTGCCGCTCACCGCGAGGCGACGGTCGCGGCGCCCGAGGGCGGGCAGGCGTGAGGTGGCGGCGATGTGTGCGATCACCGAGACGATCTTCCCGCTGTCCCGCTGTTCATCCTCCCCCGCGGCTGGACTCGTAGGGTCCTCGCGCAACACCTCGGCGAGGCCCATGAATGCCACGAGCGCGCCGAGCTCCGGGGAGGCGCCGCACAGATGGATGGCGCATCCTCGGCGGCGAGCCGCGAGCGCGAGCCGCGCCAGCGCATCCACGGCGACCGCGTCGGTCGCCACGTCCGCGACCTCGCACCGCAGTAGGTCGATGCCGCTGCCTTCCAACAGCGTGCAGGCCCGCTCGAAGAGCCCTGGGAGGTCCGTGCGCTCGAGCGGGCCGCCGATCTTCAGGGTGACGGTTCGCGCCGGCGAGGCGGCCATCGGCCTACCTGGCCCGCTTGACTACCCGGCCTCCGCCGAGCCTTCCGCCGAGCCTTGGTAGCTCATCAACATGCCCGCGCACAGCACGTAGAGGGCAATCCAGCGGCTGCGGTCCGGTTCGATGCTCGACATCGTTGTGGTCTCCTTCGTCACGGGGTCAATGCTAAGACCGGAGGGCGTCGCAGAACTCATCGGCTCGAGTCCGCTCAGGGCGAGACCAAGCCCTAGGAAGCGATTCTGGCGATCGTGGAAGTCGCGGGTGCCCGATGCTACTTTGCCTTGGCCGTGAACGGCTCGGACTGCGTACAGCTCCCCAGGCTCTTGATCATCGACGTAGAGGTGACCTTTCCGGTCGCCTTTCGGCCGCTGAGAGTGCCGCTGATGCGCAGCGCGTCCGCGGCCGTCTTGCCGAAATGATCCACCGAGGAGCCGGAGAACTTGCCGGCCTTGATCGTGAGAGTCTTGAAGTGAAAGAGTGGCGCGACTTCGGCCGGGGCTCCGGGTTGGCACGTCTGGTCGAAGCCGAGCACGAGTCCGCTGATGACCGTCCCGTTCGCGGAGACGCGGAAGTTGATCGGGTATCCGGGTCCGATCTCCCCGGAATAGTGCCCGTCCTTTGGGGGTCCGGAGGCCAGAGCGAGAGAAGGCCCGCAGGCCAGTACGAGTCCGCCGAGCAGCAGCGAGATGATCCGAACGCTCACAGCTACTTCACCGCGGATCCCTTGGCATTGATCGCGTACCAGCTGCCGCCGAACTGCCTGGCTCCGACGTACGAGGTCAGGGTGGGCGCGGGCGTATAGATGTAGAGCGGGTGGCCGGCATAGGTGACCTGGCGCCCTCCCCCGGACAAGCTGATGGTTGACAGCAGGGAAGTGCGCAGTCCTGCGCCCGCTGTCGGCTTGCCTTGAACCTGCATCGCCACCCAGACCCCTGAACACCCGCTGATGTTCGCGCAGACGTCCTTCTTGGGATGGTCCTTCGTGAACTCGAAGAGAATCGAGCCCGAGGCGTTGACCAGGATCTTGCCGAGCTTGGTGTTGCGCAGTTCCACCGTGTGGAACAAGGCGGGACGCGCCGTCGGCATGCCGCTGTCGGTGCTGGCGAGGGCCGATCCGTTCGCGGCCGCGAGCAGGACGCCAACGCGGACCGCCATCTCGGCGGTGCGAGCGCTCCGGTGCCATCGAGCGCGTCGTCGACGAACTCGCAGGCGCTGGGGCTGCTGGCTGTCCATCTGGGGGGATGTGTAGCGTGCGTGGCGATGCTGCTTGGGGCTGAGGACTTGTGATCGGAGGTTGAGATGAGCGGGCCAGTGCATGGTGAGCTTGCGGTCGCGACCAGCCGGTCGCGACAGGCCGAGCAGGTGCGGGCGTTCCTCGGATGGGTGGGGGAGGGACGGGCGCTCACGCAGACGGGAAGAGTGCGCCTGGCGGATCTCCGCGAGCTGGTGGGGCTGCTCGACACCGGCGATCTGCCCGACCAACATGAGGCGGGGTGGCGGATTTCAAGCAGCACCGAGCTGCCGGGACTGACGACGGTCGTGGAGTGGGCGAAGGAGAGCCGCTTGGTGCGCGTGAGCAAGGGGCGGCTGGTCCCGGTGAAGAAGAACGTGGCGCTGCTCGATCGTCCGCTTGAGCTGTGGGCACGGATGTTGGAGGCGTTCCCGCGGCTTGGCGAGGCGCTGTGTCCGCCTGGATGGGCGGAGTCGCTGATGCGCCGTCACTTCCAGGAGGCGATGGACGCCTTGTTCGAGGAGCTGCACCGGCGGGCGGGGAGCATCGATATCGAGCAGGCTTGCGGTCTGGCCTGGGAGACGGTGACGGCGCTCTATTTCCTGGAGGATGCGCCCGAGCAGCAGCGGACCTTGTGGCGCAGACTGAATGATCGCGACGTGCTCCACGCGCTGGGGGTGCTTGAGCAGTTTGGGGCGCTGCGGCGAAGCGAGGAGCGGATGACGTTGACCGAGCTCGGGTCGTGGTGGATGTGTCGTGCCGCGGGCGAGTCGAGCCAGGGAGATCCCGTACTGCAGGTGAAGATCAGCCTCCTCGGGGTGTCAAAGCCGCCGGTCTGGCGGCGGTTGCTGGTCCCGGCCGACACCCGGCTGGACCGGCTGCACAGTGTGATCCAGGCGGCGATGGGTTGGGAGGACTACCACATGCACGCCTTCTCGGACGGCTCTCGCGAGTATGGGCTGGCGGATCCGGAGTTGGGGCATAAGGATGAGCGCAGGGCGACACTTGGCCGGCTGCTCAAGCGAGAGGGTGAGCGGATTCGCTACAACTATGACTTCGGCGATGGTTGGGAGCACGAGATCGTCCTCGAGGGAGTGCTCGCCGCCGAGCCGGATGTGCGCTACCCGGTGTGTCTGGCCGGCAAGGGCGCCTGCCCGCCCGAGGATTGCGGAGGCGTGTGGGGATACGAGGACCTGCGCGAGGCACTCGCCGATTCCGCTCATGAACAGCACGAGGAGATGCTCGAGTGGCTTGGTCTCCAGACGGCCGCGGAGTTCGACCCTGCTCGCTTCGACATGGACCGGGTCAAGAGAGCGCTCGGCGCCGGCGACGATGCCGGGGGTTGGTCGGTCCCGCGAGCAACGGCCGTCAGGCGGGCGGCGTAGATGAGCGAGCCGAGGGCGGGCTGCCGGGTGAGTGAGCGGCTGACAGTCACAAGGCGGTCGAGCGCATGATCGGCCGCCGTCGGCAAGACCAGGTCGAGGCGCCCACGAGCGACATCCGGGTCGAGGATCGACGCGCCTCCGCCGACGAGCCGCGGGGCTCGCGGAGGTTTGCGCGGCTCGTGGTGGACTACGCCGGCGATACCGATCGCTGCATGCGGGCGATCGCGGAGCTGACTGAAGAGTACGAGCGCTACGTCGAGAGCGAGCACGCTGTCTGTCCGGACTGCCCGGTCGTGCGCTCGGGCCCTTTCGTTGTGTATTCGATGCTGGAATGGAAGGCGATCTACGGGGACGGGCGCCTGGGTCACTGGACTGTGGGCGACATCCACGAGTACCTGCTCGAGCACTTCCCACGCAAGGTGTCGGCCGACCACGGGCTGTTAGAAGACACGCCGACGTGCGTGCGCGACTTCGTCTACTTCATGTCCGATCGCGGCACGCTCGCCGGCGATGACAGCGGCGTGCTGGCGGATGCCGCCGAGGAGGTGTTCGACGAGTTCCTCGCCGCCAACCGCGACCGGCGCAACTGGGGGCTCGCCAAGCAGATGCTGCGCGGTGGCGCCGCCATCGTGAATGAGGACGACGACCGCTACGTGCACTTGGCGACGTTTCCGCCCATGGGTGTCGAGCCGCCTCGCGCCACCGCGAGCGCCGGCGGCCGGGGCGCAGCGGCGCGGCGCGACAAGCGCAAGGCCTCCCGGGCGGCGCGCAAACGCAACCGGCGCTGAGCGGCTCTGACCACGCGCCGGCGCTGGCCGCGAGGAGTCGTCCGGCTCGACGGCGAACACGACCGTCATAGCGCGCGCTCGCCCAGCGCTTGCCGTGATGCTCCTTCGGCGCCACATTGAACAATGTCGTCCGCCCGCTGAACCGCCTCCATCGCCCCCACCGGCTCCATCGGCAGGTCCTCCAGCGCACCCGCGACCTCGGCCGCGACGTCGATCCTGGTCGCGGCGTGCTCGGGCAGGTCAGTCGTTGTCGTCCAAGTTCGGGTCGTCCGGCTCGACCGTGCAGAGCGCGCTGCCGTCGATTGCCTCGGGGCCTGCACATCCGGGTCCATCCGGCGTGAAATCCTCGAAGATCGGGTTATCCGGAGCGGTGGTCGTCGAAGTGATCGGGACGGACGCCGGATGGTCCTCGTTCCAGGTCGGGACGCTGACCCATTCAGTCCATGTGCATAGCGCAAGGTAGTCGGGCACGCCGGTGTTGCCGAGCTTCCAATAAGCCGCCAGGTTGACGCGGCCTTCAGGGTCACCGTCCGTCGACACCGCGATGAAGGCAACCTGGCCCGTGGCTTTGTATAGCCAGTAGATCGTTGGATCCGGGAACCCTTCTGCGACGGTTCCGTAAAATGCGTGACCGAGGCCGGGGTTCGCGTGGCAAACGTTGTAGACAGTCCGTGGAGTAGGCACGGGCGCAGGCGGAGTCACAGGTGCGGGCGGTGGCGCAGCCGGTGCGGCCGGTGCGGCGGCGGGGGGAGCCACAGGAGGTGCCGCTTTTCGTGGCAATGGCAGCCTGCACCCGTGGTGCCTGTCATAGCCGCTCGCGACCGACACTCTCTGCCTCGCGCTGGCATGACGGTGATGCTTCCGCCATGCACGAAACGTCGCCCTGCAACGTGCTCCGTTCCAGTGCTGCGCGGCGGAAGCGGCCGACGCAGTCGCACCCAGGGTGCCTGCGAGAACCGCAAAGACCAATGCGACTCGGATTCGTGACTTCACAAGCGATTCCCCCCGGAGATGAGATCGACCAAGCCGACTGAGGAGGGAGTCTACCCAACGTCTAGCTCTACAGCCGGTTTCCATGGTCGGGGCCCATGCGGAACAGATGTTCTCATACTGCCGGGGCAGCTTATTGCTGGTAGGCGCGCGCGAGGTGTCCCGCTGACGCCAGCAGCCGTGTCGTGTCGGCGCCTGGCCGCGCGTGCCCTGTAGGTAGGTTGAGGAAGAACGTCCTTGAGGCGCTGATGGTTGGTTTCCCGATCGACGTGAACGCTCCCTCGGCCGTGAGCTTGAGCTGGCTGGAGCGTCGCAGCAGCAGCTTGCCAGAGGAAGTCAGCTTGATTCTGACCTTTGCGGCGCTGGCGGCCGCGAAGGTGTAGCGTCCTGTGGCGACGAGCAGTGGCTTGGTCGCGTGCGCCTTACCTGCTGGCATCCGGTACCAGTCGATTGTGACGGTGCCGGGTAGGGCTGCCGTGAACGTGATCGTCAGTCCACCGTGCCTGACCAGCTGAACGATCTTTGCTGCATTCCGCGAGGGTGCGAGCTGCGCGGCTAGTAGGGTCGCGACTTGCGCGGAATTCGCGTTGGCTGGCTCGTTTGTAGCGGTGCCCTCGGCACCGCTATCGGCGGTCGGCGGCGATCCCGCGTCGCTGTCTGGAGTACCGTTGTCGCTGCTGCTGGAGCTGATCGGGCTCGAGTGGTCTTCCGGAGGGCCGCTCGGAGGGTTTTGGGGGGGCTTGGGCACCTCGAGCGAAGCACGGCCAACCACCGGCGGGCCGTTTGGTCTTGACGTTGGTCACTTCGCCGCTGATGCGACCCCCCACCACCAGTTCGTCATCTGCCGTCGTGGTCGATCCCATCGCGACCGATACAGAATTGGCCTGCGGGTTGACCGCGTAGCCATGCGGTTGACTGAGGTAGTTCGACCCTTCTTCGTTTATCCGCGTAACCCAGAAGGCCAGCGAATAGTTACCTGCAAGCAGCCCGTGAATCTGATATTCGCCTTTTGAGTTGGAGTTTTCGCAGGTTTCGTACGACCCTCCAGGCGTCTGCGACTCAGTGCACACCTTCACACCGGCTATCGGTTCGTGGGTGAGTTTGCTGGTGACGATGCCGGCTATCCCACCACGCGCCTCCAGCGAGGCGTCGATCCCGCTGACCTTCTGCGGCGCGGTGACGCTCACCGGTTCGGCTTCGGAGCCCCTTTCCTTTTCTTTGTAGTACTGACCGATGTATTCCGTTTCGAGACCGCTTGGGCCACCGAAGGAGACCGTGTATTCGCCGCTCATCAGTTGGCCGATCGTGTATTCCCCGGCAGCGTTGGTCGTAGCGCAGATCGTGCGTACTGCGGTGCCGCCGGCGCACGCTCGGGCGCCCGCGACAGGCTGACCGTTCACGTGGCTGGTCACCCGACCGCTTATCTCACTGCCTTCTTCCAGTTCGGCGTCGATGTTCGGAACCGTCTCGCCTAGGACGATCGGGATCAGTGTGGACGAGTAGTTTTCTAGCCCGCCGCCGTAGAACTGCTTGATGTAGTCCAGCGTGCTCGTGAATTCAACCGCATAGCCACCTTCCGGCTCTCCCTCGCCGGGCGTGAGACTCTCGATCGCGTATTCGCCGCTGGCGTCCGTCGTGGCGCACGTCCGGTGGGGTTCCACCCCGGATTGGTCGACATCCGGCAATTCCGCACAGGCTTGGATGCCCTGGATCGGAGCCTTGGTCGACTTGTTTTGCACGCGGCCGGTGATACGCCCGCCTTCCTGGATGGCCTCATCGATCCCGGAGACCGTTTCGCCTTCGGCGACCTGTACACGCGTCGCTTCGTGGTTGGCGAAGACCCCGTTGTAAAAAGTGTGGGGGACGAGCCCCTCGACGGTCGTGTCGAAGGACACGACGAACTCCCCGCCCCGGCCCACTTCGAGGACGTATTCGCCGCTCAAGCCGGTCTGGGCGCACCTGCCCCCTGCGCCTGCTTCCTCCGGGTACTCGCAGACTTCGACCCCTTCTATCGGCGCCTTCGTGACAGCACTGGTCACCGTCCCGGTGATCTGGGTTGTCCCATCAGCGGGGACGCTCGGTGCGAAGCCCAGCGAGAGGGCGATCGTAGCGAGCACAGCGAGTATGCGCGGTGCTCGCGCAGTGCGTAGGAAAGACGACCTCTTACGGCATATGCCCCGGCGCAAGCGTGCCATCTGTCTCAGCGCTCCATATCTCCACTTTGCCCACAGGGCATCGACAGGCAAGGTACCAGATGCTGGAATACCTTAGAGCGATCACGGCACCAAACGATTTGGAACCCGAAGGACTCTGCCCGCGGCGCAAACAGCGATCGGTTGTTCAGACCGCGGCGAGCGCCTCATACGCGCGGGAAGATTCCTCCCGGCGTCCTGGGGCGGTGCTATTGTCACGAATATGTCCGGAGAACCCGTAGACTCTAGTGACAGTTCGGTGATGAGCCGACTGTACGAGATCGCCGAGGCCCAAGGCGGGTTCCTCGCCGCGCACCAGGCCGTGGCCGCCGGCATTCCACGCTCCACGCTGTCCTACCATGCCACCGAGGGCGACGCGCTGGAGCGCGTCGGGCATGGCGTCTATCGAATGCGACGATTTCCAGCACCGCCGCACGGTCACGTGATCGCCGGATGGCTTGCGCTTGCGCGTGCCGATGGCGTCGTCTCCCACGAGAGCGCGCTGGAACTCCTCGATCTCAGCGATCTGATCGCCGACGAAGTCCACATGACCCTGCCACGCGCAAAGCGAGGGCTGCGCACCCCGCCCGGTGTGCACATCCACTTCACCGACCGGTTGATCGACCGCCGAGCTCGACGCCTCGTGCTCGGTATCCCGGCGACCGGTGTCGAGCGCACCGTGACCGACATGCTGCGCAGCGGCGGATGGACGGAGCAGACCGACCTCGCCATCCGCCAGGCAATCCGGCGTGGCCTCACGACACGCCGGCGGCTGGAGGCGGAACTGCCGGCGAAGTGGCGCTCGCGGCTCGACGGCGCTATCGAGCGGGGCGCGACGTGAAGTACCGCACGTCCGCTGCGTTCCGCACAGCGCTCGAGGCCCGGCTCAAGGCGGCGCAGCACGATGGCGTCGGCTTGGGACGACTCCGCAAGCGCGTGGTGTTCGAGCGCCTGCTCGCACGCCTGCATGCCGTGGCGCCGGGTGTCTGGGTACTCAAGGGAGGGTTCGCGCTCGAGCTGCGGCTCGGCGCTCAGGCTCGCACCACCAAGGACATCGACGTCGACTGGGCAATCGGCGAGGACGAGGCGGTCGGGTTGCTCCTGGACGCCGCGGCCCTGACGCTCGACGACCGCTTCGAGTTCGCCATCGAGCGGTCGCAGGGGGATGACGACCTGCCGGGAGGCGGTCAGCGCTGGACAGTTGCCGCGACGCTCGCAGGGCGCGAGTTCGAGCGCGTAGCCATCGACGTCGGGTTCGCCACAGAGCCCGTGTTCGAGCCAGACGCCATCGTCTCCTCCCACCTGCTGGACTTCGCGGACATAGCGCCTGTCCGCATCCCCGCGGTCGCGATCGAGCAGCACGTCGCCGAGAAGCTCCACGCCTACACCCGGACCTATGCCGCAGACATGCCCAGCTCGCGAGTCAAGGACCTCGTCGACATCGTCGTGATCGCCCATACCACCACGATCGACGCCGACCGACTCACACACGCGATCAGAGAGATCTTCCAGCGGCGCGGCACCCATCCTGTGCCCCACGCTGTGCCACCTCCGCCCGGCGATTGGGGCCCGGGCTGGCGCAGGCTCGTCGCGAACGTTCCGGCTGACGAAGATGTCCGCATCGGGCACGCGACGGCCGCAACGTTCCTCGACCCTATTCTCAAGAACGAACTGACATCCGGGACGTGGGATCCGGGCGTAGGTGAATGGCTTAAGGGATGATGCCTCCATCTCGGTGAGTGTGTATCCGAGGGCGTGGTAGGTCTTCAGGCGCTTGGCGAACATGCGACGCAGCACTGGCAGCTCGGTGTCGACGTAGTCGTAGACGAGCGCGTCGTGCTTGCCGGGGTGCGGGCGGTGCAGGCGTCCGGCGTACTGCACGACGGTTCCCTTCCACGCGATCGGCATCGCGAGTAGGAGGGTGTCAAGGCGCGAGTCGTCGAAGCCCTCGCCGATGTAGCGGCCGGTGGCGAGCACCACGCGCGCCGTGTCTCCGCTTGTGGTGGTGAGCTGCTCGATCGCGGCCCGTCGTGCGCGGGGGCGCATGTCGCCGTGCAGTTCGATCAGCGCCGGGATGCGGTCGCGTAGGCGATCGGCAAGCTGCTGCAAGTGCTCGCGCCGCTCGGTGAGGACGATCGGGGAACGTCCTTCGGTGGTCAGCTTGACCGTGTCTCGGGCGATCAGCTCGGTGCGCTGCTCGTCTGTGGCGAGCGCACCGTAGATCTCCTGGATGCCGGCATCGGTCGGGAGCACGGCCGGGTCGAAGGTCGTGTCGCGGCGGACGATTCGCAGGCTCAGCTGCGCTCCCGAGCGGACCGTGTGCCGGTCGATCTCGTGGCGTATGGGGCCGCACTGCATCGCGATGATCGGATGGTGCCCATCACGCCGGTAGGGGGTGGCGGTAAGGCCGGTCACGTAGCGCGCCGTAGCGGATCCCAGCACCCGCTCGGTGGTGACCGCCGGGACGTGGTGGCACTCGTCGACCACGATGTGCCCGTAATCGGCCAGCAGTTCCTGCAGGTGCTCGCGGCGTGCCAGGCTCTGCACGGTCGCGACGTCCAGACGGCCTGTTGGCTTGTTCTTCCCCCCGCCGATGATCCCGATCTGCTTGATATCGAGGTCGAGGAACTGGGTCAGCCGCTGGACCCACTGCTCGAGCAGCGGCTTGCTGTGTACCAGCACGAGCGTCGAGCGGTCGCGGGCGGCGATCAGGTGCGCCGCGATCACGGTCTTGCCGATCCCTGGAGGAGCACACAGCACCCCCAGGTCGTGCGCGAGCATCTCTCGCGCGGCCTCGGTCTGAACGTCAGTCAACTTGCCCGCGAATCGGGCGTCGAGCTCGACCCCGTTGATGCGCTCGTCGGCCAGCTCCAGCCGTACACCGAGACCCTCGAGCATCTCTACCAGCGGCGCGAGGCTGCCGCGGGGAAGCACGAGGAACTGGCCCTGCTGCTCGAAGCAGGCGATCACGCGCGGCGTGCGCGCCGTGGAGAGCCGCAGCCGCTGGCGTTCCAGAAACTGCGGGTTGGAGAACGTCGCGAGCCTGCGCATCGCGTCCAGCAGAGCGGCGGGCAGTCGCTCGCTGTGCACGTACAAGCGCTGTGCGAGCGTCGCGCTGAGGACATCCGGCATCGCCGCCGCGGCGAGCCTGCTGGAGAGCGACCGGGCCGGGCGCCACGGCGCCTCGCTGTCGATCGACTCCCCGGCAACACCCAGAACCTGACCGGCGGCGTCAGCCTGCTCAACCAGGTCCTCCAGGCGGCTGGGCTCGATGCGCGGCAGCCCCTCCAGGTAAGACCACTGGTCCTGGTGGGGCTTGAGCTGCTCGTCGAGGAACAGCGAGTTGCCGTGCCTGCGAGCCGCGTATTGCAGGGGCAGCGCGATCAGGTTCCCAAAGCCGCCCTTTGGGAGCGTGTCCTGGCTCGGGAACAGACGGTCGTAGGAGGCCATGCCGAGCGTCGAGCAGCGCCCCATCGCGTCCGTCAGCAGCATCAGCCCGAAGCGTCGGGCCAGAGCGGCCGGAGCCGGGGCGCTGAAGAAGAACCAGATGTGCGCGCCATCCCCCGAGCGCGAGCGCTCGACCGCCGGGAGCACGTCCAGCTCGCCGCACGCCTCACGCAGCGCCGCGACATCGGTACGCCACGAGCCGCCGTCGAGGTCGATCGCGAGCAGCCGGCACGTGTCATCTGCCAACAGCGGGTAGACACCCATCACCTGCCGGCCCTGCAGATGCGTGAGGAGCTCCGCCTCCACCGGTGCGACGAACGCCTGGTGCGAGCACTCCCCGCATCTCACGCGCGGCTTGGCGCACACTCCGGAGACCCACTCGTTCGAGCAGCGGGGCGCCCACCCGCTGCGACCCTTCCCGGGTTTCTCCCAGCGCCGCGGGAACACATCCTCGCGTCCTCGGAAGAGACTCGCAAACAGCGCCACCTTGCGCTCCGGCGACCAAGTCGCCCCTTCATCGGCGGCCCGCTCGACTTCAACATCGCGCGCCGTGGCCCGCTCGCGTGCCATGCGCAGCTCCGCGAGGCGCGTGCGCGCGGCGTCGCTCAATCGGTCGAGCTCGGCGAGTCTCGTCTCTTCGGCGGCGATGGCCTCGGCGAACTCTGTCTCAGCAAGCATCACCTGATTCTCCAACTGCCACCGGCGGGTTCACCACAAGCCGTCAGGCGCCGCCCTGCGTCGGCGCCGCCGGGGCGGCGGATCCATCCGGCCAAAGCAGAGGGATGAGGTGCTTGCGAACGGCCGGTCGCGCGTGGGACATCGTGACGGAGGGGCCGATGTACCGGA
>Ga0075522_10001139_pt1 | contig 20172 bp, 15 predicted proteins | sample NGEPerA_FD_74796 | JGI IMG/M metagenome (GOLD analysis project Ga0075522, IMG submission 74796) | Arctic peat soil microbial communities from the Barrow Environmental Observatory site, Barrow, Alaska, USA - NGEE PermafrostL2-A | ecosystem: Environmental > Terrestrial > Soil > Wetlands > Peat ...
TCATTGCGCCCTCCGAAATCACCGAGAGGGTTCGAGGGCTGCTTAGGTAGTGTTTCTCACCGAGTACGGATGCCTCAGGCGGAGGAAAAAGGGAATGTTGGCAAGCTGTATTTAGGAGGAGATCGGCATAAGCGCGCTGGATCGGCACAACGATCACAGGCCGGCCAGGAAGCATCAAGATGACCGGCCCGAAACGAGCCTCAAATTCCCTCAGTCGGATTGCCTCACCCATACCCTTATCCTCATCGATCGTGATGTTCGTATCGGGTCCAGAGTAGACAGGAGCCGTGATTGGAAGTGCAAAACCAAACGAATTCGCCAATTGCAGGCTCGACTCTTCCCAGTTCAGGCGCGAGATGATCTTGCCAATACAGAGTTTTTCTAAGATAGACGATGGGCCTGTCTTGCGTGAGGTTCTGAATCCATGCTCTTTGGCATATTCCAGAGATTCGCGGCTCGTATGATTGCCGTCGAGGAGCAGGCGGGAAGGACGAGACGTACAGGTGTCCCGGAACATGGCGTCAAGTAGCACATCGCACGCAAGTTCTCCCATGGGGTTAGTAGGATCGACAGTCAGCCAGGCTTCGCAGGATGATTGCGGGCCCCGGGCTGCATCCCAAGCCGCAAATCCGGCAATTTCCCCCGCGAGGGAAACGACCACCCGGTGACGGGGGCAGGCAGATTGTCCCGGCGAGGTGGCAAGCGCAACTTGATTACTTTCCATTGAGCAGGAAAGCAGGAATGACTCCACCTCCGGCCTACGCGCTTCCGTAAGATCACGAACCTCGATGGACGCGCCTTCGAGAGACTGCGCGCTAAGTTGGGTTGGCGTCCATTGGCGTGGTAGATAAATCTCTGCAAGTTCGGCTGGACCTAAGACCTCGATGCCGTATTTCGCTCGCAGTTCCCTTCGTTTGGAGAGGATCGAGTCGTCGCTCGTAACAAATCCTGATGCAGCGTGGTAGATCGTCGTGGCCAGATGAATTAGGTCGGAGTGGTCTCGATCTCGCATTTGTCCCGCATTCAAACGAGAAGGAAAGATAATCCGCCCCAAGTCGCCCCTAATATTGCTTAGGAAAAGGTCCGGAACGCTCGTGAATTGCGGCAACGTCATGGCGAGCCGAACGACGGGGTCCACACTCACATCGCGCACCGCTCGTGCGAGTTCATTAACGAATTCGCGCGCGACGAACAGGCGCAGCATTCCGCTCATGGAAGCCGTTAGTAGTCGCCCAGCGTATTCCCCTCGTGGGCGATCTTTGATTACATCGAGGAAGACATTGACATCCAGCGCAAAAATTGGCTGCTCGACTCTTGAGTGTATCGGAAGCGCAGTCACCCGCTCCATCTTCGGGACGCTGAAAAGCGTTGGGCTGTCAAGCTCCCGCCTACGGACGTTGATCTGACGCCCTGTCGTGACGCCGCCGCTCTCAGTTCGGATCGTCCTAAACCCCATGCGGTCCCAGAACTCATTTGCGCGGAGGTCGGCGGCAACCCTAGCCGAAATCGTGATGCAGTATTGTGATTCAGCTTCGGAAGCTAAGGCGTCAACAAGCTGGCGCCCAATATGCCGACCACGGAACTGCGGCAGAGTGTAGAGCTGAAAGACTCTTAAGTGCGGGAACCGGCCCCCGAACAGAAGGTGGCCCGCGTATTGCTCCTGCCCAGCAAGATTGATCGTCGCGACAAAGAGTTTGCCCTGCGCTGCGGCCTCGCTATAGACGCAGCGAGGCAGGAATCCCAAAACTTCGCGCTCGGAGTCGCCTTGTTCCTGAACAACTCTTGAGAAGGGGCTTACCTCTGCGGCGCGCGTATATATCTTAAGTTCCATGTTAAGAATGGATTATATCGGTTCCCGCCCCAGAAGCAGAGGATTTGACACGTAGGGACCGCTGCAGTTGCCGCCACATCTCGACCGTGTGGGAGTTTTGGACGTATCACCGTTTGGGTTTACGCCAAATCTCTAGTGCCGTATCGACAGTGCTCCGCGTGCAGGGATTTCCGGTTGCAGATGCTGTTGGTGCGGAGCAGTGTGGATACGGCGATTTGCGCTAAGCCGCTAGCGCGGTGGACGTATGGGGATTGGATGCCGCCTGCGGGGAGTTGAGACGGCCACCCTGGCACAAGAGGATGCGCGGTTAGCCATGACTGACTGCGTTCGTGCTGCCGCTGTCCACCTAGCCGGTCGGCTGTATGACTGTCGTGAACTGTGCAAAGCCGATTCGAGGCATAGGGCAGCGAGGGCGGAGTGATAACCCGTCGCGGTGCGGAATCGCGTTGGCATAGAGTTCAACGTCGTCTTCCTCAAGAGGAGTCGAAGGCTGCGCAGTGAAGGGCTAAGCTGGGGCTGTGTGGCTCAGCAGCGGAGCAATGCGCGACGACATGCAGAGTGCCGCATTTGCACTGGGGGCATGACGGGCTGAGCGCAGACTTCTGTTGTTCTGTCAGCAACGTGCTTGGATCCGGAGCTAACGTTTCCGAGGACTGATCGTTGCGATCATTTCTAAGACTCGCTCAATGAGCGCTTTGGCCTGTTGGCAACTCACGCGTAGGATTCGTCAACAACGATCTGAAGCTTTATATCGGTCGCACGCCCCTCCGCCGCACGTTCGAACGCTGCAATGCTCTGATCAAACGGGAACGTGGCCGAGATCAGCGGCTTCAGATCCACTTTCCCGGATGCAATCAGGGCGACCGCCTTCGGATATACATTGGCATATCGAAAGATTGTCTCGATCCGCATTTCTTTGCTCTGCGCCCGTATTACATCGAAAGGAACCGGATCGATCGGCATCCCCACCAGGACCAAGGTGCTGCCGGGCGCTCCCAATTCGAGTAAGGTTTCAAAAGCCTGCGCGCTGCCACTGGCCTCGAAGATGGCATCAGCTCCCCAACCTCCGGTTAGCTCGGCCACCTTTTCGACCAGCGATCCATGGCGGATATTAAATGTTGCGACGCCCGGATAGCGGGCGGCGATGGCCAGCTTCTCCTCGGAAAGATCCGCCACCAGCACCTGCCCCGCCCCGCTGGCCTGCGCCGCCAACGCGACCATGAGTCCGATTGGACCGCACCCTACGACGACAGCTGTGGACCCAGGCTTGATCTTTGCTTTGGTCGCCGAGTGAAGCCCTACAGCAAAAGGTTCTACCATCGCCCCTTCAGCCATGGACACATCCGCAGGCAGTTTGAAGGTAAAGGCCGCTGGATGTACCACTTCGGTTGTGAGGCAGCCATGAATTGGCGGTGTCGCCCAGAATCGGACTGAAGGATCGAGGTTATAGTGACCCTCAAGGCTGGCGCGCGAGGCCGTGTTCGGGATCCCAGGTTCCATGCATACCCTGTCGCCAGGCGCCAATCCTTCTACCTCTTCGCCAACTTCAATCACAACCCCTGAGGCTTCATGACCCAATACCATGGGCTGATTGACGACAAACTGCCCAATTCGGCCATGTTTGTAGTAGTGTACGTCGCTGCCACAGATGCCCACACGTGCGATTCGGATTCGGACGTCGGCCGGTCCCATTCTCTGAGCCCGATCAAAGTCGCGCAGCGATAGACGGAGTTTTTCTTCAAGTACAAGCGATTTCAAGATTCACTCCATTGACCCAGAACCGAAGTGCGTTGGATCTATCGAAGAGAAATCACTACTACATCTCGGCCCGGAATCTCGACCTTGGCCTGCTGAGCGTCGACAATAGTCTTTTGATTTCCCCAGATATCCTCCGCCGACATAAAGTTAGCGGTGTCCGGTGCAAAGCGAACTGTGACCGTGCGGGTATCCGGCGTTGGATTGGTTACCCAGAGATAGGTACCGCCTGCTCCCTGATGCAGTCTCGCCTGGACGCTGATGTCGTTCGTAGTCAAGCGTTGCACAACTCCAGCACTAGCCAGGAGACCTGCAAACAGATTCTTGGTGGCAGGTGCGTGGTGCAAATAATAGCCGCCCCCCGGGAAAGAACCGATCAACAGAGTGCGGCCTTGTCCGAACTTATTTTCTACCGCAGCAATGCTTCCATTGGAGTGGTGGCCGGCCGCAGTGCCACCGCGCAATTCGTAATCCTGCCTGAAGTATCGACCGTAGATTTTGGCACCTTTGACCTCAAGCATTAATTCATCCGAAAGATCGGGAAGAAACTCGACGTAACTCTCGCGCGCGCCAAAAAGTTCATCAAGTCCGTAATTGGGCTGAACTGTCCCCACGTGCCCATGATCGCCGAAGTAGGCCGGCAGTCCCTCGCTTATCAGCGTGCCTCCCTGTTCGACATACCTGCGTAATTTGGCAACTGTCTCCTGTTTCATCATCACGGGATAAGGGAGGTAGACGATCTTGTATTCATTGAGGTCGTCAATCGAGACAAAGTCGGCTTGGATGTTGGAATCGAAAAATGCCTGATAGGCTCCCCGAATGGACTGAGCATAGAAATCAGTGCTGCCTTGCTGCATGTAGTTGAAGATCTCCGCCTCGGGAACAAACACCAGGCCGATGTCCCCTTTGGCCGGCCGAGATTTCCAAAGATCAGGATGAACGTTCGCCCATCGTGCGACACGGCCTTCCATCTCCGCGCGCGGCGTTACCGAACCATCCATTCCGAAACCGCCGAATGCTCCGAACAAAGGGCCATCCAGAAGCGGACGCCAACGGGGATTAAAAAGGCCGCGTGCTCCGCAAGCGCAAGATGTGAGGTTCCAGAAGCGCACATCCTCAGGTGTGGGAGAGCGGCGATATTTGGGGTCCATTCCCGGTCTTTCCGGAGAGATCGGCTGTGGCCCTGCTTCAAACTCCGCATGCCAAAACGGCTTGCCCCGCGACCCTGCGCGCACAATATCCGCCGCAGAGTATTGCCGCCATGGTTCGTCGCCATACTGCGAGGCAATCCATGTAAAGCCGTAGATATCCACCAGCGCCGCAGAGCGCCATTCATTGTGCGATTCATAAGGAAGATTCTCGACAGTTTCAGCGACCCCATGCGCAATGACCTGATGGTGCGGATCTAACTTGCGGACCAGCTTCACTCGCCAGTCGAAGGCACTATAGGCGTTGTCGATTCGAAACTCAAGCCAATCCAGGCTCTCGGTATAGCCAGCGAAGGTGGGAGGGGGCTGCACATCATCCCACGTTTCGTAGCTATAGCGGTGCCATGTCTTTGCGGTTTGCTCAAGTGAGCCGTACTTGACGCGGAGCCAATCTCTCAACTTGGCTTTCGTGGCTTCACAAAAACAATACATGCGGTTGGGAGTGCCGCCAAACGATGTGTTCTCATTCCAGAGGTCATAACCCAGCAATGCGGGATGACTGCGATAGCGGTGAATCAAGGTAACCAAGAAGTTCTCAGCGAGCGCATGTACTTCAGGATTGTCAAGGCAGAGCCCCGGTGAGCCTCCAGTTTCGCTACTCGCGGTGATGGCGCTGTTTACCACATGGCCGTCGTTTGCCAGGAATCGCGCCTGGGGAAACCTTCGATAAGCCCACTCCGGAGCGCATATGATGTGTTCGGCGATCACCACTTTGATGCCGTTCTTCGCTGCCAGGTCCATCATCTGGTCGTAGCCGTCCCAATCGAACTTTCCTGGAGCGACCTCAATGACCGACCACATAAACCAGTGACGAAAGGTATTCATGCCGATGCGCGCCGCTGTCTGATGGTCTCGAGCCCAATCTTCTTCAGGCGGGTTGGATTTACGGAAGTAGACGGCTCCGTACGGAAACACCGCAGGCTGTACCTTCCCACCTTCCAGGGTCTCGCCGAAAGCGGCAACTCGTGGCAATCCGCTTGCCTGAACCACTGCAGCAGCACCGGTCGCAAGTGCTGAGTTGCGAATGAAAGCTCTACGCGTAACTCCCATGACCTTCTCCCAATTCTCGTGTTGTCAGCTCTGATTTGAATGCCTACGCTTACGCTTCTATTTCGTAGGCGTGTGCGGTGCGCAACAAAAACCTGCTTTAGCCACAGACCTGAAAGAGCCTGTGGCTGAAGCTTAAGACCTTGACAGTAGTGATGTACCCGGTCAAAGTTGATTGAGGCGGCTTAAAAATAGAGTTTGCCCGCGAACTGAAGTTGCCTCCCGGTCGCGGAGCCATTTATCAATTTGCCAAAGTTAGGATTGGCCGAATTGCAGGGCGCTCCCGGTGCCCCCTTGCATGTGAGAGTTGCGTCGCCCGCAGAGGGAAGTAAGAAAGTTGGAGTATTGGTCGTGTTGAACGCTTCTGCACGGAATTGCAGATATATCCTCTTTGACTCCGAGAAGTAGAAGTTTTTGAATAGTGACGAATCGAAGTTTTTCGATGGCGGCCCGGTGATCGGAAAATGCCCGCAATTACCAAATTCGGGGACTTGCGCGCCAGTTATGGTCGTTGCGTCGGCGGGCACGGTGAAGGCTGCTGGATTGTAGTAACCGTCTACACTGTGGTTGGATAGGCGCCGAGGAACGCCTGCTACGCAACTTGCGATGTTATAGGCTGCGAAGTTCGTTGGGAGTGCGTTCGTGCCGACCTGGGACGGAAAGCCGGTGCGCATTGAGACGATACCGTTGACCACCCAACCACCAACAACAGACTCAAGCGCCGCGGGAACGGAGTTTAGGAATTGCCGTCCGGAACCGAACGGAAAGTTATAAAGCACACTCGCACTGAAAGTCTTGCCAATGTTGAGCGGAGCGACGCCGTTTTCTTGCCAAGGCTCCGCAGTGATCATATCCTGAGAGTTTGAGGTTTGGTTGAAGGTATCGGGGCCGTCACCATTCGTCTCCATCGTCTTTTGCCACGTGAAGTTGGCAAGGAACTGCAAACCATGGGACGTCTGTTGTTGCGCCTTCAGGTTTAGCGCGTTGTAGTTCTGCCCGGAGTTGGAAAAGATTGTGAGCACGTTCGAGCCCATGTAGGGGAATGGACGGTGTGCCTGGTCGGCGGTTCCCTGTATCGAATTGGCGAACGGCTCTTGGTTTTCATCTACAAAGAATGAAGCAAAGTGACGCCCATAAGAGCCACTGTAGGCGGCCACAAATAACCGCGACGGCGTCTGCTGGTATTCCAGGTTGAGATTGTATTGCATCAACCTCGGCATCAGTGCGTTCTGCAGGCTTTGGGTCTTGATCTGAAGGCCGTAGGGCTTCGCTGCGGTGAACCCGACGAGCGAATCGGTCGCGGGTACGATGTGGATCGCAGTGTTTATCGTGTAAGGCGGCGCCACGGTGTTCGCAGCAGTGACTGTTGGCAGTTGGATGGTGGGAACGTTCGGCGTATTCGCGGAGAACTGAGTCCCAGACTGATTTTGGTCGCGCATGGAGTAGAAGATTCCATATCCTGCGCGCGCCACTAACTTGGGAGCGGCCTGATACGCAAAACCAAACCTCGGTCCCCAATCGTTGTGATCGCCTTTTACCATCGCCCTGGAGTAAGGAGTGGCCCCTGGAATGGCAAAGGCGCCGGTCGTTATGTCAAATAGAGAACCCAGGTTGTTTTGGTCGATGGGCTGCGTGTAGAGTTCGTAGCGTATGCCGGCATTGATCGTCAATTTATTCGAAGCCTTGTAATCGTCTTGGATATAGCCCCCGAAATAAGCATTACGCTGGCGTCCCTTGGCAATCATGGGGTTACCATTCTCGGTGCTGGGAAAACCCATCAAGAAGTCAGCGAAAGGCAGACCAGAGTTCGGCGCATCTGAGCTGGAAGAGAAGATCGATCCAAATATAGTCTGGCCGAAGAAGGGACCACCTTTGAGGACATCAAAGAGCGACTCACGAACGTCAATGCCCCACTTTACGGAGTGACGCCCATGCGTCCAACTCATGTTGTCGGCCAATTGGCGCGTTTGAATCGTGTTGAGATTCAGGTCACCGCCGCCGAACGAAGTGAACTCCGCCGTGGAAACGGAGGCCGCACCGGAATAATAGAATGTGATTTGGGGAAATCCCAACGGGTTGGATGGAAACAAGGCGAGCCCGCTCTGTGCACCAAAATCCCCGCCTGCCTGTCCGCTGCCTGACTGGGTTCCGTTGTTGTACAGGTAGCCGGCTCTCAATTCGTTGACCAGAGTTGGAGCAAAAATATGTACATCCGAAACGGTAATCTGGTCGTTGTTATTCTCTGATGGCGAGCTCCCACCTATCCAACCCGGGAAAGCGCCGATTGCCGGCTGGTTCTGGTTGCTCATCGAGTAGGTGCCGAAGAGACGGTTCTTTTGAGTGATCGTTGCGTCGATTCGGACATCTCCCTGATCGATGTTGGAAAACGTCTTAGGCGCGTAAAAGTAGTTTGCAGACTCAACTCCTGCAGCGCCGTAGTTTTGCGCGGGGATGAGAGAAAGGATTTTGGTAGCAGTCAGATTGATATAGCTAGCAGGGATTTTGTTGCCGTATCCTTCAGCCGCGAACGACGTGGCAACGACGGTTCCGTTCGGCCCGATGTGGCGCGTGGCCGGATCGTAGAGAACTGCTGAACTGGAGGAGAAATCCCCCGTTCGCCACGCCGTCGGAGGAACGCTTTCGATAGAACTGCCGGACTTGGTGGTCTCTCGTGTTCCCTGGTAGTCGGCAAAAAAGAATATACGGTTGTGGATGATTGGCCCTCCTACAGCGCCACCAAATTGATTTTGATGGAACGGCGTCCTGGGAAGTCCGGCGCGATTTGTAAAGAAGTTGTTCGCATCGAAGATCTGGTTGCGCACGAACTCGAAAACCGTGCCATGGAATTGATTCGCGCCCGCCTTCAAGGTTGCAGAGATGATGGTGCCGGCGGCGTGACCGTACTCCGCAGCAAAGTTGTTCGTCATGACCTTGAATTCTTCAACAGCATCGACGGATGGAACGATTGCGTAACCTTGACGCCCGATGGCGCCTGCGGTCGCAAAGGTGTTGTCATCGATTCCGTTCAAGGAGACGTCGCCGCTGCTGAATCTACCGCTTCCGCCGACAAAGGGCAAATTGGTTCCCATTCCGTACACCGGAGCGGTATTTCCAACCAATAGACCAAGCGCGAAGGCATTCCTCCCATTTAAGGGCATGCTCACAATCTCGTGATTATCGATCACTTGTCCGACAGACGAGGTTGTTGTATCCACCAAGGGTGCTGCGCCAGTGACTTCGACGGATTGACTGACTGATCCTACTGTCAACGAAATGGTCAGATTTGCCGTCTGATCGACCTGCAGGGTGATTCCCGTGAGTGTTTTTGCCTGGTAGCCTGCTGCGCTAACCGTAATGGCGTACGTACCTAGCGGCATGAATTGGGCATTGAACGCGCCTTGAGCATCAGTGTGAGTTTTACGCACCACCCCCGTGGCCACATGCGTGACGGTCACAGCAGCATTCGGAACAACACCGCCAGTGCTATCTTGGACGACTCCAACAATGGTCCCGGTCTCGATTTGCGCTCGGGCAACGCTCAGAGCAAGAAGAGCGAACAACACTAGACTTGCGATTCTGGTTAGCAAAGATACGAATTGCCTCATGAATAGCCCCCTCAGTTTTGTTGATTCGGCTCGGTGGCATTTGCCTGCGAGTCACACCCCTTGCGCGCTACTTCGAGCTAGAGGATCTTTCAATTCAATGGCCGCACCACATCCCTGCGGTGGCCGCAGCCATCTCTTTTGAACCGACACATGGTAGATTGGTCGCGCCACAAATTGGTCATACCATTGATGCCAAAAAGGGTAGGCCCGTGCTTTAACGACCGACAAGGTCATTTCGAGGCATTTTCATGTACGTTTTTGCAAACTTGATAAATAAACCTTGCAAGTTGTACAGTTCCTGCGTACGCATGCTTTGCTTGTTTGCAATTCCCTATTACTTCATTTTGAGGCAACGCGAGAAGCGAGAAGCAGATTTGCAGAGAGGAGTTGACCATGAGGGCCGTCGTTCATGAAAAGACGCGGGCAATCATCGTCCGCAAGATAAATTTGCAGCATTCATAATGAGCAGGCCAACAAAGACTCTGAGTTGCAGGGCTCGTAGGGAATCTGATCTAAGTAGTTGCCAGATTTTCTTTTAATCGCCGTTATTGCCCAGCCTCTACCAGAAAGGGCCTACCACTATGTCCCTCCGGCCGAACACCATTGCGAACCTTGAATGGATTTCAAAAGACCAATCAGAATCCTTCCGCTGGCAGGTTCATGATTTTCCAAGTGCGCTGGCACGCTGGAACTACCACCCCGAGCTTGAAATTCATCTCATACGCGACTCGAATGGGAAGGCATTCGTGGGAGATTACATTGGAGAGTTTGGTCCGGGCTATCTCGCTGTTGTGGGGCCGAACATACCTCATAACTGGGTTTCCAACCTCAGGCAGGGTCAAATCTGTCGTGGCAGGGACGTGGTCTTGCAGTTCAGCCAGAATATCCTCGATGGCGCAGCCAAGTTCTTCCCCGAGATCGTTCAGCTTGCAGACTTTCTTGAAGCCACGCATCGCGGATTGGAATTCTATGGCGACACCGCTCTCCGCGGAGGACAGATTATGGAGGAAATTGGGGAGAAATCCGGCTACCACCGCCTGCTGCTTTTTCTTGATCTCCTCGATCTCCTCGCATCTTCCCATGAATTCCGTCGGCTTACGAGCATCAATTACGTCCCGTGCGTAGACGAACACGGGACCAACATCGTGCAGGTCGTCATGGGATACATACTTTCCAATCTAAGCAAGACGCGCATGAGCGAAGCTGCCAAGCTTGCCCGGATGTCCACTTCAACATTCTCGCGATTCTTCAAGAAGAACAGCGGTCAGAATTTCATTGATTTTGTCCATAAGGTCAGGATTTCGCAGGCATGCAACCTTCTCGCAAACTCGTCCGAGTCGATCACAGACATCTGCTTCGCGTGCGGATATAACAATATCTCTAATTTCAATCGGCATTTCTTGAGGTCGAAGCACGTCATTCCCTCGGTCTATCGTCGCATGTCGCTCGACCGATTCGAAGGCGAGACTCCCTCCAACCTCAAGGAGAGACCTGAAATGCGCGTGGATCGATCGACACTGAAAGAGCAATGTATGTAGACCGTCCCATGAAAGCGTAGGAAGACAATTTCGACTGGCGCCAGCGCGGCGATGCAACAGGATAGGACCGGGCGAGAAGAATTGTCCTGCATGCTGGGGCATTGCCTGAAACCGATGTTTTTCTGATTGCGGCGTTCAATGATGCGCCTAACCAGATTGATGGTCTTCTTCAGATGGAGAGACATCGCTTTGGGAGCCGCACCCGGCTTCTCGATTGGCGCAAAATCGCCGAGTCGCTCAGCGACGCGGATTACGACCAAAAAGTCGGCTTTGCTACCGGAATCCCGGCCCCCGGCCTCATGGTGGAGTGCCGCGAGGCTTCCTGACCCTGCGGCGATTGCCGTTACCATCGGCCTACCTTACGTCCTTCGCTAATACCACGAAAGGCGTCTTGCCCTTCTTCACCTTTCCACGCTCATCGTCGAAGCGCTCAGATAGTGTTAACCCGCCCTAGTTTGTGCAGGACCAGCCGTTGACTACGCGATTTGCTACTTGACTGAAGGCTATCTGGGCGGCTTCGCCGGGGGGGTTTTACGTCGTACTTCTGGTACTCGCTTGCACTCTCCATCGAGTAGCTTATGAGGAACCAGCGCTGACCGGGGGGCGAGACGTTTACTCCGAAGACGGAACTGGTAAGGCCCATGCCGCCAACGTAGACGTTGGCGTAGTAGCTCTTATGGTCGCTGCCCGTATTTACGCCGACGTGATACTCGAGATTGGCATAGAGGGTTGCGTCGTCCGTCCCGTTGGCCGCGATAAAGGAAGTATCCGACCTATCATCCAATCCTTCCTTATTCAGGACTTCAACGAATGCAGCGGTGGCCGTGTTGTTCATTGGAGCGTTGGGGATATGCAGTCCGTTGGGGTGGTCTTTATCGCTCCAGTTCCAGAGCTCAACTTTGACTACATAGACGCGAATGGGCGTCTTGCTGTGGATGCCGCTTGGATAGCCGCTGTAACAAAGGTGATCGTTGTTGGAATAGTTGACCCATTTGCCGGTGAGGCCTGGACCGGGATCAGCCATATACAGTTCGTCTTCACTGCAATGCAGGGATAAGTGGCGGGAAGAGCGGGATAAGTTGCATCCGCCTCCAGCGCGCCGGTCTTGCGGTCAAGAGAAAATGTTTCTTCCTTCGCGCCTGGAGTGAGGCTGGGAGACTTCCAGGTAACTGTAGTGGAAGTTACAACCGCATCGCGGGTGCCCACGATGCGGCCATCGTTGACCGATCCCTCATGAAAACCCGCGAAATGGTTTGTTTCCGCAAAATAGACATACGCTGAGTCCGGGACATCGGAACGCACAGAACACGACAGCAATTCGGTTTTGTCGGCATGTTCGCTGCCGATTTCGCGGAAGTTGTCTTGTTGCGCTTGAGCGCCGACTGCGGCGGCGAAAAATGCGAACCCCGATCCGAATGTGAGGGTCGCTTTCATCATGGGTGCAGTTTGTTCCAAGCACCGACCTCGTCGTTGAGAGATTTGCTTTGAGCAAACAGGGCGGTGAGCGTTGTCTTGCATTTTTCAACCTGCGCACCGGAGTCGGCTCTGAGGTCAACAACGTCTGCCGAGCCTGATTCAAGGACGGTGATTCCGTTATTCAGATTGGCGTTTGCGGAGCCGCCGCACTGCGACTTATAAGTTGCGACGCCGGACTCGTAGGCCTTGGAATGAACCTTAAGGAGAAGCCAGGGAATATGGCTTGTTTCGAGCCATTTCTTAACCGTGCGGCCATTTTTGAAGTCGTCTCTATTTCTGAGCGCGACCTGACATTGGGCAAGGGCGTCGTTGTATTGCTCAGCGTAACTGTATAACTCGCAGAGGCGCTCGTGTGCTACACCCCAGCTGGGCAAGTAGGCGAGGGCCGTCTTGAAATGGGACTCCGCAGTGACGTAATCGGAATAGGAGTGGCCGGTCTCATAAGCATCGAGGGAGACCTGTCCAGCGTCGAACTCAGGATCTGCGAAGTCACGTTTTGTGGGCGCGGGAGCGGGCGCGGGATGGGATTGGTTGCCACCTCCACCCCTGTTGCCGCCATCGCCACCGCACCCATAACAGGAGGAGATTGGAGTGGGCGGGGGCGGGGGCAGAGTGAAATCAGTTCCCGCAGCGAATTGCGCGGAGCTGGAGGTGGGATGCAGGAATGTGAAGATGCAAAGGACGGACGCGGCTACAGAAAATGAGCGCATGAGTTTCTCCGGAGAACCTTTTTGTGGCAAAGGACGACGCCATTTCTTCAAGGTGCTCGGGATTCGGGCGAAATTCTGCCACGCAAAGGGAACACCTTAATAGCCTGAGAATCTCCCGTTGCTGTTGGTGGCTGCGGTGAGGTGCGCGACTGTTCCCATGGCTAAGTCCACTCTCTCTTCAATCTTGCTGACGGGATGCGCACTCTCTGATGCGGCTTGATTCTCTCCAACAGGCGGCTTCTTCAGATAGCGTTGACGATGGAACTCCAACAATCTTCGCCCCTCCGCATTCTTGCAAGGCCTACCTGATTCGGCCTTACAAAAGGGGCACAGGTACTCGATAGGTGGATTGTTCACGCCTCAACGTAAGCCCTGTAGCAGGCCCCGTCTATCAACCGTTCGAAGCATGGCGCACCACTTGCGTGTTAGGTGAGTCGAAGGCAACTCTTTCAGCTTCCCATGGTCATTTGGGCGGCACGTTCTGGCACTAGTCCTCTGCTCGGCATCGCGCTGCCATAGGGAACCTGCGGTGCCGAATATGGGGTAGCCGTTCACTGTGCGGTCATTCAACGAATCTTTCGTGTACGCGTAGATTAGCGACGGAGGATGGGCGTTCAATTCTCGCTGCCTCTCGTTAGTAAATGAATGAAGGGAGGGAAAGATCGACGGAAGCAGATGTTGCTCCTTTTCCTCGACTTGCCCGGAAGTGAATACCTCGTGTCTGAAGATTCCCAGCGCCAGGTATTTGACCGATTCGGTAGGCAGTCTGGGTTCGATCCACTTCGTCCTGGTCCCTGCTTTCCCGGATGTCGTTGCTCTTCGATTGCCTTGTTTCCAACTTGCGGACATAGTTTGCCTCCATTGCCCTTCAACCTACACGTACCCCTTCTGATGCAAAGCGGCTATTATGTCCCACGTGCCGACTCAATGCATCGCCGCCCTTTGCCGCGGCTCCCGGATTCTTACTGCTCTCCTGCTGCTCGTGCACGCAACGGTTTCCGAAACCGCATCGTCTCCAGATGCCGGTCTCCTTGCTGGCCTCACCTCCGACTTCGCCCACCTCGCACCCCAGACCATCCGCCCTGCTCAGGGATATATTCGTTACCCCTATCTAATCCCCGCCGGGTACTACACGCAGATGTGGGACTGGGACGGATTCTTTATTGGCGCCCATTGGGCCAATCAGGACCCCGCCGACGCGAAGTTCCTCCGTGACTGGGTACTCAGCTTTGCCTTTTCCGCGGACCCTGATGGGTACGTCGCAGGCTGCATCACTCCGCAAGGTCCGCGCCCTCTCTTCGGCAAGTTCGCAATGAAGCCCTTCCTTGCCCAGGGCGCTCTCCTTGCTTCACAACACCTGCACGACTACTCCTGGCTCCGCCCCGTCTGGCCAGCTATGCAGCGCATCCTTTCTTATCGCAAGAGCACCCAATTCGATCCTCGGTGGGGTCTCTGGTTCTGGGACAACGCCATGCAATCCGGTGCCGACAACAATGCCGCCCTCTCCAACGACCCCGGCGACCGCAGCGCAATCCTTGCCGTCGATGCATCTGTCTTCGCTATGCGTGAATACCTCGCCATGGCCGCGCTTGCCGACCGTCTCGACTATCCCGCCGATGCCCATCGCTACCGCCTCCAGGCTGCGGCCACTCGCCACGCAATCCTTACTCAGCTCTGGTCCCCACGTGAAGCCGTGTTTCTCAATCGCCGCCGCGACAATGGCACCTGGGTTCATTCCATCAGTTGGTCCAGCTTCGTACCGCTCATCGACGGCCTGCTCCCTCCCAACGAGGCTCGCCGGATGATCCGGCTCCACATGCTGAATCCGGCCGAGATGCGCTCCCCTTATGGCTTTCGCAGCCTCTCCAAAAGCGACCCCGAATACAACAACGAGGCCATCATCGACCCTTACTCCAACTGGCGCGGTCCCATTTGGATCAACGCCAACTTCCTCGACTGGGTCGTTCTCCGCCGCTATGGGTTTCGCAGCGAATCTCACTGGCTCGCCGTTACCCTTGCCAGCATGCTTCGCCACGACATAGCCCAATGGGGCTCAATGCACGAGGACTACAGCGCCGAGACCGGCGACGGCCTCGCTCCCACAGCGGCACAATCGCCCGGTGGCCATTTTGCCGGCTTCGTGGGCTGGAACCTTCTAGCGCTCGACATGCTGCACTGCGAAGTCGCTCAAGACCACTGCATGACACTGTCGATCCCCGAAACACCGTGAGGTTCCCGCGCCCTGGCTTCGGTCCGGGTTGGAACACGTATCCAGCCGATCCTGTTTACTCACCATTCGCGCGTTGTTGAATTGGCTCGGGAAGGATTAGGGGACAGGGTAGACGTCGTCGATCTGGACTAGAAGTAGATACGATTCGCCGTCTGTCTCTCCCACGAAAACCGAGTTGTCGCCGCCGGGCTCCCTGGCTGCAAGTTGACCCGATGCCGTCGGCCCAGCCGGCACGGATGTCAGCTGCTGGTGGTTGTCCAATCTCCCGGTGCTGATCGTCCAAACCGGACCCCGGAATGGTAGACCCTAAAGTTCAAAACGTGCATCGGGCTGTTATCGCCAAGTGAGATTCTTGTGCGGATAAGTAGATGAACGCAAGTCGATCGATCGATTAGACCCAACGTCACATTGACATGATGCCCAACCCAATATTGGACTAGCCACCAACGGATTTAGGGACGCACAGCGCCGAGGTACTTGTCGAGCCAGTCAAGGGTCTCCCGCACAGCCGCAGGACGGGGGAACGCGCCATGGCCGCCGTCGTAGACGACGTGCTTCTTGTCTCGAGACGGGGGGACCCAGAAGCTGAAACATCGGAAGTTGTCAGGACTCCACCGGGAAGTCGATGTCGTATCGGCCATTGAGCATCAGCACAAGTGCGGTGACGTGGCCGGCAAAGTTGAAGGCACCCACCTCCGGCAGGTTTTGCCGGTTCTGAAATCCGCCTGACAGCAACACCGCAACCCTTAATGCGCTTCTCCATGGCCAATAGCATCGGCCCTTCCGCTCCACCCAAGCTGAACCCCAGGTATGCCAACCGGGCATTGTCAATGTCCTTGCGTATCTCCAGGTAGTCCAGCGTGCGACCCAGGTCCTTTGACCAGGCAGTCGCATGATCAACCTGCGGAAATATCGGCTGATCTGTGTTGAACGGCTTGCTGGTGGACCTATGACAACCCCGGTGTTGGCTTGTGGCGGGTCGGGTACCAGCGGATTCAGATGGGAGACAAGGAACTGAGCGCCGGCCCGCCGCCGGTACCGCGTGCTCCGAAAGACTGGCACCCCCACCCCGCCAAGGCAAGTTGCGCTGGTAAAGATCCAAGCCCAATATCACAAATTTCTCATCCCCGTTCAGAGGCCGACGCCAAAGGCATTCACTTTTCCTCCAGCGTCAGTGCATAGAGATCGCTCGTGCCGTTGTCCCGGAGCAGCAGCGGTGCATCCGTCGGGTCCAGCCCCATCCAAAAACTGGAATACCCCGTCATGTGCCAGTCCTTGAGGCCCACCACGCGCTCCGGCTCGCCTCCCTTCACGCGCACCCGATACACTGCTTGATCGCTGCCCAGCAGCAGGTAATAGAGGAACTGGCTGTCCGAGGAGAAGGCCGGATACTTAACCTCGTCCTTTTTCACCAGAGTCGTCCATCGCTGCGTCTCCGTGTCGAAGATCGTCAAGCCTGAGGTGATCGTCGATGATGCGTCGACTTTCAATGCGGCGATCTTCCGGCCGTCCGGCGACCAGCGCGGCGAGAACAGGCTGGCCGACCCTGGAACGGTACTCACCTGTCCGCTTGCCACATCGAGCACGCGCAAGCCACCTTCGTCTATACTCCCGGGTACGTGCGTTTCAAGGACAATCTTCTTTCCATCGGGCGACCAGTCAGGATCGCTCGTTTCCAGGTCCGCCGCAGGCAGAAGCCGACGCGGGCTGCCGCTCTCCGCGGGGACGATGTAGCTCTCAAATACGCTTGGAGCGGCATCCGTGAACAGAATCTGCTTCCCATCCGGCGACCAGCGGGGACTCATCGGATGCAAGGGGGGCTGGCTCAGTTGAACCGGGTTGCTGCCATCCCGGTTCGCCTTCCACAAAATCCCCCCCGGATACGAAACATAGGCCACCGACTCGCCGTCCCGGGAAACCGCCACCCCCTCGGCGGAGATCCCTTTGAGGAAGGGATGAAACTGCTTGCTCTGCACATCGTAGCGCGAGAGTTCGCCTCGTAGGCTCGTGCCCTCGGCAAAGATCTTCTTTCCGTCGCTGCTGGAGATCGGCGTACCCCACCGGGTTGGACCCGAAGTCAACTGAATCGGCTCGGCGGGCGGTTGCCGCAGCAGGCCGCGCCGCTCATCGAGCGCCCAAATCTGCCCCCTGTTCAGCCAAAGTCTGCCGGATGCGAACAGGAAGAACCTGCCATCGGGGGTCCAGTGGCCGCAGCATTGTCCCTCCGCCTCATGCCAACCGGGAAGCAACTGGTGAGGATTCGATCCATTCGAGGCAATCTCCCAAATCTGGTTGCCTCTCAGAAACCGGATCACGCTCCCGTCCGGGGACCAGACCGGCATATAAGCCCCACCGGCCTCTACCGAGCCCACTTTGTGCGCTCCGCTTCCGTCGGTCCCCATGACCCAGAGTTCGCCTTCCGCCGTCGTGTAGGCCACGGATCTACCATCCGGGGAATAGGCCGCCCCTTGCGCGCTCAGAAGAAGGCGCTTGATTGAGCCTCCCACCAGACTGGCGCTCCAGAACGCAAAAGGCGGTGTTCCTTTTTCAACGGATGCAATCAGCGCACTGGACCCGTCCCGCGAAACGTCCACCGCCATGATAAGCCCACCCGGAATGGCAATCGGGATCTGCGCAATCTCTCCGCCTGTTGCCGCCACTTCGGCCAGGGAATGCGGCGACCGAATCGTGGATTGCATGAGCGTGAAGTAGAGTCGGCTGCCGTCTGTTCCGGCCAGAATCTTCGGACGTCCGTCTGTCGTGATTTGCACGTATTCAGTGATGTGCGGTGGGGGGAGCGGGCGGTGCAGATACCACGCCAAGCACCCCAGGCCCGTAGCAACGATACCCCCAGCAACGAACCACCTCCGCCCGCGTCCCGAGCGCCTCGCACCAACCGCAACAGCCGCGGCCTGGGGTGTTTCCGGCGCGGCGGTGTCTGTACTTCTGGCTCAAGTGGTAAGGCTGTCGCCGGTTCCTCCACCGCCGCATCTGCATCCGCCCCGTCCTCGACGATCTCCACCGGGCACATAAAGCGGTACCCGACCTTGGCAACGGTTTCAATGAGCGTCGGAGATCGGGCATCGTCCCCCAACGCTTGGCGGAGCTTGACGATGCTTCGGGTGAGGGAGTTGTCGGTTACCTCAACGTCGTCCCAGACAATATTGAGCAATTCATCCTTAGTAACCACCTTTTGTGGGTTGCGCAGCAGAACCATAAGCACCCGAAATGCACGCGGCTCGACCGGCACACTCGTCTTGCCTTTGAAAATGCAGAATTCCCGCTCCCGGACCTCAAATTCAGCAAAGCGGAAAACAAGGGGATTCTCTGCCATTGTGGCTCCGTCACAACTTGTTCACATCTCTGAGTGCGGAATTCACGATTACGTCAGGACAGAATGCGAATAGCCAATTAAGTCTGTGGTCAGTTATTTCGGAAAGAAATTGTCCGGAATCACCGGTCTCAGGGGATGTGAACATTATGCACTTTGGGCTTCCCTGCAGCCAGCGAATTGCAATGTTGCAAGCGTTGGCCGCCCCAACGTCCCCTGCATGAAAGCGCCTTCGCAGCAAGAAGCCGACCGTCGCGGAATGCAGATGGTTGAAAGTGGCCTCTGTTTAACCGTGAAACCCAATTGAATTCCCACCTAAGGAGAGTATGACCATGTTCAGCAAGAGGATTTGGCTAGTTGCAGTTGCATTGGCTCCCACCTTCTTCCTCGGCGCGCACGACAGCGCCGCCCAGAGCTCGCCAAAATGCTTCACCGTCGAAAGCCTTGAGGGCTCCTATGCGATTGTTGGCACCTACGGCGCGAACATCGCCATCGCGCTTGCCAAGCGGTATATGGACGGGAACGGCAATTTGACGGGAACCTTCCTCGTGAACAAGCCCGTTGCCGGTTCACCAACCGGGGATAGGGCGATCGTGACCGGGACGCAAGCAGGAACCTACACCGTGAATTGCGATGGCACGGGTGTGATTACCCGCGTTCTCACGGTTGGCACTACGCAAACCACACAGCTGGATGATTTTGTCATTACTGGGGCAAAGGTTAGACATGGAAAACTGATCGCGACCTCAGTTGCAGATGCCCAAGAGACTCCGTCCACAATCGTTGCGGGCGGAATATTTCTGACGCGCGTCTGGACCAGGCTACCGCAGGACACGGACTCAGATGACGATCAACATTGACATGAGTGGCGATCAACATCGCATGCAGTGAATTGGGCGGGCAGGTCAGGACCTCTTGGCTTGCCCGTCTCCTTTTTGAATCTTGACTCGATTGCGATTTCGGGCACAAGAACAGTCCAACCCGGTCTTGGCCCAAGGGCCAGGAACGATTCTCGGTTGATGCCAAATCGCCGAGTATCAATTCGAGCAGAGGCACAACGAACGAGAGGCGGCTGTCTGGGATTGCCAACGGAAGATTCCGTCTCGCGTGATCCCTTCGTCAAACTGATGGGCCGCCTGGCTCTTGCCGAATGTCACGAAGAAGACATAGTCACGCGGACGGTCCGGTATTTCAATGATTCCCTGCAAGCCCCAGGTGCCGGCCTGAGGAGTGAATGCAGATGTAGGATGAAAGAGATCGTGGACCTCATCCCGGGTGTAGTCCTGATACAGAACGATTGAGCGCAAATCCGCCACATTGCGTGCTTTTGTCCCATTACCTGCCTTATTCGGGAGTGGAAACCTATGTGTCGTCGAGCAATCAAACTGCTGTTCCTGTTAGCCCTCATGGGATTTCCGGTCCTGGCTTTCGCCCAACCACC
>Ga0075522_10001141_pt1 | contig 20166 bp, 19 predicted proteins | sample NGEPerA_FD_74796 | JGI IMG/M metagenome (GOLD analysis project Ga0075522, IMG submission 74796) | Arctic peat soil microbial communities from the Barrow Environmental Observatory site, Barrow, Alaska, USA - NGEE PermafrostL2-A | ecosystem: Environmental > Terrestrial > Soil > Wetlands > Peat ...
CGCCGGTCGAACTGGTGCCAAACGCGCCGCCGCCGACAATTACGCCATCGCTGACGGCAAGTCCGCCATTCTGTACGGTCAGGGTGCTGCCGGGATTGCCGAGCGCGCCGACGGTCATGAAAGAGCCGTTGCCCCTGAGCGTGGCGTTGTCGACGATCACGGTGCCCGTTCCGTTGACGCCGGTGGTCTGGCCGATATCGATCTCTCCGGCTCCACCGACGATAACGCTGCCGCCAGCCAGCACTGACAGCGAACCGGTGTCGCCCTGGCCGACGGTCAGACCGCCGCCGCCGATGTTCCACGTCGAGTTGGCGCCGGTCACGGTAGCGCTGCTGCCGGCGCTGCCGGACTGACCGGCGATCGTGGCGGAAGCGCTATTGACGGTTCCGCCACTCTGGATGGTCAGCGTTCCCTGCCCAAAACTGCCGACGGTGAGGCCGCCGGTGGTCGACGCCGTGACATCGAGCAAGCCGCCATTGACGGTGACTGTGCCATGGCTTCCGGCCTGGGAGCCGAGCGTCGCACCGTCGAACCCGTTCACGACGCCGTCGCTGTTGACGATCAAGTTGCCGGTGCCGTTGACGCCGACGAACAGGCTGCCGGCGCTGTTGATGCCGAAATTGTTGATGAGGGTCGACGGGTTGGCCACGTTGGGACTGGAGGCGCTGCCGACCGTGACCGTGCCGTTACTGTTGGTGTCGAAGCCGATCACGACATGGCCGACATTGCCCGTGGTCTCGACCATGGCGCCGTTGGTGATCGTCAGCCTGCCCGTACCGCTATTGCCGACGACGATCGGGGCGGATCCGACCGAGCCGGAGGAGGCATTCTGTTCGTTCCAAAGCGTACCGGCGCCGTCAACCGTGACCGTTCCGACCCCGGTGCCGTTGGTGCCGATCGTCGCCTGGCCGAGGGTGTTGGTCATGGTCGCGGCATTGGAGATGTTGATCGTGCCGGTGCCGCCTTCGCCAACCGCAAGATTGCCCGTAATGGTCCAGCTGGCGGGATGGGCATTGGTCGTGCTGAGCGTCACCAGGCCGGTTTGGCCGGAGATATCGCCGATTTCGACGACGGCGGAGGCCGCGGCGTTGCTGGTTCCGTTGATGCCGATCGAGGGATTGGCGTTGGGGCTGCCCTGGTCGATCACGACGTTGGTGGTCGCGTCCGGCACGGCGGGCGGCGTCCAGTTGGTCGAGACAAACCAGTCGGTGCTGGTCGTGCCGATCCAGCAAGTGCCGACGCACGCGGCGCTCGCAATGGAGGAATTGACGACAAGAAGGAGAGCCGTCGAAGAAAGAAGCAGCGAGCGTCGCGGCAATGCCGCGTTGCGAGACCGAGCCGCCGGTCTCTCCATTCCCCCCATTCCACGCACGCCACTGCCCCCCCTTGCCGAGTCCGCCTGGTATCCAGCGGCGCTCATTCCGGGCCCGCCAAAGGCGACACGTTTTTCGACCAGATGCGAAGCGTCGGGTTCCAGCTCGAACCCGGCATACTCCTGCACTCACCGCTAAAATGCCGGGAGTGACGGAATGAAGCGTCTGCGAAAGTGTTACCCGTTGATAGGTGTCCCACAGGCACAGCAGCAACGGGAGAAACTATGTTCAAGAACATAAGGCCGCATGTTCTCGAACATATTGTTCGTTGTGATAATTCCGCACCGGCCGGGGAGTGAGGGGTGCCTTATCCGCCGCAACATCGCGAGCAGGTCCGGGAACGGATCATCCAGAGTGCGCGCAAACTGTTCAATGACCGCGGATTCGTTGCCGTCTCCATCGATGACGTGATGGCAAGCGCCGGCCTCACCCGCGGCAGCTTCTACAGCTATTTTCAAAGCAAGAGCGAGCTCTATTCCGAAATGATCGACCGCTTCGTCAACGAAGTTCGCAACGACGGCGATTTCGCGCTGCGGTCGCGAGACCGGGTGGGACGCATCCTGAACGACCATCTTTCCGACGGCGAGCGTCAAACGAACTGCCCGCTGTTAGCGCTCTACAGCGATCTTTCCCGGGCGGATCCCACCGTCAAGGCCGCCTTCGAAACGGCGCTGAAATTGATGATCGACATGTTCGAACAAGGCGTGACGCCCGGCGCTCATCCGGGACGGCACCGGGCGATGGCGCTCGTGTCGCTTTGCGTCGGCGGAAAGGTGCTCGCCGACTGGATCGGCGATCGTTCGCTCGCAAACGAACTGCAGGACGCCACGAAGGCGATCGCGCTCAGCCTGCTTTAGCGATCGGTTCGGCCGTCGCGGCGGGTTGCCGCCTCTTGGCGCGCGTCTCGAAGGATAGGGCGTGTACCGAGATGACTGACGGAGCATGGCTCTACATCCTCCGCTGTTCCGACGGCAGCTACTACGTCGGAACCACGCGGACATCACTCGTGATCAGGGGTCGCTCGGCACAATGCGGGAGCATTCGAAGGCTACACTCTAACTCGAAGACCCGTAGAGCTGATTTTCTCGCAATGGTTTGATCGAATTGCCGACGCGATCGAGAACGAGCGCAAGCTCAAGAAATGGAGCCGCGCCAAGAAAGAAGCGCTGATGCGCGGTGATTTCGAATCGCTTCAACAATTGGCCAAGCGCAAGTCGCCTCATCCTTCGAGACGCCCGCCGGGGGCGGGCTCCTCAGGATGAGGGAATGGCGCTCTGGCGCCGCATCAACGCGCCCTGTAAACTCCGCCTCTGAAACCGGTCCCGGGGGATTGATGCGGCTGGCGCTGAGCCTGAAGACAGTCCTGATCGGGATCGCGGTGCTCGTGGTCTCGTTTTTCGTCAGTCTGAAGGCCATCGACTGGCTGTGGCCGCGCGCCGTTCCGGCGCCCGCGGTCGCCCAACTGCCGCCGCTGCCGCCGGCGACCCGGGTCACCAGCATCATGGCGCCGGTCTCGGTTTCGCTAGCCGCCATTCGCGACGCCACGGAGCGCAACGCGCCGCGCAATTTCGCGGGCAAAGCCGAGAACCCGGTGTCGCAAGTGCTGCAGAACGCCGACATCGGCTGGACTGCGTCGCGCGGACCGATTCAGGCAACCGGCGTCCAGGACGTGCTGTCATTGGCGGTGCCGCTGACCGGAAAGCTCAACATCACCGGCTCGCTGTCGTCAAAGGCGACCGGCGCGGTCGGCGATGCGCTGGGCAGCGTGCTCGGCGAGGCCGGCAAGAAGATCGGCAGCATCAACATCAAGCAGCTCAATGCCACCGCCGAAATCAAGGGCAGCGTCACCTTCACCTCGCGGCCGAGAATCGCGCAGGCCTGGCACTTCGAGCCCAATTTGGCCGGACAGGTATCGCTGGGTGACACCACCGTCTCGGTTGCAGGCGCGCGGGTCAACGTCCCGGCGCAGGTCAAGCCGCTGATCGAGAAGACCGTCGCCGATCAGATCGCGGCAGCCGAGGCGCGGATTCGGAACGATCGCAGCTTCGAGCAGGCCGCGCGGGTGCAATGGGCCAAGGCCTGCCGCTCGATTCCGCTGCGGGATGCAGGGACCGCCCCGTCGCTGCCGCCGCTCTGGCTGGAGTTCAAGCCGACCGCAGCGCTTGCGACCCAGCCGCAGGTCGATGCCTCCGCAGTCACCGCTACCATCGGCATCGAAGCGGAGACGCGGGTGACGCCGACCGAGACCAGGCCGGACTGCCCGTTCCCCGCCAAGATCGTGATTGTACCTCCGACACCCGGCGGGGTCCTGGTCGGCGTACCGATCGACGTTCCCTTCACCGACATCGACAAGATCGTGGAGGCTCAACTCGTCGGCCGGACGTTCCCCGAAGACGGCTCAGGCCCGGTCGAAGTCACTGTGAAGCACGCCAGCGTCACGGCGGCCGGCGAGCGGCTCTTGATCTCGTTGTTGGTGCACGCCAAGGAGAAGAAGAGCTTCTTCGGCCTCGGCGGCGATGCCACGGTGCAGATCTGGGGCAAGCCGGTACTCGACGAGAGGCAGCAAACGCTGCGGCTCGCCAATGTCGAACTCGCGGTCGAATCCGAAGCGGCCTTCGGGCTGCTCGGCGCCGCGGCGCGCGCGGTCATGCCGCATCTGCAGAAGGCGCTGGCAGACAAGGCCACCGTCGACCTCAAGCCCTTTGCAGCCAATGCACAGACCAGGATCGGTGCCGCGATAGCGGACTTTCAGCAGAACGCCAATGGCGTGAAGGTGACGGCGCAAATGACCGGCCTGCGGCTCGCCTCCATCGCCTTCGATTCCAAGACGCTGCGCGTGATCGTGGTGGCGGAAGGCGTTATGAATGTCGCCGTGAGCGCGCTGCCGAAGCTGTGATCTCTTCTTCTCCCCGCCCTTCGCGGGCCGAGACGAGCGAAGCTCGCTCTTGGAAGGTCGGGATGAGGGCCTTCGCATCATCGGGACTCGCGGAGAGAGCCCCGCACCCGGCGCTCCGCGCCGACCTCTCCCCGCGAAGGGCGGGGCGAGGTGACAGAAGCACCGCCCGTATTCCATGCAGCCGGATCGTGTTCCCTGCACGCCATTGGCTTTACGCACGCACGCCAACCCGGCTAAAAGACCAGCCTCAACCGAGAAGCATCAACAAGAAGACTGGGGAAGATAACCATGAAGTCCTTTGCAGGCCTATTCGCGGCCGGCGTCGCGCTCGCCGCATTGAGCGGCGCGGCGAACGCGCAGATTTCCGACGATGTCGTCAAGATCGGCGTACTCACCGACATGTCGAGCCTCTATGCCGACGCCACCGGCAAGGGGTCGCTCGCCGCGGTGGAGATGGCGGTTGCCGACTACGGCGCCAAGGTGAAGGGCAAGCCGGTCGAAGTGATCGCCGCCGACCACCAGAACAAGCCGGACGTCGGCGTCAGCATCGCGCGCAACTGGTACGACAACGAGAAGGTCGACGCCATTTTCGACGTGCCGACATCTTCGGTCGCGCTGCCGGTCTCCGCGCTGACCCGGGAAAAGAACAGGATCAATATCAATTCCGGCGGCGGCAGTTCCGACATCACCGGCGTCGCCTGCTCGCCCAACACAGTGCACTGGACCTATGACACCTATGCGCTCTCCAACGTCGCCGGCAAGGCGATGGTCAAGCGCGGCGAGGATACCTGGTTCTTCATTACCGCCGACTACGCCTTCGGCATGGCGCTGGAGCGCGACGCCGCCAACGTCGTCAAGGAGAGCGGCGGCAAGGTGCTGGGCGATGTCCGCCACCCCCTGAACTCGTCCGACTTCTCCTCCTTCCTGCTGCAGGCGCAGGCCTCCAAGGCCAAGGTCGTGGCGCTCGCCAACGCCGGCGGCGACACTACCAACGCGCTGAAGCAGGCGGCGGAATTCGGCATCACCCAGGGCGGCCAGAAGATGATCGCGCTGCTGATGGAAATCACCGACGCCCACGCGCTCGGCGCCAAGGCAACCCAGGGACTGATCGTCACCGACGCCTTCTATTGGGACATGAACGACGAGACCCGAGCGTTCTCGAAACGCTTCATGGCCAAGGTCGGACGCATGCCGACCATGATCCAGGCCGGACTCTATTCGGCCACCATGCATTACCTGAAGGCGATCGAGGCCGTCGGAACCGATGAGGCGCCGAAGGTGATGGCGCAGATGCGCGCGACGCCGGTCAACGACTTCTTCGTCAAGAACGGCAAGATCCGCATCGACGGCCGCATGGTCCACGACATGTATCTGTTCGAGGTCAAGAAGCCCGAAGAGTCCAAGGGTGAATGGGACCTCTACAAATTGATCGCCACCGTGCCCGGCGACGAGGCGTTCCGCCCGCTCGACAAGGGCGGCTGCCCGCTGGTGAAAGCTTCGAATTGAGTTTTCTCCTCCCGCTCTTCGCGGCGCCCTTCTTCTCCCTCTCCCCGCTTTTGCGGGGAGAGGGTTGGGATGAGGGGCCCTCTCACCGAGTTCGACTCGCGGAGAGAGCCGCTCACCCGGCGCTTCGCGCCGACCTCTCCCCGCGAAGCGCGGGGTCTGGTAAGAAAAAAAGCGCGCCCGGCGGAAACCGGGCGCGCTTCGTCGTTCGGCAATTCCGTTCAACGCCTGGTCAGTCCTCGTATTTGAACGAGATATTGAGCTTGGCGCGGTAGGCCTCGATCTTGCCCTTTGCATCCAGCTGCAGGTCGAGTTTGACGATTTCGGCGACACGAAGATCCCGGAGCGTTTTCGCGGCCCTTCCGACCGCGCCGCGGCTGCCTTTTCCCAAGAATCCTTGCTGGTGCCGACCAGCTCGATGACTTTGTAGACGCTCTCTGTCATATCGTCCTCCCGGTTCGGTAGTCGGCAGGAGGCAGGTGCTCCTGCCATGCCGAGCCTAACACCGGGATATCGGCGCCGATAGCCGCGAAGGCGGAGAAGCAAAGCGCGCCCGGCGAAAGCCGGGCGCGCTCTTTGTCTCACGGGTTCAGTCAGTCGCTTACGTCGAGAACTTGAACTCGGGCATCGCCTTCAACTCATCCTTGGTCGCATTGAATACCGCGTGGTCGGGGTACCAGGGATTGGGCTTCGACGTTGTCGCCGTGGACGTTGACGGGGCCGTGGCGGGGCTCGTCGCCGAACCCGTGGTCGTCGTTGACGGCGGCCGGGTGCTGGAGGGCGCGCCGGCGACGCCGGTATAGGCAACCGGCTCGTTGACGAATTTGATCTTGTCGAAGGCCACCGCGACCAGATGCGAGCCGACACCGAGGAGGCCGCCGACGCTGATGACGGCCGCCTTGATGTTCCCGCTCTTGTCGGTCAGGAGTTCGTTGATCGAGCCGATGCTTTCGTTCTGGTCGTTATAGACATTGAGGCCGACAAGCTTCGAGGCGCGCCAGTCGCCCTGGAACGAGGAGTCGGACGCAGTCGCCGGCGCCACGGTGCTCGCGGGCGCCACGTTGTTGCGGTCGGTGCTTGTCGTCGGGGTTTGCGCAAAGGCCGCGGTGGCCAGCAACGAAGCGGCCAATTCTGCCGTGAGATATCTACCTAACATCTGCTTTCTCCCTCATATGAATCGTCAGGAGAAAACCCGCGGCAATCGCTGCCGTTCCGGATCGCCACAGAGATTTCGGGGTCGGCAATCTTATTTTTCGCATAATTTTTGAGGTTCCGTGGAGCGCGCCCGCGCCGGGTCAACGCGCGCCATCATTCGCACGCCGCGCATTGTGTCTTTCGCGAACGCAGGATCAAAATCCGCCCCAATAGGGCGGGATGCCATAATAGCGGTGCAGTTCCGCTTCCTGCGAGCGGTCGCCCCAGTCGAAATCCTTGTCGAAGCGGAACGACGGCGCGCGCCGCAATTCGTCCTCGTCGATGTCGAGCACATAGGCCTCGGAGCGGGGATTGTAGGTCAGCCGCGCCCATGGCAACGGCAGCAAATTGGTCCCCATGCCGAGGAAACCGCCGAAACTGAGGATCGCGTAGGATACCTTGCCGGTGACCTTGTCGATCATCAGCCGTTCGATGTGGCCGAGCCGCTCGCCGCTTGGCCGCCGCACCGCGGTGCCTTCGACCCGGTCGCTGGCAATCAACTGGTGAGGTTTTGCCATGACATCGGCCATCATCACCACACTCCCTTGCAAATGGAGGAGGTGGAACCAACGCTATAGCCGCCAAGGGGTTCCGTCAGGCCGCAATCGCCTCGGAAGCGCTTTCCTGTTCCTCGAAGAAGGCCACCGCCTCAAACCGGTAGTCGCAGGCAAAACAGTGCCAGAGATAAGCGGTGCGGTTCGGGGCGCTTTCGATCCATTCCGGGGTGGCAATCGGCTTGCCGCATTGGGCGCAGGGATTGCTGTGGGGCAAATAGCCGAGATCCAGTCTGGCCATGACGGTCTCCCCTCGTGCTGTTTGTTGTTGGCTTTGCTGTTGGCGAATTGGACAGGATAACTGTCGGATGTTTCCGTCCTGTCGCAGGAGATTTCTGGAAGAGCATTGAGTCAATTCGACGGCAGTGACGGACGTCCGCATGCTCAAGCGTCATCCTGCCGCATACTCTGCCGCAGTATGAGGGGAAAAGGCTAGGCGAGAATCACCGCGTCTTCGGATCGACCGCGGGCTCCGCCGTGTGCAGTACGCCCGGCTTGCGCACATGGATGGTGGCGATGTCGTCGCTGTAGACCTTCTGCCAGCCGTCGATGTGATCGAGCAGCTTGGTCGCCGCACTCTGGGTGCGCATCAACGTCGCCTCGATCTTGTACTGCGCCAGAAGCCGGAAAAGATTGTCCGGCTCCATCAGGCCGGAGGCTGCATTATGGTCGACGAAGAATTTCTCGCCATAGAGTTCGGTGCGGCCGTCGATGAAGGGCGCAACGCCGCTTGCGATCAGATAGCCGCCGAAATCGTAATCGTTGAAGACGCGCTGGACATTCAGCTTCTTCAGTTCGGCAACCGCTGCGACCGGCGCGCTGTGCGGGTGCGGCTCGAAGCGATGCACCGAGCCATAGGCGAACGTGCCCGCCGTCAGCACCACGCCGAGAACGGCGACCAGCGCGCCGCGCACGGGCGGCGCAGCGGCCGCGATGCCGGCGGCGCCGATTTGCGGCGCGAGCGGAACGGCGAGGATCAGCGGCGCCAGCAGCGCCAGGATTTCAGCCGCCCGCCCCTGGGCGAGAGCCATATGCAACAGGCCCAGCAGCAGCACGACGCGCATCGCCGGCAGCTTGACGCCACGCCAAAGCGATAGCCCGAAGCCAAGCAACAGGCAGATCTCGAACGCGCCAAGACTGCCGAAATCCGCCGGCTTCCATTCCATGATCAGCGGCAGCGCGGCGCCGAGTTCGAGTATTTTTTGCGAGGCGAGCAGCGCGTTCCAGCCATAGGGCGTGCAGCAGGCGGCGGCGAGTGCGGCGAGCGCGAACGCCGCCCAGCGCAGGATCAGCGGTCGGCGCAGGGGTGCTTCGGCGCTCACGACGGCGTCGAGCGCGACGGGTACGATCAGCACCAGGCCAAAGACAAAGCCGCCATGCAGATTGGCCCACAGCGCCATCAGCGGCGGCAGCCAGAACGACGGCGCATCGCGCCGGTCGGCGGCCGCGATCAGGCCGCAGAACCAGGCCATCATGACCGGCATCGCCAGCACATGCGGCCGCGCCAACAGATGCGGCACCGTCAGCGCCAGCGCGGCGGCGACGAACACCAGCGTCGTGCTCTCGCTCAAATGCCGGCCGAGAAATTTCGTGAACAGCGCATACGTCGCCGCGATCGCGGCAGACGACAGCACCACCGGCCCGCTCCAGCCGAACAGCCCAAAACTCCCGGCGAACAGCACTTGCGCCAGCCACTGCGTCGAGATCCAGGGTTCGCCGCGCATGGTGAAGGAGAATACGTCGGTCTGCGGCACCGCATGATGGTCGATTATCCACTGGCCGACCGTGATCTGCCACATCGTGTCGGGATCGATCAGCAGCCGGTTGCCGGCGAGCAGAAACAGCGCGTAGACGCCACAGCCGACCCATAGCGGCAGCAGGCCGCGTGTCGGGCCTGCATCCTCGCTGGCATGGGTCACGGACAGGGTCATCGGAGCGGCCGCTAGAAAGGGGGTTTCGGGCCAATCGAAGCACGCCAGGGCATAATTCTTGGTAAAGCCGCTGACGGCAAAGCCGGGTTTTCGCCATATCAGTGCCGGGCGAATGCAACAATCCGGGAACCAAAGCGTTCAACCGGCGTCAGAAACCCGCCGCCAGAGGTCGCTCTCCCGATGAAATACCGCCCGCTTGCATGGTTTTCGGCCATCGCGATGCTCGCCTTTTCGCAAGGCGCACAGGCGCAGCGCGCCGACTATGACGCCCTCGTCACCGCCCATGCCAGCGCCAATGGTGTGCCGGCCATCCTGGTGCATCGCGTGATCGTGCGCGAGAGCCGCTACCAGCCAAGGCTGGTCGGCCGCGGCGGCACCATCGGGTTGATGCAGATCAAGCTCGCGACCGCGCGCAACCTCGGCTACACGGGCGATGCCGAAGGGCTGCGCGACCCCGAGACCAATCTCACCTACGGCGTGAAATATCTCGCCGGCGCCTATCACGCCGCCAACGGCGACCATGCTCGCGCCGTGCATCTTTATGCCCGCGGCTATTACGACGTCGCCAAACACCAGCGGTTGCAACGCGTTGCCACCGACGGCATCGAGAATTCCGGCAATCCGATCCCGGTGTACGGATGGGCGAGGCCGCCGGGCAATAGCCCGATCGAAGCCCGCGCGCAGCAGGTTCCCTCGCACCGACACAGTGCAAACCGGCAACGCTTGCGTTGACACGCCCACCCATCGGCCTACATTGAGGCTGTTCCGAGGGGAGCTCCGACGAGGAGCTGAGAGACCGCAAGCTCGAACCTGTCACGCAGGTTCGGGACCGCGGTGACCCTTTGAACCTGATCCGGGTCATGCCGGCGAAGGGACAGGGATGTATCAGAGTTCGAAGCCCATGCGGGGGGATTCCCCCGTTTCCATCATCGGCGCAGGCATTGCCGGCGCGTGGGCTGCGCTGTTGTTCGCGCAGGCCGGCCATGCCGTGACGCTGCACGAGCGCAGCGACGAAGGCATGATGCTGTCGACCAGCCACTGGGCCGGCGGCATGCTCGCGCCCTGGTGCGAGCGCGAGAGTTCCGAGCCGGTCATCAGCCGGCTCGGCTTGCGCGCGCTCGATCTCTGGCGCCGGGAATTGCCGGATACGCCCTTCAACGGCTCGCTGGTGGTGGCGCATGCGCGCGACCGTGCCGATTTCGAACGCTTCGCACGGCTCACGACCGGCCATCGCCGGCTCGATGCGCGCGGGCTTGCCGAACTCGAGCCCTCGCTCGAGGGCCGCTTCCGCGACGCGCTGTTCTTCGCCGGCGAAGGCCATGTCGAGCCGCGGCGCGTGCTGCCGAAACTGCATGAGCGCATCATCGCCGCCGGCGGCACCATCAAGTTCAACAGCGAACCAGCGCCCGCCGACATCGACGGCCTGGTGATCGACTGCCGCGGCCTTTCGGCGCGCGACGCGCAGCCGGAGTTGCGCGGCGTCAAGGGCGAGATGATCCTGATCGAAACCGACGAGGTCGAACTGTCGCGCCCGGTGCGGCTGATCCATCCGCGCTGGCCGCTGTATGTGATCCCGCGCGAGGATCACCTGTTCATGCTAGGCGCGACCTCGATCGAGGCGGAAGATACCGGCGTCAGCGTCCGCTCCGCGCTGGAACTGCTGGGCGCGGCCTATGCGGTGCATCCGGCATTTGCCGAAGCGCGCATCGTCGAATTCGGCTCGGGCCTGCGGCCGGCCTATCCCGACAATCTGCCGCGGATTGCGGTTTCCGGCAACCTCATCGCGGTCAACGGCCTCTACCGCCACGGTTTCCTGATTGCGCCGGCACTGGCGGAATTGACGCTCAACTTCGTCGAGCACGGCCGCATCGACAATGAGGTGATGCAATGCGCGTGACCGTCAATGGCGAGGCGCGGGAGATTTCATCCGTTAGCGTCGACGCGCTGCTCGCCGAACTCGACTATGAAGGCACCCATTTCGCGATCGCGCTGAATTACGACGTGGTGCCGAAAAGCCGCTGGCGCGAGACGCCGCTGAAACACGGTGATGAGATCGAGATCATCACGCCAAGGCAGGGAGGGTGAGATGAGGCTGGCGCAACGCGTTTTCTTACCTCGCCCCGCTTGCGGGGAGAGGTCGAAGCCGAAGGCTTCGGGTGAGGGGGACTCTCCGCGAGTCCCGATGCCGAGAGAGCCCCTCACCCCAACCCTCTCCCCGCAAGGGCGGGGCGAGGGAGCGCTGGCACCGTCGATGATGACGGAGAAACATTGAATGCCAAAATTCTACTCCCGCGAATTCTCCTCCCGCCTGCTGATCGGCAGCGCGCTCTATCCCTCGCCCGCGATCATGCAGGCCGCGATCCGCGCCTCGGGCGCTGACATCGTCACGGTGTCGCTGCGGCGGGAGGCCGCCGGCGGCAAGACCGGGGACGCGTTCTGGTCGCTGATCCGCGGGCTCGACGTCACGGTGCTGCCGAACACCGCCGGCTGCCGCGGCGTGCGCGAGGCCGTGACCACGGCAAAGCTGGCGCGCGAATTATTCGGGACATCCTGGATCAAGCTCGAGGTGATCGCCGACAACGACACGCTGCAGCCCGACGTGGTCGGCCTGGTGGAAGCAGCTAGCATCCTGATCAAGGATGGCTTTGAAGTGTTTCCCTATTGCACCGAGGATCTCGGTGTCGCGACGCGGCTGGTCGATGCCGGCTGCAAGGTCGTGATGCCCTGGGCCGCGCCGATCGGCAGCGCCAAGGGGATCATCAACCGCGATGCCTTGAGGTTGCTGCGCGACCGCCTGCCGGACATCACGCTGGTGGTCGATGCCGGCTTGGGCGCGCCGTCGCATGCGGCCGAAGCGATGGAGCTCGGCTATGACGCCGTGCTGCTGAACACCGCGATCGCAAAAGCCGCCGATCCCGTCGCGATGGCGAACGCGTTTCGCCTCGGCGTCGAGGCCGGCCGCACCGCCTATGAAGCGGGCCTGATGGAAGCCCGCGATTTCGCCTCCCCTTCAACCCCCGTCGTTGGGACCCCGTTCTGGCATGCCGTATCCTGATCGCCACCCGTATCCTGATCGCCACGCGTATCCTGATCGGTTTTATCCGGTCGTCGACAGCGTCGCCTGGGTGGCGCGGCTGGCGCTGCTCGGCGTCGGCACCATTCAATTGCGCGCGAAAAATCTCGACGATGCCGAGGCGTTGCAGACGGTGACCGACGCGCTGGAAATGGTCAGGGGCACGGGCGCAAAGCTCGTGGTCAACGATTACTGGCGCGCGGCGATCGTTGCCGGCGCAAGACATCTGCATCTCGGCCAGGAAGATCTCGCCGATGCCGACGTGAAAGCGATCCGCGACGCCGGGCTGACGCTCGGTATCTCCACGCATGACGACGCCGAGCTCGAAACCGCGTTGCGCGCCGAACCCGATTACATCGCGCTCGGGCCGATCTTTCCGACCACGCTGAAATCGATGCGCTTCGCGCCGCAGGGCATTCCGAAGATCGGCGAATGGAAGAAGCGTGTCGGAAATATTCCGCTGGTCGCGATCGGCGGCATCAAGCTCGAACAGGCGCGCGAAATTTTCGCCGCCGGCGCCGATTCAATCGCCGTCGTCAGCGACGTCACCCAAAACCCCGACCCCGACGCCCGCGTCCGCGCCTGGCTCGGCATCAACGCGGAGGCGGCGTGATGCGATTCACAAAACCACCATCCGTCATTGCGAGGAGCGCAGGCGACGAAGCAATCCACCTCTCCGCTTGCGGAATCATGGATTGCTTCGCTGCGCTCGCAATGACGGAAGAAGCCAATCAGAATTCACAGGAGGATAGGCCATGAATATCCGCTCCAATCCCGACACCACGCTTCCCGCCGTCACCACCGGCCCGCTGGCCGCCTCGCGAAAAATCTTCGTCACGCCGGACGAGGCGCCCGACGTCCGCGTGCCGATCCGCGAGATCATCCTCTCGGAAGGCGCGGGCGAGCCGAACCTGCCGGTCTATGACACCTCCGGCCCTTACACCGATCCTGATGTCGTGATCGACGTCAATGCCGGGCTGAAGCGCGCCCGTATCGAATGGGTGAAGGAGCGCGGCGGCGTCGAAGAATATCAGGGCCGCGAGATCAAGCCGGAAGACAACGGCAATGTCGGCGCCTCACACGCGGCGAAATCCTTCACGGCGCACCACAGGCCGTTGCGCGGCGTCGGCGACCACAAGATCACCCAGCTCGAATTTGCCCGCGCCGGCATCATCACCAAGGAGATGATCTACGTCGCCACGCGCGAGAATCTCGGCCGCAAAGTTCAGCTCGAACGCGCGGAAGCAGCCCTTGCCGACGGCGAAAGCTTTGGCGCCGCGGTGCCGGCCTTCGTCACGCCGGAATTCGTCCGCTCCGAGATCGCGCGGGGCCGGGCCATCATCCCCTGCAACATCAACCACGGCGAACTCGAGCCGATGATCATCGGCCGCAATTTCCTGACCAAGATCAACGCCAATATCGGCAACTCCGCGGTCACTTCTTCCGTGGAGGAAGAAGTCGACAAGATGGTGTGGGCGATCCGCTGGGGCGCCGACACCGTGATGGACCTCTCGACGGGCCGCAACATCCACACCACCCGGGAATGGATTCTGCGCAACGCGCCGATCCCGATCGGCACCGTTCCGATCTATCAGGCGCTGGAGAAATGCGACGGCGATCCCGTCAAACTGACCTGGGAGCTCTACAGGGATACGCTGGTCGAGCAGTGCGAACAGGGCGTCGATTATTTCACCATCCACGCCGGCGTGCGGCTGCCCTATATCCACCTCACCGCCAACCGCGTCACCGGCATCGTGTCGCGCGGCGGCTCGATCATGGCGAAGTGGTGTCTCGCCCATCACAAGGAGAGTTTCCTCTACACCCATTTCGAGGAAATCTGCGACCTGATGCGGAAATACGATGTGTCGTTCTCGCTCGGCGACGGCCTGCGCCCCGGCTCGATCGCGGACGCCAACGACCGCGCGCAATTCGCCGAACTCGAGACGCTCGGCGAACTGACGCAGATCGCCTGGAAAAAAGGCTGCCAGGTCATGATCGAAGGCCCCGGCCATGTGCCGCTGCACAAGATCAAGATCAACATGGACAAGCAGCTCAAGGAGTGCGGCGAGGCGCCGTTCTATACGCTGGGGCCGCTGACGACCGACATCGCGCCGGGCTACGACCACATCACTTCAGGCATCGGTGCAGCCATGATCGGCTGGTTCGGCTGCGCCATGCTGTGTTACGTGACGCCGAAGGAGCATCTCGGGCTGCCCAACCGCGACGACGTCAAGACCGGCGTCATCACCTACAAGATCGCAGCCCACGCGAGCGATCTCGGCAAGGGCCACCCGGCAGCCCAACTGCGCGACGACGCGCTCTCCCGCGCCCGCTTCGACTTCCGCTGGGAAGACCAGTTCAACCTCGGCCTCGACCCCGACACCGCCCGCAGTTTTCATGACGAAACGCTGCCCAAGGAGGCCCACAAGGTCGCTCATTTCTGTTCGATGTGCGGGCCAAAATTCTGCTCGATGAAGATCACCCAGGATGTGCGGGACTATGCGGCGACGCTGAATGATCCCGACAAGCGCGCGGTCGCCGGCGTCGGCATGTCGATGTCCGGCGTGATCGAGGACGGCATGGCGACGATGTCGGCAAAATTCAAGGAGATGGGCGGGCAGGTTTATCTGGATGCGGAGAAGGTGAAGGAGAGCAACCGGGTGTTGTGAGAGGCAGCGCGAAGCGCGCGGCAAGAGGGGAATGTGGCGAAACCCTCTCACTCTGCGGACTTACGTGGAATTGCACAAATATACTTCCGATAGAAAGGTTGGTGCGCCTCCAATGGCTCGCAGGCGAGCGTTTGGAAGGGATCACGTATGGTAGTGGGGCTCGCCGATTGCGAAGGCTTATCACATGGCGTCTGGATGAGCGTAAGCAAGCGTAGCCCGGATGAGCAAGCGACATCCGGGGCCAACGTTGGGCTGCCTAACATATCGCTCCCGCATGCCGCTGTGCTCATGCGGGCTACATCGTTACTGGTGCTCGATTTTCGTGATCGTCTTCTTGCCGCCGACTTCGCTGGCGGAAAACGTGATCTTGTCGCCGGCGTGCAATTTTTCCAGCATGTCGTCCGGCGCCTTGTATTGCTGCTCGGTGGCGCCGCCGCCGACGGCTCCGACGGTGCCGCTTTGCATCTCTTGAATGCCGATGGTCCCGCTGATGCGATTGATGGTGACGATCGTTCCCGTGACGGGCTGCTGGGCCAATGCCAGCGAGGGGACGACCGTGAGTATCGCCGCCGTCAGAATCTTGTTTGCCAGTTTCATCGAAACCTCCCGGTGTTCGAATCGTCGACGATAAGCCGGCGGCGGCTGATTGGTTCCTCGGCGGAGGCCCGACGAGTCGGACATGCATCCGGCGCACCTTTGCGCTACACTCTTCTGCCTCACATGAGAGAGATGATCCCATGCCCCCCATCAAACACTTCTCCGCGCCCGCCGGGATAACCACGCCGCCGCTCTCGTTTGCGACGCGGACGGGAGACCTGTTGTTCGTTTCCGGCATCCCCGGCTTTGACGAGAACGGCAAGCTGCCGGACAGTTTCGAGGCGCAGTTCGGCTTCGTCGTGCGCAACATCAGGCGCGTGCTCGACGAGGCGGGGGCGACATTCCCTGACCTCGTCAAGGTCAACGTGCTGCTGACGCGCGCCTCCGATGTCGGGGCGATGAATGCGCTGTACGCCGGCGCCTTCGGGCCGCCGCCCTACCCCGCCCGCACCACCTGTGTGGTACAGGCGCTTCCGAACCCCGCGATGCTGATCGAGATCGAATGCGTCGCCTCGCTGGCGGGGAAGTGAGCGGTCGGCTGTAACCCCACCCACTGACGCCTCCTTTCGTTGAACCTTCTCGCCTGTTCGAAACACTCAACGCATGGCCGGAACATCCACCGCCGGCGCCACGCCCTCCGCAGGTTCGCTTCGCGGGATGGCGCGATATTTTCTTCAACAGGAGCATTCACCCCCATGCGTCGAATTACGATCCTTTGCGCCACCGCCGCCATCGGCTTCACCGCGCTGGTCGCGACCAGCCCCGCGCAGGCCGCCTTCCATCTGATCCGCTGGGACGGCACCGGCGTCTGCCAGGTCTGGGACAACAGCGTTCCGACCAAACCCTGGCCGGCCGACTACAAGACCGTCAGCAAGGCACTGCCGACATTCGGCGCAGCGCTCGCCGTCAAGGATGGCATGCTCAAGCGCGGCGCCTGCAAGATCTGATCGGCGGATCGCTCGCGAGAGGGCGGATGGGCGCGGCTCATCCGCCCTTCTCCATGCCGGCACGCGCGCCTTGACACCTGCATGCGTTCGGGATGAGCCTGCTTCGAATCCGCAATCGGCGATTTTGCAGCGATGAATCCCTCCCTTCCGAAATTCACGCCCCTCCTCGCCGCCGCCCTGCTCTCGGCCCTCGCCGCCCGGTCCCGCGCGGAAACCGCCGCGCCGCCCGCGTCGGTCACCGTGATCTCGCCGGTGTTCGACCAGCTCCTGCGTTTCTCCATGCCGGCGAGATTCGCTGCCGCCTACGAAAACACCAAGGACAATTTCTACATCCGTGAAGCCGTGCCGAAGGGCGAGACGGTCCAGGGCTGGACCGAGATGATCACTGTCACCGGCTCGAAGGAGATGGCGAAGGCCGCCAATTTCACGCCGCAGAAACTCGCGGCCTCGGTCGTGCTGGGCTTCAAGAAGGCCTGTCCGGAAACCTTCGCAGTGAAGGATTTCGGCGAGAGGAAATTCGGCGAGCAGGATGCCTATATGGCGGTGGCGAGCTGCGGCAAGGTCAATTCGAGCGCGGACGGACACAGCGAGGCTGCGCTGATCGTAGCCCTGCAGGGCGCCACTGATGCCTATACCATCCAGTGGGCCGAGCATCGGCCGCGGGCCGCGCCGGGCGCTGCGATCGACGAGCCGCTGTGGCGGGAGCGGCTGCGTGAGTTGATGCCGATCCGCGCCTGCGCGATCGTGCCGGGCGAGGCCGCGCCCTATCCGAGCTGCCTCAAGCAGAAATGATGGCCCGGAAAGTTTTACCCGTCGTGCCAATTTGCCGCAGGCCGGACTTCCGATTTTCATAAATCACGCTTGGCAGCCCACCCAAATCACCCCTATCTGTTTCGCCGTCCCGTCCCGATAGAGGGGCGTTGCGCAACGTCACGAAACGTGGGGCGGGATGCGATGGACGCGGATGCGCTTTTGACGAATGGCGCTGAGGCGGACGGAGAAGGCGTGTGGTCCTGGCACCCCGACGCTGGTGTCAAGCCGGTGGAAGCAATTCCAAAGGCGATGGTGGCCAAAAAGCCCGGCGCACCAGGGAGAGCGCGCAGTAACCGTAACCTGTCGCGCGGGGAATGTCGGGTGATTCCGGCGTACTCGTGGTGACTGCACTTGCATGCTTTTTTTACACTGCATGCGAGGCTGCGGGTGCGTTGAGCGCCCGGCATTCCCTGCGCCCTCGATGTGGAGGGCGGAAGGTAATTGGATAGCTCGCGCAAAAATGCATGCGGCGAGATTGCGAAATCATGTCTCGCCGTCATTGCGAGCAAAAGCGAAGCAATCCATGCTTCCTTTGCCGCACCATGGATTGCTTCGCTTTCGCTCGCAATGACGGTTGAGGCAATTGCGCCCCGAATACTCATCGTCGTCCCTGCTTTCGCAGGGACGACAAGTCCTCACACGCTCCTTACCAGCCGCACGTCGCGGATCAGGGCGTCGCGGGCAGCGGACAGCGCCAGGAATTCGTCGGCGTTGCCGCCGGCGTCGGGATGGGCGGCCTTGGCGGCGCGCTTCCAGGCCTGGTGGATTTCGGGCGCGGACAGATGGCCGTCGGCCGGCAAGCCCAGCATCTGGCGGTTGCGTTCATCCGAGGTGAGCTGTTTCGGCCCGTCCTGCCGCTTGCCGAACCTGGGATTGACCAGTTCGTGCAGCGCCTCGCGCAGCACGCCGAGCCGGCGCCGCGCGGCCTGCCGCGTGGCCTGGTCGGCATCGTCGCCGCCGGCACTGCGCAAGATCGGCAACGACTGCGCCGCCGCCAGCCGCAGCGTCTCCTCGCCGGCGGCAGCAGCCATATGCGCGGCGAGGCGCGCGGCCTCGTGCCAGTCCGGCACGGCCGCCATCCAGAGCCGATCGATCCCGAGTTTCCAGTCCCTGAGCTGTCTGTCCATGGCGCTACCGGGCAGCATCCATACGACGAGGACCTAAAGCTTTCCGTTTCTGCGCCCCTCAATTTTGAATAGACTTGCAGCGAAAAGTTCCAAAAACACAAAACAGGTAAGGAAACCCCATGCCCCTTCTCGCAAACCACATCGCGGTCGTCACCGGAGCTGCCTCCGGCATCGGCCGCGCCATCGCCGCCGGCTATGCGCGCGAGGGCGCGCAGGTCTCTCTGCTGGACATCGACGCCAAGGCGGCAGAAACCGCGGCACAGGAAATCCGCGACGCCGGCGGCCAGGCCGAAAGCTTTGCGCTCGACGTCACCAAGCGCGAGGACTGCATCGCAGTGGCGAAACGCGTCGCCGCACAGGTCGGCCGGGTCTCGATCCTGGTCAACAATGCCGGCATCAACCGCCGCAACGCGTTCACCGCCGAGCCCGCCGCCGTGCTGAAAGACTGGCAGGACATCATGGCGATCAACCTCAACGGCGTATTCAACGTCACCCATGCCTTCCTCGAGCCGCTGCTCGCGGCGAAGGGGCGCATCGTCAATATCGGTTCGATCCAGTCCTTCATGCATGTGCGCACGCCGAACTCGCCGGCCTACACCACCTCGAAGCACGGCGTGCTCGGCTTTACCCGGGCGCTCGCCGCCGAACTCGGCAAGCACGGCGTGCGCGTCAACGCCATCGGCCCCGGCCTGATCGAAACGCCGCTCAACGCCGCGGTCCGCGCCAACGATCCCGCCCTGGTGAAGATCTTCATCGACCACACGCCGCTCGGCCGCGCCGGCAAGCCGGAGGACATCGTCGGCCCTGCGATCTTCCTGGCGTCCGATCTCGCAAGCTACGTCACCGGCGCGATGCTGATGGCGGATGGCGGCTATCGTGCGATTTGATGGTCGTCATTGCGAGGAGCGTAGCGACGAAGCAATCCAAACCTTTCTCGTGACTCTGGATTGCTTCGCTTCGCTCGCAATGACGACGATCGCAGATCTCGCCACCGGGCATGATCGCGAGCGTGGTTCGTGGATGATGCACAAAAGCCAATGAGAGGATTGCGAGGGATGTCCAACGCCCCGCATTACAATATCGACATCCCCCGCTTCTGGGCCGATCCCTATCCGGATCTGGCGCGGATGCGGAAGGACGCGCCGATCGCCTTTGTGCCGCAGCTCGGCTCGACCGTGTTCACCAGGCGCGACGACATCTTCACCCAGGAAAAGCGCACCGACGTGTTCTCCTCGCATCAGCCGGCGGGACTGATGAACACGTTGATGGGCCACAACATGATGCGCAAGGATGGCGAGGCACATATGGGCGAGCGCGCGGCGATGTTTCCTGCGGTGTCGCCGCGCACGGTGCGCGACACCTGGAGCCGCCAGTTCCAGGCCCATGCCGACCGCATCCTGGACGAGCTGGCGCCGGCCGGCCGTGCCGATCTCACCAAGGCCTTCGCGCTGCCGCTCTCGGCCGAGTGCCTGAAGGACATCACCGGCCT
>Ga0075522_10001144_pt1 | contig 20151 bp, 20 predicted proteins | sample NGEPerA_FD_74796 | JGI IMG/M metagenome (GOLD analysis project Ga0075522, IMG submission 74796) | Arctic peat soil microbial communities from the Barrow Environmental Observatory site, Barrow, Alaska, USA - NGEE PermafrostL2-A | ecosystem: Environmental > Terrestrial > Soil > Wetlands > Peat ...
CACCCCGACCTCCTCGCCGGCTACGGCGCGGGCGGAGGCGGCGCATCGCTCTAACGCGCAACCCGCGCCCTAAGCCACGACGCCGGCATGGTCACTTTCAGTGACCATGTGCGATCAACAACTTCCTTAGGACAAACATGCAACGACTCCTCACCCACATATCCCTCGCATTATCCTTGGCGCTTCTCGGATGCGACCGTCATACGGATAAAGCAAGCGCTCCATCCCCCACCGCCCGGCCAAATCAGGTTTCCGGCGCCGCGACCAGCGAGCCTGCCGCTCCCACGACTGCCCCGGCGCCGACTAATCCATCGGTCGTCTCCGCGGGCCTCCACTTGAACGAGGCCAAGGCGTTTATCGATGTGGGTAAATTCGACGAGGCCGACGCCAAGCTTAACGACGTTGCCTCCGTGAAAGACAAAATCACGGCCGCGCAGCAGGCCCGCTTATCATCGCTTCAAACCGTGTCCAAGGCCGGCCGCAACATGATGAGGGCCTTGGCCAAGCCGCCCACTCCCGATCCGAAGTCCGATCCTCAACAATAAAGAAGCCGCCCCCCGCGCCGCGGCATTGTCGAGGCTCGGCTCAACCCACAACTGACAACTGACGCCTGACCATGCTCGTCCTAGTCGCCAACCTCGGCTCAACCAGCTTCAAATACAAGCTCCTGGACATGTCCAGGAACGGCGAGCTGGTTGCGCGCGGCGGCTACGAGCGCATCGGCCAGCCCGGCTCCCCCCTGCAAAATCATGGCGACGTCATCGACGTGATCCTCAAGGACATCGGCCGCACCCCCGACGCCATCGGCTTCAAGGCCGTGCATGGCGGGCCGATCTCCGGGGCGGTGCGCGTGACCGATGAGGTGATCGCGATGCAGGAGAAGTTCGCGGACGTGGCGCCGGCACACAATCCTCCCTACATCGCGGCGATGCGGGCCTTTCGGACGAGGCTGCCGGGCGTGCCGCAGGTGGCGGCTTTTGAGACGGCGTTTCACCAGACCATCCCGCTGGCCAGGCAAATCTACGCGATTCCCCATGAGTGGACCGAGGACCTGGGAATCCGCCGATATGGGTTTCACGGCGCCAGCCATCGCTACATCGCCATGCGCGTGCCGGAATTGGTCGGTAACGAAAATTGCAAGCGCATCATTTCCTGCCACCTGGGGGGCTCCTGCTCGATCACGGCGATCGAGAATGGGAAGAGCGTCGCCAATTCTTTCGGCATGACCGCGCAGTCGGGCGTGCCGCACAATAACCGCGTCGGCGATTTCGATGCATTTGCCCTGCTTAAGCTGACCGGGCGCGGGCTGAGCCTGGAGGAAATCTTCCGCCGGCTCGGCAAGGAGGGCGGCATGCTCGGCATGTCCGGCGTTTCCCCCGACATGCGCGACATCGAGAAAGCCGCCGACGACGGAAACAAACGCGCCCGCTTGGCGATCGACGCGTTCGTCGAATCCGTCCGCGGTTTCATCGGCCAATACCTGGTGGTGCTGGGCGGATGCGACGTGCTGGCCTTCACCGGCGGCATCGGCGAAAACGCGGTCGCCCTCCGACAGGCCATCTGCCGAAATCTCAATTGGGCTGGAATCGAGCTGGATGCAAAGCGAAACAACGAGCGCGGCAAGGAAGCAAAGATAAGCGCGGACACCAGCCGGACGCAAATCTGGATCGTGCCGACCAATGAAGAGCTGATCGTGGCAAGACAAACCGTCGAGACACTGAGCGCGTCGAAGACTTAGGAGTTAAACACAAAGGCACAAAGACACAAAGAAATGCAGGAGAAGGCTTAGCAAAGCAACAAATGTGACACGGGCGTCTCGCCCGTGCTGGATGGTGCGAAATGTTGGGAACCATCGCTTTGCGCAAGGCCCAACACACTATGCACGGGCGAGACGCCCGTGTCACAAAACGTCTTTCTTCCTTCGTGCCTTTGTGCCTTTGTGGTTCTTTTTCCTCGTATTGAAATTTCTGGAGAAACCAATGGCAAATGGCGAAGCAATCGGATTGATCGAGACCAAGGGCATCGTGGCGGCGGTCGAGGCGCTGGATGCGGCACTCAAGGCGGCGAACGTGCAGTTCGTCGAGCAACACAAGGTCGGCAGCGGCCTGGTGGCCATCACCGTGAAAGGTGACGTAGCCGCCGTCCGCGCCGCAGTCGATGCCGGCGCGGAAGCCGGCGGCCGCGTCGGCGAAATCGTGTCCGTCCATGTCATCCCAAGGCCGCACACGGATGTGGCGAAGATGGGATGAGGAAGGAAGTGCTGAGATTTGAGTGCTGAGTGCTGAGAGGGTGCGATAATTGGTCGCCGCCTCTTCTGAACTCTCAGCACCCAGCACTCAGCACTCAGCACTAGCTGGAGCACCATGTTTCTCGCAAGAGTCACCGGCCACGTCGTGGCGACGCAGAAGGACAAGACGTTGAACGGGCAAAAGCTGTTCATCGTTGAGCCGTTAAACGTCAGGTACGACGAAGCCACCAAAGAGCCGGCGTCGCTTGGAAATACCGGGCGGGCGATCGTCGCCATTGATGCGGTGGGATCGGGCGAGGGGCAGATTGTGTTGGTGGTGCAGGGGTCCAGCGCCCGCATGACCGAACAGACCAAGAACCTGCCCGCGGATGCCGTCATCGTGGGGATCGTGGACTCCGCGGAGTTTGCCGGCAAGACGATTTACCAGACCTCGTAGAGCGCAACCATGAATCAGGCACTCGTACAAGACGTGGTGGCGGAAGTAATGCAACGGCTGGGAAGCCGGGCGGCGGGCAATGGCCATGCGCGCCACGGCCAAGGCGCCAGCGCGGCCGGCGCCGGAACCAGCGGCTACACGTCCGGCGGCGCCGTGCGCGCCGGCGAAGACGCGCCGGCCAACGAAGGCAAACGCCGCGAGGCGCAGCAGCATCCGCATGGCGTCGAAGTGTCCGTCGGCCAGTTCGGCATCTTTGGCCGCGTGGATGAGGCGGTGGCCGCCGCCTCTGAATCGCAAAGAAAACTCGTTAAGCTCTCGCTGGATGATCGCGACGTGATCGTGAAGCTCATCAAAAGCGTCGCCAAGCAAAACGCCCAGGCTTGGGGCAAGCTGGAACTGGATGAGACGAAAATTGGCCGGCTCGATCACAAGATCGAGAAGCTGCAAATCCTTGAGCTGGTGCCGGGCGTCGAGTTCCTCAAGACCAACGCCACCAGCGGCAGCAATGGAGTCTGCCTCGAAGAATTCGCGCCGTTCGGTGTGATCGGCGTCATCACGCCCGTCACGCACAGCGTGCCGACGCTGTCGGCCAATGCCATCAACATGCTGGCCAGCGGCAACGCGATCGTCGCCAACGCCCATCCCAGCGGCGTGAACTGCGCGGCTGTCGCCACCCGCGAGTACAACCGGCAGATCGCCGCGAAGTTCGGCATCGAAAATCTCATCACGCTGGTCGTCCCCCCGACCTTGCAAACCGCCGAGGAGATCTTCAAGCATCGCGACATCCCCCTGCTGGTTGTCACCGGCGGCCCCGCCGTGGCGCGGGCGGCGCTGCATGCCCGCAAGCGCGCGATCGTGGCCGGCCCGGGCAATCCGCCGGTCGTGGTGGATGAAACCGCCTGCCTGAAGAACGCCGCCGAGTCGATCGTGAAAGGCGCCAGCTATGACAATAACTTGCTGTGCATCGGCGAAAAGCAGGTCTTCTGCGTGGAGAGCGTCTTCGACAAGCTGATGGAGCAGATGGAAAGGAGCGGCGCGTTCACGCTCAATCGCGGGCAGATCGAAGCCTTGACGAGCCGCGCGTTCAAAATCGATTCCAAGGACAACAAGGCGCATGTGAGCAAGGAGTTGGTCGGCAAGGACGCGAGTGTATTGGCTGAGGCGGCCGGCGTCCGCGTGCCGCCCGCCACGCAACTGCTCATCGGCGAAACGCAATTTGATCATCCATTCGTGCAGGAAGAGCAGATGATGCCGTTCGTGCCCTTCGTGCGCGTGAAGGACGTGAGCGAGGGCATCGACCTGGCCATCGAAAGCGAGCATGGCTTCCGCCATACCGCGATCATCCACAGCCAAAACCTGGACACGATCACAAAGTTCGGCCGCCGCGCCAATACCACGCTGTTCGTGGTGAACGGCGCCTCCCCCGCCGGCCTCGGGTTGGGCGGCCAGGGCTATCTCAGCTACAGCATCGCCACCCCCACCGGCGAAGGAATCACCAGCCCTCTCACCTTCACCCGCTATCGGAGGGTGATGATGACGGGGTCGTTAAGAATGATATGAAGGTTGTGGGTTGCGGGTTGTGGGTTGTGGGCGGTCAGTTGTCAGCGGCCCGTTGTCAGTTGCAAAGAAGGAAAACATTCGGCGATCCATGTGGGTAGGAGATAGCCTGACCTCCACAAACAACAAACAACCAACAACAACAAGCAACTAACCACTGACAACCGACCAACAAACATGCAACAAGCAAGGATCATCGGCCACGCGACGGCAACCATCAAGCACCGTTCTTTGAACGGCTGGCGGATGGTGGTGGCGCAGCCGCTGGGAGTGAATCGCCAGCCCGAGGCCGATCCGGTCATCGCGGTCGACAAGTTCGGCGCGGGTGTCGGACAGATCGTGCTACTGAATCTCGATGGCATCGCCGCCCGCGAGTATGTCGGCGATAAAAAAAGCCCTGTGCGATATTTCGTGATCGGGATCGTGGATGAGTGAGGGGAATGATGAGTGATGAGTGATGAGTGAACCGTGACAGGAGAGTCAGAATCTCTGGAAAAGTTGCGCGCAATTGTATCACGGGCGTCTCGCCCGTGCTGACGGCGTAAGAGTCGAGAATGGCGGTTTACTAACGTTCAAAGCAACACGCACGGGCGGGACGCCCGTGATACGGCGAAGGGTTTTGGTTTCTTGGCACCCGCGCTATCGGAACATGATCATTACCGCCCGACAACTTCAAGACCTGCACAAGACCCACGGCGGCAATGGCCAGGTGATGCTCCCCTACCGCGCGCGGCTTACGCCGCTGGCGGCGGATTACGTGCGGGCGCGGAAGCTCGTTTTGGGATATAGCGACGACGCCAACAGTGGCACACCCGCGCCGCGCGCGGCTTCCAACAGTGGCATGGGCGGCTCGCCCATGTCTTCCGCCAATGACACGGGCGGCCCGCCCGTGTCTTCGCATGAAGGCGCGTACATCGCGCCGGCGTCTTCTGAAAAGGCTGTCCCGCAAGCCGCATATGTTCCATACCGTTCATCCCCTGGTTCCACGGATTCCGCCTCCCCAACCACCGGCTTTCTCTGGTGGTGCGACGGCCCCTGCGGCCCGGCAAAAGCGGCGATCATGGCCGAGGAAAAGCAGACGGCGCTTCGCCCATTGGACAAACCCGCCGACGCCAGGCAGATCGGCGGCGCGGTGAAGGCGCTGGCGGGCGAAGTGAAATCCGGTCGGGCAGCCGGCGGCGTTTTGCTGGTCCAAAACGGCGCGCTAGCGATGGTATTCGCCAACCGCTGCCCGTCGCTGCGGGCCGTCATGGGAACGTGCCTTGAAGCCGTCGAGCAAGGCGTGCAGCAGGCGGCGGCCAACGTGCTGGTCATCGAGTATCCGTACAAAACATTGCAGCAGATGCGCAATCTGCTGGGCCGATTTCTGCGTGCGCCGCGAACGCTGAGCGAGGACGTTCGTCGGCAGATCGAGGAGCTGGCATCATGCGGATAGGCAAGGTCGTTGGCCGAGTCACGCTTCAGCCGCTCTACCCAACCCTTGTCGGCGGGCGGTTTTTGATTGTCGCGGTGCAGGATCGATTTTCGCTCGCGGGCCAGCCGCGCAAAACCAGCGAGTATCTGGTGACCTACGACCACCTGGGCGCCGGCGAAGGAGACCTGGTTGCCGTCAGCGAAAGCCGCGAGGCCGCCATGCCGTTCTACCCGGAGAAACGCGTCCCTCTGGACGCATACTGCGCGGCGATACTGGATCGAGTGATCGTGGACTTGAAAGAATGAAAGGCTGATGAGTGATGAGTGAACCGTGACAAGATAGGCGCACCCTCGCCTTCGTCACGGTTCACTCCTCACTCATCATGTTTTCCCATGGCATACGGAATAAACCCAAACACCAACGGCAACGGCCGCTCACACGCCAACGCCTACGTCTCCGAATTCAAGATCAAAGAGCAGATGTGCGAGATCGGACGGCGCATCTGGCTCAAGGGATTCTGCGCCGGCAACGAGGGCAATCACTCTTATCGCATTGCCGACAGCCGAATCCTTTGCACCCCCACCGGCATCTCCAAGGGCTTTCTCAAGCCCGACGACATCTGCATTGTGGACATCGAAGGCAAGCAGGTCGGCGGCAGCCGAAAGCGCACCAGCGAAATCCTGCTGCACCTGGCAATCTACAAGGCCCGGCCGGATGTGAAGGCGGTGGTGCACAGCCATCCGCCGCACGCGACGGCGTTTGCCATCGCCAACATCGAATTGCCAACCTGCATTCACCCGGAGGCCGAGGTGTTTCTTGGGCAAGTGAAAACCGCCAAGTATGTAACGCCCGGCGACACGCGCCTGGGCGAATCCATCCTTCCCTACGTGAAGGATTCCAACACCATCCTTCTGCAAAACCATGGGTCGGTGACTTTCGACAAGGATTTGGAAGGCGCCTACTACAAGCTGGAAATCGTGGACGCCTACAGCCGGATTCTGCTGTTGGCCAAGCAACTTGGCAGCATCCGCCCGCTGGACGCCAACGAGATGAAGGAACTGCTGGACTTGAAGGTGCGTTTCGGCCTGGAGGAGCCGCGCCTCAAGGCCGGCGGCGCGGGGATGAGCTGCGCCAGCGATTTCATCAGCCGGGTGAGTGGCGAGATCGGCCGCAAGGGCCGCATGGCCACTCTCCAAGGCGGCACCGCGCCGGTGCCCAACGTACCCGCCGGCTCGGAGCTTCGCCCGACCTCTGCCGTGCAGGCTTCGCCGATGGAAGAGGCGATCCACTCGATGATCCCGCGGGGCACGAGCTACAGCGAAGCGGATATCGAAACGATGGTCCAGACCATCACCGACCAAATCATGGCGGCAGTTTGAACGGAAGAAAAGACTTGCCACGAATGGGCACGAATATGAAAGTCAGCATCATCGGCGGCGGCGGAAGGGTTGGCTCGAACGCGGCGTTCGCGCTGCAATGCGCAAGCATTGTCAGCGAGATACATCTGCTTGATGCCAACGAGAAAATGGCGGCAGGCGAGGCGCTGGACCTGTTGCATGGCGCATCCATCGCCGGCGATCAGAAGATATACGCCGGCAACTACGAGAAATGCGCGGATGCCGACATGGTGGTGATCACCGCGGGCCTGCGACGCAAGCCCGATGAGAGCCGGTTGGATTTAATCAATCGAAACGTCACGCTATTCAAGCAGGTGCTCGATTCGATGAAGGGCGCGGGGCTGAAAAAGGACGCGATTATTTTCGTCGTTTCCAATCCGGTCGATATCCTCACGCGCTTGGCCATCGAGCATCTCAAGTGGGACCCATCGCGCGTCATCGGCCTTGGCACGCAACTGGACACGGCTCGTTTCCGCTCACTGATCGCACTGGAGACCGGCCTTCCGCCCACACAGATCAAGGCGATGATCCTGGGCGAGCACGGCGACAGCATGGTTCCAATCTGGTCCACCGCGACCGCCGGCGGAATCCCGCTGGTCAAACTCCCAAACTTCAACGCCGCCGCCCAGGAAAAAGTTTTCACCCGCACCAAAAAGAGCGGCTCGGAGTGCATCGAACTCAAAGGCGGCGCCGGCTGGGCCGTGGCCCTGAGCATCGCGGAAGTGATCCATCCCATCGCGCTCAATCAGCCCAAGGTACTGCCCATCTCGACCCAGCTTGGAGGGGAATACGGAATCAAGGGAACCTGCGCGAGCATCCCTACAATGGTTAGCCGCACCGGCGTCGTGAAACGGTATGAGATCGAGATTTGGCCAAAGGAACTAAGCGCGATGCAGGCCGGCGCAAAGTCGCTGGATGCGACGTATGCGCAAGTTCGAGCATGATTGCAGTCGGGACTTCGGAAAAATGGAAGCATACATATGGCTGAATTGACCTCAATCGAGAAAGAAGCTGGCGAGCAGATCAAGGGCATTGACTGTGTCGAGATTTATCTGCCGAAGAGGTTGAGTCATCTTTCGGAACTATACAACTTTCTGAGGCGGAGCGTGACTGATCGTGTAGGATCGCTCATCGTTCTCGATGGGTTTTCAATCTATGAGGTGGACGGTTTCTTCCGTGGAGCGCAGGAACCCTGGGAAGAACGGTCACTCGTCATTCGGATTCTACTGGTGCGCTCCCAGGGCACAGATGAGCTCCAGTTAAGGGCGCGCGTTCGGGATCTCGGCAGGGAAATTGCCAATAAGATTGCGGTCAAGGAAGAAGAAGTTTGGATATGCGACTTCCGACAACGAGTGACGGTGTTTCGTCCAAATGCAAAGATCATTTTTTAAGGATAAGCCATGCGATTGGTCGTCAAGCAGTATGACAATGATGCCAGTTACATCGTCGAGACGGATAACGACGCAACCACGGTAATCGAAGAAAAGGGAGAGAGGCAGCCAGGGAAGAGGATTAGCGCGATCGTTGAAGTCTCCGCGGATGACAACAAATTGGGCATGGACCGCGTGCTTACAGCGATCCGAGCCATCGAAGCTGATGTCCAAAAGAAGAAACAGGGCTTCGAAAAGAGCGCCAGCTAAGGTACGGGGTGATGGCCAGTGTATCCCCGCGAAGGACCCAAGGCGCGGGTCCCGATTCAAAGGAGGAATTCCTTATGTGTTGCGGTGCTCCCAACGCCGTCGTTCCACCGATCCGGGCCAATCGCGCGTTGGATGCCAAGCTCGCCAGCATTCGCGCCAATCCGCATGGCGCGAGGGACTTTATTCTGGCCGACGCCAAGGACGCGGACATGGCGGCCGGGCTGGCCGCGCCGGGGAAGGACGCGGCTACCGGGACGCTTCGCTCGCTGGCCGACTATCGCGACCAGATGCGCGAGATCACCCGCCAGGGGCTTGTGGACATCATGTTGATGTCGGCCAGCACCAGCGAAGCATTAACGATACACGAGCGAATGTTTGAGAACTCGACCGTCACGCCTGCTGTCCGCGCCAATGATACGACCGATATTCATTTGATGGCCGGCGGCAGCTACGCCACGGAGCCGTCGCGGCCTTTCCGATCGGCCACTATCGAACAAATTCAGAGCGGCCGCGTGAATCCGACCGACGCCCAGCGCAGGCTGGGGGCGGACCTGGGTTTGTACTCGATCACGCCGAACAATCATCTGGAATTCGATTATCCGACGGTGGAGGCCTACAAGCAGTTTCGCATTGAGGCCGAGCAGAAGGGATTGCGGCATTTTCTTGAGGTGTTCGACCCCAACGCCTGCGGCGACAAGTGCCCCGCCGACCTTGGGCGGTTCATCAATGATCTGATCGTCCGCACCCTGGCTGGCGTGCCGGGCAGCGGCAGGCCCGTGTTCCTGAAAATCGCGTATCACGGCCCGCGCGCGATGGAGGAACTGGTTTCGTACGATCCCACGCTCATCCCCGGCATCCTTGGCGGATCAAGCGGCACCACGCACGACGCGTTCAAACTACTGGAAGAGGCGAAGAGGCACGGCGCCCGCGCCGCTCTCTTTGGCCGCAAGATCAACAACAGCGAACACCAGCTCACTTTCGTGCGATACCTCCATCTTCTGGCCAATGGGCAAATTGCCGCCGCCGAAGCGGTGAAGGCGTATCACGGGGAGCTTGAAAAGCTGAAGATCAAGCCGTACCGCGCGATGAAGGACGATCTGGAGTTGACGACCAACGTCAGCAGCTATGCCGGAACGAGCGGCGCGGTGTCGCTCAGCAAACCCTCGTTACCGAAGGCTGCCCCATCATCGCGCGCTGGGCAGCAGACAACCGGCAAATACAAGATAACTGAATCGATGATCTCCGGCTCATCTGGCCCAAAGCCCTCGGCCCCCACCTCCAGGCCCGCTCCCATGAACGCTAAACCCGCGCGCGCCGCCGCCAAGCCCGCGACTAATGAGGGAGGCGGAAAAGTACTGGCCACGGCAGTCCTCCCCGCGCCCTCCTCCAACGGCTGGCCCAGGCTTCCCAGCGGCGCCCCTGATTTCAAAAATATGTCCGGCGTTCAAAAGGTCGCCTACTCGCGGCGGCGGATTCAATCCGATCTTTCGCGGGCGAAAGAGGACGCCTAACGTCTCACGGGTATTTTGCATATGGCGAGCCCGCAACCGAAAGAAAGAAGGGAGCCACGAATGGGCACGAATACACACGAATGAAGACAAACTATTCGTGGCAATTCGTGCTCATTCGTGGCAGTCCTCTGTGCCCCGCGAGTGACGTTTCGGATTAGAAACACAAATGCTAATCGCCGAGCGACAATCTCGCCTCAAGGAATCGCTGGGCCGGCGCGGCATGGCGGATCTGGATACGCTAGCCGCCGAGCTGGGCGTCTCGCAATCCACCGTGCGCCGCGACGTCGAAATGTTGCAGCAGGCGGGGCTCGTCGAGCGTACGCACGGCGGGGTGATCTGGGTCGGCGAAAAGGCCGCCAATGGACATCGGCCCTACGCCTTCGATCAGCGGATGAGCTTTCGCGTGGAGGTGAAGCGGCGGATCGCCCGCGCCGCCAAGCGCCTGGTGCGGCCGGGGCAGACGGCCCTCATCGACGGCGGCACCACCACCTTCTACTTTGCCCAGGAACTGCTCGGCACCCCCCTTCAACTGGTCACCAATTCCCTACCCATCGCCAATCTTTTCCTCAATGACGAAAACGTGGAACTCATCCTCACCGGCGGCCTCATGTACCCGCGCTACGGCGTGCTGCTGGGCCCCATGACCGAGGAAATTCTGGCCGATATTCACACCAAAACCTTGTTCCTCTCCGTCGCCGGCGTTCACGACGGGATGCTCTACAACCAAAACTCGCTGCTCGTCCAATCCGAATTGCGCATGATGGCGCAGGCTCAGGAAATCGTGCTGCTCGTTGATTCCGGCAAATTCGGCCAGCAGGCGTTATCGCGCCTTGGGCCGCTCGCCGAGATCGACATCGTCGTCACCGACCCTGGCATCACCGCCGAGCAGCGCGAGCAGGTGCTGGCGGCGGGATGTGAGCTAATCGTTGCCGAGGAAAGTGGGGGGATCGGGACAGAACGCGGGGGGTTGGATGAGCCGCCTTCCAAATCCGAATCCGCGAAACAATTCCCGAATTCCGAATACCCGAAATCCGAATGAAGAGCAGGCCGTTGGGTGTGACACGGGCAATTCCCGAATTCCGAATACCCGAAATCCGAATGAAGAGCAGGCCGTTGGGTGTGACACGGGCAATTCCCGAATTCCGAATACCCGAAATCCGAATGAAGAGCAGGCTGTTGGGCGTAACACGGGCAATTCCCGAATTCTGAATCCCCGAAATCCGAATGAAGAGCAAACCGTTGGGCGTGACACGGGCGTCCTCGCCCGTGCGAAATCGCATCGCGTTCCGACGACTTGATTCTTGGCTTTCGCCGCGGTTTTTTGATTCACGTCAGCCGCGCTCGCAGCGCCGTGATAGACGCTGGCGGGAATGTATGCCGCCATGGCAGGGTCGGTTCCAATACGAGGTGTTGGACACTGATGGCATCGGGCGCATCGAATGTGTTGTGAGCGGCTAAATCATCGTGCGTGAGTAACGATCCGGATAACTCCATGACGCGCGCCCCGTCCCTTAGTTCGACGTTCGCATCCATCGGCAAGGTCGCGTGGGGATTCACGACTGTTAGCGTCAGCGCCTTTCCTTTAATTGAAGCCGATCCGCACAACCCCGCGATCTGCCGCTTTTCTTCGCCGACGGCAAACGCGATCGCGGGGACCGTGAATTCCGCCCGCACGCCTCGCCCCTCACGGTGCGGCTGGTACATATCGAACACATGATACGTCGGCGTGAGGATCATTCGATCCCCCTCGGTCAGCACCATCGCTTGCAACACGTTGGCGATCTGCGCAATATTTGCCATCACGATTTTGTCGGCGTGACGGTTGAACGCATCGAGTGTGATGGCGGCCACCAGCGCATCGCGAAGCGCGTTTTGCTGCCAAAGGTGGGCCGCATTGCGGCCAGGGGTGGGGAAGTGCCAGACGCCCCACTCATCGACGATGAGGCCGATTTTTCGCTGGGGATCAAACGTATCGAGCAGCGCGCGCTGCTCAATGAGCAACTGTTCCATGCGCCCGGCCTTCTCCAGAAGTTCATACCATTGGTTGGTATCAAACTGTATTGCCGATGGCCCGGCGGTGCCGCAGTAATAGTGGGCGGCATAGCCGTAAATGCGGGGGAAACCGCCGAGTTTCGAGAAGAATCGGCGGGTCCAGTCGGCGTTGTTTCCATCAGGCCCGCAGGCGATGAGAAAAAGATTCGCGCCCGACAGATCGCGCAGGTAGGTTGCGTGGCGCTTGTATTCGGCGGCGTAATCTTCGGGGCAGAAGTTGCCGCCGCAGCCCCAGTTTTCATTTCCCACGCCCCAGTAGGAGACGCCGAATGGAAGTGGAGATCCATTCAGCCCGCGCCGCCGCGCCAGGGTGGAATCGCCGGCGTAGTTGCAATACTCCATCCAATCCCGCATCTCGCGCACGGTTCCCGACCCCACATTGCCGGCCAAATATGGCTTAGCGCCCAAGTACCGGCAAAGGTGGATAAACTCGTGCGTGCCGAAATGGTTGTCTTCGATTCCCTGGCCCCACCAGAGATTGACCCGCCGCGGCCGCTCGCGGCGCGGGCCGATGCCGTCTTCCCAATGGTAATCGTCGGCGAAGCATCCCCCCGGCCAGCGCAAGACCGGCGGGCGCAGTTTCCGCAGCGCCTCCAGCACATCGGTGCGCAACCCGCCCAGATTCGGGATGCGCGATTCCTCGCCGACCCACAAGCCGCCGTCAATGCACGCGCCTAAGTGCTCGGCAAACTGGCCGTGCAGCTCGGGGCGAATGATGCCCGTGGGTTCATTGAGGCAAATGGTGATGGTGGACGCGGACAATTCTCCATTCCTACCACGATTAGCCGGCATCCTCAACTGCGGATGAGCAACGCACCCGCGCTGGGTGTGCGTGACCGTTTGGAAGGGGGTCCTTCTCCCTCTCCCGGTACGGGAAAGGATTCGCCGAAACCGACACCCACGCGCGCTTCCGATAACCGCCCGGCCATCAAATCCCTCAAGATTTCCCCAAGTCCTGGGGCTGGTGTTCCGATAACCACAAATGGACGGGAAATGGACTAAGGCCCTTTGCCGGAGGATGCGCGTGACGCTCCTATTGTCTGAATCGGTTCGCGCTTCGCGCGAAGAAATGGAAATGGGTTTCGAGCGGCGCCGCGGGCTGCGCATCCGGCAGCGCCGGCCCGTGAAAGTCTACGACTCGGCCTCCGCGCGCTATTTCGGCGGGCAGACCGAAGACGTCAGCTCGACAGGCTTACGCCTCGAACTTCCCGCCTACGCCCCCATTCAAGAGGGCGAAACGCTGAACGTACACGTCGGCCTCAATAGCCGCGGAGAATCGCTGGCCAACCGCCGGCACATGATCCCCGCCCGCGTGATCTGGCTCAGCCGGACGCGAGGCAAAAACGGCGCGCGCCTGGAAGCCGGCATCGAATTCCTCGCCAGCATCTCGGCACACCTCGACGCGGCGTAGACAACGCCTATCATATCTTGCATGACAGCCGTTCCAATCAAGGATCTCCGCGATGAGCTACGCGCCCGAATTCGCGCCGGATACGCAATCTCGTAGGGTTCGATTCAGCGAACGCTGAACTGCGCCAGCGACAAGACCGCGTTCGCTGAAGCGAACCCTACGAATTCACAACGCTTGTGCGCTCTTTCTCAGTTGGACGCGCTGCCGCAAATATCGCTCCGCGTCTCAATGGCCCGTTCAGATCGCTTGGGACCGCATTTCAACCGTTGCCCAGCCGGTCGGTAAAGAATGCCATGCCTGCTATCTTCCAGCGACCGGCATTTTTTTCCTGAACAGCCGGCAATGCGCCAGCGTAGCCGATGAACGTACACTCGGCGCGATCCAAAATCAGATACTGCGAGGCTGGAACCCCTCATGCGGAGTGCGAAATTCCCGGATGTTTTCACCATCGAGTCCGATTCGCGCGTCGCGCTGCGCCGCCGGCGAATGACTACCGCCGGGATAGAGGTTCTGGAAGCGAGGATACTGCTCTCGCATTCCGCCGGGTTTGTGATCGCACATTTGAGCAGTCCTTCGCTCAGGGGCCACGCGCAGACATATCAGGTGGCAGATCATTTGGGAACCGGCGCGGTGCTCGAGCAATCCGGCGCCGCGTACACCGTGGCTTCCGCCACGCTGGCAGCGGGCACGCCCGTGCCGGTGCGGCAGGTGGACGCCAGCGCCAGTGGATTGCACATCATTCTGGAGGAAGGCCCGAATCTGCGCGCTAACCCGGCGGCCCAAGGCGATTTCGTCGCCGCCGCGCAGGCGATCGAGTCCATTTTTGATAATCCGATTACTGTTGTCGTGGATGCCGAGATCGCGCCGCTGCCGGCCAGCATCATTGGGCAAACCAGCAGCGTTGAATATCATTTCGGCGCCGACCAATACAATTCGATCCGCGATTTGCTGGTGAACGCCTCCACCGGCAGCGAAGACGTGGTTACCGCCCTGCCCACCGCCCAGCAATTTAACGCGGCTTTGCCGACCGATCGGGGAAACCCGTTCAGCGTCGGTGGCCTGACGGTCGCGCGGGCCAACCTGCTGGCCCTGGGCGTGCCTGCCGATGAGTTGCAGAGCGGCCCGGACTCCGCGTACAACCCCCAGGTCAAGCGCGACATGAGCCTGACCTTCAACTCCGCCTTCCCCTTCGACTACAACCCCGCCGACGGAATCTCGCCCGGCAAAATCGACTTCACCGGCGTCATTGAGCATGAACTCGCGCATGGAATGGGCTTCATAAGCGAAGTGGACACCGCCGATTATTTGATGGGCCATCCAACGCTCAATCGCACGCTGTATCCCAGCACCCTGGATCTATTTCGGCTTCTACCCGGAGACGGACAGATCGATTTCACCAACGCCCCGCGCGTGCTGGTGCCGGGCGACGTATTCGCCAATCAAGTCTTCTACGATGGCGGCATTTTCAACCCCGCGGGCATCACGATTCCGGGGCTGACCATGGGCGATGTTCCCCTTTCCACCGGCCAGTGGTACGGCGATGGCCGCCAGGCCAGCCACTGGAAAGACGCCAACGCCCCCGGCGGCCTGGGCTCTGTTCTAGGCGCCATGAACCCCACGGCCACGGCCGGCAAGCCCCTGCTCTGGACGGATACCGACACCCGCGCATTGGGCCTGATCGGCTGGAATGTTGTGTCCAAAGGCGCCCTCCAGGGAACCGTTTACCGGGATGTAAATCACAATGGCCGTCAGGACGCCGGCGAACCGGGCCTGCCGGGCGTGAAGGTGTATCTCGACGAAAACCGCGACGGCGTCTACGAACCCTGGGAGCCCAGTGCCGTTACAGACGGCCTTGGCGTCTACCGCTTCTACAATCTAACCGCCGGCGATTATCTCGTCCGACAGATCCCGCAAGAAAGCTTGGCGCAAAACGTCACGACAACCTCCATCGGCGGCGCTGGGGCATTCGAGCATGCGACGTTATCGACGGGGCAAACAATGGGGAACCTGGACATCGGCCTGTGTCCCGCGCCGCTTCCCGCCGGTTGGAGCGCCATGGACGTGGGCAGAGTGTACCAGCCGGGCTCGGATGCCTATGCCAACGGCCAGTTCACCCTCGCCAGCGGCGGCAACGATATCTACAGCATCGGCGACTCGTTTCACTACGTCTATCAGCCCGTTCGAGGCGATTTCACGATGATCGCGCGGGTCGCTGACTTCAACGCCGCCAACCCCTGGGCCAAGGCCGGCATCATGTTTCGCCAGAGCTTGTTTCAGAACGCCGCCAACGTCTTTCTGTGCGTCACCAACACCAATGGCGTGCAATTCACCCGCCGCCAAACGCCCGGCGCGCTGACCGGCGCCCAGGTCGCCGCCGGCATTGCCCCGCAGTGGCTCAAGATCATCCGCCAGGGCGACCTGTTCACCGCGTACCGTTCCGACGACGGCCTGCTCTGGAAGCAGGTCGGCCGCCAGTCGGTCCACCTGGGCAGCAGCGTGACGATGGGCCTTGCCGTCACCAGCCAAAACTCCGCCGTCCTCTCCACCGCTGATTTCACCAACGTGCAATTCGCCGCCGCTACGGCCGCTCGGCGTTCGGCCTGAAGGCTACCTGGACTCATGTCGAATTCGTTCATGGAGGAACCTCGTTGTATCACGGGCGTCTCGCCCGTGCATGTTGCATTGGAGTTGGCAATATCGTTAATTACTCAACTACCGCCGTTGGCACGGGCGAGACGCCCGTGATACGTCAACGAGCTTGCTCCGATGGGGCCTATTCATCTGCAATCGGCCCAAGTGTTACGTTATTGAAACGCCGGTCATAACGTTCATTCCCGCAACCCGCTGGTGCCGGCGCGAATGTTGAGCATGATGTGGCTTCGCGTGCGCGGACTCGATGGCGCGGCAGCGAATCCCGAGGCGGCTTATGGATGAACATTACACGCAGGAATACGAGCAGTTCGAGCAGCGGCACTGGTGGTTCGTGGCGCGGCGGCAGATCATCCACCAAGCCCTCGATCGCTATTCCCGTCTGGGCGCGGTCCGGCCGCGATGGCTCGATGTAGGCTGCGGCACCGGCGTGCTGCTCGATTCGTATCCAGCCATCCCGCCTTCCGACAAACTGGGCCTGGAGATGGACAGCGGATCGGTCATGCGCGCCAAAGCCAAGGGCCTGGACGTTCGGCAGGTCGAGCCCAAATGGGATTTCCGCGAGTATGGCACGTTCGATCTAATCACCCTCACCGACGTGATCGAACACGTTGAGCACGAACGGGAGGCGGTGGATGCCGTGCGGACGGTGCTCAATGACAACGGCGTACTTCTGATCACCGTGCCGGCCCTGATGAGCCTGTGGTCAAGCCATGACGTGGTCAACCGCCACTTCCGCCGCTATACCCGGCACACCCTCCTGCGGCTGTTCCCGGCGGACCAATGGGAAGTGCTCAAAGCCAGCTATTTTTCATCACTACTCCTGCCGTTGGTTTGGACGGCGCGTAAATGGAAAAATCTGCGCACGCGCGGCCAGGACGAATCGCAGGCCACGCATGACTTCAAGTTTGGACGACTCGACTGGCTCTTCAAAATGATCTTCCGCCTGGAGCGGCCGTGGCTGCGCTTCTCGCGTTTTCCCGTCGGAAGTTCGGTGCTGCTGGTGGTGCGGAAGAAAAAATGAACGGTTTAGATTCCGATAAACTCGATGCGACCTTCGGCCACTTCGAAAGCAGAATAGCGCAGAGAAGCCGAGACGCGAAGGCTCAGAGACATCTTCATTCGTGTGCATTCGTGCCCATTCGTGGTTTCCGGCCATTTCTTCCCCATGCGTAATCCCCATTGCCGCGCGCCGTCTGTGATTCTAACATGTGTTCTCTGAACCGAACCTCAATTACCAAAGGAGCCAAAGATGCCGGTACGGAATGCGGATGCGACGTGGGATGGCGATCTGAAGAGCGGGCAGGGAAATCTGAAACTCGGGAGCGGGGCGTTTGCCGGCAAGTATTCATTTACCAGCCGATTCGAGCAGGGCGGCGGGACCAACCCGGAGGAACTCATCGCCGCGGCCCACGCCGGCTGCTTTTCCATGGCGCTGTCGGCGGGACTTGGCAAGGCGGGCTTCGCGCCCAAGCGCGTACATACCGCCGCCAACGTCAGCCTGGAAAAAGTCGGCGAGGGTTTCAAGATCACCAAAATTCAATTGGTTTGCGAAGCACAAGTGCCCGGCATAGATGACAAGGCATTCCAGGAAATCGCCCAAAAAACAAAGTCCGGCTGCCCCGTTTCGCAGGCGCTAAGCGCCACGCCGATCGAGTTGCAAGCGAAGTTGACCCAATGATCCCGCCACGAAGGATGCGCTGCGCACGATTTCCGGGCAGGGCTAGATTCCATGACCACGCAGATGTCCGCCATCCCAACCCCACAACCCCGCCCCGCCTCCAAGCGGCGGCTTCCGCCGTTGGAACAGGGCGATCGGCTGACGCGCGCGCAGTTTCTGGAGCGCTACGCCGCGATGCCCGCGAAGGTAAAGGCGGAACGAATCGAAGGGATGGTCTACATGGCCGCGGCAGCGGTTTCAGCGTCGTTTCATGGTGTGCCCCACGCAGCCATCATGGCTTGGTTAGGCGCTTACTGGTTAGCGACGCCTGGCGTTCAGGTCGCTGATAACAGCACCATCGCCCTCGACCTGGACAACGATCCTCAACCCGATGCATGCCTCTATATCCTCGGCTCGCATGGCGGCCGCACTACCTTCACCGCCGAACGGTACATCAACGGCGCTCCCGAACTGATCGTCGAAATCGCCGCCAGCAGCATGAGCTACGACCTTGGCGCCAAGCTCAACGCCTACCGCCGCAATGGCGTCCGCGAGTACCTCGTGCATCGCACCTATGATGGCGAGTTTGACTGGTTCATCCTCCGCGACGGGCAATATCAACGGCTAACGCCAGACGCCCAGGGGATCTGCCGGAGTGAGGCATTCCCGGGATTATGGCTACAGGTTGACGCCTGCGTCGCGGAGAATCTGGCCCAGGTCCTGGCGGTGCTACAGCAAGGAATCGCAAGCCCCGAACATGCGCAGTTCGCAAAGTCGCTGGAAAGCCAACGCGCCGCCAAGGACGAGCACAAAACAGATGAATCGTAGGGTTCGCTTCAGCGAACGCCGCGAAAACCGCCGCAGTGACGTAGCGGATATCGCCGTTGTAATCGGGCTCTTCCTCGATTACGCGACCGATCGAGTCGAAAACAAAAGATGCGGTGACGTACACGCTCCCGACGAGGCCTTTGCTCCAAGTCATGCGCGAGGGGTCGTCGAACTGGAAGTTTTGCGCCGTCGTGCCCACGACGCCAGCCGCCGGCGCAATAGCAATTGCGGTTCCGCGTCCCATAGGATCAAACGTGTTGGCGAATGCGCTGCCGTTCTCATTGGTGTAGCTGGTGGCGTCGGAGGCTAAATTGAAGCCCCACGTCCGGGTTGACCCGTCGTGGAACTGCATTGTGGTGTTGCGATCCAGCGTATCGAAGGCCCAGGTGGTGGTGCCGCCGTTGTTGTCCACAAGGATCGTCTGGTTGCTGTTGGCGTCCAACGTGTACTTCGTTGTGATGGTTGACACGATGGCGTTGGCTCCGATGCCGCCGGTGCGAAGGTGCTGGTTGTCCTGCTTCTTGCGGCTCGCGCCGTCGAATATCGAAACGGCGGTGTTTTGCCTGGGGTCGATCGTGTTGGTGACGTTGCCCCGACTGTCGCGGCCAATCAGGTTGAACAACGTGGACGTGTCGGACAGGCTGCTGGAGATCGTGCCGTCCGCGCCCTGGTCGCAGCGCTGCACCAGTTGATTCATTACATCGTAGAGCATCAGACTTGCAAAGCTTTCCGTTGCAATTGTGCCGCTTAACGTACACTTATCGACGCGGGTGATGGATGTCGGATTGTCGTTGGCGTCGAACTGGTTTTGCACCTGGTTGTTGAGGGCATCCGTGCCGAGGATTTGCCGGTTGGCGCCGTCGTAGGCGAAGTTGGTAATGGCGCCGTTGTCGGATGCCGATGCGCTGAGCCGGCTGGCGCGGTCGAAGACGCTGCGCGAGAGGATGTAGCTGGCTCCGCCGGTGGTTAGGGTGACGGTGGTCGTGTTGCTGTTCGCCGTGGAATTGGCGGCGAGTCCGCCGCCGGTGTGGGTGACGGCTCTTCCCGAAGGCAGCGCATGCGTGGGCGAGCCGCCGGAGATGCCGGTGTTGAGGAATACGTCCTGCTGATTCTCGTATCCTCGTCCGCCTTCATCGAATCGCGTGCTGCCGCTGGACAATGGGACGTTGAGGGAGCCGGTGCGGTCGGTGGGCGTGGGGCCGCCTGTCGTGCCGTTGGTTTGTTGGGCGATGGTCCGGCCGCCGGGGTCGAAGGTGTTGGCTTTCGTGTCGCCGACGGCGTTGGTGCCGGCGATGTTGCGGTCGAAACCATCGTAGGTGTTTTGGGCGAGCCAGTCGCCGGTGTGGGT